>WNGG01016273.1_pt1 | contig 13691 bp, 12 predicted proteins | sample 5400661 | NCBI WGS metagenome assembly WNGG01 (sample SAMN13153372, study PRJNA577476) | soil metagenome | isolation source: 100 cm soil or saprolite under Garry oak tree replicate 1 | place: USA:California | collected 2016-06-15
GACGAAGAGGGATTCGGAATCGATCGTGTGCCCGCGGGCGTCTACGGATTTACCAGCTCGCCTGGTGAAGCGGCGCCTTTGTTCCAGCAACAGATCTTTCGAAGTTTTGAAATGCATAAACACCTCGATGGTGAAATCTATTTGTTAGGCTTCCTTACTGCGAAACAAGCTGACAGACTCGCGTCGGGCGATTCGCAGCTTGACATCAGTTTGTATCCCGATGCGTTCGGCGAAGCTGAGAAGATTGTGAGTATTCCAATGTCGAGAATCGCTCGCGTCGAAGGTCCCTCGCGCGATGAGGGGAACGCGCTGAGACTCGATCTGGCCGCGCAGAAAGAAAGGGTAAACTGACCGGAGTCGATATCCGTCGAATCAGCGTGATCCGTGGTCTATTCCGAATTGCTCGACCACTGCTGACCCCGAATTTGACGGGTTTGCGCTGATTTCTATTCCGCTTGCGACTCCAGCGCCGAACAACAATCCCTCGATCGCGCCCATCACTATCTGAGTGGTTTGACCGAAATGAACCTCACCGAACAGCTGCGCAAGCGGGTCCATCCCTATCTGTGAGTTCGCAAACATTCGCGCGACTATCTCGAGGCTCGCGCTGAACAGATTCCCGCCGACTATAGTAAGCAACACCCCGGCGCACATTGCTCCGACGGCAGCCGCAAGGACTCTTTGCCACCGACGCGACCGCCGAATAAACGTCGCCGCCAACACCGCACCCAACGACAAGCCGGCGCCAATAACCGCGCCCTCCAAAGCGCCAGTTATCCCGGTGGGACTCTGACCGAATAATGCCTTCACCGTATCGACGCCGAGCAGCTTGGTGCTGCCTCCTACAAGCGCGCCGCCCGCTGCGCCTCCTACGACTGACCACCATTTGCTGTGACGATACGCGATATGCGCGAGCGAGATCATTCCGAAGCTCACGCCAGCGCCGCCGATGGCGCCGATGAGAATCCCGAGCGTGACCAGCACCAGCACCAACTCTGCCCCTTCGAGGGGTGTTGCCTCACGAGCGATGCCGAGCCCCGAGCCCAATATCACTCCACCGACGACGCCCGAAGCGGCGCCGCCAAGCAGCCCGCCGATCCCGCGTCGCAAGATCTCCGCGCCGTCCCTGCGCAGTCGAACCCACATCAATCCACCCACGACAAACAAGCTGATCGGAATCGAAAGATGTGAAAGCCTCACGAGTTGCTTGTTGTGATCGCGGACCATCGCCAGGCTTATCGCGCGACGAATTACGCTCGCTTTGTCGGCACCCGTGCCGTCCGACAGAAGCAGCTCGACGTCCGTCCCAACCCATTCTGCGAGCGCGATGCTGGCGGTCTTTCTGACAGTGAGATCGCGATCCCAAAGAGCAAGACTGCGCAACAAGTTCTTCATTTCGTCAGTGCGAAGCAACGCGGCGGCATCAGCGGCATGCAGTCTTACCGCGGGACCAGTGCTCTCGGCCGCGGCTGCAGTCAAACTCGAAGCGGAAGATGACGCCTCGACTAACCAGCGTGGGATAGTCCGGGCGCGGGCCAAAGCGCTAGTCATCAGCAAGTCAGCTTCTTCACCGGTCAAACCAAGCCGATCGCCGAAAGGGATAAGGAGGTCAACCGCTTCACCGCCGATCAACAAACCGTGCGCCACGTAGTTTTCCATTGAGCGCTCGATGACGCCGCGCGCTCGCTTAAGGGCGATCTCGTCTGCCGTGAGCCAGCGTGAAACTTCAGGAGTCAGAAAATCATGAGCAAGCTCGACCCACGCCGCGCCCTCTTGCCGTCGGCGGCGTAACACGCGCGCTGTGACCAGCTCTTCAATCAGTAGATTCACCGCTGGTGGATCAGCGCCTTGGGCCCCGATGCGCTTTTTAAGCTCCGTCGCTCTGAGCACCAACCGTCGACCATCCTCGGCGACCAACGCGGTGAGGATTCGCTTTGTCAATCGGAGGTCGTCGGCATCGAAGCGACGCAACACGCGTTCGAGATAACCAGCCAAAATCTGTTGGGCGCCGCCGAGTCTCTCATATGCTTCAAACGTGATCGCTCCGGCCTGCTCTCTCGAGTCATAGAGATTGTCACAGACGATTTGCAGTTGTGGCGGATCGACGCCCCCAGCGTCACTAATGTCGTCCAAAAGCCGAGCTGCCAACTCAGGCTGGAATTGGCAGCCGACCGCGCGAGCGGGGCCGGTTATTGCAGCCCCCGCCTGTTCGCGATTCAAACGCTTCAGTCTATACTCGTGGTGAAAAATTTCTGGTATGGCAGCCTTTAACTGGCTCATCTCGGCCAGAAGGTCTTCGCGCAATGCGAAGACCAACCTGAGCGGCAAGTCTTCGCAGGCAAGTTCGCGAACGGTGTCCAGGAAATGCCGCCTTGCATCTTCCGTCAGCAGCAAGAAAAACTCTTCAAACTGATCAAGGAAGAAGATCACATGGCAACCCTCAGCAACTTTTCGGATGAGTTGATCGAGGTTAACTTCGCTCTCTGCGCCGAGGGCGTCGCACAACGCAGTCGTCATTTGATTGACAGGATCGGTGAAGCTTCGGATCACAAAGACAAGATGGCCTTGCGCTTTGAGCTTTGGCATCAGGCCGGCTCGCAATATCGAGCTCTTACCGACGCCCGACCGGCCGTGCAAGACAAACGACCGATGCGCGACGATCTGCGAACATATGGCTTCCACTTCTGTCTCGCGGCCAAAGAACAAGCTCACATCTTGCTCTGTGTAGTAGTCGAGAAACTTATAGGGCCGCGAGGAAGGAGCACGCGTAGCAGCGCTTGCGTAATTCTCAAGTGTCGCGTTCTCATGACCATTCGCTTCAACGACGCTGCCAATGAAGACATACCCGTGTTTTGGAACGGTCTTGATATAGCGAGGATTTGAGGCGTCATCGCCAAGCTGTTTGCGAATGTCCTTGATGCACTGAGTGAGCGCGGCGTCAGTCACGAAGACGCCGTCCCATACTTCGTCGAAAATCCTCTGCTTCTCGACCAGTTGACCCGCGCGGCTCACAAGCAACAGCAAGACGTCGAAGTATTTCGAGTTAAGCGCGAGGGGTTGACCGTTGCGCGAGAGTCTTCGGTTGCGCGCGTCGAGGTTGAACTCGTCGAAACGATAGCCGCTTATTGAAATCCCCACCTGACTCATCTCTAGAATCTTCTCACAACTTAATCACTGAACGCTCATTTTTCCAGCGGCGTCGAAGATTAGAGTGGCTTAGAGCCACTTTGGACGGCTCTGGTTGTCGCAAGTTCGAGTTCAGAGTTCAAGCTTCAGCTTGCGTCTTCGGAAACGCCAGCGACCCAAGCTAAAGCTTGAACTCTGAACAAGTGAGAGCGCCTCGATGAAAGTAAAAATGATTTTGCCCGCATTGACTGAAGCGAAAAGCCCGTTCTGGCGGCCGATCAAGTACTCGCTGTTTCCGCCGCTCGGCCTTGCTACTCTTGCCGGATACCTCCCACGAGATTGGAAGATTGACCTCCAAGACGAACATGTCGAGAAACTCGATCTTGATGACGAACCGGACCTCGTCGTTATTCAGGCATACATCACATCAGCGAAACGCTCTTACACGATCGCCGATCATTATAGAAGAAAAGGCGCACACGTCGCGCTCGGTGGCCTGCATGTCACATCGTTACCAGAAGAAGCAATGCGCCACGCCGACACAATCTTCCTGGGGCCGGGCGAAGACACTTGGCCCACGTTTGTGAATCACTATCTTCAAGGAAGGCCCGAGCGCGTCTACCGCTCCAAGATTCGAACACTCGTCGGCGTGCCGCCGGTTCGCCGGGACCTCATCAAACGGAGTCTTTATCTTGTTCCAAATTCCATCGTTGTCTCGCGCGGATGCCCGCACACGTGCGATTTCTGCTACAAGGTAGCATTCTTCGAGGGGGGCCGAGGATTCTACACTCAACAGGTAGACGACGCGCTGGCGGAAATCGATCGACTCCCGGGGCGGCATCTGTATTTCTTGGACGATCATTTGTTCGGCGATCCGCGATTCGCGGCGGCTTTATTCGAGGGAATGAGAGGCATGAAGCAATTGTGGCAGGCTGCGGGCACCGTCAAATCTGTGCTTGCGCCTAAGCTGTTGGAAAAAGCCGTGGAGAGCGGGCTTAGAAGCCTATTCGTCGGATTTGAGACGCTCAGCCCAAACAATTTGGTCGAACAGAATAAGTATCAAAACCTGAATCGCGATTACGCGGCCGCGATTCGACGGATGCACGGCGCAGGCGTGATGATCAACGGGAGCTTTGTTTTCGGAATGGATGACGACGACGATACGGTGTTTGATCGCACCGTTGAATGGGCGATCGAACAAGGCATCGAGACGGCGACGTTTCACATCCTCACGCCGTACCCTGGCACCGCGCTGTATCAGAGAATGCAGGCGCAAGGACGGATAACAAGCAGCGACTGGGACCTGTTCGACACGCGCCACGTCGTGTTCATGCCGGCGAAGATGACGCCGCCAGCCCTCGAGTCAGGATATTGGCGAGCGTACAACGACTTCTACAAATGGGGCTCGATCTTTCGCGGCGCGTGGGCCAAGCCGGGTCTCAAAGAGCGGTTGAGGCATGTCGCCTATGCCGGTGGGTGGAAGAAGTTCGAACCGTTGTGGGACTGGGTCATACGCGCGAAACGAGTTACTTCTCTGTTGCCAATGCTTGAAGCGGTCCTGACAGGGTTCGGGTCTCATCCGAGTGTTCCTGTCGCAGATCAGGCGCCGAACGCTGTGAGCGATCAGCCAAACCACGTGGCAACCCGCGATCGAAGAAGCCTGGTTGTCCTGCAGCAGGGTTGACGGGCGCTTCTCATAACTTTCTCACTGATTGCTCACTTATTTTGACCTGGGGAGACTTTACAATAGAAAGCGCCTCTACTGTCTCGGCTTCGGTCTATGGAAAGGAATTCAAAGGGCATTGCGATAACCGTTGGAATCGTAGCGGCGATCGGCATTTCGCTCTTGGCGATGATTGCTCTTCTGAACCGACGAGACCAGATCGTTGGATTGAATCAAGAGATTCAATACGACGATTTCGCCTTCTCGGCGTTGGCGGTCCGCGAAGCACGTACTTTGGGAAGCGACCAGTACCAGGCGAATGCTCAAGGTGTTTACTGGATCGTGACCCTCAAGATCGCCAATCACGCCAAGCGTGTCGACTATAGATTCAAGAAATTCTCGCCCGTCTTGATTGATTACACTGGACGAGAGCTTCGCCCGTCACCTAGCGGGCAGCAAGTGCTTGAGTCAGTTAATGGCGTCCGATGCAGCGAACCGATCCCGGCAGGAGCATCCTGCACGACCGAGGTTGTATTCGATGTGCCCACGAATTCTCGCGTTTCCGGCTTGAAGATTTCCGAAGGGGGATTGGCTGGCGACATTCTCGAGGTCATATTTTTCGGCAAGAAACGGATCGAACTCGGCACGCTTGAATGAGAGCGACTACAAGGGAGTTTTGGGGAAATCAAACTTTATGGCAATGAGAAGGATAGACATAGCGCCTCCCGCTCGAACGACCGGTGAGGATCTTTTGTTACAACTCGATCTTGGCAGGTTGCCGAGGCACGTGGCGATCATAATGGACGGTAACGGGCGATGGGCGGCCAGGAGGCGGCTCCCGCGAATTGCCGGACATCGCGCGGGCGCCGACGCTGTACGACGCACGGTCGAGACCGCAACCAGGCTAGGGCTGGAGTGCCTCACGCTTTACGCCTTCTCGACCGAGAACTGGAAGCGGCCAAAGTACGAGATTAGAGCGCTGATGGACTTGTTGGTGGAGTACATTCGCAAGGAGTTGCACTCGCTCAAAGAAAACAACATTCAATTCCGCATGCTCGGCCGAACTGATGATTTATATCTGTCGGTGCTGGAGCAAATTCGGAAGGCTGAGCTGGCGACGTTTCAAAACACCGGGCTGCGGTTGAACATCGCGCTCAACTACGGGAGCCGAGCGGAGATTGTGGACGCGGTTAAGAAAGTTGCTTCCGATACGCTTTGGCCTGACTTTGACGAACGAGACCTGTTTGCGGCGTTGATCGATTATCAGAGCCGTGACCGGCGCTACGGGCGCATCGTGGAGCTGGAAGAAGTTGTGGTTTAGTCAGCCTGCTGATTCAAAAGATCGCCCACACTGAGGCAGATTCCCGCGCCGGCAAAACCTATTCGACTTTGCCCTAAGGAAGTAAGTAGAATTCTCCTTCGGCATGTCGTCACTAATCGAACCAGAAGAGCTTCAACTCGACCAAACCACCGAGCAGCTAAAGCTGCCCGATTCGCTGCCGGTGCTTCCGTTGCGCGACATCGTAATCTTCCCCTACATGATCGTGCCGCTATTCGTGCAGCGCGAGCGCTCGATCCGGGCGGTCGAGCTGGCGCTGGCCGATAATCGATTGATAATGCTGGTCGCGCAGCGCGACCTGGAAAAGGAAGAGCCGGTCGGCCATGATCTTTTTAACTATGGAACAGCCGCGTCGATTATGCGGATGCTCAAGATGCCCGACGGGCGCATTCGCATACTCGTCCAGGGACTTGCCCGAGCAAGCGTGACTCACTTCGACGAGAATCTTCCGCATCTGCTAGCGAAGATCTTGCCGCTTTCCGACAGCGAGCCTGACGCAGACGAGCTCGAGATGGAAGCGCTCATTCGAAACGTGCGCGCTTCGCTCGAGCGAGCGATCACTCTAGGTAAGAACATCTCAGGAGAGGTGATGGCGATCGTCGCCAATCTCGAAGATCCCGGGCGGCTTGCCGACGTCGCAGCGTCAAACCTCGAGCTCAAGGTTGCCGACGCGCAGAGTGTGCTCGAAAAACTCAACCCTATCGATCGCCTTCATCGCGTGAACGAATTGCTGGCCCGAGAGATCAACGTGCTGATGGTGCAGCAAGAGATCAACACACAAGCCAAGGGTGAGATCGATCGCAGCCAGCGCGAGTTCTATCTGCGGCAGCAGCTCAAGGCGATCCAGACGGAACTGGGCGAGGGCAACGAGCTGAGCGAAGAGATAGCCGGGTACCGCGAGAAAATGGTTCAGTGCAAGATGCCTGAAGCTGTCGAGGAAGAAGTCGACCGTCAGATCAAGAAGCTCGAACGCATGCACCCGGACGCTGCCGAAGCCGCGACTCTTCGCAACTACCTGGACGTGATGGTATCGCTGCCCTGGTCAAATGCGTCCGAGGAGAATCTCGACCTCACTCGCGCGCAGACGATTCTCGATGAAGATCACTACGGGCTCGAAAAGGTCAAAGAGCGAATCATCGAATCGCTTGCGGTGCGCAAGCTCAAAGAGAAACTCAAAGGTCAGATACTGTGTCTGGTCGGACCGCCAGGGGTCGGAAAGACCAGCCTGGGGCGATCGATTGCGCGGGCTTTGAATCGCAAGTTTCAGCGCTTGAGTCTCGGCGGCCTGCACGATGAAGCCGAGATTCGCGGCCATCGACGCACCTACATCGGAGCGATGCCCGGCCGCATCGTTCAATCCATTCAACAAGCCGGCACCAACAACCCGCTGATCATGCTCGACGAGATCGACAAGGTCGGTGCAGATTTCAGAGGTGATCCGTCTTCAGCGCTTCTCGAAGTTCTCGACCCCGAACAGAATTTTTCATTCCGTGACAACTACCTTAGTGTCCCGTTCGATCTATCTAACGTAATGTTTATGACGACGGCAAATATGCTGGATACGGTTCACCCGGCATTGAAAGACCGGATGGAAACTATCCGGCTGGCGGGTTACACCGAGGAGGAAAAAGTTGAGATCGCGCGCCGCCACATTATTCCCAAGCAGATGGACGCGCACGGCATCACCTCGCGCCACCTGACGATTAGCCGCTCGGCGCTGAAGGGGATCGCCCTTCAATATACGCACGAGGCGGGGCTTCGGCAGTTCGAGCGTGAGATCGCCGGGATCTGTCGCAAGGTGGCCCGCCGCGTCGCCGAAGGAAGAGATTCGATCGTGCGCGTTACCGTCAACAACCTTTACGACTTCCTCGGCGTGCCGCACGTCTACCCGGAAGAAGTACTCAAGAAGGACCAAGTCGGCGTCGCGACCGGGTTCGCGTGGACGCCGGCGGGCGGCGATGTTCTGTTCATCGAAGCGTTGCTGACAGCCGGCAAGGGCAACCTCGTCCTAACCGGTCAGCTGGGGGAAGTCATGAAGGAATCGGCGCAAGCGGCCCTGTCATGGGCGAAAGCGAGCGCCGATGACCTAGGCATTGACAACGAAAAGTTCAGCAAGTTCGACATACACATCCATGTTCCCGAAGGAGCGATCCCGAAGGACGGACCATCGGCCGGTGTAACATTAGCCGCAGCAATGGTTTCAGCTTTATCGGGCAAGCCGGTGAAGCGATCCGTCGCGATGACCGGCGAGATTACCTTGCGCGGAAACGTGCTGCCCGTCGGCGGGATAAAGGAAAAGGTTCTGGCGGCGCGACGAGCGCGAGTAAACACGATCGTGTTGCCTCAGCAGAACCGCCGCGATCTCGAAGAGGTTCCCAAAGAGCTGCAGAAGGAGATCAACTTTGTCTTCGTCGAATCAGTCCGAGGAGTGTTAAGAATCGCTCTGCTCTCCAACCCTTGAGCGGCTGACAAGAAGATGCCGCGCAAAGAGGAATCGGCCTCAAGGATGACCGCAGTTCTGGTATGCTCTGGGCTACACGCGGTTTAATGCAGGACGGTGGGAAGAAGCGCTAATGGCGTTCGACGAGGTGTTAAAGATCGCCCCGCGAGAAAGTTCAGATTATGCCGAGGCCAGTCGTGGTCGGGATTACTGTCTGACTAATTGAGGGCGATCCATGAGCGCGAGCGATTGATTCTCTATCGAACGTTGCCCTTTGGAAACAACACACGATCTGGATACTCGTTTAGTCTCGCGAGCAAGCTCTTGATGAGCCTCGTCTTTACTCTTCCTTGCGTTCGCGGGTGGACGAGATAACGAACGATCGCTTCAAGCCAGGTATTCTCACTTACTCGGAAAATAACCGAGGGGCGTTCCTTCACTTCCAATTCGTTTACCGGCGTCTTTGCCAGGAGTCCCCTGTAGACGCGGACCCTCCTCTTCATCGCCTCGCCGAGTTCTTCTTCGGCCACTTCCTGCATGGTCTTCGCCACAAAATCTAAGTCGCTCTCATATGCGACATTGATCTTGATCTCATTCCAGATATACGGGAACAGCGGAGAGCTGTAGTTGTAAACTGTCTTCTCGAGAATCTTGGAGTTCGGGAATTTGATTATTCTACCGCTCGGATGATCAGTCGAAAGATACTTGCCGCCAAACTCCCATAGCGTCGTATCGAGATATCCAACGTCGATGACATCGCCCGCCGCTTCGCCTATTTTTATTCGGTCACCCACTCGGTACGGCGCCTTGACCATTAAGTAGATCCATCCAATGAAGCTTGTAATCGGAGTGTGCAGAGCAAATCCGAGAATAAGCGAAATTAGCCCGACCGACACAACCACGGTGTACCAGTTGACGAATAACGCGGAGATCACAATAAAGGCTGCCGCCAGGAACACAACGAGTCTTTGGATTCGTTTGAGGTTGTACTTGGAGACTGCGTCTTCTATTCGACCAATAAAGTAAATCTCGGAACCTTTTGCGACAGCCAGCACAAGCACCAGTAAGACAGCGGCCTTGGTGTACCTTTGAAACGTCGCGACGATGTCATTCGAAAAGGCAAAGAAGTTCAGCTTGAGCAGATAGTACAAGACGCCGAGGCCGATCAAAAACAGCACGTATCCGGCAAACCAAGCTTTGTCCTTCGACTCGGCGACGGGCCGCGCGGTTTCTTCTTGGGGAGCACTTTGTTTGAGGGCCTTTCTTACCTCTTCCTGTTGTTCGCGGACTTCTGCGGGCGGCTTTCGCTTCTGCTCCTCGGCCTGCTGTTCAATTTTCTCCTCTTCAGCCTTTTCGACCTGCACATCCTCGTCTTCGATTGTGTTTATGGTCGCCATAAGAATTGCCTCACCTTTCGCGGTCCGCTCACGCGTCATCGCTTTCCGACGGACTTGCGACGATGCTGCTCCTCTTCGACGGAATGAGAGCTGTCAATTTCGCCCCTCTGTTTGAGCAGTTGTCCGAGCCGCTTGTAATGCTCGTGCAACCTCTCGATCTCTTCTTCGCCCACATCCTCGATATCGATCAGACGGTTGCTTGCTCCCTTCAACGCGGCGATGATCTCGTCGAGTTTCACCTGTATCGAAAGAGACTCCTTGTTTTGCACCCGCTGGATCAAAAATACCATCAGGAAGGTCACGATCGTTGTGCCGGTGTTGATTACCAGTTGCCAGGTGTCGGAGAAACGGAAGATCGGTCCGGTGGCTGCCCAAATGACAATCACGGCGAGCGCAATAATAAACGCCCACGAGCCTCCAGTTCGTTTCGCCACCTGCTGCGAAAACGACTCGAGGGTCCGGCCAAAACCTTTCCGCTCTTTCTCTTTAGCCATGCGTACTTGCAGATGCGACTGGTGTCGCGGCACCGAATCCAATTGCGCGAATCGAAGCGGCGACTATTGTCCCGCCTGTTTCGATTCGCTGCGACTCGACTGCTCGCGGTCCAACAGTTTTGAAAACCGGCTCTCGCTCCCCTCGTCGGTCTCTTCCTGGTAAAGAAATGCGAGCCGTTCTTTTTCGAACTTCTCGAAAAACTGCTCCCAGGTTATTTCCTGCAGCGACTCCTCTCCGGTATAGCCCGGAAAGTCGATTCGCAGAACGCCAGGGTCATCACCGCTGCCAGTGCCTTTCACCGCAGCAGGTTTGCCTCCGCGTGCTTCCGCCCAGCTCCTGATCTTCTGATGATCTGTTGTAACTTGCGCCTCTGCCATTGTAGAAATACCTCCGGTTAATTCATCTCATCCACTTTACTCATCAATGTCCGCGCGCTGGCTGTCGCCCGCGGTATTGCGTTTCCCACCGCATTCCGTGCTGGAATTTGTTTCGCCAAAAGTACGTCATCCCGAACCAAAGCCCAAAGAACAAGACTAGCAAGATCAACGCCGCGATCAGCGCAAACTCTGTAGATTCAGTTACCTTCCGAGCAACAACGAAAAAGTCACCGCATACTCCAAGCGCTAGCGGCGCCATCGACATCAGCAAAATCCTGCTGGCGAATCGATGAAAGTGCTCGGATTCTTCGCCTCGCTCCACTATCCGATGATAAGACGGCGTGGTCATCAGCAAGATGATGCACGCCGCTATCATGCAAAGACTGGCGAGGTGAACGTACTTCGAAGACTCGGGAAGCTTCTCGAATGCCTCGGTCAGAATAGTTACAAACTGAAATCCAAGCAAAGCCTGCGCTCCGGGCAAGACGACCCTCGTCTCCGTCAGAACGTGCTCGATTTTGTCTCGCAGCTTCGTGCCCTTCTCGTTTTCCTCCTCATCCTTCATCGGTTCGTGCTCCCTCTTGTGCCTGCTTTTTACTATGGCTTCAATTCCGTACCAGAACGTGAGAGCCACAAACCAGGTTAGAAGCCCGGCTGCGATACCGATCGCGATTCCCGCAATTTTTTCCGCAACGACGAGCAGCTCGATCCCGAGACCCAATCCGAATGGAACCAGAGCGCACTCCGTCACGCGAGTTGTGAATTTATGAAGTTCCTCGGAGTCTTCGCCTCTCGTCACGACACGATGATAAGCTCCCGGCCAAATTATCAAGACAAGTGTGATGAGCAATATGGTGAGGCTGCCCAGCTTGAGGAACTGCGCGTGACGAGGAAGTTTCTCAAAACCGCTTTCAAATGTGGCGCGATATTGAAGTCCGATTAACACCTGCGCGCCTAGGATTAACAGTCGCGCTTCGTCCAGCGCATTCTGCACCTTGTCTTTCAATTTGGTCATAGCTCATTTGATTTCCAGTTTCACCTAGTATCAAGCATCGCGAGACCGCATCCAGTTTAGAAAAAGCATAGTATGAATTACAAAGACGGTCGCGACCTCACAAAAGAACTCACGACCGTCGAAATGACTTAGCGCTGCTGACCGCCGCGCTGCTCACCTTGGCTGCCCTGTTGCTGGCCAAACTGATCGTCCTCTTTTTGCTGGCCCGGTTTTTGGCCGGTTTGACCTTGTTGTTGTTGACCCTCATTCTCCTTGCCTGGGGTCTGAATGTTCGGGTCATAGGTTTGTTTGTCTGGTTTCGATGACATCCGCGATTCTCCTTTCGTGTAAGTAACGTGAACTTGATTGCAAGGGAGGAAGGTCAGACCGATAATCCCTCGCCGAACTACAAACATAGATTTGAGCAATCAGCGTGCCCTGATTTGTCTATTGGCCGAACTCAAGAAGCAAATCCCAAGCGCGTCGATCGATGCGCAACTTGAATGGCAAAACAGAGACAACACGGAGCAAAACAGGTCAGTGAGCTGATTCCATTCAGGGCGCACACTGAACCGTTTGCGGACGCAGAAACCAGCCGCTCATGTGATGTACTTCATCATTTTTACAACCGCCGCGACGCTTTTCAAAGCGGGGAAAACGGACATACAGAGCGCAACGGAAGCAGCAGAGGCGCTACGCCCGCTGGCGGGAAACGGCGCGAAGATCCTGCTGGCGTTGGGCTTGATCGGATCGGGGTTTCTCGCCGTTCCGATACTGACAGGCTCGGGTGCGTATGCGATGTCGTCCGCTTTTCGTTGGAAAGAAGGCCTTGATAATAAGGCCTCACAGGCCAAACTGTTCTACCTGGTCATCGGCGTCTCGACTCTCGTTGCGATGCAGATCAATTTCATGGGCATAAACCCAATATCCGCATTGTTCTGGTCTGCCGTCATCAACGGGCTTATCGCCCCGCCGCTGTTGATTGTTATTGCCCTGATTGCGGGTTCCAAAAAGGTTATGGGTAAGTGGGCCAACGGGCTTCTCTTGAGTGTGCTCGCGTGGCTGGCAGCGGCGATTATGCTGGCTCTCGAGATAGTTATGGTAATAGTTTGGATAAGGTCGGGAGCGTAGCTAAACACGCGGCCTCGACACGCTAGGATTGCTTTAACAATCTGCCGATAATCGTACCGATAACTATGGCCGACCCACCCAAGAGCGCCATCTTCGCGCCGCTCTTTAACAGGTCGACTTTCGACGCCTTCGCGCTCGCCACGCCAATTAGGAACAACACGACAATCGAGAGTCCAATCGATATCGGCATAGCCGTTCGTGCGCCGAACAAGACATAAGGGGCAAGCGGCACAAAAGAAGCAACCACGAAAGAAATAAACATTATCACTCCCGCGACGAATGGCTTCTTGTGTGAGGACTCCTTTTTTGTCTCGTATTCCTCAGCCGATTCCTCGGAAAGAAAACTGCCGACCGCCATCGAGAATGCTTCGACAAACGCATAGATCACGCCGGTGACTATGATGCTTGATCGATTCGCTCCGCTGACCCCGATCCCGGCCAAAAGCCCAACTGTCGAAACCAGACTGTCGGCGACACCAAAAATGGCATTTCGCAAATAGAGCTTAGCAAAGCGAAGATTAGACAGTTTCATGTCTGTGATGCCATCGGATTTCTGTTCCTCTGATAATTGATGGATTCTCGGAGATCATGAAGGCTTCACGGCTTGTTGAAAGGCTTTGACGCCACGCGTGTTAAGAACTTCGGGCCGTGCCACGCCCGCGCGTCTGGCAAGTCCAACCCCGAACCGGACATTCTGCAACTCTCGGACAGAATGGGCATCGGTCGATA
>WNGG01006210.1_pt1 | contig 13690 bp, 15 predicted proteins | sample 5400661 | NCBI WGS metagenome assembly WNGG01 (sample SAMN13153372, study PRJNA577476) | soil metagenome | isolation source: 100 cm soil or saprolite under Garry oak tree replicate 1 | place: USA:California | collected 2016-06-15
TCCAAGTGCCGCCACCATCTGTGCTTACTTCAACCTTTGAAATCCCACGATCTCCTGCAAAGGCTATTCCTGCAACCGGCACCCTCTGACCAGGTACGATGTTTATATTCTCTAACTCTAAATTTCTAAATCTATCCGTTATTGGCGCATTTCCAGGGATAACTATAGACGAATGAGTATCTTCTGTAGCTATATTAGTCCAACCGTTTCTAGCCCAATAACCTTCATAAACATTATCAACAAGCTCTATCTCGGTTATCCACTTTGGATTCATCATTCCGTACAAGCCAGGGACAATAGCCCTAACAGGATACCCGTGTTCGGAAGTCAGGGGAGCTAAATTCATGTCATAAGCCAATATGCTCCCTTCCAAAAGTCCTCTCTCCAAAGGTATTCCTACATCGTAGCCATCGTAGCACCTGAATGCTATGTATTTCGCATCTGGCTTGACTTGTGCCTTCTGGAGCACATCCTTAAGACGTACTCCCTTCCATAAGGCCGTACTTGTCAAATCTCCTCCTATCTTGTTGCTTACGCACTGTAGTGTAGCGTACTAGGCATAGCCTTTATCTGTTCATAAGTGATTGTTAAGGGGTTGTTGACTAGCCCTTTCACAGTAAGGGTCCAAGAAGTAGCATCAACCTCAGGTACTATAGGGTTTATGTCTATTCGGTAGAACAGATATGTAGGTGTTACTTCCGATTCAAGAAGTGGTGCTAGTCTGGGATCTTCAAAACCCAATGGTTTGGATCTTGATTGTGGAGGTAAGAGTGAAGTAGAAGTTGGCGGAGGGATTTGTACTTCTTGTGTGGGAAACAAACGATTTAGTCCGAGAAATAGAATCGGTATGGCAATTATTGTCGCGATACCTGCACGGAGAAATACTCTTTTCTTATAATCGATCTCTGGTGTAGTCTCGGCTGCTTTTTCGAAAGCAGGTTTCCTTGATGGTAGTCTAGCTCTTACGTAGAAAGACGATAGCGTAAACCCAAAAGCGATCTGAGGTAGAATAAGAGAAATAACTAGGCGTGTGATCGAAGTTGCCTGTGTGTGAGTACGAGCCTCTGTTATTGTTACAAGTGAAATGGTTATTATGAGTAAAATAATATAGGCTAATAATGAAGACAGTAGTGCTCTTCCCACATATCCGTTCCAAGGGAACTTACTATGTAATCTGTTAAGCAATATGGCAAATAGCCCATACAATATAAAATTAACAATAACGGCACCTGAAAAAGCAGAGTATTTAGCGAGCGGACCAAAATTCTCTACCGCTTGCGATTCAAATTGTCCTGGGGTAAGTGAGAATAAGGTTTGGGATGCAAGCTCTGGAATGAATGGTCCTCCTACAAATGATCGTATAAGCAGCGCTATTGCAATTGCGATAGCCCCGGCGGCGAGTCCTCCCACGAACGAAATGGTAAAATTCGTGTCTGATTTTTCGATCACACATATGGCTTAGACCAGAAAGATTTAAGGCTTTTTCCTGATTACTATTTGGGCTGCAAAGTAAAATTACGTCTTTTTGTATTTCCTCTGGAAGAAGATCATTATCTTTTAGAAGCTACTGTTGAAGTTACTATGCTTCTGTGGAAGCATAATCTCAGGTTTATTGCGATACAAGATTTATTACTTTTGTGTTTTTAGGGTTGATAGTCCTTCTCTTATAATGGGGACTGCTTGATGATACAGCAATGAAAATTCTGTTATAAATTATCGACCATTATTTTATGTATTTGATAAGCCGTATAAAAATTGACACGACCAAATTTTATCAATCCGCCAGAATCTTGACTTTTGCTATATCTTTGTATTACCTTCATGAGAACCCAAAGGGGGAGATATTTCTACGATTTAATTTTGGAAGGTCTTCCGAATTATGTCGTGCTAGCCTAATTTTGAATTAATCATGATGTTGTCTTAGTCATTATGGAGTAGGAGAAGACGTCACGTTACCTTTCATTTTCATTACCATGCTTTTTACCCCCATCATCATGGTCTTCAGTTCTTGTTCATGCATCTTTATATCTTGACTTGTCAAGTTCAGTTCCATCGTCGCCCCTTTTGTATCACCAATTTTTAGATCCATTATACCTTCCATCAAATGCATCTTAGCGTTCTGAAGGGATGCTCCGAATGTCATATTACCTCCTGGCATCGTCATATTGTTTCTAGGCATCATATTGCCTACGAAAGTCATATTACCTCCACGCGTCGTCATATTGTTTCCCCCAGCACTACTACTGGTTTGATTACCTGGCAGAGTCATAGCCGATGCGAGTGGAGTAGAAAATTTTATCGCTGTCATTAACATACTGAGTGTCAATACGGCTACAATGAATCCTGTACTGAGTATTGCAAACTTTGGATTTTGTTGCACTAGTGACTTAGTCGAGAACATGTTATATAAAGACCATATATTGAAAAGTCAAAAAATAACGTTCCTTGGCCCCTGAGCAATTACGTCAGTAGTATGAAACTTTACATTACGATGCCATTTGAGTGCCTATTATTTCCAAAAATCTATTGTCTTTGCTAAAGTCAATAGATAATATTCTTGAATTCATGTTGTTTGCTACCTCCGTATAGTCTACTCCCTTGCCATCTATCTTTACTTTGCAATTCAGTGATAATGTTGCCGCCATTTCCGCTGATTGTAAGAACATACAGGTTAGTGAACCCTGTTCTATTAAAACTAGGAGCACCATTTGCACTAGGTGAAGTAGTGGGGACAGGTGCGGCTCCAGTTGTCATGTAGTTGGCAGGGGACGTTTTTTTTGAAGTCTTTTAAAGGTTATAAAATATCTACAATTCTGAGTGATCGCGTGGGAGAGAAATAGAACTAAAGAATTGTTTGCTAAACACAGTAATTATAACTACGAAAAGGTATGGTTATCAACAGCGAAGATAATTAAACAACCGTTGCTATACCAAATCTACTTCCTACTTGAGTAACCCTGACCTTAACTTTCTGTCCAACTTTTGCATTTTTGACAAAAACAACAAATCCTTGCACCCTAGCGATCCCGTCCCCTTGTCTACTGATTTCAGTAACGTCTACCTCATATTCCTTACCTGCTTCGACTGGTTTCGTATCAGGGGAACCTCTGTTAAAGCTTCTATTACCCCCGCCACCATAGCCGCTATTTCTACCATAACTCATTTGTAATGTAAGTGATTCTCGTCCTAATATAAACGAGCTATATCGATGATGATAAATGTTTCACCTAAACTGCATATTTCGACTTTTATCAAGCCATAATTCGCACGCGAAGACTCCTGGAGTAAGCAGAACATTCATAGACGCATATTGCGGTATCCCCACATAAGGCTGAGATAAGATATTGCCACCTCTCTCACTTACCTGATTACAACTAACTAGGAGCACCTATTGGGAAATATTATGTCGCTACGTAATTTCACTTCCATTTTCCATGATCTCTTTCATAAAAGGTGTGCTATCGAGTTTTGAGAATATTGACAAATCTATTTTTGCGCCCGGCTTCATTATTTCGCTAAGATTTTTGCCTGACTCTCTTTCTGTCCACCATTTATCTCCAAATCTATTTTGCATATAAATATCTAATTCAGCTGCCCTTATTGCTGCGAGTAAATAGCTGGGCACATACATTATTGCTTCCGGAAGAATGTGATGAAGCAACCAATATTCCCCTGGTATCTCGAATCCAACATACTCTTTAATCAGCTTAGAATATACATTGCTTGCCTCATCTACTGATAAGTTTTTGTTCCAGTATTCTAACTTCATTAATGAATTTGCCGTGTAAAATGTAACAAAAAAAAGCTCCATAAACATATTTCTCGATGTTATTTCGTTGACTATATCATCAATATTTCCTTTATTTGAAGGAAACAACGTTCGTATGTAGTTGGCATTTTTTGTCAGTCTTTCAAAAAAGATAGAAAATATCTCTGCTATACTCATCGGAATTTTGTATTTATCCCAATATTCGTTATTTTGATCTATCGAACTTGCATGCATGCCATGGCCAAATTCGTGGAAACATCCTTGAAGATCAAAATAGGGGCTTTCCTTCTTATAGAGGATACGAATATCGTTTGGTATCTGTACAAAGAAGCAAATAGGTGATGGATATTTATTTTTCCTGCTTTCTGTGTCGAATATTATTTTAGTTAGATCGAATTGCATGAATGCTAGTATCTTTCTCACTTCAATAAGAGGATCTAACGATGAAAAATTGATATCTAGGTTGGAATACACTTTATTTCTGAAAAAATAAAAGTCGTCATAATACTCTGGTTCTCTGCCAAGGATTTTTTTACCAATATCTGTCAATGCATCTCTGAATGGTTTCTTGGCTCTATTTCCCATGGATTTTATAAGCTCGACCAGGTGAGTGTACGATACCTTTTCACTTTCTAAGTAGCCAGAAAGCGGAGATATCTTATCGGAGTCATTAACATCTTGAACATTTTGATATTCTTGGTAAACTCCTTTTATTGAGGAGAATCTGCTTTCAACAATGGGTGATATGTATTTAGTTTTTGCAATAAATTCGTCAAATACCTCTTTCCTATGGATTTGATTTTTTTCAAGACTATTGAATTGCCGCCAGGTACTCCAGTTGACAAAAGAGTCTTTAAATTTGTGCTTCGAGGAGACGATTTTTGTATTTCTTGTGTTATGTAATTCTAATTCGAGTTTCTTGTTTTTAGAATAGGCTATATCCTCTATTGCCCCAAGAAGTAGAGCTCTTGGATCCGAAAAAAAGTCAATAAAGATCTTTGAATTATATAGTTTGATTTCTGCTAGCTGTTCTATTAATTTTTTACTGTAATCAAAGCCGGCATACTGCTTATATTGCTCATCCATCTCTCCAATATAGATACGCTCATCTAGCTCACACCATTGTTTAAGGTTCAATCTTAATCATAAGCTTTATTTTGATTATTTTAAGATTCATTTGAGGTCCGTTTCTGAATTTCCGTATTAAAGAATTGAGAATAGTATCGAAGTCTTCTGGTGTCCATGTCAGTATAGAATACTCCTGTCAATCAACCTTTATGATAACGGTCAATTCCAACCCGAACAACATAGCGGAAATTCCCTCATTTCTCTTTCGTTAACCTTTCGTCAACCTCGTGGGCCTTATGTTCGCTGACAGATGCTTCCTTTACTTTTTTAACTTCTTTAGACAACCTTACAAGTTGTTTCTAGTCGTGGAATATTATGGACATTAGAATGGGCTGTAGCCTTACGGGATTGACAGTATAAGACGAAGCGGAATTATACAAATAAGTTACTGAAAATGTTTGATCAAGTATCTTTCTATCAGATTTGTCTAATGAGTTCCGAAATGATTTCCATTCCTTTTCTTCTACTACAGTAGCTATTCGAAAAGAAGGAATCGTCCTGCCCATCTGCTGAAATCACTTAGATGTTTTTCTCGTTTTTGATATCGTGTAGGTCACAAAAGTTACTGGATACTGTTGTTGTCGCGCTCTTTCTTGATTATTATTGTTCTGATATTTGATTAGGTTCTTTGCTTGCTCTTTTTCAATTCTCTCCATCTTCGGATGACATGAGTAACAATAATTACATTTAACACAAATATGTGGTGTTCTTTTATTACATTCTATACATTCGCCATATGATCGATTCTTGTTATATGATGTAAGATATTCATGCATATGCTGTAACAGCATAGAATGTTTAGCGAATTAACTAATAAAGGGTAGAATACTACACGGAGAGGGGGAGGGGTTCTGCAATAATTCCGTGAATAATTTGTTCCAGCTGTATTTAAATGGACGAGATACAATGTCTTTAAAACACAATCCACCGATTCTAGGTGGAAACAGGAGACGAAGGTTCTAATGTTTCCTTAAGTAACATTATTGAGATTAATAGATCATAACTCTTAATCACATTAGACTGGCCACCCAGTCTCTACCTTTTCTTATACAAAGGTTTGGCCTAGTTACAGCAACCATTCGCATATCCTACTTCTTTCAAAATCAACTTTCCTGTGGTATGATTCTTCTGAAGGAGATTCAAGTCTAGTAATAGGACCTGCCTCATTATAGAAATCAGCATCAATATATCCTGCTTTTTTATTTCCTACTTCCATAAAACAAAATCCTTTTCCATCGAATTTGGGAGGATGTACTTTTTTATTATTATTCATAATTTCATTAATAATTTGTTGACTGACTACCTTTGCCTCACCCTCCGCGAATATCCCAGCTTTGGGAAGGGTAATAGTTTGGTCGAGTCTAATCTCTGTTACATCACCGATTGCAAAAACATTTTTGTATTTTGTCCTAAGAGTAAATCTGTCAACAATAATCCAATTTTGCCTTATGTCGCTTAATAGACCAGATTTATTAACGAATTGAGGAACCTTGTGAGGGGGAATTGCTATTAACAAATCATAATTTATCCTCTTAGCATTGTCAAATTCTATTTCTTTGTCTAATACGGTTTTTAATTTATGTAATGGGTAAAAATTAATATGGTTATTGTTAAGCAAATCGACAACATCTTGACTTATTTTCGTTCCAGCTATCGGTAATGCAATTGGTGTCGGTACATATATGTCTATATCGACAGAGTCTCTTGTCCCATTTTTAACGAGTATATCATTAATCAATAGAGAGGCCTCGTAAGGTGCCGGTGGACATTTATACGGGATGTCTATTATACAAATAACTATACGACCACGTTTTAGAGAAAGTATTTCTTCTCGCAGCTTTGGGATTTGTTCAGCATCATATAGGTCAAAACCTCCATTATCTATAAATCCGTTGATGCGTTCTGGCGCAAGTTCTGCACCTAATGCCAATATCAAATAATCGTATTCTAATTTATGCTGGCTTGTATTTACGCTACCTCCAGAAAGATCCATGCTTATTATTTCATCATTCAAAAATCTAATTCCCTTATTTTCTAGGCTATTCAAAGCAACTCGAGAATCTTCAAGGTTTCTAATTCCACTCAGTATCCACAGATTTACAAGTCCCATCATAAAATACGGATTTTTGTCAATGACTGTGATCTGCTGTTCATGTGGAAGGCTTTTTCTCAATAAATTAGCAGACGCTAATCCTCCAAATCCAGCTCCTAATATAAGGATGTGTTTCGTTCTTGTCAAGTAGTGACATTATAGAAATGATGAAATCTTAATTAAAAAGATTTCATTAGGTGTGATTGAGACGGAAAATACTTGTTAGCTCCAATTCACTAATTTCATAAGATAAGATTTTAGCGATCATTGAGAAAAAGTGCGCAGACCACTTGAGTAGAGGAGCTTATTTTGAAGTTCAATTAGTTGGAATTTCTCCAAATGATCTCAAATCCTTAGTATTGTTGTGGCTGTAACTATTCTTTTCAAGATCTCCCACCTTGTTGAGATATCTAAAATCAACAGGATTATTACGATAAAAATATGAGCATTCTATTATTATGGCTTGAATCGTTTTAGTTAATGAGGATGCTGGTGCGTGCCTCTATTCTCCCTGTTATAAAAGGTTGTATTACTTCGTGGTGCCGGACTATCATTCTCGTGTCCTGGATGTGATCTAATATGATTCCAATATTCTGAATTTGTAACCGCATTTTTGCAAATAGGGCAGTTTCCATAACCACATTTATGATATCCTATGAAGAGATGATGAATTTGTAGGTTACATTTGATGCATTTATTTTCCAAAGAATATATTACAATTTTCTTTAATGCGCGTACTATTAGGGTGTATCGATCGCTTGCCTCAGGCATGCGCCTGTCCTTTAATCAGCTGAAATAATATTTGGCACTTTTAGTTGAATGGTTTGATGGAGTATGATCAAGGACGATGGTATCGGACAGAGGAGGAGACTTGCTGTAATCTTGGAGCTTGTAGCTGAATTGAAACATGATCATCATTATAAAAAAAAGAACCCTATTGTTCTGAAGGGGAAGGCTCTGGAGGTATATTCACTATTATCTAAACACCAATATAATGATGAATTCAGAATAGGCCTGAAGCTCAAGCCTAAGATTAGGGTTTTAGAGCGAAATTTTAGCCATTTCCCTTCCATATACTTCTTTGAATTCTCTTGGCTTCGCATCTTTAAATATATCCTTACTATAATATCTTAAAGAGTACGCAGCCATCATATCAAGAATGGGTTGCAATTCTAAACCTTTTTCGACAGGATAGTATTCTACCCTGACAGGTTTTTCGTTAGGATAGACCTTACGCTTTATCAATCCAAATTTCTCCATTTCCCTTAACCTTACGGAAAGAGTCTTTGGATTACTTTCCTCTATTGAGTTTAATAATTGGTTGAACCTATTCTGTTTGCCATTTATCATATTCCTTAGAATCAAAATCGTGAACCTTTTCCCCATTATACTAAGCGTATTGTTAATTGGGCAGCATCTCATCTTAGAATCACTCTTAGGTGTCGGATTTATTGTTATTGAATCTCTGTCAGTTGCTGATGTCATCCTTATCGAGGTACTAGTAACAGAACCCACAATAATGCTTTGGTAGTCATTGAGTTATATAGTTACCCATCTATAGCTAATATAGGCGCTTACTATATCGTAAGAATATTGCCATAACTAATTTATCACATGCGAAAGTGGTAGCGGAGTCGGTGGAATTAGCCACGATATCAGTGCTAAAAGTAGGTTCCTCACATGATAAAAAGTAATACCAATTTGAAAGGTTTCTGTGATATCAATTAGACACGTTTTGATCCTTCATCTGGAAGACCATCCTCTGGATCTGTTTTGTCATTATACTCAATATGTGCATTATATGGAGTGCCATTCCATATCATTCAAGCCATAGTATAGCTTTAGTCCACGATTAGACTGTTGGATCTAAACATGGATTTATTTATTTATTTAATCAACCACTCACAATTATCTTTGCAACCATATCATTGCAAGCAGTGCACCACCCGCTATGAGTAGCGATGTTGTTATCCTCGTCTTAAGATAGAGATAGTTTGACTGCTTTTAGATATCTAGCACCAACTACTTCCCAGATTACGTTTTTAACGGGGTCCAAATCTTTAGGAAAAAGATGATTCAAGCCAGCAAGCCAAAGCGCTCCTCGCTGCGTACTCTTTTGAAAGAAGGGACCCTTGCATATATCTACTTGGCATTTCGGTCGCTTTGGATAATACCAAACGAAATTCCTTCGGTGTCTTCACATATTGCTAAATATCCAATGCCTGGAATTGCCATTTTAGGCCTTAAAACTTTGCCTCCTTCCGATGAAATCTTCTTAGAGAAATCATCTATAGAAGATACATCAATCGTATTTGTCACTCTGCCACCGGTATTACTACTCTCTTGATTCATTTTAGGAGTAAGTCCTCCGTTTATGCCTGGCTGGCTGTCTTCTCCTGTTTTTACTAGCCAGTATTCTTGAGGACCATTCCACTTATTGAACTCCCAACCGAAAACCTCCTTATAGAATTTCATTGCTCTTTCGGGCTTATCTGCCACTATTTCAAAATGAATAACTCTGGGCATAATAATAGAAGTCTTGAAGTCAATTATTTAAGTTTTAATGCTCCGGAATAGATTACAGCATAATAGTTATACATTCTTTTCTTGTTATCCCTGTCGCTAAACAAGATCAAGGGCAACAAAATCAGCAGCTTCTTAGGTAGTGTCCTATGACTTCGAGACTTTATAGCGGGCTTAAGAGGGTTTCACGCAATGATATACTATTTGCTTCCTTACCTGATGCACTTTGATCAGTGGCAATCACTAACACAGAAGAAATAAATCCAATTAAAAGAACTGCAATTGAAGTCACTCATTCGTATTTCATTTTCTCTTACAATATTTTTCCAATCTATCCAAGAAATATGTCCAGCCTTGATCGTGTTCTTTAAAGGATTTACGCTCTTCCTTTCCTGTAAAGCCTGAATGAATTAGCTTCACTCTTGTTTTGTTAGCACCGATTTCTTTCAGCTCCCAAGTTACTACGGTTTCAGAAAATCCTGGTACATCCTTGTGCTGCCAAGTATAAGATAGTTTTTTATTTGGAATAAAATGGCAGACCTTATCCCAAATAGCCTTAGTATTCTTGATAAATGTATAGGATGTAATGCAGGATGTGGAGGGCTAGCAATAGCACATCTATTACAGAAATAGTGAGGTGATATGTGCAAAGCAGAAAAGACAGTAAAAATCAAGAGTGCCTTCTATCCCACCTTGGGTATTGTGCTAGGGTTCACGGCTCTTTTTATGGGCCCGTGCTGTTCTGATACAGAAGCAGAACTATCCTTGCAGAAAAACATGGCGATAGCTGCTGCAAGATTTGAAGTGCACAATCAGGAAAATGTAATGTGGTGTCTTGAGGCTTGACAACTGAGTTTTAGGGGAAAACCCCAAGAAAAGTTCGTATAAATCGTCGTTTAGAAATTCTTAGTGCACTTTTCCCCCTCTCTGTCAGAGTATAGACTATTGTCTTGCCTTCTTTTTCTTCGCTGCTAATAAATCCCAATTCTCGAAGACTTTTTAGTGCTGGATAAATTGTGCCAGGACTAGGTTTCTCCCCCTTTCGTTTTGCAATCTCGTCCGCAAGTTCCTGTCCGTGCATTGATTTTTTTGAAAGTAAAAAAAGGATTAAGAATCCTAACATACCTCTCATGTCGCAACAGTAAGCATCACCACCAACAAATCTTCGCATATGATAATATAATATGTTGGGCATCCGATATATATAAATACATTGAACAAACATATATCGTATATCCAATATGGATGGAAAACTAAGGAGGTGAATGGTTGTATGGGTTATGGTTGTTGCGGAACAGGCTTTCAAAAGGCAAGGAGTTATCTTACCAAAGAAGAGCGTATAGCAATGTTAAAGGAATACAAGGATGAACTAGAAAAAGAAGGTCAAGGGGTAGTCGAAAGGATCAAAGAACTAGAAGCAAGTTGATTTGACCCTGCATTCTTTTTTTGGGAGCAATCGAAAGCATTTAGCACACAGCGAACGACTGTTGGCAAATTTCCCTCCTCGACGCGTCTTATAAGCCCGTCACCTTCGAGCTCCTTGTGCCGTGTCGAGCTCCTAGGTTTCAAGAATAATTCAAAATAATAATCGCCCGAAACATGAGTACATATTAATTAAGCAAAGGATATAATATCACCAGCGAACTTTTCTAATGACATGTCTAAAAAGTCATCAAACTCTGCTGCGCGACACAGTCTAACAATCAGGTCCAAAGTTACGCTTAACCGCATACTCGAAATCACAAATAATTCAGTGAAGATAGAAATCAATGATGAGGGCACTATTACTGGCAGATATACTGGAACCCAGTTAGCCACCATAGATAACACAGCAAATCAAGATGGTACTTCAAGTTGGAGCGGCAAATTCATGCAAATGACCAATAAAGGAGAGATAATACTTTCAACCGGAAGCGGAACAATGGAGCCTGCAAATTCGAAAGGCATTGTAAAGATAAGAGGAGAAGGTGAGATGTGGACTCAGTCTCCTAGGCTGGCTAACATCAATGGTGCAAAATGGACGTGCGAGGGGGAGAGCAATATCAGGAAGGGAAGTACTGTGATCTATGTTGACATTCACGAGAAAAGGGAAAGAAAAAGGAAAGAAAAATGATCAGTTATCCTATCTGTGTTTTTTAGTAGGATGTAAGTGTTTAAAGCTCCTGACCCAATAAATGATAATGCAAGACATAATTCCGAGTTATTTTTGGTTAGTGATTTGGTACCTCAAATATCTGGAGGTAGTAATCTGCAACAATTGTGTGTGGGCTGCATCCTTACGAACGTTTCTATGCTAACGGTTTTAACTGGCCTGAATCTATGAGTGATTGGATCAAGTTTTCAAATCGTTCTTGCTTCTTAGTTAAATCAGCAATCTGCTTATCTTTTTCTTGTTTCTGTTCAATTGTCTCGTGGTAAGCGTCATATGTCAATACCATTCTGCACTTGGGACAAAATCTCGAATCTGGTTTGTTTGATTCGCTGCAGTTAGGACATTGTTTTGGTCTTAAAGCGTCAGATAGTTGCTTATTCTTGGAAATCATCCCGTAGGCTTCCAAAATACTATCAGTTGATTCATTTCCGACGTCGTGTAAGTATTTTAGATGCATTTTAGAACCAGGAGACCAACCTGCAAACTGCCGCAAAGTGTGCTCCTTTAATATTGTAGATTTCTCGGTCAACGAAGAATGTCTTCTTATGTATGGATTCCATGGTTTTTTCAAAAGTTCTTTAATCTTCTGTTTGTCTTCCGGTAGCACGTTAGGGCTATCCAATAATTTGGGGAAAAATTTTTCTTTATAGTCTTGATATATTCTGCGAAGACTTGATTCATGTATAGGTCTTCCAAGACTCCTACCAAATCCAGATAACAATATGCTATTAGGATTACCACTTTGAGGATGCTGTGAAATCCAATCCTTTATGTATGGTATTGAATCTATCAGTGGTATATGTCTGGTACCTTTTTTTCCATTGACTAGGATCTCGGCGTGTTGTTTTTTATGGTCAGGTGAGAGTCCAAACACAACATCTTTTATTCTTAGTTTCAAAAGTTCGTGTGGTCTTGCCGCTGAATCTCTTGACATTGTATGATAACATCTATCTCTGGCACTAGGACAGTATTTCAAAAATAGTAAATCGTCTTCAGGAATCCATAAATCAGTAGGCTTGTAAATTGACTTCTCTTTTCGCTTTAATCTGGGGATGTTTTCGATTGAGGGGGGTTTTGGCCTTTTGGCTTGTTCGATATCCGGGTAATACAACCATTTGAAGAAGCGCATCAATCCTATCCTGTAAAGGTTATATGTTCCAATCCACTTGTGCAATGAATCTACAGTATCAATTTTCCGAAAACTATCAAGGTATGATAACACATCATTCCTTGTAACTCGTTTGAAGGTCTTATTTTTAAGAAAGTAAGAGAATTTGCAAAGTAAGATTATAGTATCCTTCCTGTAACTGTTTGATGGGTTAATCTCTGACTTTAGAGACGAAATGTAGTCACAAATGATCAGTACATTCTCCTTAGATCCTGGTAACACCTTCTTACACAGATGGTCAAAACATCTAGATGGTAATCCTTCGACAACATATTCTATCTTTCTTTTTAGTCTAGCATCAACAACGCCATCTGAAGAAGAAACAATTCTTCCTTTGGTAACCTTAGTCCTAGATGTGATAGTTTTCGGTTTTAAAGGCATGTTTCCACATCATTTGTAATCAAATCTAGCATATAAGTTAGTATTATATACTCGCTTACTAGTAAGTAACCTAGTAACTTTTGGCTTACTATACTGTTTATATGTAATTACTATGTTATATTAGGTATGGTTGTTGAATTGCGTGATGATAATAACAAGAATAATAGTTCAAAGATCCAGGCAAATATCACTACTACCACTGCCGCTACCATAACTAAATGTCAGAGTTGTGGAAATGACCAGATAATCACAGATTCTGAGTCTGGCGAGATGATTTGCGATAAATGCGGTCGAGTGATTTCTGATAAATTACAGGAAGTTGGACCTGAGTGGCGTACGTATGCTACGGATGAAAGCGGAGGCAAAACGAGAACTGGGCCTGCACCATCTTTGGCTCGTCATGATTTGGGTCTATCAACAATCATTGGAAGAACCGACAGAGATGCTAGTGGTAATAGGCTTGATGTGGCGATGCGC
>WNGG01007056.1_pt1 | contig 13687 bp, 6 predicted proteins | sample 5400661 | NCBI WGS metagenome assembly WNGG01 (sample SAMN13153372, study PRJNA577476) | soil metagenome | isolation source: 100 cm soil or saprolite under Garry oak tree replicate 1 | place: USA:California | collected 2016-06-15
GTGCACGACTTAGGTTTAGTCCAGTCCGTACCCACAGAACATCGGTTGCCATCTACGTAGAGAACAAAATTGTTGTCGGCGGTGGCTGTGAAATTAATGGTTGAAGTGCTTGGGACCGTGAAAATTCGTCGGAACCAGACCGGATCCGCGGAGGCTGAAACATTGGCTCCCGCTGTGGCCCATATCCATTGAGCCTGCTTGTCGGGCCAGTTGCTTAGCGTTTGGGAGGTCCAAATTGCTCCGCCGTAAAAATCTTGAGCTGGAGGGGCAACATTCCACCCGGCAGCTGGCAGCCAGTCGAAGTTCGATGTGGTATTCCAGCCCAGGCCCGGGGGCCTTGTGGTAACGAGCCACGTGTTCAATCCAGTTGGGCCCGGGGCACCGCTCTGGACGAACGAGTTGGAAAAGCCTGTTCCAGTGATGTACGGAGAGACTGTAGCTACGACGACATTGTCGAATAATGCCGAGTATCCCCCTGCGTATAATCCGAATCCGGTTGAAGTACCTACATTGTCCGACGGGAAGGTGCCAGAAACATAGCAGGTGGAAATCCCCGGAGCGCTAGCCCAGCCACTTGCAGCACTTCCATGAATCGTGAAGTTCAACGTGTACCAAGTACTGTAGAGAAGGTTACAAGGGCTCTCCACTACCCAGCCTATATTGTCATCAAGCAGTGATAGTTTGATATTGTTGGCGGAGTTGTGCAAGACTAGACCCCACTTGTTGGTCCCTGTCCCAGGGTAATGGGCGACCAGTCCAACTCGTTGGTCCGACGAGCTCATCGACTTGGTTATGTAGACCGAGGCCTGTAGGGAAAGGTCTGAAAGGCCCACGTCTTGCCAGGCGAAGAAGTTCTGGTTGGGTGGATTGGCCACTGGGCTGGTGCCATTGACCACCCCATCTTGGACTATCCAGGTTCCGTTGTAGACCTTCCAGGAATTGTCGGAGTGACGGTCTCGTTAATCGCGTTGCGGCTGTAGATCAGATTTCCCCAGAGATCATAACGTTTATAGTTCGTAATGCTCTGAGTCGGGCTTACGAGGATTGCCTCCCTCGGAATCTCTCCATGGACGCCAAATCGTTGAACTTCTCCACGAACGAATTTGTGACTTGGGTCAGAGATATTCCAAACAATGCCGGAGAAGGCAAATGAGTAGCTATTGAAGCTTACAATGGCTGTTTGGTTGTATGTCGTGACTGTTGAGTTGTTGACCTGGTCCCCGGCTCCATTTTGATACTTATAATCGAATTCGCGTATTCTAGGGGCGGTGAGGACGCCGACGTATTGTTTGTTCACCCGATAAGAGACAGCAGTTGTGCCCATGGTCGACGTTGCATAAGTGTAGTTGGAATAACCGTTTGTTGGATATGTGACGCGTGCCAAAAGCCATGGAGCGATGGAGGAGTTGGCAGTTGCGTTGTACGAATATCGAGTAATCCGGTTGGCTGGGTCCGTCATGGATGTTAGGCTTTGACCATTATTTCCATAGTACACGACCCGGATGTTTGACCCCAAGTTGGTGCAACTCCCGTTGGCTTGGGCTACACTCTGCAATAGTCCTCCACTGTAAACGAAGGAGAATGCTCGCTGCGTCGTATCCGAAATGCATGAAATCCGACCATTGTTATAGTAAAACGTGATTGTGCTGTTGCCAGTTGAGTCCGAGATCATGCTCAGCTTACGCGTAGAATTGTCGAAGTCATACGACGCTCCAGTCTTAGTATAGAGCGTAATCGAATTGTTGAGGTAGCGGACAAGCCTAAAATTCTCTCCCTGATGATTGTCAAGGGTCGCGCTAAGGCCCGACCAGAAGCTCGATGGTATTCTGTATCCATCGCCATCCCAGAGATGAACATAATTGGGGTGATTCGTACTGTTCATCCATGGAAAGTTGAGCTGCCATCCATCTCCCATCGGGGCCCACTGATACTTTTCATAGTTGTACGGCTGGCTGCCTAGGAAAGAGTAGGGTTCGGTGTAAACCCGGGTTATCTCTAGGCTAAGCCCTCGGCCGGGAATGCTCAAGTCTGTTTGCTTGACAGTAAGGATCCCGGTAAACGGTGAAATATCCTCACCCAGGTTGGCAAAATATTGGCCGTAGGGGGCCAGGCCGCCGCCATCCCAGGGGTCAGTTGGTGACGAGTATGGGGACCATACTGTCTGGATGGGAATCGATGCGAATGTGGCGTTGAAAACATTGACCCCTTCGGTCCAAACCAGTAGGATGTAGCTGGAGTTGGTCGCGCTTGCGGAAGCTAGGTTTGAGCCAAGGTTAGTCGGGTTCACCCTTTGAGTAACAGGAAAGGATGTTGAACTGTCGAACCAGGACCCGGCCAGAGATTTGCGCCTCATCTCGATGGAGGTGCCGCTGATCGCGAAAGCGTAGACATCGCCGGTAGAAAGGTCTGCTGTGATGGTCGGGAATCCGACCGAGCCCTGAAAAATATTCCTAGAATTGATCCATGAAGAAGATAAGATCGGGCGGAATGCATAGGTTACGTTTCCGTTAGTACCTCGGTATACCAAGTGGTCTTTGTAGTTGCTGTCAACAGTAGCCGAGAACTCTTCGTTCCCGAGAGTATTCGTTTCAACAGTCTCTATTTGACCCGCGTAGCCAAGACCGTCCATCCACCTGGCGTTGATTTGGATAGCCGAGCCTGAATGGAACTGGTAGATTACCCTCACCTGTCCCTGCGAATTGGATGGTAGAATTACCGACCGGTCCTGTTCGGAATCGAACCCACCGCTTCCGGAGTTACAAGAATTTCTCACTCGTGTCCCACTATAGTTCATGAAGATTCCGCTCTCGGACGTAACAGTGCTACTCGTGCAGACGCCGACTCCGGAACCGCTCGTGTAATAGTTGTAGGAGAAAGCTGGGAGGCCAGAAGAGCTCAGAGTTACACCCACGTATCGTATTCCCATCTTGCAAGTACCGCTACCACAGGTTCTGGAGAGAGTATCAGCCGTCAGCACGGGGCCCCAATTGATGGTTGAACTCGAAATCGTACCTATAGAGTAGTGAAGTGCCACACTGGCGGTACCGGTGAAAGTGCCATTCTCGTGTCCCGCGGCAATAATGACCGTCTGTCCCACATAGTAAAGGCCTGGAAGATACACCCAGGCATCGCAGCAATCGGAATCAGGGGTCAGGTTGGGGGTGAAAAACCGTGGTGACCACGTCGTACCGTTTGCTGAGTAGCCGTACGAGATCGAGCCGCCGTTGTAATAGAACGCCCAATAATATCCGCCTTTTGGTTCGTAGAACACTCTCCGCTGGAAGGTGTATGCGGTAGACCCAGCGGCCACGTTGGACGAGATGATGCTCGGGTCGATTGTCGCTCGCGATCCTGCGACAAGGTTCCCCAAGTCGATTGACAAGGCAAACTGGTTGGGCGAAACCGTTGTGGTAGTGTTCAGATAGGACGGGACATCGTTCCAAGACAATGTATAATTCGCTAGTCCGTAGCCTACCGTGAACTGCCTGGTCGGGCTGAACAATTGATGGGTGTTGGTAACATTCCACTCGAATGTGAATCTGAAGTGGCCGCTACTCGCAGACCTGAAGTCTAGGTCCCACTTCAATGCGCCCGCGGACGTGGCCTTATAGACAATTCTGAAAACGCCTGAAAACGCGGAAGAGGTGACATTCATTGTCCTCATAACAACGGTCCCCGTCCTGTTCGTTCCCATGACTCTGAACTGGCTCGTCGTTGGACGGAGAGGAATCCAAAGGCTTCCGACCTGTCCTTCAACTGCCCAGAACGAGTAGAAGCTAATAGGGCGGCGGTTCTGGTCTAATAGAATATCGCGAGGTGTCGACCCTCCTAGCAGTCTCATGGACACCCCCAGATTGTAAAGCGTGAGATTATCAGGGCTGGCCTGTATCACACCTCCTGCGCCAATCATGCTTTCAACGCTTGACAACACCGTCTTAGGTAGGGATAAATCAGCCACGTTGCCCGTCTCTCCAACTTTCGCAGGCTTCGAACCAGGATTCCAAGTCGAGGCTGAACACCCTGGGAGTGTCGCACCGGTTAGAGCGGCAGCGGCGGCAGTAGCATTTGGCGGAGTTGAGGGGCAACCTCCGGGTTCAAGCCCTTCTGTACGGGATGAGGGCGTTTCCGGCCAATGAATAGGCAGAGCTGGTGCGATGCTGAGCATCACGAGAATGAGAAGCACCGTTCCCCTGCAAGTCCTAAGAACTATTCTGCTTCGACGGCCCGGAAAGGGCATTCTGACTGGTATTGGCTCGCTACCCTTCGATGAGAACCCCGATTCCGAGATTGTAGTCAATTCGGAAATCGCGTTTCCCGGCTATGTGTGGTAGTTAATAAGATGACTGGTGTGATTGTAAAACACAATCCCCCGGAGCCTCCATGCGTGCAAAATGTGAATCTCAGGGTCAGACTTGTATTGTTTTTCTAGGTTTCAATCGTTCTTTCGAGTCTTGCCTTGTAGTTCCCGAGGGAGAACGAAACTACCACGAGTACCAGGCGGAGAGATTATGCTTATCGATGGCCGTGGAGATTGGACGAGCGGATCGAGAATTAGGGCCAGTCATGGAACCTATAGAAAGAACCAATTGCCTGGATGTCCGATGTTCTCCGTCATTCTTCTGGGCTCAATTCGGCTATTTTTGCGAAATGCTATGGCCGAATCGCATTCTGTGACAAGTGAGCCGCATTCTATGCGTTACAAGGCAAGTGCTAAGCCCGAGAGTCTCTCCCTTCGTATGCCGTACGGATGTGGGATGAGAAGTCGGCGGATTTTGTTTTCTGGCATTATCCATTCTTTTCATTGCCACGCACGACGAATTGCAGTCTTGGCGTTTTGGGGTTGGGGGGAGAATTCCGCCCGAAAATCAGACTGTTCTTAGTGCGTCCTGACTGTTGGCTTCGTGGAAGTTGAACTCAATTTTCCTAGGCGACTACTACGTGGTCGATGTCGAAGTATCGTTTGGCTAGTAGTCGGGTCTTGTCTATTGTTCGTCCGTTTTTGCCGATGGCGAGTGCCTTGTCCTTGCTGTCAACTTCGATAACGACGATCTTCTTGTCGGGCCGTTCTGTGACCCGTATCTCTTTGATCTTGGCCGGGGCGAGGCTGTTCCGGATCAGCCCTTCGGGGGTCTCGGAGTATTCTACGACTTCTATCTGGCGGGAGGTCATGCGTCGGAGGGTGTTGATGTTTTTTCCGCCTTTGCCTATGGCAAGGCCCATGTCTCCGGGCTTTGCCACGAATATGATCCGGGCCAGCTTCTCGTCGATCACACAGTCTTGTGTTGTGGCTCCTGTGATGCTTTCGAAGAGAGCCATGTACTTCATTTCTTCGCTTGTTAGCTTGATCTTGGGCTGGAGCATCACTTGTTCTCGGCCAGCTTGAGGACTTCTGAGTCGCCTTGTTCCTTGACTATGAGTGCTGAGATGGGGAAGGGTTTCTCGCAGAGGGCGCCGAGGTCAAGGCTGGAGCCTTGGAAGATGTACACCGGAACCTCGGACTGTTCTGCGTTATATAAAATGTCCTCGCGTCGATCTCTCGCGCAGTTGTTTGCCAGGATTACCAGTTTGGCTTTTGCCTGGCCTACGTTGGCCAGGGCGTTGTTGCTTCCGAATTCGACCTTGCCTGTTTTGACGGCCATTCGGATCTGCTTGTTTACGTCGACCATTGCTACTTTCCGCCTTTCCGGGAGGTGGACATGGACATGGAGACTTCGATCAGCCCGGTGCCCATGGGTATCTGTTGTCCAACGATAACGTTCTCCGCGACTCCCCTTAGCGTGTCGACTATTCCTTTTACTGCTGCGTCTACGATGGTTGGGATGGTGATTTCGAAGGCTGCTTTGGCCAGGGTGCTGGCTTTCTCGCCGCTGACTCCGTGGCGGCCGACCTGGAGGACTTCGCCTGATGAGGTCATCATGTCTGCGACCAGCATCACATGCCGAATGTCCACGTCCAATCCCTGTTCTTCCAGGACGCCTACTGCTTCTTTCACGATGACGTTGCGGGCCGCCTCGATTCCTAGGACTAGGGCTGTTTCGTTCATGCTGTTGCTTACTGTTCTTGTGGTGTCGACTCCGGGGACTTCGAGGGCTAGGGCGAGGCTTGACCCTTCAGTCCGTACCATCCACTCTCCCTTTTCCTCGATGACCAGGGCCCTCTTAACGGCGGGTATTCCTTTGATATGGCCTGTTCTCAGTTTCATGTCCATGCGTCGGAACTGGGGTATTTCCAGGTCTTTGGATTTGACTTCCACATCGTATTTTTCCACCGTGACGTCTGCGCCGGTGGGTTTGATTGCGTCCCTGACCTCTTGAACGGTGACTTCTCTCTCCCGGAGGGCCTGGGGGTTGAGCTTTACATCGATCCTCATACGTGTAATGTCGGTTTCGAAGGTGCTGGCTATGTCGGATAGTGTGGTGTGGGTGAGGAGTGTTGCTACTTCCTGGGCTTTCTCCTTGCTGGCCCTGTGTTTCGCGTCCAGGTATACTGTCATGTTTGGTGTGGAGGGTATTTTTCTCGCGTCGACGATTTCGATTAGTCGTGGTAGGCCGAGGGTGACGTTTTGCTCTCTGACCCCTGCGAAGTGGAATGTTCGCAGTGTCATCTGTGTTCCTGGTTCTCCGATGGACTGGGCGCTGACGATGCCGGCGGCTTCTCCGGGCTCGACGAGGGCTCGCTTGTAGTTCTCCACAGTCTCCTGTACCGCCTCGTCGACGGCTTGTTTGGGTAGCTTTGCTTCGCCGAGGGTTTTTCGAAGCTTGTTTAGGACTAGTGGTGAGAGTACGTTTTTCGCCTTGTCAACTGTTTCCTCCACGTAGTCTTTGCCGGCCGGGGTGCCTTTCTTCATTGTGAGCCGGACTCTTTCGACCAGCCGGTCGATGTTGACCGCTTTCCCATGGTCGCTCTTGGCCGTGTCCACTCCGTCTTCTCCATACCGGATTTGTATGATGTTGCCGCGGGAGTCTCGGACTGTGGCGTCGTATTCTACTCGGAGGTGTTCTAGGGCGTTGATTAGTCTGCGTTGCATGTAGCCGCTCTGCTGTGTTCGAACAGCCGTGTCGACGAGTCCTTCTCTTCCTCCCATAGCGTGGAAGAAGAATTCGAGGGGTGTGAGCCCGTCCCGGTAGCAGTTGTAGACGAAGCCTCGGGCTGCGGCTCCGGCGTCGCCGGGTTTGAAGAAGGACATTGCTCTTCCCCGGTATCCTCGGAGGATGCGTTTTCCACGGATGGATTGTTGGCCGACGCTGGCGGTCATCTGGCCTATGTTGAGGGTTGAGCCTCTGGCTCCGGCCCGGGTCATGATGACTCCGCTGTTGTCCATCTGGAAGAACTGGTCCGCGTATTCCCCTGCCACGTCCCTGGCCCTGGATAGTTCGTTCATGATGTATAGTTCCAAGGATTCTTCCATTGTCTGGCCTGGCAGACGGTCCAGGGTCTGTTTTCGGTAGCTGTCGATGTACTCGTTCACCTTCTCTTCGGCTTTCTGTATGGCCTTGGAGATCTTGTCCCGGGTTGTGTCGGGTATTTCTAGCTCGTCGAAGGCGTAGGTGAAGCCTCGGAGTACCATGTAACGGTCTAGTAGCCTGGTGGCCGAGTTGAGGAAGGTTCGGGCTTCTTCAGCGCCGTAGTCTTTGACTATTCGGTGGAATAGGCTTTCAGACTTTTCCGCGCCGATGGAGGCTTTGTCGATTACTCCTTGTTCGAGGACTCCGTCTTTTATCACGATGAACGCGTCGTAGGGGCACTCGTGCATTACTCCCCGGTCGCAGTCTGCGCACTTGTAGTAGGTTGAAAGGTTGGATTTTGAGACGAAATTGAACCCTTTGGGTAGTACGATGCTGAAGATCTGTTTGCCGGTCCATCCTTCCTCGGGCTTGGTCACTGCGGGTTCGGGCATTGGGCCTTCGAAGCCTGCGACTGCGAGGAGCCTGGAGACGTCGTGGCGGTTGAGGACTGTGGATTTCTGGGTGAGGAGGAAGGCTGCTGTTAGGCTGTCTCGTATGGCGCCTATGATGGGTCCGCCGTACCGGGGTGATAGTATCTGGTCTTGGACCTGCATGAGGAGTCGGGCTTCTGTCCGGGCTTCTTCTCCCTGGGGGACGTGTAGGTTCATCTCGTCGCCGTCAAAGTCTGCATTGTAGGGTGGGCAGACTGTCGGGTTGAGCCGGAAGGTCTTGTAGGGTAGGACTATGACGGAGTGGGCCATTATGCTCATTCGGTGGAGGCTGGGCTGCCGGTTGAACAGGACAATGTCCCCGTCTCGAAGGTGGCGTTCTACGACGAACCCGGGCTGGATTGTTTCACCGACAACCTTCCGGTCTGTGACGAATTCGAGCCGGACCCGGCGGCCGTCGGGCCTGACAATGTAGAGAGCGCCGGGGTAAGTGTCGGGGCCGTTGTCGATGAGTCGTTTCATCTCTTCCATGTTGTGGGCTGTGACCTTTTCAGGAATGGTGAGGCGGCTCGCCACGTCCAGTGGGACCCCTACCTCGTTAATGTCCAGGTTAGGGTCGGGTGATACTACTGTTCGGGCTGAGAAGTCGACTCGTTTGCCCGAGAGGTTTCCCCGGAACCTGCCTTCTTTTCCCTTCAACCGTTGTACGAGGGTCTTCAGGGCGCGTCCGGAACGGTGTCGGGCGGGTGGTAGTCCGGAGACTTCGTTGTCGAAATAGGTTGTGACGTGGTATTGTAGTAGTTCGTGGAGTTCCTGGATGATGTTGATGGGGACGCCTGATTCCAGGGCCTCGCCCAGTTTCTGGTTGATCCGGATAATATCGACAAGCTTGTGGGTGAGGTCGTCCTCGGACCTGATTCCCGACTCTAACGTAATCGACGGTCTAACCGAGACCGGTGGGACCGGCATTACTTGGAGGACCATCCATTCGGGCCGGGCCGCCTTCGGGTCCATTCCTAGTAAGATCAAATCGTCGTCCTGGATTCTTTCCAGTCGCTCTCTCACCGTGCTCGGTGTCAGTCGTACCGGTGCGGCCCCTACCTCTACCTCACCTACCAGTTCGTGGTAGGTGGTTGGTTTTCCATGCTCGATGGGGTATTGTTTCTGGTTGCAGTGGGGGCAGACCATTGTCTTCTTCGCGTCTTTGATGATCTCGTCTAGAAACGAGTCGGGTATGGTGTTGAGGCGTTGTTTGAGCTCGGTATGTCGCGCCCGGTATTTTTCGATCTTCTCTTCGGTGAGGAGTATTCGTCCACAGTTTCGGCAGGTGATGGATAGTAGCCTGTGGATTAGTTTGGCGAAGCTTACGTGTATTGCGGGCTCGGCCAATTCGATGTGTCCGAAGTGTCCTGGGCAGGCGCTGGCTGTGTTGCCGCAGGTCTTGCATTTCTGCCGGGGCTCCAGCGTCCCCAAACGTCCATCCATCAGCCCGGAGACGATGGGCACTCCGTCCTCGTCGTACGTGTCCGCCGCCTGCACCTCCACCGCTGATAGTTTCCTGTAGTCTGCGGGTGAGAGGACTGTGAAGCGTATGCTCTGTATGACCTTGTGAGCCTCTTCCATCACGCTGATTGCCATGGCTAAGCCATCTCCTCAAGGTTCAGCCGGGGCGCTATTCCCAGCGCCATCAGTTCCTGTACGAGTAGTTTGAACGCGTAGGATATGGAGACTGGTGAAATGTTCGCCTTCTCCCCGTCTATCCTGCAGACATACTTGTTCTGTTTGATGTCATGGTAGGCGAGGGTCCCGCAGGTCTCGCAGACGAAAGCTGTGTACTTGTCCGACTCTTCCAGCAGCCTGTCCCGGAGCAACGCCGACGCCCCGTGGCCGATGAGACAGTCCCGTTCCATCTCTCCGAAGCGTAATCCTCCTCCCCGGGCCCGTCCCTCGGTAGGCTGCCGTGTTAGCATCTGCACTTGGCCCCGTGCACGGGCGTGCATCTTGTCGCTGACCATGTGGTGCAGCTTCTGGTAGTAGACCACTCCGATGAACAGGTCAGCGGCCAATTTCTCCCCTGTAATCCCGTTGTACAACCGTTCCCTCCCGCTCTTCTCAAAGCCCAGCTTCGACAACGCATCACCTATCGCGCTCGGCCCCATATTCTCGAACGCTGTCCCGTCCGCAATCTCGCCGATCTGCGACGCAGCCTTCCCCGCCAACGTCTCCACAAACTGTCCGATGGTCATACGGCTCGGAATAGCGTGGGGGTTGATGATCACATCCGGCACAACCCCGTCCACGGTGAACGGCATATCCTCCTGCGGCACCAATAGTCCGATTACCCCTTTCTGCCCGTGCCTGCTGGCGAACTTGTCCCCGAGCTCGGGAACCCGTAGGTCCCGGACCTTAACCTTGACCAGCCTGCTTCCTTCAATAGACTCTGTGACGAAGACCTGGTCGATGATCCCTTCCTCCGAGGGGCGCATGGTCACCGATGAGTCTCGTTTCGTCGGTCCCTTGACCTCGAACTCCCGGTATTCCTCCAAGAACCTGGGCGGGCTAGTCCTTCCCACGAGGACGGTGTTGCCGGCTACCTCTGCCTCGGGCGATATGATTCCGTCCTCTTCCAGTTGCCGGTAGTACCTGTCACCCCGGTAGCCTCGGATTCCAGCCTCGGGAATCTCGAACTTGTCCCGTAATCCTCCTAGGTACTGGCGGCTCTCAGCCTCGTAGATCCTGTAGAAGGTTGACCGGAACAATCCCCTGTCCACAGACGACTTGTTGATGATAATCGCGTCCTCCATGTTATAGCCTTGAAACGATAGAATGGCCACGACCACGTTCTGGCCTGAGGGGCGTTCTAGAAAGTTGAACACCTCCATGGGCTTCGTCTGGACGATCGGGGTCTGGGGGTAGTGTAGGAGGTGAGAGCGCGAGTCTACTCTGTTGAAGATATTGCTGGAGAACACTCCGAGGGCTTGCTTGGCCATAGCCGACTCGTACGCGTTCCGGGGCGACTGGTTATGCTCTGGGAAGGGTATGAGGCTGGCCGCGATTCCCAGCATAGTATACGGCGTAATCTCGAGATGGGTGTGCTCTCTCCGCAGCTCATGCTCGTACATGGCAATCAGCGTATTCTCCTCCTCATCCGCATCCAGCAATTCCACAATGCCAGCCCGGACCAGGTCCTGGAAGGAGACCCGGCCCTGCTCCAGCTGCACCATGTGCTCCTCAGTAAGCCGGGGCCTACCATTCTCGACCAGGATCAAGGGCCTCCTCACCCTGCCCGCATCACTGTTCACGTACAATTCACTGCGCCCACCCTCCACCTCGGGCGGGTGGTAGGCAATGTTAACCTCCGAGCTGATCTTTCCCTGGCGCCGGTACTCCCTCAACTCCTCAGCCAACGCCACCGGGTCCTTCGCATACCCGGCCACCAATCCGTCCACCAGCACCTTCCCAGCCCCAGCCCGGACCTTCTTGTCAGCCTCATCAATAGCGACCACGTTCATCCGGCGGAGCCTGTCCACCATCTCCCGCGGGTCAATACCCACCGAAATATTACTCGACAAGGCCAGGTTCTTTACCAGTCCACAGTTCGAGCCCTCGGGAGTCTCATCCGGGCACAACCGGCCATAATGGGTCGGGTGCAGGTCCCGAGCCTCCAGGTTAGGCTGGCTCCTGCTCAACGGCGACTGCAACCTTCGCAGATGGCTCAACGTACTGATGAAGTTAGTCCGGTCGAGCAGCTGGGTCACACCTATCCTCCCCCGGACCCAGTTCCCCGTAGCGATAGCATGCTGGACCCGTTCCGTGATAATACCCGGCCTAATCGCGTTCGCAATGGAGAACTCGATATGGCGCCTGATCGTGATCCTTTCCAGCTGGTACTTCAAATCCCGGGTAAGGTTCCTGAAAGTGATCCTGAACAGTTCAGCCAGTAGAGAACCGGCCAGTTTCAGCCGCTTGTTTGCATAATGGTCCTTGTCATCAGCCTCCTTCCTCCCCAGTTTAACCTCGATGACGCGGGTAGCAATCTCTGCGAGGAACAACCCCTTCTCCCTCCTGTCAGCCGCGACACGGCCTAGGTGGGGTAGGAAATTCCGGTCCAAGACCGACTCAGCCTTCTTCAAACGGTAATCATCCATCTGGCCCGGTGCCAACCGGTTACCCAGGTAGAGGAGCGCGTCCCGGGCATTATTGGCCTCCAGGGATTTTTCGTAGGACAACTCCAGCTCGTCCTGTACAGACTCGTCAATACTCACCAGTTCAGCAATCTTAGCATCTTCCTCAAAACCCAGCGCCCTCATCAGGATCATGAAGGGAATATCGCTGGGAATCCCCGGCATCGTAACCCATATCGCCCCATCGCCCTTCAACGTGCACTCGATCCGCGCCCGGAACCCGACAGTTGTCGAGAAAATCTTGGCCTTGTAAGAAGGGTTAACCCCGGTGTGCTCCACGTCGATCAGAATCCGGTTAGCCGCCAAATCCTCCAGCGCGACGATCACCCTCTCGGACCCGTTGACGATGAAGTAGCCCCCGGGGTCTAGTGGGTCCTCTCCCACCCCCACGAGCTCGTCAGGGCCCAGCTTGGAGAGAAGGCAAATCCTAGACTTCAACATGACCGGCAGGTCGCCGATGTAGACCATCTCAGGCTGGCCCTCCCGCTCGCCAATGACCGGGATCATTTCCATGTGCAACGGGGCAGCGTAGGTCAGGTTGCGGATCCGAGCCTCCGCCGGGTAGATGGACCGTTCTGTCCCATCCACCTCGATAACCCGGGGTGTGCCTATCTCGATCTTGCCAAGTTTAATCCTGAGCGGGTAGTCTCCGATGTCGATGGGCAGCTCGCCTACTTCGTCAACAATCGCTTGCAATCCTCTCTCGACGAAGTCATTGTACGAGTCGATGTGCTGGTGTACGAGGCCGCTGTCTCGCATGAACTCTTTCGCCAGGTTCCATAGTTGGGGTTGTGCTAGTGCCATTCAGATTTCTCCAAGAACAATTTTTTCAAAATTCTTCTACAACATACCGGTAAAAGTCGGATTCGCCTGCGGTCTGGCTTCTCCGGATTACTTTGATAATGTCTCCGGGCTTGGCGCCGACGGCTCTCGCGGCTGGGTCGGTGGATTTTATGTAGGGTAGTTGGAAGGGCCGGATGTGGTACTGTTCTAGGACATTTTTGGCCTCGTCGGGTTTTAGGAGGATGTGTTTCGGGACTAGTTCGTGCTGGAACACATCGTAAGATGGTTCCTTCTCCTTATCCTGCTTCTTTACCAAGAGTTTTGCTACTACCTTAGGGACGGGGGCGGTCCAGCCTCTATACCGGGTAAAACGGCACGCTGCCCCAGCCCCGTTTATAAACCTAACACCAAACCAGTCGACGCCTGATAAAAAATCCAAACCAGTCGACGCCTGATAAAAAATCTCCGAAATCTCTTCCCGGCGTCTTGGACGATACTCTGAAGGCCATGTGAGCATTGCCCAGATATTAGGAGCGAGTAGTGCTTTTCAACTGGGCCTATGTGGAAGGCAGCCGTTGAGCTTCTATAGAACCGGTAACCTTCTAGGATTTCAATAGAGAGCTGCTTCCTTGAAACACCGCAACCAAACAGTTGCTGGAATAGCCTTCCTCGTCCTCTTCTCCATAACCACCGTGTCTGTCTTCTCCGGGCTCAGTGAGAGCCTAGACCAAACACTCTCTCTTACCGTCTACAATGCGAACCCTGGGCCGGTCGTCACTAACCTGTTCGTCCTACTCTCTGAGTACGGCAGAGAATGGTTCTGGAT
>WNGG01006407.1_pt1 | contig 13684 bp, 11 predicted proteins | sample 5400661 | NCBI WGS metagenome assembly WNGG01 (sample SAMN13153372, study PRJNA577476) | soil metagenome | isolation source: 100 cm soil or saprolite under Garry oak tree replicate 1 | place: USA:California | collected 2016-06-15
AGCGACTGGATCTGCTCGGCGACGCGGGCCTGCGCGCCGGCGCCGACCGCGATCATCGCGATCACGGCCCCGACGCCGATGATGATGCCGAGCATCGTCAGCGCGCTGCGGAGCTTGTTGACCCGTAGCGAGCGGACGGCGATGCGCATGGACTGCAGCGGGTTCACGCGGCCGCGTCCTCCTCCTCGGCCGGCAGCGCGGCGAGGGCCGCGGCGGCGTCGAGGGGTTTCTCGGCGCGGCGGTCCGTCATCAGCCGGCCGTCGCGGAACAGGAGCATACGGCTCGCGTAGGCCGCGATGTCGGGCTCGTGCGTGACGAGGACGATCGTGAGCCCCTCCCGGTTGAGCCGCTGGAGGAGCGCCAGGATCTCGACGCTCGTTCGCGTGTCGAGGTTGCCCGTGGGCTCGTCGGCGAGGATCATCGCCGGGTCGTTCACGAGTGCCCGGGCGATCGCCACGCGCTGCTGCTGGCCGCCCGAGAGCTGGCTCGGATGGTGTCCCTCGCGGTCGGCGAGGTTGACCGCGGCGAGGGAGGCGCGCGCGCGCTCCCGTCGCTCGCGCGCGGTCAGGCCCGCGTAGAGCAGCGGCAGCTCGACGTTCTCGAGCGCCGTGGTCCGCGGCAGCAGGTTGAACATCTGGAAGACGAAGCCGATCTTGGCGTTGCGGATCAGCGCGAGCTCGTCGCGCGAGAGGCCCGCGACGTCGCGTCCGTCGAGCAGGTAGGAGCCCGCGGTCGGCGTGTCGAGACAGCCGAGGAGATTCATGAACGTCGACTTGCCCGAGCCCGACGGGCCCATCACCGCGACGAAATCGCCGCGCTCGATCGCGACCGTCACGCCGCGGAGCGCGTGCACCGTGTGCGGGCCCAGGTGGTAGTCCTTGACGATCCCCCGGGTCGCGACGATCGCGTCGGCGCTCATCGAGTCGCCTACAGCCTGAGGCGCGGGCCGCCGGTCGTGCCCGGCCGCGCGGCGCCCGTGAGGCCGACGATGACCTCCTGGCCTTCCTTCAGATCGCCCGCGAGCACCTCGGTCGACGTCCCGTCGGTGATGCCGAGCGTGAGCGTCACGGCGGCGGGCTTGCCGTCGGGGCCGACGATCCAGGCGCGGCCCGAGAGCCCCGTGCGACGGTCGCCGCCGCCGGCGCTCTCGTCGTATTTCGCCCGCTGCTCGGCCGTGAGGATCTCGCGAATCTTGGCTCGGGTCGCCTCCCGGATCCGCGCCCCCCGCATCTGCCGCTCCTGCGCCGACACCCCCTGGAGCGCCTGACTCTGCTCGCGGCTCTCGAGGAGAATCGGGTCCAGCTTCTTCTGCTGCTCGTCGGTGAGGTTGAGGCTCTTGACGAGGCGCTCGCGGATCTGCTCGAGCGACTGTTGCGCGCCGCCGGCCGGTGGTGTCGCGCTCTGTCCCGGCGCCACCGGTCCCGGCGGCGCCTCGCCCGGCGGCCTGAACCGAAGCGCCGAGTTCGGCACCATGAGGACGTTCGTCTTCTGGGCGACCGTCACCTTCACGTTCGCCGTCATGCCCGGCAGCAGCCGGCGGTCCGCGTTGTCGACGGCGACGATCACGGTGTAGGTGACCACGTTCTGCACGATCTGGGGCGCCTTGCGCATCTGCGTCACCAGACCCGCGAAGGTGCGTCCCGGATACGCGTCGACGGTGAACGTCGCCCGGTCACCCTCTTTCAGCCGGCCGATGTCGGCCTCGTCGACGCTCGTTTCCACCTGCATCTTGCTCAGGTCCTCGGCGATCGTGAAGAGCACCGGCGCCTGGAGGCTCGCCGCGACGGTTTGTCCGACGTCCACCGCGCGCGAGACGACGACACCGTCGACCGGGGCGGTGATCCGGCAGTGATCGAGGTCGAGCTGCGCCTGGCGGAGGGCGGCGTCCTTCTGCTGGACCTGGGCCCGCGCCGATTCGAGCATCGCCTGGGTCACCTTGAGCTGGGCCGCCGCGGACTGGATCGCCGCGGCGAGCGCCTCTTCCTTCGCCTTGCCCGACTCGAACTGGGCGATGGCGGCGTCGTAGGTCGCCTGGGCGGTGTCGTCGTCGGCTTTCGCGATCAGCTCGCGAACGAACAGCTCCTTCTTGCGATCGCGATCCCGCCGGGCGTCGAGCATCGTCACCTGGGCCTTGGCGGTCAGCGCCTTCTGCTCGGCCAGCGCGCCGCGCGCGTTCTCGACGTCCGCGCGCGCCTTCTCGATCTGCGCCTGCTGGTTGAGGACCGTCGCCTTCGCCGATTCGACGTCGGCCCTGGCCTGCGCGACCTTCGCCTCGAAGATCTCGGGGTCGATACGGGCGACGAGCTGACCCTTCCGGACGACGGAGTTGAAGTCGACGAGCAGCTCCTTGATCTGGCCCGAGACCTGGCTGCCCACCTGGACGTTGATGACGGCGTTGAGGTTGCCGGTCGACGACACCGCCGCGGAAAGGGGACCACGCTCGAGTCGGGTGGTCCGGAACTTGGGCTGGCTGCCGCGGCTCTGGGTGTAGAGATAGCCCCAGACACCGAGGCCCACCAGACCCGCCACCACGATCAGAGAGACGACGCGCCGCATCAGTCGCTTAGACGTCACCCATCACCGCGATATTTCTACATCAAATCAGCGACGGCCTACGGCGCGATCGAGGCGGGCCAGGGCGATGCGGTAGTCGGCGAGCGCCTGCGCTTCGCCGTTCAGCGCCTGCGTCAACGCGAGCTGGGCGTCAGTCAGGTCCAGGATCGTGCCGACGCCGGCGTCGAAGCGGCCCTGGGCGAGGCGGAAGTTCTCCTGCGCCGACTCGACGGCCGTCTGCGCGGCCTGGATGCGCTCCGACGCCTCCTGGACCGCGATCTGCGCCGACTCGACGTCCTTGGAGATGTTCAACTCCGTCGCCTTGACGCTCGCGCGGCTGGATTCCGTGTTGGCCTTTGCCTCCTGGTACTTGGCGATCCGATTGCCGCCGTCGAAGATCGACCACGTGAGGTTCAGCGTCGCCGACCACTGCTCGTTGAGGTCCGTGCGCGCGCCGCCGTAGGTGCCCGTGCCCGTGATGTCCGGGAAGAAGTTGCGGAAGGTCTGGCGCTCGCTGGCCTCGCTGGATTCGACGGCCAGCCTGGCCTGCCGGTACTCGGGCCGCTGTCGGAGCGCTTCGTCCATCAGCTTCGGGAACGAGTCGATCGGGGTCGGGGTGTAGACGAGATTGTCCTGGACCTTCAGGGGCCGGTCGGCCTGGAACCCCATCGCGGTGTTCAGCGCGACGATGGCCGTGCGCTCCGCGTTGACGGCGCGAATGAGATCCACCTTCGCGTTGGCGACGTCCACGGCGGCGCGCGCGACGTCCGACTTGGGTCGCGTCCCGACCTCGAAGAAGCCCTTGGCGGACTTGTAGTTCAGCTCGGCGCGCTCGACCGCCTGCTTCTGCACGAGAATGAGCCGCTGGGCGAAGTTGACGTTGGTGTACGCCTCCTTCACCGCCTGGGTGATCAGCTGGCGCTGGAGCTCGATGCCCTCGAGGGCGGACTGGGCGTTCTTCTTGGCGGCATCCGTCGCGGCGATGCTCTTGCCGAAGTCGAAGAGGAGCTGCGACATCGTCACCTGGGCGGCGAAGTTCTCGCCGAAGTCCCGGTTGGTCCTGGACGCGAGGTTGTTGACGATGATGGGGCTCGTCATCGTCTGGGAGGTCGAGTTGCCGATGATACTTTTGCTCCGGGTCGCGAACACGTTGCCCGTGAGCTGGGGCAGTAGCGGTGAGAGCGCCTGGTTGACCCTATAGCGCGCCGCGGCATAGTTGGCGAGCTGCTGCAGGATCAGCGGCTGCTGCTCCAGGGAGATGGCCACGGCCTCGTCCAGCGAGAGGACAGGCGCCGTAGCGGCCGGTGGACCGGTCGGCGCCGGGGCCGGCGGGGCCTGCTGCGGCGCTGGCTGGGGCGGTTGGGGTGGAGGAGCTTGCGCCGAAACCGAACCGGGAAGCACGCCGAGCGCGACGGTCGCGGCGACAGCCGCGAGGAGCGAACCGATCCTCATCCGATTCTCCTTATGGTCCTGCCGAGGATATCACGCCGCCCGCGAACGGCCGCGCGACGCTCTCAGACACCTTTTTTCTTCCAATAGGAGCGATTACACACCCACGGCTGCAGAAAAACGGCCTTTATTCGCACCGCTTTAGGATTCAATGAGTCGTGCCGATGCGTCAGAAGCCGCTTGAGGAAGCGCTCCGCGTCAGGATAAAGGCGCTGTCGCGCTGGCTACGAGAACATTCCTCCTGCCAGCGCGACCAGCACCACCTGGACGAGGGGACGGTCGAGCGCGTCTACTGGCACTACGGCTACCTTGTGGCCCTCGCCGACGTTGTACGACTACTTCACGACACCGACGAGGAGAACTAGTAAAACAGCGCCGTGCAACCCGGCACCGGGCAGTCGCAGCGCACGTTCTGCGGTCGCGCCGGATGCAGGATGTTATCGCGCGGCGAGAACGTGTGGTAGAGCCAGCACTCCTTCTCGAAGGCCGAGAGGGCCGACGGCAGGAGGACGTACTGGAAGTGCGAATACTCCCCGACGTGCCGCTTCAGTCTCGCCCTCACATCGTCGTCAGAGCGCCCGATGTACAGAATTTCGAGGTGAGTGCGGTCCAGAATCGACGATGTGCCGAGGGCATAGGCCCCGGGCGTGACGACCGCGATCACCGCGTCAATGGTCCGCGCCGTCAAATCGAACGAGCCGTAGAGTCCTGTCGGAGTTGCCACGCACTTCTCCTCATAGGTTAGGGGTCAGCGTGACATTCCGTCCCATAGCAGCAGTTTGCCCGGTCTGGGCCCCACCTCCTCTCTCTGCCCTGTCCCCACCGCTCTGGCGGACCGCGAATCCTGAGCCCCACGCGAACACCCTATGCTTGCACGGGCACGGTGTCAAGCATAAGGTGATGCTAGGACGGGCACGCATTGACTTTCCCTGCCTGGGCATGTAGGCTCTGTCGGACGGGGAGGGATCATGGCTGACGGGAAGGCGAGTAGGCACGGGCAAGCGCTGGCGGTGCTTGGAGCGGCAAAGGGCGGAGAGGCCAGAGCCGAGGCGCTCACCCCTGAGGAGCGGAGCGCGATAGCACGCTATGCCGCCGAAAAGCGTTGGGCCGGCTCGGCAACTATGGCTAGGAATGCGCTTCCGGTTGAAACCCACGCCGGCGTGCTTCCGATTGCAGACACGCAGATCGGCTGCGGCGTCCTCGACAACGGTATCCGCGTTTTGTCTACTCGTGGTGTCACGCGTGCTTTCGGCGGCAGAAAGACCGGGGCGGGGGCCAAGACTGGCGCAGATTCCAACGGCGCGCCCCAACTTCCTCCCTTTCTGGCCTCCGCTGCCATTCGGCCCTTTATTTCCGATGACTTGCTGGCGCGCCTGATCTCGCCGATTGAGTATCGTCCCAAAGTCGGCGGTCGAAGCGCATTTGGCTACGAGGCCCGTCTCTTGCCTGATATCTGCCGAGTAGTCTTGTCCGCGAGAAGGGCTGGCGCACTCAAGCACAACCAAGCGAAGTACGCCGATGCCGCCGAAACCCTCCTGAATGGCTTGGCGGATGTAGGAATCATCGCGCTCGTTGATGAGGCCACCGGCTATCAAGCCGACCGGGCAAAAGACGAGCTGATGAAGATTCTTGAGGCTTACATCTCCAAGGCGCTGCTGCCTTGGACGCAGCGCTTTCCGGATGATTTTTTTAAGGAACTCTACCGTCTACATGGGTGGCAATTCCGCGAGGGCAACAAGCGCGGCCCTCGCGTTGTTGGGAGACTCATCCGAAAGCTCGTCTATGAGCAGTTGCCGCGAGGGGTCCTGCAAGAATTGGAAGCGAAGAATCCGACGCTACCGAGCGGCTGGAGACGCTATAAGCATCATCAATTTCTCACGCAGGATATCGGTAATCCGCACTTGAATAGTCAGGTCGCATCAGTCATGACGCTCATGCGCGTATCGGATAAGAAGAAGCAGTTTTTCCGCCTGTTCGATAAGGCATTCAGCCCGAACAGTCGCCAACCCGAGCTGCCAGGGCTGTCTGACGACGAGAACGAGTAGTCTGTTAGCGTGAAGAAGCGGGCACACGATAAGCCTGTCTCTTTAACGGGTCTCGACCCGCGAATGGTTCAGCGGCGAATGCTAGACAACGCCAGCCCCGCCCTCCAAGCCGCCTAGGAAGCGGCGCGTCAAAAAGCCTAAATAGCCCGTAGCCTCCCTCCGGCACCGGGTTTGGGTGTGTCAGCGCTACAATCTCGTTTTTTCTTGACCCACGCTAGATTCTGCGTGCTAGAGTGCGCCTCACCACAAGATATGGGGTACCGGCTTCGGTCCGGTAAGGATGGCCTCCGGGGGGCAAGGGTGTTCGGTCCAGCGAAGAGGCGAGCATGAACAGGAATAGAGCCTTTGGTCGGCGAGTGAAGCAGGCGCGCGAAGACTTGTGCATTAAGAGAAGGGATCTAGCCAGACTGAGCGGAATTTCGAGGCAGCGGATTGTCATGATCGAGGCCGGGAGTATTGATGACACCGATCTTGGCGCAGAGGACCTGAGGCAGTTGGCAGAGGCCCTTGGTTTGCCTCTGAAGACGTTGATCGAGGGGGAAGCCGCGCACCCATCCAATCTTCCCGCCGGAATCATTGGGCAACGAGTAAGTGGGCCTGTGGCTCAGTTACCTTTCGATTTCGGTTCCGTTCTCTGCCCGCGTTGTTTTAGTGGCGTAGTGGGCGGGCGTTGCGGGCGTTGCGGTAGCTCAATCGAGTAGAGTTGGATCAGTGTTGAGATCACAACGCCCTAATACTGTTGCCGATGCGCTGGAAGGCTTCGTTCTCAAGGCGAAGACCATAGTCGAGCTGGCTGGGATAAAGGCTCCGCCAGTCGATGTTGCGGCTCTTGCACGAGTACAGGGGATAGGGCGGATAGTAGTGAGGGATCGGTTGGGCGCGTCAGGGCAAATTCGTCGTGAGAACGGGGAGTTGATAATCGAGCTTGATTCGAAGGAACCGCTTGCGCGGCGGAATTTCTCCTGTTGTCACGAGATTGCCCATACGTTCGCTCTCGGCGATCCGGGACAGAAGTTCCGAGAGCCTCTGTCTGCGCCGACCTGCGCGCGCTATGCCCGCGAGGAATATTTGTGCGACCGTGCAGCGGCAGAACTCCTTATGCCGGAGAAACTGTTCGGCCCGACTGCGGCAGGGATTGAACCATCTATGGCTTCGGTAGTTCGCTTAGCCCGCCTATTTCAGTCATCGATCAAAGCAACGATCGTTCGCATCGGACAGTTGAGTGTCTGGCCGACCGTCTTTCTAGTGTGGAAGTTCTCTACCCGAACAGGCTCCACTAAGAAGTTGCGAGTTGCTTGGTCTGTACGACCCGAAGGAGCACGCTGTTTCGTTCCCCGCAACGCAACCGCAGATGCGAATTCCGGCATGTATACGACGTTTATTACCTCTCGTGCGACGGCTGAGACAGAGCGGCTGGACTTGGGCAGCCTTCGTGGGAGCTTTTTTGTCGAAAACAGACGTTTCGGGGATCAGTTGGTCTCCATAGTCCATCATCCGAAGCTGATGTCCGCACCCCGAGGGAGGGCCTGAGATGCAGGCAGACGCAACTTCCGGGAGAAGAGGCTTGGCCAAGCCGGACAGCGCTGCAGCGTCACAAGCAAACTCTGAGACCCGCCCGGCGAAGATTGGCACCTGGACCGAACCCGCCCTGCGCGTGCTTCGAGAGCGCTACCTACTGCGCAAGGACGGCCAGGTGGCCGAGACGCCGGAGGAGATGTGCTGGCGGGTGGCGGTGTCGATCGCCGCGGGTGAGGCTCGGTACGGGCGCAGCCAGGCCGCGGTCCACGAGGTCGCCACGGCCTTCTACGACGTCATGGTCGACGGCTACTTCATCCCCAACTCGCCGACCCTGATGAACGCGGGCAAGGGCAACGGGCTGCAGTACTCGGCCTGCTATGTGCTGCCGGTCGGGGACTCCATGGAGGAGATCTTCGACTCGGTGAAGGCGGCCGCGATCATCCACAAGTCGGGGGGCGGCACCGGCTTCGCCTTCTCCCGGCTCCGCCCGAAGGACGACATCGTGGCCTCCACCGGTGGTCGGGCCTCGGGGCCCGTGTCCTTTCTCAGAGTCTTCAACGGCGCGACCGAGGCGGTGAAGCAGGGTGGTACCCGCCGCGGCGCCAACATGGGCATCCTCCGGGTCGACCACCCGGACGTCCTCGAGTTCATCGACTGCAAGCTCGACGGCGGGATCACGAACTTCAATATCTCCGTGGCGGCGACCGACACGTTCATGGAGGCCCTGGCACGGGGGGAGGACTACGACCTCGTCAACCCGCACACGAAGCACGTGACGGACCGGCTCTCGGCGCGGGAGGTGTTCCAGCGGATGGTGCGGGCGGCGTGGCGGAGCGGCGATCCGGGCATGGTCTTCATCGACCGGATCAACGCGAGCCCGGCCAACCCGACGCCCGATATCGGGATGATCGAGGCGACCAACCCGTGCGGTGAGCAGCCGCTGCTGCCGAACGAGGCGTGCAACCTCGGCTCGCTGAACGTCTCCAAGTTCGCGCGGCGGAGCGAGGACGGGGAGGGCTCGATCGACTGGGAGGAGATGGAGCGGGTGGTCCGACTCTCGGTGCGGTTCCTCGACGACGTGATCGAGATGAATCCGTATCCGCTGCCGGTGATCAACGAGACGGTCAAGGCCAATCGCCGGATCGGCCTCGGCATCATGGGCTGGGCGGACCTGCTCTTCATCCTGGGCATCCCGTACGACAGCCAGGAGGCGATCGACCTCGCCGAGCGGCTCATGTCCTTCGTCAAGGACAAGGCGCACGATCAGTCGGCCAAGCTCGCGGAAGAGCGGGGGCCGTTCCCGAACTGGAGCCGGTCGATCTACAAGTCCATCCGGCCCATGCGGAACTCGACGGTCACGACGATCGCGCCGACGGGCACGATCTCGATGATCGCCGGTTGCTCGTCAGGGATCGAGCCGATCTTCGCGCTCGCCTTCCAGCACCGGGTGAAGCAGCCGGATGGGGAGCGGGTGCTCACCTTCGTCAACGAGACGTTCGAGCGACTGGCCAAGGAGCAGGGGTTCTACTCGGACGCGCTCATGCAGGAGGTCGCCAAGCGCGGCACGCTGCACGGCATTCCCGGTGTGCCGGAGCGGGACCAGCACGTCTTCAAGACCGCCCACGACGTCGCCTTCGAGTGGCACGTCCGTCACCAGGCCGCGTTCCAGCGGCACACCGACAACGGCGTGAGCAAGACGATCAACCTGCCCAACGCCGCCACCGAGGATGACGTGTCCGCCGCCTATCAGCTCGCGTGGGACGCGGGCTGCCTCGGCATCACGGTCTTCCGCGACGGCTGCAAGGGCGAGCAGGTCCTCAACGTCGGGATCAAGGAGAAGGCGCCGGCCCAGCTGCCCGCTGGCAGCCAGGTGGTCATCAAGCCGCGACCACACAGTCTCAAGGGCGCGACCTACCGGATGGAGACGCCGATCGGCACGGCCTTCATCACCGTGAACGAGACGCCGGAGGGCGAGCCTTTCGAGGTCTTCACCCAGGTGGGTAAGGGCGGGTCGGACACGATGGCCGTGGCGGAGGCTCTCGGTCGGCTGATTTCACTCGTGTTGAGGCTGCCTTCGCCGCTGTCGGCTCAGCGTCGACTCGAGGAGGTCATCAGCCAACTGTCACGGATCGGCGGCGCCCAGGCGACGGGGTTTGGAAAGGCGAAGGTCCTGTCACTTCCCGACGCGCTCGCGCGCACCTTGGCCGAGCACATCGGGCAGGTCCAGGCCAACGGCGATGCCCAGACGCTACCGCACCGGTCGGAGGCGCGACGGATCGGCGACCTGTGCAAGGAGTGCGGCCAGGCGACGCTGGTCTACGAAGAAGGCTGCAAGAAGTGCGTGTCGTGCGCGTACACGGAGTGTTAGCGGAGACTGCTAGAATCGCGGCGTGTTCTCGGGAGGCACGTACGACGATGTCGCGCGCTGGCTGCTGAACTTCCTCCTCTCGCACGCCAAACGCGAGCACCCGCGCATCGAGGTGGTCTTCGCGGCCGGCCTCGAGCGGGAAGGGAAATCCTACGCGGCCCGCTTCACGCTCGATGGGCGCTCGACGCCGGTCATCGAGTTCGATTACCCGGACGTTGCCGCCCATCGTGGCGACCTCGCGTGGTGCCGGGCCATGGCCGCGCGCACGCGACAGGTGGCGCGCGGGCTCCTGAGCGCGGTCGCCTAGCGAGCGGGCCCCGCGGTGCGCTGGATCCGCTCCGGGGACGTCAACGGGTTCCTCGGGCTTGCCCTCGACAACGTCACCCAGCTCGTCGTCCTCTCGGGTCTGCTGATCGGCGTGTTCGGCTTCCCCGCCGACCTCGTGCTCGGACGCATGGTGCCGGGCACCGCCCTCGGTGTCCTCGTCGGCGACCTCGTCTACACGTGGCTGGCCGTGCGCCTCATGCGTCGGACCGGGCGGACGGACGTGACGGCGATGCCGTTCGGCATCGACACGCCGACCCTCTTCGCGATGGTCTTCGGCGTCCTGGGCCCCGTGAAGCTCGCGACCGGCGACGCGCTACTCGCGTGGAAGGTCGGGATGGCCGCCACGCTCGCGATCGGTCTCGCGAAGGTCGGCCTCGCCTTCGCCGGTGACTGGGCGCGCCGCGCGGTGCCCCGGGCGGCGCTCCTCGGCTCCATCGCCGGAGTGGCTATTCTTCTGATCGCCTTCCTCCCGATGCTCAAGATCCTGCGCGACCCCCTCGTGGGGCTCGTCTCGCTCGGGATTCTCCTGTTGGCGCTGGTCGGCGCGGTCCGCATGCCGTTTCGGATCCCCGGCGCGTTCGCGGCCGTCGCCGCGGGCACGGCCGTCTTCTGGGTCCGCGCCTGGCTGACGGGGCGCGGCGACGTCGCGGCCCCGGTGACCGCGGGTCTCGCGCTCGCCTTGCCGTGGCCGACGCTCGCCTGGCTCGACGCCCTCGGGGCGACGCTGCCCTACCTGTCGATCGCGCTGCCGTTCGCGCTCGTGACGACGATCGGCGGCATCGACAACACCGAGAGCGCCGCCGCGGCGGGGGACGAGTACCGCGCGCGTGACATCCTCCTGACCGAGGCGGGCGCGACGCTCCTGGCCGGGCTCTGCGGCGGCGTCATCCAGAACACGCCGTACATCGGCCACCCGGCGTACAAGGCGATGGGCGCGCGCGCCGGCTACACGCTCGCGACCGGCCTCGTGATCGGCGTCGGCGCGGGGGTCGGGGCGCTCTCGGTCGTCGTCGCCGTACTCCCGGAGGCGGCGGTCGTGCCGATCCTCGTCTTCATCGGGCTCGAGATCACGGCGCAGGCCTTCCTCGCCTCACCGGGCCGTCACGGGGTCGCCGTCGCGGTGACCTTCGTGCCCGTGGTGGCCGCGGTCGTGGTGATCGAGCTCGGTGGCGTGCTCGGCGCCCTCGGCAAGTCGCCGGCCGATCTCACGGGCGACGCCGCCGCCGGCTACACGGCCCTGCTCGTCCTCGGCAACGGGTTCATCCTCACCGCGGTGCTCTGGGGCTCAGCGCTCGTGTTCATCATCGAGCGGCGTCTCGCGAACGCGGCGTCCGTCTGGGCCATGGCGAGCGTGGCGACGCTCTTCGGCGTGGTTCATTCGCCCCATCCCTCCGGCGCCTTCTTCTGGCCGTGGTCCGCGGGCGCCGGCGGCGTCTCGGCGCGCCTGGCGGGCGCCTACGGCGTGCTCGCCGTGCTCTGCCTGGCCGCTCGGGTGCGGCTTTCGCCCCGGCGCGGATCCCGTTAAGATCGAAGCGCTCGTTATAACCGGAAGGAGGTCCGCATGAACATCGCGAGCGTTCTCGCCAGCAAAGGGGTCAGGGTTGTCACGATCGGTCCCGACGCGAGCATTCGCCAGGCGCTCTCGCTGCTCGCCGAGCACAACATCGGGGCGGTGGTCGTCGTGGACGCGGTGAGCCGGCCGGTCGGGATCCTCTCGGAGCGCGACATCGTCCGCGCCGCCTCGCGCGACGAGGGAGTCTTCGCCCTCAAGGTGGCGACCATCATGACGCGCCAGGTCATCCTCGGCAGCCCGTCGGACGATCTCGAGTCGGTCGGGAGCACGATGATCGAGCGGAGGATCCGACACCTGCCGGTCGTGGACGCCGGCAAGCTCGTCGGCATCGTCTCGATCGGCGACATCGTCAAGGCGCAGCGGGACCGCTACCAGGGCGAAGTGGACACCTTGCAGCTGCAGATCCTGGGACCCGACCCGCCCAAGGGAGCGCCCGCCCGCTGATGGCCGGGCCGGGGACGGCCGCGCAACCGCTCCGCGTCGCGATCGTCGGCGCGGGGCCGACCGGGTACTACGTCGCCGAGCACCTCTTCCGGCAGGCGGAGCTGGTCGTCGAGATCGACATGTTCGACCGTCTGCCCACGCCCTACGGCCTCGTGCGTGCCGGAGTCGCGCCGGACCACCAGAAGATCAAGTCGGTCACGGAGGCCTTCGACCGGATCGCGGCGACGCCGGGGTTCAGATTCTTCGGCGGGGTCGAGCTCGGCAAGCACCTCTCCGTCGAGGACCTGCGCGGGCACTATCATCAGATCGTCTACGCGACCGGCGCCCAGACCGATCGGCGCATGGGCATTCCGGGCGAGGACCTGCTCGGCAGCCATCCCGCGACGGAGTTCGTCGCCTGGTACAATGGCCATCCCGACTACCGCGACTACCAGTTCGATCTCACGTGCGAGCGCGCCGCGGTCGTCGGCGTGGGCAACGTGGCCGTGGACGTCGCGCGGATCCTGTGTCGCTCGACCGAGGAGCTGGCGAAGACGGACATCGCCGACTACGCGCTCGAGGCGCTCGCGACGAGCCGCGTGCGCGAGGTCGTCCTGCTCGGTCGCCGCGGGCCGGCGCAGGCCGCGTTCACCAATCCGGAGATCAAAGAGCTCGGCGAGCTCGCCGACGCCGAGGTCGCCACGCTCCCCGAGGAAGTCGAGCTCGATCCGCTGAGCCGCGCCGCGCTCGAGCGCAGCCCGGACCGGGCGACGCAGAAGAAAGTGGAGATCCTCGCCTCCTACGCGGGCCGTCCCGCCTCGCGGAAGTCGCGCCGGCTCGTCGTGCCGTCGGTCTCGTCTTCCGCTCGGTCGGCTACCGCGGCGTGCCGCTCCCCGGCGTGCCGTTCCACGACGCGTGGGGCGTCATCCTGAACGACAAGGGGCGTGTGCTCGACCCCGACGCGCGGAAGCCGCTCTCCGGGGAGTACACGGCCGGCTGGATCAAGCGCGGCCCGACCGGAGTCATCGGCACGAACAAGCCCGACGCGGGCGAGACCGTCGCGTGCATGGCGGAGGACGTCGCCGCCGGGCGGACCCTGACGCCGTCGCAGCCGTCCGCCGAGGCCGCGGAGAAGCTCGTCCGACTGCGGCAGCCGAAGTTCATCTCGTACCCGGACTGGCTCCGGCTCGACGAGCTCGAGGTGGACCGCGGCCGGGCGGCGGGCCAGCCCAGGATCAAGATGACGCGCGTCGAGGAGATGCTGGCGGCGCTCGGGCGGTAAGCCGGCCGTCCGGGAACCGGCGCGGGCTCTCCGGCGATTCCACTCGCGAGGGAATATGCGCTTGACCGCGTTCGCGGGCCGAGTGTCTAATGACCCGCTGCGTTGTGAATGCCATCACGAATGTCAGGGAGGAGGCGTCATGAGGC
>WNGG01005854.1_pt1 | contig 13679 bp, 13 predicted proteins | sample 5400661 | NCBI WGS metagenome assembly WNGG01 (sample SAMN13153372, study PRJNA577476) | soil metagenome | isolation source: 100 cm soil or saprolite under Garry oak tree replicate 1 | place: USA:California | collected 2016-06-15
TCTGAGTCTCTGACCCTCTATCGTCCAGGAGCAGAGCGGCTCCGCGGGCTCTTCCCATGAACTTGAAAAGCTGGGACAGTCTCGGAACCTTCTCCAAGAGCAGTCTGTTCTCGTCAAGAGGAATCAGAGTAAGCTCAAGACCCTTCTCGATGCCCAGCCTCTCTCTTACAGCCTTCGGAATGACAACCTGCCCCTTCGCCGAAACCCTCGTCCTACTAGGCTCGTATTCCAACACTCTTCAATAATAGGCCGCTGGAACGGGCTTTTAATCTTACCGTCTTACCCCGGCATATATGTAAGACCGCTCTCGACCCATCAACCATCTTGTAGTGTCGAATACTGCCCTAAGCCTCGGATTCGAGCCGCTCGAGTTCCCTCAGAACCTTCCTAGCGGGCAGCCTCTTCCCCGTTCTCCGAATCTCGGACTGCAATCTCATCCAAGCCTCCTCAGTTGGTGAGACTATTCCGAACTCCTGGCCCAGCCTGACAACTGCCGCCCTAAGAGCTTAGGACTTTGTGCTGTAGTAGCCCTTCTCTACTAGCTTCGAATGCACGCTCGCAGGAACTCCCTTAAGATTGATCAGAACTTTCGTTTCAGCCATTCCTCGTCGAGAAATACGACTTATGAAGAAATCTTGAACCTTTCTTATAGGACGTCGCGTGGGATCTTTTTCCGATTGAATGATACGCATTTGGATATGCGACATTCTTCCTCCGGCAAACGTAATCGTCGTTCGCCTGAGACTCCACTCAGACGGACAGAAACCTGTTACGAAAAATGAACGGGTTATCGTGCGGCCTTGAGCTGTTTGGCCACTGTCGAGAGGAAGGGTCTTGCCAGTTTCTTCCTAGCGTTTGCAATCTCGATCCCGACGATACTACCCTTGTGATCAAACTCGACCCTCACGTCATCGTCCAGCTCCTTGCTATCGGTTATCGGACCTCGTCTGATTGTGAGGTACAGAATGTCGGCCTCTGCATCATAGTGGGTTCTCAAACAGGGCTCGCCTAGCCCAGATTTACCCATCTACCCGAATTAACCTTTCGTCTCATCTCTCCCCGAAAATCTCTCACAGGATAGACGGTGATCACGCGTATTCCGTCCTTGTCAACAACAAATGCGACGACGAGCCCTACTTTCTCGCTGTTCAGACTGACAACAGCGATAGAGACGTTCGCGGCACTCGCGACATCATAGAACTTGTATTCTGGATTCCGAAGAACGAGTCGGACGCTGGACCGAGGAATCAGCCTGATCCGAATCTTCTCCTCAGCGTGCGCTGAATATCGAACCCTCATTCTCATTCATAAGTGGTCGACTCGCAACCTTATAATTTCTCAGACCAGACCACTTGTGACTTGAAAAGACAAGGCCCGATTGTCTCAGTGGTCGGACTACCCCCTTTCCTTCTGTCGACCTCGAGTGACTTTACACTCTCTAGAAATTCGACCAGTCTTCTTCTGCACAGCTCAAGCCGCTCGTTAGGTATCGTTCCGAAGGGTCCGTGAAGGCTATCACGAAAGGTCTTGGATTGTACGTCCCGCATGATAGCATGACTCCTCTCCCCCCATCAACTTACGGTCGCACTTCGCCCAGAGCAATTCTGTAACAAGGTCCCAGTCAAGGTTCGCTCTTGCCAGCATGAACATGTCGCGGATATCCTGCCTCCTGGCCGAGACGAATTTCATCGCGAACAGTAGCTCCGGGTCTGCTATTCTCATCTTGATTCTTGTCGGCACCGACCTGCCGACGGTTGTTCTCTCTGCCGAGTGTTTCTTGAAGAGCTCATTCTCGAAGACTATCCTCGTGTCTCTGTCGACCACTGAATTCTCGAGAAGATCGAATGAGACCTTGACATTTTTCGTCTCGTAGCGCACGTATCCACCGTAGGAGACATCGCCTTCGGCAGTCTTCCTGAACCCATCCTCCTTCAGCAGCGACTCAAGCTTGGACGAGCTACCTAGGACGACGAGGTCGCAGTCTATAGAGAATGTCGGCGGCACGTATGCGTTTACCGCGTATCCGCCTATCAGTACAACGTCTTCCCTGGGTAGTTTCTGCAGCGTCTTGATTATGATGCTTTCACGCGCATCAAGCATCAGACAACAGCCTTCGCCGCCTCGCTCAATACACGCCGGTCGATCTCGACCCTGGGCTTGACCTTGAATTTCGCCTTCAAGTATGCCAACGGATACTCGAACGTGTGAACATTCTTCTCCGAGTATGACACCACCAACTTCAACGGATCGACAGGCAGACCATTATGCGTCACAATCGCAAACTCGCCCGCAGGCTTCAAGATCACAAACTCTCCCATAGCCAATTCTGGCCTGGAAGTGAAGACCTTCACCTTGTGTATCCTAAAGTAGCTTACCCATCTGTCCAAGTCGCTTCGCAAGACCTTGACAAAATATGGCGAATGCTCCCAGCTCCTCTGAATGTAGCTGTAATCCGTCCACACCTCAACCGCGCTCGCCTCGGTGTAGGCATACTTCATCCCAGCCTCACTCAACAACCTCGGAACCCTGAACTCGACCATAGACCTGAAAATCTCATCAGCATTCCTGCAAACATAACTCCCCTTCTCCACCCTCCTGATCCATCCAGCATGCTCCAACATATGCAACGTCTTCTTCACCATACCCCTAGACACAAACCAGGACAAGTAATCGGCCGGAAAGCTATCGCTGCCAAAACGGCTTCTCAAAATAGCGTAAGCCTCCTGAGCGTACGTAGGCACCGCCTCCGACATGGTTACCTATTTGGTAACCTGGCAATATAAACATGGTGAATACGCTCGAAGCTCTTCTAGGCACTTGGCTGGCTAGTGGGTGTCTCGCATGATCTTCTCGTGTTCCTTCGATTTCTGTCGAGCACTCCTCTTCCTCTTGTCTACGCCGAACATCGATTCCGGAGGACCCAGCGGCTTGAGGAAATTGAACTGGCTCTTGACCTGTGAGACAAATCTCTCAGCGGCTCTGAGCAGGGCTTCCGCCTCGTCTCCCTCGATCTCCATCGTGGCCGAGTACTCGTACGTCTCCCTCGCCGCCTTGGCCTCAGCCAGAGCCCTCCCCAAGTCTCTAGGAAATACTCCCTCAAGGACGAGTCTCCGGCCAAACTCAGAAACAGTACCCTCATGCGTACTCGTTGTTACTCCTACCTTTGTTAGAGCCGCTCTCGCGGCGTGAAACATTGCGTAGTAGCTTCTTGACGCGGAATCTTCAAAGAAGCCCTTGGCATACAGTTCAGACGCAGCCCTCAGCGTAACCTCGGCTTTCCGAAGCAACTTCTCGGCTATGCTGGACGCGTGAGCTGCCCCCATAATGGTCGACCCTCCTCCAGAACTGACGCGGCAAACGGATCCCCATTCCCCAACATCTCAAGCCAATCCTCACGACGGACAACCATAAGTGAAATGTCAACCCCCAGAACCGCCATAGCTGGATAGATGAGCTCGTAGACACTCCTCCTTATCCTCCAAGGCTCGCCCTTCTCAACGACGACAAGAATGTCGACGTCGCTCTCCCCGCCAGCCTCTCCACGCGCGACGGAACCATAGAGGGTAACGGATTCAACTCCAAGCGAATTCCAAGAAACCAGAACCGAGACCAAGTGCGCCGCAACCCTAGCCATCGATGAGGGTGGCGGGAGCCCGCCGGATGATAGGAGAAGCCTAGTCGCCTCCTTGATCACTTCCGACCTGTTCGCGTACCGTCCCGACTTCACCAGCGCATTGACTCCCCTCAACAGTTCGGCTGGCAGCCTCGCAGGCACCACACGACTCATACCGTATACAGTTGTATACACGCCATATTAAACACTCGTCTACGAAGCTTACAATTAATCGAACTATTCCCATGCTCAGGCGTCGGATCGTATGTGAACGGCTTGTTATCCGTCGGCGCGGAACATATATATGCCATAGCGGTTATAGTCGCTATAGGAAGACTTTGACGACCACTATTCAGCTCACCGAGGAGACACAGAGCAAGCTCTTCCAAGTCGTCTCCCAACTACAATCCGAACTCGGAAAGCGAGTCAGCTACGATGAGGCCATCGCCCTCCTAATCGCGCGGACCCAGGGCACAAGAGAAGCCAGAGAACATTTCGAGAAGCTCTTCGGAGCGCTGCGCGGAGAAAAAGCGGCCTGGAAAGACCTCCGGCAGCTGAGGAAGACAGAGAACAAGAGGCATGCAAGACTCGCCAGAACTGCCTAGCAGGCTGGCTATCGACTCAAGCGTCCTGATAGCATACTTCCTCGGCGAGCCTGAAGGCGAGATCGCAAAACAAGAAATCCTCGGCAGTCAGCATAGAACCGTCCACTGCGGCCATCTAGCCCTCTCCGAGACCTTCTACATCCTCTGCAGGAGAAGAAGCCAAAAGTTCGCCCTAGAGGCACTCGAGACCCTGGAGAAGACAGGCCTCGTCAGATTCCACCAGACCACCGAACTTGACTACGCTGCCGGCATGCAGAAATGCCGCCGCAAGATCTCCCTTGCAGACTGCTACGTCCTAGCACTAGCGAAGAACGTCCAAGGCTCAGCCTTATTCGCTCACCGCGAAAAAGACATCAGCGCAGAGCTCGAAAAAAACGCTCCAGATGTGAACGTCCTCTTCCTAGAAGACTTGTCGAAGACCACTCTATTTCGCAAAAAATAAGGTTTCTTTTTAGCTAGAACCCGTTGGGGTAGCCGAAGAGAGAATACATCACTGATGCAATCATTGGATTCCTAGACAACGCGTCGAAACAGTAGGAACACTCCGAACAACGCGTATCGCGAGCCGAAAGCCGAATATATATCGTATACAGTTTGTATATCGAGTCTCTTTGGGCGTAGTGCCTGTAAGGCTGGACGACGCGGAGCTGAAGAGAATAGATCTTCTGGTCCAGCAGAAGCACTACAAAAGCAGAAACGAGGCGATAAGACAGATGCTGAAGTCGAAACTCTCCGAGGAACTAACTGAAGACGAAGATGTCCATGAACTTGTAGAGAGTCTCCTAAGGATCAAGAAGAAGGGAAAGGATCCCCTCGTCCTCAAACTCCAGAAGACTGCGGTCGAGACCGTTGCTGAAGGGCGAGGAAGATGGCCTACGTAGATACTGACGTTCTAGTCGCTGCCTATTCGCCCAGAGACCCACTTTACCAATCCGCTAGATCCTTCCTTTCAGAGAAGCAACCTAGGAAAATAGTTTCAGCACTCAGCTTCGCAGAACTTACAGCCGTTCTAGCCAGAGTAAGACCTGAACTCCAACTCCCTGAGCCAGTCCAGAAGGAGCCGTTCAAGAGAAGAATCCGAGCCGCGGTAGAATACATTTTCAAAGACGCTGGTCTGACCCTGGCGTCTCAGGTAGGAACCTCCACAATACATGTCGGGGAAAGGACGGTCCCCATTCCCATGGAATACTCTAGAGCTGCTTCTGAAGCTCACAAGCTCCGGCTGAAAGCTCTCGACCTGCTCCACTTAGCTTACGCCAGCCTCATAAGCCGCCTGGAGTTCAAGCTGGACCTCTTCGTCACTGCTGATCAAGACATACTCGGCCGGACCAGCCAGATCGAAGAAGCTCTCGGGCTAAGAACCATGCATCCAAAGAATCTTCCCTAGCTCGTTGAGAAAGCGGAAGCACCAATTGCCGTCGGGCATTTAGGTTTTCAGTACGGGCTCCAAAGTCGACTGGTGAGACATGAGTATTCTCTTCCTTGAGCGTGTAGGACGAAAACAGTCCCGCAGAGGAGGCGATAAGAGTAGAGTCAGTCTATGCGGTCCTAACTGTTGCCGGAACTTGCTGGGGACTGGACATCTTTCTCGGGATCGCTGCGCTACCTATGATACTTACGGCCAGATTTATCGCAAGAGCTATCACGGCAATGTACAGAGAACTGAAAATTCCTGTGTTGAAGAGCGAAGTCTTGAAGCCTGCAAAGGCCCCGGTTACGGTGTTCGTGTTCGCGATCACTGCCATGGTGAGGCCGGAACCAATTCCAGCTAGCAGTCCCACGATGAGCGCCTCCTTTCTGAACCAGCCAGTGTACAAGCCTAGAAAGAGCGAGGGCAGTAGTTGTAGAATGAGAACTCCACCGAGAAGCTGGAGCTGTATCGCGTATGTTGCCGGGACAGCGAAGACGAATCCTAGAGCTATGAACTTGAATATTGCCGAAGCCCACTTTGCAATTTGACTCTCCCTTTTCGGGGTCAGATCTTTCTTGAACTCCTTCACGATATTCCTCGTCAACAGATTCGCCTGAGCTATCGCCATTATCGCCGCTGGCACCAGCCCTCCCACGAAAACCCCTAGCAACGCAATCCCCGCCAGCCAGCTAGGAAGAGTGTACAGTATCATCGCGGGAACAACATAGATTCCCCTCGAACCGGCCGGGAAGTTGCTGAGAAAGTTGAGGGCGGAGGGAAATGAGTAAACCAGCACTCCGAAGAGCGCCAAGAACGCGAGTCCGAGACCATAGAGCGGCAGCATCGAAGTGCTCAGTCGAAGCTTGTGCTCGCTTTCAGCGCTCAGCACACCATTGATGGCGTGCGGGTAGAGATAGAGGGCGAGCGCGCTACCGAGAATGAGAGTCATGTAACCCGGCACGGAGGTCGATGAGACGAAGAGAAAGTTGGGAGACTTTGGAACGTTCGCGAACGCCTGACCGAACCCGCCAATGCTCCAGACTGCTGAGACGATTACAACAATCACTGTAAGCCAGACCAGGATATCTTTGTAGACAGCTGTCAGAGTCGCGCCTCGAAGACCGCTAGTGAAGGTGAAGGCTGCGAGTATTATGAAGGCGATAAGGAGAGAGATCTCCTCGACAGTGGTGGAATTGGATCCCGCGACCGGCAGAAGCATTGCAGCCAAGACCGCTTGCATACCCACAATCTGCAGCGCAATGTAAGGTAGAAGCGCAACAATACCCGTTATCGCGATGAGGATAGCAAGGACACGACTGCCAAACTTGTCCCTAACAAAATCCGACCCAGTGATGTACCCGTTTTTCCTTGAGAGAGTCCAGAGTCTGGGCATGAAAACGAGAGCCACGCCGAAGGTGATGGCGACATAGGGGACCGCGAAGAAATACAACGCTCCATTAGCGTAGAGGCTGGAGGGAACAGCCACAAATGTGTAGGCGGTATAGATATCGGCCCCAAGAAGAAAGAAGGCGAGAGTCGCGCCCAACCTCCTTCCCGCGAGAGCCCACTCGTGTAGTTGAGATAGGTCTCCCTTCCTCCAACGCGAACCATAGAATCCCAGAAAGACAAAGACAACGAAGAACGCGACGAAGACAGCGATTATAGTTGTAGAATCAACCAAGAGCTAGCGTCCTCCCTGCCGCGCTGGAGTGCTCGCTCGTGATCTTCTGTCCTCAATTACTGTAAATGCTAGATACGGGAGAGTCGTCAGAGCAAGCATGAGAATCTGGAACCAGTAGAAGAAGGGGAGTCCTCCTAGCGTCGGGTCTACGAAGTTATAGATCGGGGTTGCGAAGTTGATTATTGCAGGTACGAGAATCAACAGCAAGAGAACGATTTGAACCCTTTTCAAGTGATTCCTAGGGTATCCTCAGACGGCCGATGTTGAATTTATCTTTTCACGGGTCCAAATATAAAGGATGGAAATCCTCGGCTTTCCACATAAAGCTGAACGTCACACAACGAACCGAATCTTAGGGAGTGAGGTGGCTCCGGCTCTGTCTCCGTTGAGACTCGCCAACTAGGCTGTGACGTTCACGGTTATCGTAACAGAGTGTGAGAGTGAGCCGCAAGTGCCCATCACCCCGATCATGCATCCCCCGATTGGTGTCTTGTGTAATGCTTTGACGTCGAGTGTCGAAGTGCCCTGCCCTCCAGACGTCAGAGCGATTTTTCATCTCCCACTATCTAGCTAGTTGTCTCATCATGCACCCTCGGCCTCCCGAGACAACTCAGAGCAGTTAGGTCCCGCAAATACAAACTGGACATGAAGTGCGATGAAACCACCGCCTCCCGTTTCACAGATGCTGCAAGTTAGTTGAAACATTCTCAAGAAAAAGGAAACGCCCGGCGACCCAGCGATTGCCACATATACACGCCTATATCCTCACTGACGTGATCCTTCCGATATGCGACCCATCTGAGCCTTTAGAGAGAAATAGTATCGATAGGGGCAAGTTTACCTTAATAGCAGGGTCACGTAAGACCAACCATATCGAAGAGTCATCATCGACATGTTAAGAATTCGCCTTTTCACCTTCCTCCTCATATTCACAGTTCTCGTTTCACTCGCCCTGCACACCTTCCCAGCAAGAGCCCAGCCCAGTTACACGCCCGGGGTGAGACCGGGAGACTATGTGACCTACGGCGAGTTCAGCCAGAACGGCACCCTGCAGTATGCGCCTCCCTTCCCAGAAAACGTCAGCACGCTCAAATTCCAAGTCGAGAGTGTCAACGGTCCCGCCCACACTGTCAACGCAACATTCGTCTTCACCTACAAGAACGGGACACAGTCCAGCCAGCCACTTTCTGGGAATACGGAGACTGGCCAGGGAAACCTATTCCCATATCTAGTCGCTGGGAACCTGACCGCGGGAGACCTCCTCCTCAACACCCCATTCTCCTTCTACCCGTACGTCTTCAACGAGACAGTCGAGAGAGTCTATGCGGGCGCCCTCCGCACCGTCAACCTCCTCAACCTGACCATCGCACTCTCCGGACAGAACGCTAGGATACTCTTCTACTGGGACGCTCAGACCGGCCTTGTCCTAGACGCCGCAGAATACCTCAACCAGACTTTCCCATCACCAACATTCTTCTCTGTACACTTCAAGGCCACTGAGACGAACGTCTGGACACCCAGCACTGGCCCCGACTACTCGCTCGACGCCTCATCACTCTCATCAGGAGTCCTACACCGGGGAGACGTGACAAGCTTCAGACTGGATCTTACAAGCCTCAACGGTTTCACTGGCGACATCAACCTTGGCTTCTCCGTTCCGAGCTCCAACAGTACGCAACCGCCCAGAGTCACACTCAACCCAACAAGCATCTCACTCTCAACAGTAGCGCCAACAGCCAACGCCGTCTTGACAGTCTCTGCTAACTCAACAACTACGATAAGCCAGTTCCTGATCAACGTAAACGGAACGAGCGGAACAATCAGCCACCAAGCCAAGCTTCTCGTAATTGTCGAGCCCCCAGACTTCATCCTCTCCGCCAACCCAGACAACCTGACGATCTTCCAAGGCGCCTCCAAGAATTCGACAATCACGGTCACCGGCAGAGGCGGCTTCACAGGAACGGTCGTTCTTCAAGCCCAGACACAGCCTTTCGGCACAGTCGTAACCGCAATTCTCAACCAGACAGTCCTAACACTCAACTCTACAATCACAACCGTAGCATCTACCTTGTCGGTTTACACCACCAACTCTATCCCCGGCACAGCCACGGTGTACGTCACCGCAACCAGCGGAACCATCTCTCGGAACATCTACCTCTTCGTTAATGTAACAGGCCCAGACTTCCGCATCGCCGCAAGCCCAGCCTTCCTAAACCTCCGACAAGGAGAGACGGGACAGTCAACGATCAGCCTGACGAGCATTCTGGGCTTCACGGGCACGGTCAACCTCTCGGCGAGCGTGTACGGCTCCGTTTCTGCGGTCCTCGGCAATACCAGCCTCAACCTCACGTCCGGCGGACAGGCCAATTCAACCCTCACGATAACCGTCCCCGCGACCGCCCCGCCGGGCTTCGACTCGATCTACGTGACCGGCAACGCGGCCAACAGCCTTGTCCACACGGCCTATGTGCAACTCAACGTCACCGGACCAGACTTTACGCTCTCCGCGAGCAATTACTTCCTGAGCCTCCAGGCAGGCCAGACCGCAAATTCAACTCTCACACTATCCTCCCGTGGAGGATTCTCCGGCACAGTAGCCCTCACCGTCACAACGTTCGGACCAGTGCAACCGACAGTCAACCCGTTCAGCGTAACCCTCAACGCAACCCAGACCTCTGCTACCGCCCTAGTCACGGTCACAGTGGCGCCCTTCACTCCCCCGACCTTTACTCAGGTCTATGTTACAGCGACCAGTGGGAACATCGTACACACCGTTTACATTGAAATCAGTATAACCGGTCCCGATTTCAGCATCTCGACAAACCCGAGCGTGCTCTCGATTCCCCAGGGAGGCTCCGGACAATCAACAGTATCATTGTCCAGTATCGACAATTTCTCGGGCAACATCACCCTATCTTCCTCATCGTTCCTACTCACCTCGTTCAGCACTAACCCGGTCAACCTCGCAGCTGGTGGATCCGCGATCACAACATTGACAATCCAGGCCCCATTGAGCACAGCCCCTGGCAGCTATTTCATCGGGATAACAGCCAATAGCGGCCCACTGATCCGTTACACCCAAGTCTATGTCAACGTGATCGGCCCTGACTTTTCAATAACAGCCTCCCCCTACTTCCTATCGATCCCGCAGGGTGGTAGCGGGAATTCCACGATATCCCTGACGAGCATAGACAACTTGAAAGGCACAGCCACCCTATTCGCCCAGTTCTCCGGTCCAGTAACGGTCTCACCAAACAGTACTAGTGTAGCCCTCTCACCAAACTCTACATCAACGACGACTTTCAAATTCTCGACCGGCGTCAATGTTGCTCCAGGATATTACTATGTTGACATATCCGCTACTCTAGGATCGATAACGCATGACGCCTACGTGTCGATCCAGGTTACCGGCCCAGATTTCAGCATCTTTTCCAACCCGGGTTCACTAACCCTCCAGCGAGGCGCTTCGGGCGTCTCAACAATCTTCCTCAACAGCCTCGACAGTTTCAACGGGACCATCTCCCTCACCCTCACATCCTACGCTCTAACCGCTACCCCGTCGAACGCGACACAGAGCCTGACACCCGGCGGCACTGCCAGCATCACTATCACGATCCAAGCCCCCGAAACAACACTACCCGGCACATACTACGTCTTGGTGGACGCTATTAGCGGGAATATCCGACACTCTACCCAGATCTTTGTCCAAGTCATCGGCCCAGACTTTAGCATCCAGGCCAACCCCGCCCAGCTGTTCATCCACCCAGGAGAATCGGCGCAGTCCACAATTCAACTGACCAGCCTCAACGGCTTCAGCGGCAACATAACTCTCTCGGCCTTCGTATTTGGAACCAATTTCACTCTAAGCCCCGTCAACGTAACCCTCAGCCCTGCCATCGTCACACTCAGCCCAGGCACGACTAGCTCAGCCACTCTCACCGTCTCGTCCACTCTCAACGCTACCGGCCAGAACTTCAGCATCTACATCAGCGCAGCAGGCAACAATGAGACCCATTCCACTTCAGTCTACGTATCCATAATCGCACCCACGTTCAACCTCTCTTCAGACCCCAGCTTCCTGACCGTACCTCAAGGCGGCTCCGCAACAGCGACCGTCACAGCAACCAGCATCAACAACTTCTCCGGAAACGTCAGCCTATCTGTCGGCTCTCCCTTCGGCATTACGGGATCGCTCACGCCCCAGAACATTACTCTCTCAGCAGGAGGATCAGCCACCTCCACTCTCAATCTGACCGTCTCGTCCACAACATCGCCCGGCTTTTACACTCTGATCGTAATGGGAAGAACCGGCACACTTACCCGGTTCGCATACGTTGAGGTGCAGGTGACAGGACCAGCGTTCACCCTATCGGCTAGCCCCATATTCCTGAGCCTGACCGCAGGCGGATCCGGCAACTCAACCATCACACTGAACGGATCCAACGGATTCTCCGGAACGATCAGCCTCTCAGCCTCCTCCCTCCTATCGGGGCTGACGACCAGCCTAAGCCCGACGAGCGTGACACTGAACTCCACAATAACATCAGCGAGTTCCCAACTGACTCTGACCGTCTCAAGCGACGCCCCCTCTGGATTCTACCCGGTCGGAATCACCGCTACAAGTGCTGGCACCATGGAAAACATCACAGTATACGTTCACGTCAGTGGCGGCGACTTCACCCTCTTCGCGAGTCCCTCCTCTGTCACCCTCCTCCAAGACGGATCGACCTCCACCAGCCTGATCGTGTCCGGGATCAACGAGTTCTCAGGTCTAGTAAACTTCACAGCCTACTCGCTTGGTTATGCACCAGGCCTTCAAGAATCATTTTCTCCCCTCAACGTCACCATCTCACAATCGAGCCCGAATGCCACCCTGACCATGACTGTCTCAGCATCCTCCTACACGCCACCAGGATCGTACAATATCACGGTCGTCGGAGTCAGCTATGCCAGTGGAGGCTTTGAAGCCCACACCATCATGATCCAGGTGACAGTCCTAGCAAGGCCCGATTTCACAATCACCGCCAGCCCCATTTTCATCAACATCGTCCAAGGCACAACAGGCTCCTTCACGATCAGCATGACAAGCAACCACCTCTTCTCCGGCAACGTGAGCCTGACCGCTATGCTGACCCCTCCGGGTCCCGCCGCATACTTCTCCAACAACACAGTGTTCATCGGAGAAGGGTCGATCGCAGTCTCTACGCTCACAGTCGCAGCTGGAAGCAGCCCGGCAGGATACTATAATGTGACAATCGAAGCCGTAGCCGGAAGCCTCTCCCATCAGGTTGTAGTGAACATCTACATCGCGCCAAAGCCTGACTTCTCCATCGCAACAGGCTCGACTGGCCTAATAATCGTGTCCGGAGCCTCGGCCACCTCAACAGTATACACATCCCCGATGAATGGTTTCGTCGCCGCTGTCACCCTCTCAGCGACCGGACCCGCTGGCTTTACCATGAGCTACAGCATCAATCCAATCCTAGGCGGCTCAGGAACCTCAACCCTGACAGTCACTGCGGCCAGCTCGGTCGCCGCGGGCAGCTACATCATCACGGTAACCGGCAACGGCGGGAGTATCACCCACTCCCTAACCCTCAATGTCACAGTAGCCTCTTCCTCGAAGCTGACCCTTTCGGTAGTCCAAGTCTCTTGGACTCACAGGCTCAGCCTCAGCAAAAACGGCGGCAGCCAGACGTTTACCATGACGGTTAAGAATACAGGCAAGAGTCCGGCCTATGTCCAGCTACTCGCAGCCGGCAACTCAACCAGCCTCACATCATCCTTCAATCAAGAATCAGGTGTAACGATCCTATCTCCCGGACAATCAACCACGATAAGCCTCAACCAGCTATTCAACAACAGTAGCATCGGCTTGAAGTTCAACTTCACAATCCAACTGCTCTACGGGACCAGCATCGATGCAACCGGAAATATCCTCAGCCCGCAAACCATCCAAGCGGTCAAAGGCTCCTTCACCGTTGTAAGATAGCCTCCAGAGACATGTCTTTGGAGAATGATTCGATTAGACTATCTGCCCATCGGAATTCCATACTCTGGTCCTACCTAAGCCTCTCCAGAATCTTCATGTCGGTTCAGTGGACGTTCAAGTGCACGGGCCATCCAGACTCTCCACGGGCCCCTGCAAGGTTCGGGTGACGACATTCGACCCGGAAAAATCGCCCGAAATAAGCCCAGAGCAACTATCAGGGAGGAGGATCCCATGTGATGCCGAGTTCACGCTTGCATGATCCCATCATTAAGCTAATTGAAAAACGCTGATCCGGCTGTTCTGCACGAAAAACCGATATTCTAGCCCGGAAGCGTTTCAGATAGTAAATGGACTTCTTCCTAGAATTTAGAAAAAAA
>WNGG01005855.1_pt1 | contig 13679 bp, 15 predicted proteins | sample 5400661 | NCBI WGS metagenome assembly WNGG01 (sample SAMN13153372, study PRJNA577476) | soil metagenome | isolation source: 100 cm soil or saprolite under Garry oak tree replicate 1 | place: USA:California | collected 2016-06-15
ACAAGACGCTGGCGGGCGCGAACGCGGTCGGCGTGCTGCTCGGCGGCAGCTTCTTCGCGTACATCTTCATCGGCACCCTGTACATGCAGCAGGTGCTCGGTTACTCCGCGCTGAAGGCCGGGCTCGCCTGGCTGGAGATGGCGCTCATCTCGGTAGCCTTCGCCGGCCTGTCGCAGGCGCTGGTCACCCGCGGCTTGGCCAAGCTCGTCATGGCGGCCGGAATGGCCATGATCGGCGGCGGCATCTTGTGGTCAACCCAGGTGCCCGTGCACGGCCACTTCTGGGCCAGCCTGGCCGGGCCGTTCTTCATCGTCGGAGTCGGCACCGCATTTGCCTTCATCCCGGTCTCGATCGCCGCCCTGGCTGGGGTCGCCGAGCACGAGGCCGGCCTGGCCTCCGGGCTCATCAACACTTCCGAGCAGCTTGGCGGGGCGATCGGTATCGCCATAGCGTCCACGATCGCCGCCACCCACGCCAGCACCCTGCTCCACCAGGGCGCCGCACCAGCCGCGGCACTCACCAGCGGCTTCCAATGGGCCTTCTGGGCTTGCGGCGCCATCGGCCTGGCCGCGGTCCCGGTGACTTACCTCCTGGTCCGCCGCAACGAGCTAGCCACGGCGGTTGCCCGCACATCCCAGAAGCCTCAACCAGCACCTGCCGACGTCTAACCCAACCACCGCCTCATAAGCATCAAGGGAGTCCCGCATGCCAACGCAAGAACTTTCCGGAACGACGGCACTGGTCACCGGCGTCAGCCGGGGTTTCGGCCGCGCCATCGCCGTCGCCCTGTCCAAGCACGGCGCGCACGTGGCCGGGGTCGCCCGCGACCCCGGCCGGCTCGAGGAACTGCACGCACAGCTCGGCGGCACCTTCACCCCCGTCGTCGCCTGGGCGCGGCCGGAGTAGCCGCCTACGCCGCCAGGCAGGGCGTCGATATCCCCGCCTTCCTCGACCGCCTCGGCCCGGCGCTCACCCCGGAGCAGGTGGGCACCGCGATCGTCAACATTGCCACCGGCGCCGCCGATGACCGCGACGCGTACCTGCTCACCGCCACCGCCCTCAGCCCGGTGCGGTAATGCCTTCGTCGCCTCTTCGGCGGCCCGCCACTGCCCGGGGTCCCGAAGCCGGGGACCGTGCTCACCGGAACACCCGAGCCGAGCAGGGCCCTGGCCCGTCCGAAGCTGGGCCCGTGATCACGAGATCAACCAGTTGAGAAAGAGAACGACAATGCGCAAACTGATCGAATCGACCCTCGTCTCGCTCGACGGCGTCATCGAAGCGCCCGAACGGTGGGCCAACTTCGACGCCGAGGCCACGGCGTTGTCCATCAAGCAGCTGGGCAACTACGACGCGTTCGTCATGGGCCGGGTGACCTACGAGAAGTTCTTCGCGAACTGGGGCCATATCGCTGGCGACCCCTACATCGACCTCATCAACGCCATGCCCAAGTACGTCGCATCCCGGTCGCTGACCGAGACGGCATGGAATGCCACTCTCCTCGGGCCCGACCCGTCCAGCGCGATCGCCCGGCTGAAGGAGCAGCCCGGCAAGGACCTCATCAAGTACGGCACCAGCCGCTTCGACAACACGCTCGTGCGAGATCACCTGATCGACGAGTTCCGCTTCTGGATCATGCCCGTCGTGGCCGGCGCAGGGCAACGGCTGTTCGAGGACGTGGACACCTCCGGGCTCGACCTCAGGCTCACCGACGAGAGGAGGCTGGAGAACGGATCGGTGATCCTCACCTATGCGCCCGGCTGACCTCAGTCCATGGTCGGCGGGGCGGGAATGTCGTGCAATAGCAGGGGCACCCGTCCGGCGAACGGCAGCGGGCGGCGCGGCTCGACGCCCTGCCGACGCAGGCTCAGCGCCGGGCGCAAGCTGGACGCCAGCTTGTGGAAGGACGTGATCGCCGGCCTGCCGCCCGGGTACCGGTGCGTGGCACCAACCCTGCCGGGCGGATGTCACGCTCGTCGGCAACGACAGCGGAGGTGCGATCACCCAGATGCTCATCAGCGGCGGCGCGCCCTGGGTAGGGCGGGTCGTGCTCGCCTCCTGCGAGGCGTTCGGCAACTTCCCGCCCGGCCTGGCCGGCAGCACCTTTATCCGGCGGGCGTTCCTGCCATGCCGGATAATCCGCTGATATCCCGCCCGGCAGTGCTGTCGACGTGGGCGGGAATGTCACCCTCGTGGCGGTCGCCGGTCGTCAGCGTCCCGGACGGCTCGAACATCAGGATGGAGCCGCCAGGTGATGACGGCTTGTGCTCGGTGCCCTTCGGGACCACGAAGATGTCTCCGGAGCGCAGGGTGACTGCCCGCTCGCGGCCGCCGTCCCGCAGCGCGATGTCGAGCCGGCCGTCGAGTACCAGGAAGAACTCATCGGTGTGGTCGTGAGCGTGCCAGACGTGCTCGCCCCGGACATGCGCGATCCGGATGTCGTAGTCGTTGACCCGGCCGATGATCCGCGGGCTGTAGACATCGCTGAAGGCGGCTAGGGCCTGGCTCAGGCTGACGGGGGTGACTGTCATGCCTCTATCGTCGCAGCGCGCGCAGACGGCCACGGCGGGGGCGCAGGATGAAGGTACCGAGGCGGCTACAGGCGCGGCGGCCGAGGACCATGCCCTCGTCGCTGAGCGTCATCGGACGGCAGGTACGACTGTCGCCAGATCGCCGAATCGGAGCGCATACCCGACCTACATTACCGATGAGCCATCACAGCGCCGAATAAACCATTCTGCGCAGCCGGCGTCCTGCTCACGCCCGGCTCCCTCCTCGGCCTTGCCGGTCGCCTGGTGACCGCAGTCACCAGGCGAGGTCCGCGAGCGCATGCTCCACCGAGCCGAGCAGGTCGGCCACGTCCGCCATGACGTACCCAGGGCGTAGCCTCACCGTCGTGAACCGGGCCTCGCCCGCCAGTTGCTGCATCGTCCCGCGCTCGCCCAGGATGAGATTGCGCATGATCCGGTCGAGGAACCCGTCGACTTCTTCTTCGTCGTAACCACCCGGCGGGTCGTGCCGAACCTGGAGTGCCTGATCCGGTCGACCAGCTCGCGGACGGCCAGCGGAACGTCCAGGTCCGATCCGGGTCCCTGGACCAGGTGCGCGAGTTCACCGACCAGGCGATCGACGTCCCGCGGGGCGTACCCGGTGCGCCACGTCGTGCGGGGGAAAGTGACAGCGCGGACATCCGCCGGGGAGGGCGGCGCGCCGCCGCGCAGCTCCGCCAGGAGACCGTCGAGGAAGGAATCCACATCTGAAATGCGGTATCCAGGGAGTTCTCTTGCCAGCCAGTCTTTCGCGGTCTCCAGCAAGTAGGCCGTGCCACGATCAGCATCCACGAAGCGATCATCTCCTCCAGGCTGGCCGGCAGTCCAGGATCGTAGCCCGTGATGGAACTCCCGAGCATGGGTACCGTGCCGATTGCCCTGATCTGGGCCCGACTCAGCGTTCTGCGGGTACCGCCAGCCCGCGCGCATATCGTCCGGCTCTGCTCGCTGTGACGCGGCGGGTCGGTCCGGGGATCGCCGAGGACATCGTCGCAGAGACGTTCCTCGTGGCATTCCGGCGACGCGTTTCCTACGACGGGAGCCGCAAGGACGCCCGGCCGTGGCTCTATGGGATCGCCACCAATGTGATTCGGCGACATCGCAGGGACGAGGTACGGGCCTTGCGGGCGCTGGCGCGGACCGGTGGCGATCCGGTCTTGGCGGAGTCGTTCGCAGACCAGGTGGCCGGGCAGGTCGCGGCCTCGGAGATCTCGCGAGCGCTGGCACCGGCACTGGCTCGGCTGGACGCCGGGCAACGGGATGTGTTGCTGCTCGTCGCCTGGGCCGAACTCACCCTCGACCAGGTCGCCGAGGTGCTGGGCATTCCCCGGGGAACGGCCCGATCCCGTCTCAGCCGTGCCCGTACCAAGATCCGCGCAGCACTGACCTCGCTCGACAAGGAGAACGATCATGGATGAGCTGACACTGCTCGCCGAGATGCGCAAGGAAATCCCCGCCGATAGCCGGTATCCGGCCGCACAGCGGGCTCTGATGGCAGAGATCGCGGGTGATGGCCGTGCCCTCGCACCGCGACGGCGTGTCCGTAGGCCGATTCTGATCAGCGGGCTGCTGGCCGGGGCGGTCGCGGCCAGCGCGGTCGTCACGACCACCATGTCGGGCTCCGGAAACGACCGTCACGCGCCCTCCGGGGCCGAACCGCAGGTCCAGCTGGCCGCGGTGACCAGCCCGATGGCGCTCGCGGGCAACGCGGCCGCGCTGGCTCAGCACGCGCCGGTCCCGGCCGCGAACCAGTGGGTCTACGTCAAGCTGGAGTCGACCGTCTCGAAGGGGAAGCCATCGGGGGCGACGGAGCAGGTGCCCGGCTCGCACAGGATCCGGGAGACATGGACGCGGGTCGACATGTCCGCGACCGCCTACGTCAAGGGCGGCAAGGTCATCACGGTGATGAACACGCTTCCGCCGGGGGCCGAGATGCACCTCGAGGGCTGGCCTAAGCCGATCACCTACTCCTACCTGAACTCGCTGCCGACCGATGCCGTCAAGTTGTTCGAGGTCATCAAGCAGAACAGCCGCGCGGACTTCTCCAGCGCCGGGGACGAAGCCTATTTCGCATCGGTCCTGGCACTGATGGAGAACTATCCGGTGCTGCCTCCCAAGCTCCGGGCAGGGCTCTACGGGGTGCTGGCCCAGCTCAAGTCCGTGCACCTGGGACACCTCACCGATATCGCGGGCCGCAAGGTGCTCAGCCTCGACCGCGTCTCGAAGAACGGCATCACGGAGTCGATCCTCGTCAATCCGACTACGTACGCCTACGCTGGCCGACGGGCGGTCGTGACCCGCAGCTCGAGCGACGCCGACACCGCCGGCAAGACGCTCCGCCTGCGCAAGGGGGAGCTCCTCGATGATGAGGCGGTTCTCGTCTCCGCGATCGTAAACACCGCAGGCGCACGCTCCTGACGTAGATCAGGGCCCGGCCATCATGACGGCCAGGCCATGTCGGGGTCCCGGTAGTCCTGGCGGAAGATACGCCAGGACGGGCACTGCTGGACGATCCCGCGGCCGCGCGTTACGGGCTGGAGATCAGCAGGCTCGCGGACCTGGAGACGGGCACCTTGTACCCGGTCATGGCCAGGCTCGAGCGGGTGGGCTGGGTGGAAAGCCGCTGGGAGGACCCTGACCTGAGCATCAGCGACGGCCGCCCCCGGCGGCGCTATTACCAGCTGACACGAGATGGTGCCGAGCAGGCACGGTGTGCGCTCGCAGACATCTCCCGCGTACGCGAGAAGCGTCGTGCGGGCCTTACCGCGCAGCCAGGCACGCTGGGATGGTCGCGGAGTTCACCCGGCTCCACCGGCTCAGGGGACGGCGGCGCCGGCTCAGGGCAGCCCGGGTAAGGGCGGCAGCCAGGTCGGCCGATCCCCGGGTCCTGGCCGTGAGCCTGGCGGACCGGCTGCATAACATGCGGACCTTGCAGTTCCTGCCGCAGGCCAAGCAGCTGCGCAGGGCCAGGGAAGCGCTTGAGCTGTTCGTCCCGGTCGCCCGGCAGCTCAGACGCCAACCTCGCCTACGTGTTCACCGTGTCCCCCAAGCGCGCCGACCCCGCCCCCGGCCCGCGGCCGGCTCCCGAACTGGCCCGGTACGACAAGATTCATACCGAACGGGCCGGCGATTCCGCCCCGGCCACCCCGCCTGCCCCCGCGGGCACAGCGCTCGGCGTACTCTCCGCGGTGCTGGACCACGACGGCCAGCAGCACTCCGCCACCCAGACCCGCGAACAGCACTACAAAGACCTCCTGCAGGCCGCCCTGCCGCAGCGATGGCTGGTCGCCTCTTTCGAGCATCATTGCGGGCCGCATGGCCTGCCGCGCCCGCACATTCACAATATTGTTGTCGCCTTGACTAGTGGGGTGTAGCGGCCGGGCCCGGGCGTGCCGGTGCGGTTGCGTGCTCGCGCCGCCGGAATTGCCTACAATGATTTGCGTCCGCGCGAGAAATGGAGCAGCCGTGGCACAGAAAGTGCAGACCCTGTTCGTTGATGACATTGACGGCAGCGCTGCTGACGGGACAGTCCGCTTCGGCCTAGACCGTGCCGACTACGAGATCGACCTGAACTCCGAACACGCCCAGGCATTGCGGGATGCACTGGCGGGTTATATCAGTGCTGGCCGCCGGGTCGCCGGCGGTGCCAGGCGGCAGGCGCGCAGCGGCCGCAAGGCGGAGGCGAGCGGGGTGAACACGACCGAGGTCCGCGAGTGGGCCAAGGCGCAGGGCCTTGAGGTAAAGGACCGCGGCCGGGTGCCCGCCGAGCTCGTGGTCAAATTCAAGGCGGCGGCTGCGGGCTAGCCGGTAACCGTTCTCCGCCAGAATTCCTCCGGCGGCTGGCTTTGCTGCCAGATCATCCCGGGATCACAGCCTCCAGGCCTTCGGGCGTCGTCCACACCGCGACCACCTCGCCAGCCGGCCCCACCGACGCGCAGACCCGGACCTCACCGCCCGCCGGCCATCCGGCGCCTGCGGAGTCAAGCCGAACGATGCGGGTTTACGTCCGATCGCGCCCTTGTCGGTATAGAGCCGCACGTATGCTTCGGCCTCCAGATTGATGGGGCACACTGGGGGACCCGGCGGCCGACAGGCGCGCCCAGGTTCCGGTCTGGCCCCCGTGCCGCGCACAGCGCGGCTTTCGTCTTAATAGGCGACAGTTCCTAGTCTGCTCGAGGTGATCGGTCGCGGGCACAGCAGGTCTCAGGACCAGCCGTCCGGCCTGGCCGTATCGTGCCAGTGTGGCTACGAGCTTCACCCAGTACCGTGGCTGCGGGTTCTGGACTAGAGATGCTGCCCTGGAGACAGTCCTGGCCCTACTCGTCCTGGAGCTGGAACCGCTCGCCAGGCAGAACCCGGACCTGGACCCGATCCTGGATACGTGGACTGTCCAGTCGGTCGCCGGCTTCGGCGGGTGCGTGTCGGCAGGCCTGGACGAGCACCTCACGAGCCAGCCCGGCATAGCCGGCATGGTCACCGCCGCCCTGCTGCGCATCCGGGACCGTCTTCCCGCAGAGGGAAGCATCGAGGTCACGTCGCCGGAACTGGCCAGGCGGGCCGGCCGCGTGTGCGCGGGGCATAGCTGGAGTGCGCCTGGAGCGCTGGTTACGTGGGCGGGCAACGTAGCGGACGCTATGCACGACCTGGTGGCCGGGCGCCTGCCGCAGATCCCCGGGGACTTCTGGTTCGTCGATGGAGACGGACGGCACACCCGCCCGAAGCAGCGTCCCTGAATACTCATTCGCGCGCGGTCTTGCGGTGCGCGAACTGCCAGGACTTTGACATGCAGGCGGCTCGGCGAGCCGAGAGTACGTCATCTGTCGTTAGGGATCTCGGATCTTGCAGCCGGTGGCTCAGGAGTTATGCCTCGGTCATCTCTTGCCGGGGCCAGCCATGGTTCGAGCGCCACGATGCCCGAAGGGAGTGAGGCTGCCCAGACCGCGATCTCCGGGAGAACCCGGGTGCTGTCGGACGATCACATCGCCGCCGACGGATGTGGCGCCGTTGCGGTGATCCTCCTCGGAAGGCGGCTATTTCCCGCCGGGCACCTGGTCCTTGACCTCGTCGTAGCCGACCTTGGCGGGTGCCTCGGCCGGCGAGTAGATCACGCGGATCACGCCCGTCGGAAACGCCTCTGTCGCCGTCATCTTCAGGTGGTACGGCGCGTCGCCGTCGTCGAAGAGCCTGCGGCCCTTACGCGCCGCCACCGGGTGCACGAGCAGGCGCAGCTCATCGACCAGCCCCGCGGCGAGCAGCTGCTGCACCACGGAGATCGAACCGGGGATGAGGATGCCTCTGATGCCAGCATCGGCCTTGAGCGTGGTGACGGCATCGACGAGATCGCCCTTGAGCAGCTCGGAGTTGCGCCAGGAGAACTCCAGCCGCTGGCGAGAGACAACCACCTTGCGTGCGTCGCCGAGTTGCTTGGCGAACGGTGCGTCGTCCCCGCCCGCCGCCTCGCGGCCGGGCCACGCTCCGGCGAAGCTGTCGTAGGTCTCGCGACCGATCAGCAGCACGTCAGCTGTGTCATAGTCCTCGCCGACGGCGCGGCCCATGTTCTCGTCGAAGTACGGGAAGTGCCAATCGAGGTCGATCTCGGCCACACCGTCGGCCGAGATGAACAGTGTAGAGATGACCTTTGCCATCGCGGTGATCCCTTCCAGTCAGGTGGTGTCGGTAGGTAGACCGGCGCAGCATCCTAAGCTCATCGGCCGGCACAAATCCGTCCCGACGCAGAGTCGGCATTTCGGGCTCGTCGTAATGCATCGGCAAAGACCGCAGCGTGGTATGCAACGACGCCGATCCCGCCTGGCCGCCATGGCTACCCGCGGCGCTGACCTGCCGAGCCGGCCGCCGGCCGTGATTTAGGCGCTCAGCCGGAACTCCGGTGGCTCACCGGTCTCGACCAGGCTCTTGACACTGGACAAGATCATCGGCCAGCCGGGTGTGATGACCTTCAGCAGCGACCCACCGGGATCAAGGCCCCGGTGTTTCACCGTCAGCCGCGTCACCTGGCCCATCGCGACGAAGTCGAACCGCACCACCGATGCGCACCCGCCGTTGCTCTCAAGGTAATCGGCCTGCAGCCACTCACAGGTCAGCCGCCGCGGATCTTCCTCCCCGGCCGGGCGGAACGGCATGCCGGACAGCCAGCCTGGCACCAGGGCAGGTTCAGCCAGTACCTCGCGGACCTGCTGCGGCGTAGCGCGCAGGTAGATATCGAAGGCCAGGCTCGTCATAGCGGGCACCACGACCGCTGACGGTACCTGGAGCACGAGAAAGTCTTCATACCTAGACAGCGCCACAATCGTCTCTCATGTCACACCTTCCGAGCAGGGCCGCCGCCTCCAAACGCAGCTGCCTCCGCCTGGCCGGTGCCGTGTCGGCACCCGCATGCTCGGTCAGGGCGAGCTTGGGAGCATGGACCAGCGTGACCAGCCGTGCCGAGCGGTCCAGGTTTGGTAAGCGAGGGCGCCGGAGGCGGTGCGGGCCAGGATTTCGGTGATCGCAGGGGTTTGCAATGCCGTGACGGCGCCGTCGGAGCTGCCCTTCAGGGATTGCCACGGAGTCCAGGGCGTCCCTGGCCTGGGGGAAAGCTGGACGGCGTGGAAGACGCTGAAGCCGAAATTTGAGTCCATGCAGAAGGCTTCGAGGTGGCCGCCATGTTCGCCGTTGATGCCGCTGAGCACGGCCGGGTCGGTGCTGCAGCCGTTCCGGGCCAGGCGGCCCGGGCCGCCCCAGCGGATTCCGGTCCCGGGCAGCTGCCAGAGGTGCAGCAGGTCACCGTCAGTGCTGCGGGCGAATACCTCCAGCCTTCCGTCCGCGTTCGCGGCGATGCCGGGTACCCCGGCGTAGCGCGACTTTCCTGGAGCCTGGGCCCAGCCTGCCCAGTGGCCATTGAGGTAATAATCGTGCGCGAGCAGGCGGCCTGCCGTGGCGGCGAATACCTGCGGGTGCCCGGTCGCATCGAGCGCTGCGGCGGGCGGGCCGGCGACCGGGCCGCCCAGTGAGGTCCAGCCCGTCCAGGTGCCGCCGCCTGAGGTGGAAGACTGCGACACGTAGCCGACGTGGGCGTCGCTGAGGAGCGCGAATACCTCCAGGTGCCCGTCGGGCCAGGCGACTGCCGCCGGGCTGCTGCGGGTGATCGTCGGGCCGAGCGGCATGGGGCCCTGCCAGGACGCGCTTCCCGGCGACGTCTGCCAGAGCTCGGCAACCTGCCCGGTCTGCGCCCGGGCGAACACGATCAGGCGGCCGTCCTTCGCGGTCGCGACCGCGGGGTCGCCGGTGTAAGCCGGACCGCCCGGCAACGTGGTCCAGGCGGACCAGGAGCCGTTAGTGGTGCGGGCTGCTATCAGCGTGTCGTTAGGTGCCCGTGCGACGATTTCGGGACTGCCGTCGGCGTTGGCCGCGGCGGCCACCCGGAATTGCTGGCCGACCGGAGGCGCCGCGGGCGGGCCGGCCAGCCCGGGTGACGAACGCGCCGGCCCGGGTGCCGAACGCGCCGGCCCGGGTGCCGAACGCGCCGGTCCGGGTGCCGATCGGGCCGGCCCGGGCGGCGTCTGCGCAGAGTGGCTGGTGCACGAACGCGGCCACGGCCGCAGCCACCAGAGCCAGGCCAGCTACGGCCGCCAGGATCAGGCTGGCCCTGGCGCGGCGGTCCGCGCGAACGGCTCCGCCCTCGTCGTGGCCGGCATCTGCGCCCGGGGATGGAGGCACGAAGGCCGGAGCCCACGACTGGCCTGGCCCGGCGTCCTGAGGCCACGGCGCGCCGGAGGGATCGCCGGCCGTCCATGGCTCAGCGGGGACCGCCTCCGGCGGCCCGGCTGCTGGCCAGGACACCGCTGGTGCGCCGGCCGCCGGAACTGGTGCCGCCGCTGCATCCGGTTGCGTGTCCGGTTCTCGCCCGAAGCCGGGCGGCGCCGGCGGCGGCGCCTCCGCCGCTGGCGAGTTGCCCGGTTCCGCTGATCCGCCCGTGGCCGCCGGCAGGCCGGCGGCCGCGGGCGGGCCGGCTGTGACGGGCGCGTTCGCCGCGGCCGCGTCGAGGGCCCGGGCGATCTGGTGGAAGGCAGGCCGGCCGGCCGGATCGCGGCACAGCAGGGCGTTGACGATTTCATGCAGCGAACCGTCGCCGGCGAGGTGCGGCGGATCCTCGCCGGCGATCGCGCAGAGCGTCGCCCGCGCGTCATCGCGGTCATCGAAGGGACCCCGGCCGCATAGTGCCGCGTAGAGGGTGGCGCCAAGGGACCACAGGTCGGCGGCGGGCGTAGCGGGCATGCCGCCGGCTCGCTCAGGTGCCATATAGCCGGGGGTGCCGGGAACGATCCCGGCCCGGGTGACGGATGGATCGCCGGCCGTGCCCGCGATGCCGAAGTCAGTAAGCACGGCCTGCCCGCCGGGCGTGATCATCACGTTGCCGGGTTTCAGGTCCCGGTGCAGGACGCCGACGACATGCCCGGCCACGAGCGCGGCGAGCACCTGCCTGCCGATGCCGGCGACCCGGTGCGGCGGGAGCGGACCCTGCTCCGCGATCAGCCCCGCCAGCGGACGGCCCGTGATGAGCTGCATCACGATGTAGGGCTCGTCCCCGCCGGGAACGACGTCATAGACCGCCGCCACTCCGGGATGGTGGATCCTGGCCGCGGCTCGCGCCTCGCGCAAGGTCCGCTCGACCGCCTCGGCATGCATGCCGGCGCCGGCGGCGGGAGCCAGCGTCAGTTGCTTCACCGCGACCTCGAGATCCAGCAGCATGTCCAGCCCGCGGTACACGGTCGCGGTCCCGCCGCCGCCAATTGGCGCGACAAGCTGGTACCGGCCCGCGATAAGGCCGTCGCGGGTGAGAGCGGTCATGTCATGTTCCCCCATGAAGAGCCGGTCCGGCAGCACTCTGACCTGTTATCACCGTAAACCAGGACATATCAACACCAGGCGCACGTTCGCGCTTGTTAATACCATGCGCACAACGCGCTCAGGTTTGATAGCAGCTAGTAGCGGCACGTCGCTCTACGCAGTGCAAGCTGTTGAGGCTCGATGGATACCGACAGCCCAGACGACTACGAGCCGCCCCCTGACAGGATTCCGAATCGGGCACCCGAACGGGCTCCGGTGGACATCCCCCGGCAGATCAGCCGGCCCCCAGGCTCCCAGCGCGGCGAAACCACCCTGCGGGTACCGGAATCCGCCCCGGCTGTGTCAACGGCTCGACCAGCGGAAGCAAACGCGCAGACCGCCCGCTATGCGCGGTCACCAGTGCCGATACCCAGCAACCAGGAATCGTCCATATCGGCGGCTGCCAGCTTCCGCTGGAGACGGAACAGCCTGCCCTGCTCGCGGGCGGCGAGGCCGGGAACGGTCAGCATCTCGCCCGTGGACAGCGCCGCGCTGACGGCGACTCCCCGGTCGATGCCTGCGACTTCGCCGGTTCCCGGTCCCTGCACCGGGTCCGGGATCACGGCGAACGCCACGTGCCAGCGGCCCGCGCGATCCCTGGTCACCCGGAACGACTTCACGTCATCCGCCACCCGGCGGGACCAGCGGAACCGCAGCCAGCCCGCCTTCGGCACGCGGACCACGCCAGTCGTGCGGTTCAGCCGCCGCACGTCGCCGGCCCTGACGTGCACGATCCGGAATCCCTCATCCCGCCCGGCCTTCCGCCACGACGGGCGGCGGCGCGTCCCGGCGAAGAAGGCCGCCATCGCCCGGCGAACCCCGGCATCTACCCTCGTCCCGGCCGCCACTGCGACTCCTGCTCCACCGCCAGGTTGGTGCCGCGTTTCCTCCCCGCCCGGAAGGACGGAGCATCCACGCTGAAGGTGTCCGGTGACAAGGCACGGGCCCGGCTGCCGGGCAGCCGGCCTGGAGCGGAGGCTTCAGGCGGTCGCGGGCGGCCGGGTGACCGAAAGCTCCGGCGGGATGCCGTGGTACGGCTCGATCTCGACGAGGGCCAGCTGGCCCGTGCAGCCCTGGCTGAGGGTGGAGGAGGGGCGGTCGGCGGTGAGCACGTTGGGGTTGCCGTGACGGCAAAAGCCCGGGTTGGCCGGGTCCGGGTCGTACCAGGCGCCGGTGGAAAGCTGGGCGATCCCGGGCCGCACCGCTTCGTCGACAGCCAGCCCGGCCAGGCAGGCACCCCGGTCGTTGAAGATCCGTACGAGGTCGCCGTCGCGCAGGCCGCGGGCTGCCGCGTCGGCAGGATGCAGCCGCACAGGTTCACGCCCGGCGATCTTGAGCGACTGGCTGTGCGCGCCGACGTCCAACTGGCTGTGCAGCCGGGACCGCGGCTGGTTGGCGACCAGTTGCAGGCGGAAGCGCCGGGCAGCGGGGGAGCCGAGCCATTCGTCCGGTTCGCGCCAGACCGGGTGGCCAGGGCAGTCTGGGTAACGGTAGCTGTCGATGGTTTCAGAGAAGATTTCGATTTTCCCGGTCGGCGTGGTGAGCGGGTGACCCTCCGGGTCGGCGCGGAAATCAGCAAACGCCACCTGCGATTCGCTGGCCACCGGCAGTTCGAGGCCGTCGCTTGCCCAGAAATCGTCAAAACCCGGTACTGCCCGTCCCCGCTCAGCCAGTTTGCCCCGCCACTCGTCATACAGGTGGCGCAGCCAGTCCATCGCGGTGCGGCCCTCGGTGAAATCCTTGCCCGCGCCGAGCCTTTCCGCTAGCTCCGCGAAGATGGCGTAGTCGTCCCGGGCTTCGCCGTGCGGCCGGGTCAGCGCTGGCATCGGGAAAAACATCCGGTCGTTCTGCCCGGAGCCGTAGTCGTCACGTTCGATGGTCATGGTGACCGGCAGCACGATGTCGGCGTGCCGGGCGGTCGCCGTCCAGAACGGGTCATGCACCACCACCGTCTCCGGCCGGGCGAACGCCTCGCGCAGCCGGGCGAGGTCCTGGTGGTGATGAAACGGGTTACCGCCGCACCAGTACACCAGCTGGATGTCCGGGTAGGTCAGCCGCTGCCCGTTGTAGTCGTAGGCCGCACCGGGATTCAGCAGCATGTCGGCGATCCGCGCCACTGGGATAAACGCGGAAACCGCGTTCCGGCCCTGCGGCAGCCGCGGCACCGGGACCTGGGGTGCCGGCTCGCCGACCAGGGACGCGGACCCGTAGCCGTGGCCGAAACCGCCGCCCGGCAGCCCGATCTGG
>WNGG01013650.1_pt1 | contig 13676 bp, 12 predicted proteins | sample 5400661 | NCBI WGS metagenome assembly WNGG01 (sample SAMN13153372, study PRJNA577476) | soil metagenome | isolation source: 100 cm soil or saprolite under Garry oak tree replicate 1 | place: USA:California | collected 2016-06-15
TGCAGCCCCGGCCCAAACCGGCTACTATCTGACCCCCTCACTGTCAGTTGCCGAGGTCTACGACGATAACGTGTTTTTCACCACATCTCCACGCACGCACGATTTCTTGACCCGCATCAGCCCAGGCCTCAAGGCGGGTTACCAGTCCGCTCCACTGATGGTTGAGGGAGGTTACACTTTTGACTCGGAGATCTACAGCCGGCGCACAGAGCTGACGACTCCCCTGGTGCGACAGCGGGGCTCGATCGAGTTGAAGGCCACGCCAGATCCGGTGTTGACACTCTCAGTCTCTGGGTCCTACTCCCAGACAAAAACGCCAGCGGAACTCAACCTCACAACGGGGCTGGCAGCGAGACGCGTATTGGCCGAGCGGTACACCGCGAACCCAGGGTTTACCTACCGGTTCGATCCGCTGACGACGGCCAAAGGGGACTACACCTTCTCGAAGGACCTGCTGGCCGGAGGCATTACGATCGATTCGCACATCGAGAACCTCGCTCTTGACCATCGGCTCAGCCCGAGAGACACAGTGGGACCCGGGTATGTCGGCCGTCAGTTCGCGTTTGCCGGCTTCCCAGCACTGAACTCCCACGCATTCACTCTGGGCTGGTCGCACGAGCTCACACCACTGACCACGTTCACCCTGCGCGGAGGTCCGCGCGTGACCGAGGGAACGGTAGACCATCTACCCGAAGCCTCGGCGTCCATCCGCCACACGCTGAAGCGCGGCGAACTATCGCTCGCTTATACAAGCACCTTGGCCACGGTCATCGGGCAGTCCGCTGCCGCAAGCGCTCAGAGCATTACGGGGAAGGCGACGACGGAACTTCTGCCCAAGCTGGAGCTCAGTACGGGGCCGGCAGTCTACTGGATCTCAAGCGACGCTTTCAAGGCGACGGTCTACTCGGTGCTCCTTGAAGCCTCTTACAAGCTCACAAAGACGGTGGCTCTGCAGGCATCGTACCTGTACAGCTTCCAGCGTGGAGGCTTCAACCCGCTAACGGGGCCGGCCGGACCAACAAACGTGCAGGTTCTGCACAACATCTTCCTGATCAGGCTGACCGTCACCTATCCTGCTCGGCTGGACTAGGAGAATACCGATGCTGAAGCACATTCGCAGGGCGCTCTTTGCAACACTGGTCATGCTCGCGCTGACCACCACAGGGCTCGGGTCAGCCTCACCGCCAGCCTCCGGGCCGCAATCGGAGCCCCTTCACGAGCAGGGAGAATATCGCATCGGGCCCGAAGACGTGCTCGACATCTCCGTCTGGAACAACGTGGCAATCAGCCGAACCGTCCCGGTGAGGCCGGACGGCAAGATCTCCCTCCCGCTCCTGAACGACGTGCAGGCGGCAGGATTAACCCCGATGCAACTCCGGGATGTCCTAAACAAGAAGCTGGCCGAGTACATCCCCACACCTGAAGTCTCGGTCATCGTTCGGGAAGTCCATAGCTTCAAGGTCTCCGTGATCGGAGAGGTCAAAAGGCCAGGACGCCATGAGCTGAAGAGCCGAGCCACAGTGCTGGATGCCTTGGCAATGGCCGAAGGGCTCGGGGAGTTCGCCTCCCGTGGACGAATCGTCATTCTCAGGCCAGATGGGAACACCCGGAAGCGGATCCCCTTTAACTACAACAAGGTCGTCTCGGCGGACGGAGAGCTGGAGAACTTCATGCTCCAGCCTGGCGACATCATTGTGGTGCCCTAAGCAGGCTGACGCGGACCGGAGCCGGAAATGGAAGACAAGAGCAACACCTCAGGATTGGACGCCTTGCTTGAGGTGTGGAGTCGGCGGAGGTGGTTGGCGATCCTAATGTTCATGGGGCCGTTTGCGGTTAGCGTGAGCCTTGCGAAGACCTTGCCGGACCTCTATCGGTCTACAGCCACATTGCTCGTCGAGCGTCCGGAGGTCGCGGAGACATTCGTCAAGTCTTCCGTCACGAGCGAACTGGAGACGAGGCTCCACACAATCAGCCAGGAGATCTTGAGCCGGTCGCAGCTCCAGGAGCTGATCGATCACTTCGGCCTGTACCAGGAATTCCGAAAACGGGCGACCCCGGAAGAGGTCGTCGAGCGGCTGCGGCGTGATATTCGCATGGAGTTCAAGGGGGGGGACCCGCAAGGCGGGCACGTCACGACTATCGCCTTCACCCTCAGTTTCCGAGGCAGGGATCCGGAAACCGTGGCGAACGTGACCAACACCCTGGCGTCCCTGTTTGTCGAGGAGAACGTCAGGATCCGAGAACGACAAGCGAGTGGCACAGCCGAGTTCCTGCGCGTTCAACTTAAAGAGATGAAGAAGAAGCTGGATCATGAGGAGCAACGGATGGGCGAGTTCAAGGAGCGTCACGTTGGCGAGTTGCCCGAGCAGATGGAAGCGAACCTGGCCAGCCTGGGACGGCTTAATACAGAGTTGCGTCTTAACAAGGAGAACCAGATGCGAGTCCTGGAGCGGCTGGAGCGGGAGAATCTGACACGACAACTTGCCGAGGCAAGGGCGTCAGGAGCTGATGGCAACGCACCCATTCCTGGTGGTGACGGTGAGGCGCTCGCTGCACGGCTCTCCAGGTTGAACCAGGAGCTGATGGAACTCCGTGCGCGCTTTAGTGAGAAGTACCCGGACGTGATCCGAATGAAAGCCGAGATCGCCGCCCTAGAGGGACAACTCACGGAGACGAAGACAGACGGCCGGGCCTCTACGGAAGCCACATCGACGGCGAACCCGTCTCCCCTGAGGCTTCGGAAGGTCCGCAACGACACGGAGGAGGAGCTCAACGCCCTCAAGGAGGAAGAGAAGGATCTCCGGCAGGCTGTCGCGACGTACCAGCGGCGTGTGGACAACGCGCCCCACCGGGAACAAGAATTTCAAGAGCTGTCACGGGACTATAAGACGATGAAAGAGCTTTACACCGGGCTGTTGCAGCGGTACCAGGAAGCCCTGGTGGCGGCGAGTATGGAGCGCGGGCAGAAGGGGGACCAGTTCAGAATCTTAGATCAGGCCATTCCCTCAACAAGCCCGTCCGCACCGAATCGCTTCCGGATGATTTTCATCGGACTGATCCTGTCAATTGGGCTAGCCGGAGGGGCGGTCTGGCTGATCGAACATCGCGATACCTCCTTTCACACGCTGACTGAACTCCGGACCTTCACCAAGGTGCCAGTGTTGGTGAGGATTCCGCGAATTGTCACCAAGACCGACATTGCCTGGCGACGATGGCAGTTCTCTCTTGCGCTGCTGGGCCTGGCGATCCTTGTTGGTACAACGTACCACATCGCCCAGGGGAACGAACAATTGGTCTGGATGCTCGACAGGAGCCGCTCCTGAAATGGCACGGGAAGGAATGGCGGAACCGCAAGTAATCGACGAGCACTTGGTGTGCCTCCATGCTCCGGCTTCGTATGAAGCGGAGCAATACCGAACGCTCGCCCACACGATTGAGTTGATGCGCAAGGACACTGGCCTTCGTGTGCTGGCGGTCACCAGCGCGATGGCCGGAGACGGCAAGACCACCACGGCGATTAACCTCGCAGCGGCGTTAGCCCAATCCTCAGAGGCAAGGGTCATATTGGTGTGCGCTGACCTACGCAGACCATCCGTGATCGAACACCTTGGCATGGAATACCCGCACCTGGTCGGGCTCTCGACCGCAATCCAGAACCCGGCGTACACGTTGACGCAGGTTGCCGAGAGCCTTCAACGCAACCTGTCTGTCCTGTCGGCTGGCCCATGCCCAGACAATCCTTACGAGGTTCTCAAATCACCCCGGCTGGGCGAACTCTTACAAGAGGCACGCCAGCATTACGACTATATCGTGGTAGATACCCCGCCGCTGCTCCTCGTCCCCGATTGGCAGGTCATCGCAAAGTGGGTCGACGGTTTTCTCATGGTGGTGGGCGCCCATAAAACGCCACGAAGGCTGGTGGAGGAAGCACTGAATCTGATGGATCCCTCAAGGCTAGTCGGCCTCGTCTTCAATTACGACGATCGCGCACTCTCAGGTTACTACTATTACTACTACACTTCCGGCCAGCCCCCCGCCCACCATGGGCAGAACTGGTGGAGACGATTGGCAACCACGCTGGGCCGCGTTTTCTCTCGCTAGATTCCGCCGAACTCTTTCGAGGAAGTCGACACCCTAGGGCGACGGCGTTGGCGCTTGTAAAGTTTCTGAATGAACGAATGATTTCTCCGCTTTGGATTCCCTGATTCCCACGATTGAAATTCGGGGCTTCACCCGATTGTCCTTGACGCCCGCTGATGTGATGTATGGTGAGGTAAAAGTGAGGCAAAAGGGGGACACGTTGGCTTTGAAAGAAGGCAGGAGGAACGAGTTCCGTGGAGCAGGCAACGGTGCGCTCACGGAGCGCTTGCCTTTAACTCCAACCCCAGGAGGTGGAGCGGTGTCCGACATGCGGGGGGAGTCAGATCGGTGCTCGTGCGGCGTCGCCCTGGAGGGTCAGCTGGGCCACGCTTACAACGAGCAGACTTTCCGGTATCTCTTGGCGATCGAGCAAAAGCGCTCTGAGCGCTCGGGCTGCCCTTTCCTGGTTCTGCTGGTGGATCTGAAGGAGGAGTCAGGGATAGGTGTGCGCATCGACCCCATGGTCGCCCCCAAGCTCTTTTCGGCTCTATGGCTCAGCCTCCGCGAGACCGATTTCGTCGGCTGGTACCGCGAGGAGCGCGTGGCCGGAGCCGTGCTGACCGAGGTTGGGGATAGGCGCCCGACGCAAGTCTCCCGCCTGATTGGGCAAAGAGTCAAGGAAGGGCTTTACGTAAGCCTGCCCTTAGATATTGCCCGCCGCCTCCAAGTGCGCATCTATCAACAGCCCGAGCCCGAGCGGATCGCCGGGGCTGAACTGATCTCGGGAGAAATCTGATGCTCAAGCTTGGTGTCATCGGTTACGGCTACTGGGGCCCGAACGTTGTGCGCAACTTCGCGAGCCAACCGGACTGCCGGATCGTGGCCATTTGCGACAAGAACCCCAAGGCCTTGGATCAGGTGTTGAGCCGCCATCCGGCCGTGCACGCTACCTCTAATCCCGATGAAGTCATGAGGTCGTCGGAGATCGACGCTGTGGCCGTCGTCACTCCGGTGTCGACGCACTACGATCTGGCCAAGAAGGCGCTCGAGAACGGAAAGCACGTCTTCGTGGAGAAGCCCTTTACGGCCACTTCGGCCCAGGCTAAAGAGCTGATCGAGCTGGCCGATCGCAAGAACCTCCAGATCATGGTGGATCACACCTTTCTCTTCAACGGCGCAGTGCGCAAGATCAAGGAGCTGGTCGATGGAGGGGTCTTGGGGCCGCTCTACTACTACGACTCGACGCGAGTCAACCTGGGGCTCTTTCAGCACGACGTGAACGTCATCTGGGACCTGGCGCCTCACGATCTGTCCATCATCGACTATCTGATCGGCCTTGAGCCGGAGCTGGTTGTGGCAACCGGCGGAGCGCACTTGAACGGCCTGGCGGACATGGCCTACATCACTCTGCACTTTCCCAAGAACATCATCGCCCACCTCAATGTCAACTGGCTCTCACCCGTGAAGGTGCGAACCACGTTGGTCGGCGGGCAGCGGAAGATGCTGGTGTGGAATGATCTCGAGCCCTCCGAAAAGGTCAAGGTGTACGACAAGGGGGTCCAGGTGACCGATAATCACGACGAGTCGCGTCAACGGCTCAAGGCTTTGGTCGAGGCGAAGGTCTTCGAGGTAGGAGCAGCGCAAGCGGTCCACGACCTTTTGGTGAGCTACCGGAGCGGAGACATGTGGTCGCCCCAGGTGGACCAGACCGAAGCCCTGCAGCTCGAAGCCCGCTACTTTTTGGACTGTCTGGCCTCGGGAGAGAAACCGGTCAACGACGGGCGGGCAGGCTTGCGCGTGGTGAAGATGCTGGAGGCGGCCGACCAGTCGCTCAAGCGTCGCAGAGAGATCGTCTACGCATCATCGCGGGGACCGGATCGACCGGGTTACTCTGAGGTTCCCCCCATCAAATTCGCTCTTTAGGCCGATGAGCACAAGGCACCAGTCGGGACAAACAAGAACACGCTCGGGCGATCAAGGAAATGGGAGGCGCCGTCGGTGCATCATCAACGCAGAACTCTTCAGGAGTGTCCTGATCGGGGAGCGAAAACGCTCGGATCGCTCCAATCAGTCGGTCGTTCTCCTGCTGCTCGACATGGACGATGGCCTGAGCGCTGAGTCTTCGTTGATTTGGGAGGGTGCCATCGAGGCCTTGGTCGCTACCACGCGTGAAACAGACGTACTAGGATGGTTCAAGTGGCGGGCTGTGATCGGCGTGATCCTGCCCAAGATCCACACGTCTGAGGTGACCAATGCGCGTGAAGGACTCGACGCGCGAGTCCGTCGACAGCTCGCCAAGCGGTTAGATGCGGAAACGCTTGGCAGATTTTCGATTCGACTCCGCGTCTATCCCGAGCCAAAACTTGCGGGAGAGGAAGGAGTTTGGCCGGTCGATCCGTTCCTCTACCCGGAGCTACGTTCACGCCAGGAGGGGGGGCCGAGCTACGACGCGATCAAGCGGTGGCAGGACGTCATCGGCAGTCTGATTCTCCTTGTAATATTTTCGCCTCTTTTCTTGCTGATTGCCGCCCTGGTGAAATTGAGCTCTCGCGGTCTGGTCTTCTTCAGACAGGTCCGCATTGGGCAGATGATGAAGCCCTTCACGATGCTCAAGTTTCGAACGATGTATTTGAATGCTGATCACAGGCCCCATCACGAGTTCGTCAGCTGGTTCATCAAAGCGAGCGGCCAGGCCCAAGAGCCAGGCAACAACAGATTCTTCAAGCTCACCAAGGATCCACGGGTTACACCGGTCGGACGCATTCTTCGCAAGACGAGCCTTGACGAGCTGCCTCAGCTGTGGAACGTGCTGCGGGGGGACATGTCGCTGGTCGGGCCACGGCCCCCGCTTCCATACGAACTCGAGCAGTACAAGCCCTGGCATCGCCGCCGGGTCCTGGAGGCCAAGCCGGGGCTCACAGGACTCTGGCAGGTGTCCGGGCGCAGCCGCACGACCTTCGATGAGATGGTGCGCCTCGACCTCCGGTACGCCAGGACGCGTTCGCTCTGGACCGACATCAAGATCCTCCTGATGACGCCCGCCGCGGTCATCTCCGGGAAGGGTGCCTGTTGACGCGGGCCGGGACAGTGCCGGAGGTCGAGGGTGGTCTGCCGTTGAACGAATCGCTCTACATTACGCCGGACGTCAAGCTGGGGAAGGACGTCAAGCTCGCGAAGTTCATCAACCTGTACGGGTGCGAGATCGGCGACGAGACGAAGATCGGAACGTTCGTCGAGATCCAAAAGAATGCGAAGGTCGGCCGGCGGTGCAAGGTTTCGAGCCACACCTTCATCTGTGAAGGCGTGACGATCGAGGACCACGTCTTCATCGGCCACGGCGTCATATTCATCAACGACTCCTATCCGCGGGCGACGACTCCGACGGGGGAGCTCCAGAACGGGAAGGACTGGAAGGTCGAGGCAACCGTGGTGAGGAAAGGCGCCTCGATCGGGTCGGGAGCGACGATCCTCTCGAACGTGGTCATCGGTGAGAATGCCATCGTCGGGGCCGGCAGCGTCGTGACCCGCGACGTGCCCGACAATGCGATTGTGGCTGGGAATCCAGCGAGGATCCTCCGCTTGATCGTGCCAGAACTGAGGGTGGCGAAATGACCGGCAACGGCAAAATTCCTTTCTTAGACCTCGTCACGCCCCACCTCGGACTGGAAGAGGAATTGGTGTCGGTCTTCCGAACCGCCCTGAAGACTGCTGGATTCGTCGGCGGATCGATGGTGGAAGACTTCGAACGGGACTTTGCACAGTTTTGCGGGGTGCGGAAGTGCGTCGGCGTGGGAAGCGGCACAGACGCCTTGCGGTTCGCGCTGATCGCGGCAGGCGTCCAACCAGGAGACACGGTGGTGACCGTGCCGAACACCTTCAACGCCACCACAGAAGCCATCTCGCAGGCCGGCGCGCGGCCGGACTTCGTCGACATCGACGAGCGCACCTACACCATGGATCCTGAGAAGCTGCGGATGTACTTGGAAAGTGAATGCACACATGACCACAAGGTGGGCCGCGTGGTGAGCAAGCACACTGGCAGCCCGGTGACGGCAGTCATCCCCGTGCATCTGTACGGGCAGATGGCCGAAATGGACCCCATCCTCGATCTGGCGACCCAGTACAACCTCATCGTCCTCGAGGATGCCTGCCAGGCGCACGGCGCGGAGTACTTCTCGAAGAACGAGGGCCGCTGGCGCAAGGCCGGCTCGATGGGCCACGCCGCGGCGTTCAGCTTCTATCCCGGCAAGAATTTGGGGGCCTGCGGCGAAGCGGGAGCGGTGACGACCAATGATCCGGAAATCGCACGGAGAGTCCGGATGCTGCGCGATCACGGGCAGTCGAAGAAATACTTCCACGACATCGAGGGGTACAACGGCCGGCTGGATGCCATCCAGGCGGGCATCTTGCGGGTGAAGCTTCGCCATTTGGCGAAATGGAACGAACATCGCCGGCAGTGTGCACGCCGGTACGACGAGTCCTTCACAGACGCCGATGTATCCGTGATTCTTCCTCATGTCCCGTCATGGTCCCGACCGGTCTACCACCTCTATGTGGTACGGGTTGCGGCCCGAGAGCGTGTCCAACACGAGCTCTCTGCCGCAGGCGTTTCCGTCCGGGTGACTTCCCAGTCGCCGAACAGGCTGCCGCCCAGGCGCTTTCGCTCCCGATGTTCCCCCAACTCTCCCCCGAGCAGCAGGAACGAGTGATTGCTCAGGTGGTGAAGACGACGACAGTGGCGGGCGAACAGATTCCCGTTCCGGCACCTACACGTCCGTGAATAACTGCCCACACATCTCTAATGGATGGTGGGCGCAGAGGTGCTGAGGGCAACCGCTGTCGGGTTCGCACTGCTGGTGACGGTGATGGTGTGGCTCATCAATAAGCCGCCAACGACTCCGTGCCCCGCAGAACCGAAGGTGGATTCCAAGCCGCCTGAGATTCAGGCGATGAAGGTTGTCGTTCAACCCTGGAAAGGCCCTCATCAAGTTTACGGGATGTTCATGGTGCCCATTCGATACAAGGACGACAGGCTATACTCGACGCGCCTCCGCGTCCAAGGCTTCGACGAGGGGCAGACCAGTCCTGAACCTGAGTACAGTGACAGCATGGCTGCCCAGCCAGGTTATTACCTCAAACAGATCTATGTCCCAACGCGCCTCGCCCTATGGTTTTTGGTTAGCGGTCTGTTTGGTGATCTAAGGACACCCTGCCACTGGACTCTGGTGATCGTGGAGCGCAGGTCCTGAAGGAATGGTACCGCCAGAGAGGAGGCCCATGGCCATGAGCCAAGCCAAGAGGAACGTAGTCGTCGGACTCGGAGAAGTGGGGAAGCCGCTGTTTGAGTTGGTCTCCCGACACTCCGAGGTGGTCGGAGTAGATTTGGCAGTGCCTGCCGGACGATTGCAGGGCGTCGATGTCATGCACGTGTGCTACCCGTTTGCCATCGAAGATTTCGTCGGCGAGACCGCCCGCTATATCGAGCTCTTTAGGCCAAGCCTGACAATCATCAACAGTACAGTGGAGGTCGGGACGACTCGAGTCATAGCAGAACGAACGGGGGAGGCCGTTGTGCACAGTCCGGTCCGGGGAAAGCACGTGCGCATGCGTGAAGAGTTGCTCAGTTACACGAAGTTCGTGGGAGCGCTCGATCATGCTTCCGGCCAGCAGGCCGCTAAGCATTTTGAATCCATAGGCATGAAGACGAGGATTATGTCGTCGCCGGAGGCAACCGAGCTTGCGAAGCTCACTGAAACGACCTATTTCGGCCTGATGATCGCGTGGGCCCAAGAGGTGGAGAGGTACTGTGATCAACTGGGCCTGGGATACGACGATATCGTTTCGTTCTACGAAGAAATCAAGTTCTTTCCCCCCAAGTGCTTTCCGGGGATCATAGGCGGCCATTGCGTCATGACGAATATTGAGATCCTCAGCAATGTGCAGCACTCCGAGATTCTCAAAGCAATCCAGTCCTCGAATCTCAAAAAACTCCAGCGAGAAGCGAGCAAAGTTCGGCAGAAAGAACTCATTCCTACAGAACGCCGCGAGCACGTGACGATGGTGCCAGCGGCCGCCGCGGCAAGCGACCGGGAAAACGGTTCATCCCCTTGCCCGAACGCCTAAAGCTGCTAGACGCAGTCCTTTTTCCCCTTCTGGGTATCGCGAAGAGATAGCGCCGGCTATATCGAACTTCCATACACCTTGCCTCAGGATTCCACTCTGTATTCATTGCTGGGAGAGGTATCGATTGATACGTGGATGCGCAAGCTGGATTGGGTGGCTCAACATGGTGGGTTACCCTTGGCAGACGTTCATCCTGACAACATGAGCTTCAATGGTAGGCCGAGTACCTGGGAATATGGAGCGGCACTCTATTAGGAGTTTCTCGAGTACGCCAGGGAGCGTTACCGAGAGCAACGCTGTTTTGCTTTGCCACGAGACTTAGCACAATACGTCGAGTGCTATAGGAAGGGTGCTACGTCAAAACATTTCGGCCAGACCCATAACGAGAACGGCTTCCATGTACTAGGTGCTAGAAGACGAGGCGCTTCGTTATCTAATGTACCACTCAAGACTCGGCCATGCAGTGACAATGAGCCCATTGCCGTGAAGATGCCCTTACAGGGAAGGCGGGCGGCAGTTGTTACGTTTTCGTCTTATCTGTTCGATCCGAGAGTACGCCGGGCTGCAGAAGCGCTTGCGCAAGAAGGTCTAAAAGTCGAGGTTATAAGCCTCATGGACAAGGAAGGGGCTCCGAAGCGCGAGACGTTCAACGGGGTGGGCATCCGTCGCTTTCCTCTCAAGCATCACCGTGGACCCATACTCGAGTACACCTTTCGATATTCCCTGTTCGTCCTGGTGGCCTTCGCCGTGCTCGCTGGTCGCTCGCTGACACGTCGCTACCACTTGGTGCACGTGCATAATATGCCCGATGTTCTCGTTCTGACCTCATTGATACCGAAGTGGTTCGGAGCAAAGGTCATCTTGGATCTGCACGATCCAATGCCCGAGCTCATGATGACGATTTTCAATCTTCCGAAAGATAGCCTGCTGGTGCAAGTGCTGGCACGCCTCGAGAAGTGGAGTATTGCCATCGCCGATGTGGTGGTCACAGTCAACCGCGCCTGTGAGAGACTCTTCACTTCGCGAAGTTGTGCCGCGTCTAAGGTCCACGTCGTCATGAACTCGCCTGACGAGTCGATCTTCAAGTTTTGTCCGGCTCGCTCGGATGGCCGGCTGCCAAACGACACGAACAGGCCATTCGTGATCATGTATCATGGCACGTTGGTAGACCGGAATGGCGTGGATCTGGCAGTGGAGGCGCTGGCTCGAGTGCGGGAGTCGATTCCAAGGGCAGAGTTGAGAATTTACGGTCATCATACAGCGTTCTTGGAGCGCGTCATGAGCTCAGTCGCGGGGAATGGACTGCACGAGGCAGTGCGTTATCTCGGGCCAAGGCGACTAGAGGAGCTCGTCCAGGCGGTCAAAGAGTGCGATGTCGGTGTCATTCCCAACAAGCGGAGCATATTTACTGAAATTAATACCCCGACTCGGATTTTCGAGTACCTGGCTCTGGGCAAGCCAGTCATTGCGCCTCGCGCTCCGGGTATTCAGGACTATTTCGGCGATGATGCCCTGTTGTATTTCGAACTTGGAAACGCGGAGGATCTTGCACTGAAGCTCGCAGATGTCTTTTTCCACCCAGATGAGACTCTTGAGGTCGTGAAACGTGGACAAGACGTGTACCTCGCGCATACGTGGCATGAGGAGAGGAAAAAACTCGTGGCCGTGGCAGCCGAACTGCTAAGCAATTAACATCGGACGCAATGATGCTTCCTTCCGAGTGCGTTATCTCCCGACAGCCGATCGTGTGGCTCCATAACCACACGTTGACTTGTCAGGTTGTGTGGCGAGCGTCGAGCTAGAAACTCCGCAGAATCGCCCACGTTTCGGTTGCCAAACAGCGGGAGAGTCCCGGAGAGTGGCAATAGTAGGGGAGCAAATGACTCACCGTAGCTCGTACTTGCCATATGTCCTCATCACCCCTGCGCATAATGAAGAGGCGTTCATCGAGAAGACGATTCAATCGATGACACGTCAGACTCTCTTGCCGACGAAATGGGTGATCGTGAATGACGGGTCGACAGACTCTACTGCCAACATTGTGGAGCGCTATCTTGCAAAGCACGAATGGATTGAAATGATTCAGAGGCCACAACGGAGGGATAGAAACTTTGCCGCTAAGGTATATTCCTTCAATGCTGGTTATGAGAGAGTCAAAAGCCTTGAGTATGAGGTTATAGGCAATCTAGACGCCGATGTTTCATTTGGTGATGAGGATTATTGTGAGTTTCTCTTGCGTAAATTCAAAGAAGATTCCAATCTCGGAGTTGCGGGAACAATTTTCAAAGAGGAAGGCTACAGCTCAGAAGCACATAGTTTCGAGGGACATCACCACGTTGCTGGTGGCTGCCAGTTGTTTCGACGGCGGTGCTTTGAGGAGATTAGCGGGTATATCCCAAACAATGCCGGCGGCATAGACTGGATCGCGGTTACCACCGCCCGCATGATGGGCTGGAAGACCCGATCATTTCGAGAGAAATCGTTCTTCCACCATAGGCATTTGGGAATGGCTGAGCGCAGTGTCTTCGCTGCAAGTTTTTCGTATGGCGAGAAAGACTACTATCTCGGTGGCCATCCAGTCTGGGAGCTTTTCAGAGTCGCCTATAGAATGACAAAGAGACCCTACCTCATTGAGGGAATTGCACTGGCTTTGGGATATTGCTGGGCCTTGTTACGCCAGATAGAAAGGCCTATCTCACATAAACTCATGGAATTCCACCGCAGAGAGCAGATGCTGAAGCTAAAGATTATTCTGAAATCCATACTGAAGTTCAAGCGGGTAGATAGTTTCAAAGTCATACCTAACTAGTCACCTTTTGAGTCTGGCCAAGTCTGTACATGACAGAGATGCTAGTCGAGAAGATCGAATCAGCCGTCTCTCGGTTTACCAAGTGGCTCAATGGCTATGGAGAGACGTCGTACGATCATCAGAGCTTCTTCGCGAGTAAACGAGGGCGGAGTGCCAAGTCGCTGTATTACAAAAAGCCGCTACTGGGTACGTTCGCGGTATCTCCGGTGGTATTTTGTGAGGCATTTGTGCCCTCATCCCGAACATTCTTCTGGAAATCGCAGCGATTTCCAATAGCTGATGCCCATTACGCCATGGGCTTTGCGTTCCTTGCGGAAGCCTTTGGAGAGGAAAAGTATTACCAAAGAGCAGTCCATTTCCTTGAGGTCCTAGAGCAAACGCGCTGCCCGGACTATGAGGACTACTGCTGGGGATATCCGTTCAACTGGGAGACGAGGAGAGGCACGATCAAAGAGGGCACCCCTCTTATAACAACTGTCCCCTATGTCTATGAGGCCTTCTCGCAGGCCTACAAGATTGATAAGGACCAGAGGTGGTGGCGAATTATGCGATCAATCGCCCAGCATGCATTCCAAAGCTATCGGGATTTTGAGATTTCCCCCAATAGTGCGACTTGTGCATATACTCCTGCACCCGACGACCATGGTGGTGTCATCAACGCCAG
>WNGG01016354.1_pt1 | contig 13674 bp, 10 predicted proteins | sample 5400661 | NCBI WGS metagenome assembly WNGG01 (sample SAMN13153372, study PRJNA577476) | soil metagenome | isolation source: 100 cm soil or saprolite under Garry oak tree replicate 1 | place: USA:California | collected 2016-06-15
CGGTGGCTGACAACACTGACCTGTACGCTTTTGTTAGCCCTGACAAGCCTGACACTGCAACTATTCTAGCCAATTACATTCCATTGGAGGAACCAGCGGGAGGCCCCAACTTCAACACCTTCGGGGACGACGTGCTCTACGAGATAGTCATAGACAACAACGGCGACGGAATAGAAGACATAACCTACCAGTTCAGATTCAAGACCACGATCGGAAACCCAGACACCTTCCTCTACAACACCGGACCCATCGGGTCCCTCACCGACTCCTCATGGAACGTGAAACAATCCTACTCAGTAACAAAAGTAGTTGGACCAAGAAGGACAGGCGCGTCCACAGTTCTAGGCAGTAACCTCCCAACTCCGCCCGTCAACATTGGACCACGGTCAACACCAAACTATGCGGACCTAGCAAACGCAGCAATAAACACCTTGAGCGATGGCTCGACAGTGTTCGCTGGCCAGAGAGACGAAGCGTTCTATGTAGACCTTGGATCAATATTCGATCTCGGAACTCTCAGACCCGTCCAGAATTTCCACGTCATCCCCACACCGGCAGCCCCAGGCGTTGATGCCACAAAAGGGTTCAGCGTCCACAGTATTGCAATACAAGTAGCCAAGAACAAACTGACGTCGGATGGATCAAACCCAACTGATCTGCTGGGAAAGAACTCAACGATCGGAATATGGGCATCAGCAAGTAGACGAAGGGCAGCCATCCTTCCGACCGATGGAGACGACACCCAATCAGGCGACAACCAATCTGACGGAGTCGTCACCGGACCCTTTACACAAGTGTCCCGGCTGGGAATGCCCCTAATCAATGAGGTAATCATCCCGTTGGGGAAGAAAGATTTCTGGAACACATCGCTTCCTAGATTCGACTCTCAGTTCCTCAAGTATTACCAGACCCCCGAACTTCAGAAGCTGCTCCCCGTGCTCTACCCCGGAGTCTTCCCGAACCTAGCAGCTGTAACCGAAGCGCGCGCAGACCTCATCGCAATACTCCTAACGGGAATACCCGCGGGTATAATTGCAGGGTTCCAGAACTTCACAGGGCCCCTCCAAGCTGACTATCTCCGCCTCAACCTTGCAATCCCCCCGAACACTACCAACCCAAGCAGGCTAGGGCTCGTAGGTGGAGACCCAGCGGGATTCCCCAATGGACGAAGAGTACTAGATGATGTTGTGGACATCGAGATTAAGGCGATAGCCGGCGCGACCTTACCACTGGTAGACAAGAACTTCACGACAGACGGTGCAGTAAGTCTGGTAACCCAGGGCATCCCGGCAGGTAACCCAGTCCAGCCACCAAATACCGCGCCGTTCTTGTCGGTATTTCCCTACCTCCCGCACCCTGTACCCGGCTACGAACACTCCCACGACCCATAAACTGGACCAAAGTGTGGCCTTTACGGCCGCACTCTCCATTGTTTCTCCAGCCAATTCTAGAACCTGCTGGCCGACTCAATGACAATTGAGTCGAGAGGCTCTTCATCTCGCACGCTGTGATTCGGCGGATCGGGGATCTTTGCTAGATCAGAATTAGTTTTCAGAGAATCATTTCAAAAGTCTTATTCTACCATAGTTCTACGCTGCTTGGATACCAGTTGCCCTGCACTGTCATTGTCGGCGGATTCTTCGGAGACGAAGGGAAGGGGAAGATAGCCGCTTATCTCGCAATGAAGGACAAGCCCGACATATGCGTTAGAGGCGGGAACGGACCGAATGCCGGCCACACCGTCATTCATGACGGGGTCCAGTACTCACTCAGACTCATTCCGAGCGGCTTTGTGAACCACTCGACGCGGCTTCTCATCGGACCCGGGGTGCCGGTTGACCCTGCCGTATTGCTCGACGAACTCCGGAAAACCGACTCTGAACGAAGGATCGAGGTTGACAATCAGTGCGCCATCGTTGAACCACGCCACAAGGAGCAGGAATCACGATCGGATCACCTGTCAAGGAAAGTTGGCTCAACTAAAAGCGGAGTCGGAGCCTGTAATGCAGAACGAGCCTTGAGAATGGCCAAAATGGCTCAGACGATTCCAAGTCTCAAGCCATACGTCGGCGATACGGTTGGAGAAATTCAGGGAGCTCTTGCAGAGAACAAGAAGATCATGATCGAAGGAACACAGGGCACTTTTCTGAGCCTTTATCATGGAACCTATCCTTACGTCACGTCAAAAGACACAACAGCCTCTGCTGCCTGCGCCGATGTCGGAGTGGGTCCCACTCAAGTTGACGATGTCATAGTCATCTTCAAGGCATACGTGACACGAGTAGGAGAAGGACCGCTTGAGGGCCAACTAGACCGCGAGGAAGTCGCACGCCGCGGTTGGACAGAGTTTGGAACTGTTACCGGACGAGAGAGGAGAGCTGCACCTTTCGATTTCAGGCTCGCGAGAAGAGCCGTTCAACTTAACGGGGCCACTCAGATCGCGTTAACCAAGCTCGACGTACTCTTCCCTAGCGCCAAGGGAGCCCACGAGTTGGCAGACCTTGACGAGAAGGCGAGGACGTTCATATCAAAGATCGAACAAGAGACAGGCGTGCCAGTCACTCTGATCGGAACCGGTCCGGCCGAGGCCGATATCATAGATCTGAGAAACTCGAACAAGCCCATTAAGGCGAAGCCGTTGCTGGTTCAGCGAAGGTAAGGCTCAGAAAGCCCGGAGCTATTTACGAGCTCTCAGTGGTACCAAAAGCCGTCCTGCCGGGACGAACTTCCCTAGGAAGATCTTGAACGCCTCGTTACCGACAAGTGCTACGGTTAGGAACCCAATTATGGTCATTTCAAACCATCCCTTAATCAAGACTGGAATGGCTAGGGCAGGGGCCCAGAAACTGCCCCCAGAGACGAATAAGGGAACGAGGGTCTGGAAGTAGAACCACGTGAGCACCGCTTCTGGAATGAACCCGATCCACACGGCCAGGAGAACAAAGTAGCTCCTCTGCCTGTAGTCTGACTTGAGCAATTGAGCTATCATTCCTATCGCAAAGCCTGTTATCGCCTTTCCGACAGGAAATAGGATAGTTATCGGCCCCGTGTTCGATGCGAACATGATAGCTGGACCTATGCCAGCGATCAGTCCGGTGAGAGACCCCAATCTCCAACCAAAGAAAATGGCCATTACTACAATAGGAACACTGGAAAAATCGAGCGCGACCTGGCTAACCCCTGGAGTTGGAATCCGTCCCAACGCGACCGAAACGACCCCCAGCAAGTTGCCCAGAGCAGCCATTGACGCGACCAAGGCCAACGAGCTAGTGGATGTTTTCCTTTCCAAGGCTACCGGCTCGGCGATGAGCTACTCATAAAAGAGTTTCTACCCAAGAATGAGTAGCAAGGCTGGCACTGATCTACTTGGAGCTTCGTGCAAGAACGTGAAGCAAAGTCATTTCCTGAAGACATTTTGCGGTGCGAGTTTTTCCGTGAGGATCCTTTCTTGCGACGGCGATCAGATCTTCGAGAGTGTCGACGTCGAACGACAGGCGCGGGTTGGAGATCGAATACACAGCAAATCCTGTCTTCTGTGCTGCTCTAAGATGTGTGCTAAAGCTCCATCTTCCGTACGCAGGTGCGATAATGTTAGGAGGCTCTCGCACTATTACATTGGTTCCGCCCTTCATCGAAGGGGCCAAGACAACCTTCTCGGCGGTGCCTCCCACCGAGTATAGCTCTCTCAAATCCCGTGGTTCTAGCATTGGGATGTCGGCTAACAAGACGGCCACGGAGGATGCCTTCTCGCGCATGGCAAAGAGCGTTGACTGTCGGATGCCTGCGTTGAGCCCCTGTCCCTCTTGATGGAGAAATGTCCCGTGAGGTAAATTTGCCTCTTTCTCTACATCGGGATCAGGGGAAACAACCAGGACTCGGCTGAAAAGTTGAGACTCTTTGACGGCAGCCAACACGTCTTCCAATAGTGCAAGGATGAGTTTCTTCTTGTCTTCTGGACTAAGGGAGCGGGCAAGCCTGCTTTTGCTTTCGATCAGCCCTTTGACTGGAATGATTGCAAAGTTTCCCGTCAAAGAGTCTCCGCCAGCCTTAGGGTATCTTCTGCCAACTTGGCTCTCGCTACTGATGAGTCCATTATTGTCTGGGTCGATGCTACCTTCATTCCAAGGCTGCTAATCTTGGAGGCAACGGACTTGTCGACATCGTCGATAACAAAGCCTCTCAGGAGGCCTTTGTAGAGCTGGGCAACTCCGAGGGGTGAGACTTCTAAACCCAGGTGGCGCATGATTCGATCTAACGGACCCTTTATTGATCTTCCACCGACGATTGGACTGATACCAAGGATCCGGCCCTTGGTCGTCGCTAGAGCATTGCGAATTCCGGGTATGGCGAGTATTGGTCCGATGCTAAGGATGGGGTTGCTGGGGCAGAGAATGATGACTTCAGATTTTTCTATCGACTCTACAACGCCTGGAGCCGGCAGCGCCACGGTTGCACCCTCGTAGCTTACATCTTCCACATTGTCCTCGAACTTTCTCTTGACAAAATACTCTTGAAAATCCAAGAGCCCGGCAGAGGTCTTGACCTTAGTAGCCACCATCTGATCAGTCATAGGCAGGACCCTGACCTTCACACCAAGGAACGTTCGAATTTTCTCCGTCAACTCCGATTGACTGAATCCCTGTTGGAGAAACGCCGTTCTGAGAAGGTGTGTTGCGAAATCCCTGTCTCCAATCCGAAACCATGTCTCCGCAGAATAACGTTCGAGCTGAGCCATGCAGTTGTACGTGTCGCCTGCGATACCGTAGCCCTTCTCCTTGTCAACAATACCCGCGAGCGTGTAAGTGACAATGTCAATGTCGGGGCTAATGTGAACGCCGAGATAGTCAAGGTCGTCTCCTGTGTTGACGATCGCCGTTATTTTGTCCGGTGGATAGATTTGCGCAAGGCCATCCAAGAAACGTGCAGCGCCTACCCCGCCTGCGAGGCAGACTACTGATCGGAACATACTGAAGCGCCTGCGAGAGGGCTTGCGCCAGACCAGCCTCTAGTTAAAGACTAGGCTTCTTCGCACCAGCTTTTTCGAGAATATGATGTGCTTGCCTTAGCTTGTACACTGTTGTCCTGAGATATCGGTACCCTTCCAAGGAAGACTTGCCGCGAAGCTCTGTCGCGTGACGTAGCAATTCCGAAGATTCCTTGACCAGCGGGATAGGCTCGGCGTTCCTCTTCCTCACCGGAGCGGGAGGATCCTCGTCTTCGAAACCATATGTGAGAGAGTAGAGCAGGCTGCTGTATTCGGCTGCTTCCTCGGCCCACCAGACTCTCTTCTCGGATTCCGCTCCACCCTTGGAGAGACTATCCAGTGCCGTGTCGAGCTTTGCTCTCGCCTCGTCCAAAGCCTGGCCCAATTTCTCCTCTAGCATTCGCTGTTCTTCAGCGGCATCCATCAACGCGACCCTGAAGCGACTATTCTACCGTGACGCTCTTTGCCAGATTTCTTGGATAGTCGGGGTCGTGGCCCAGAATTACCGACATGTAGTAGGCTAGCAGTTGAAGAGGAACGGCGTAGACGATTGGGGTTGCGAGCGATGGGAGAGATTCGGGTATTTCGATCACATCGTCAGAAAGGCTTCGGATCTCAGCATCCCCTTCTTCAATGATCGAGATTATTCTCGCCCCGCGGGCTTTCATCTCCATAATGTTGCCGATTATTTTCTTGTGAGTCTCATCTTTCGGGGCCACGAATACAACTGGGAATCCTTCTTCGACAAGCGCAATGAAGCCGTGCTTGCTCTCGCCTGCAGGATACGCCATTGCCGGGATGTAGCTTAACTCCAGAAGTTTCAATCGTCCTTCCAGGGACGTGGGCACGCTGATTCCTCTCCCGAGGAAGCAAATACTCGATGCGCCGCTGCAGCTTTCGGCAATCTTCTTCACGTTTTCAACAGCAGTCGTCAGCAAGCTCTGGATCAGGGCAGGGGTTCGGTGTAGAGCGTCTTCTAGTTCGCTGATTTCTTTCGATGAGACTTCGCCTTTCTTTCTAGCGATCGCGATCGCGAGTCGAAGGAGGACCGTCACCTGTGAGGTGAAGGCCTTTGTTGACGCTACACCGATTTCGGGTCCCGCGTTCTGTCCGATATACACGTCGGACAATCGCATCAACGTTGAACCTAGTACGTTTGTTATGCTGACAATCGAGGCTCCCTTGGCCTTCGCATCTCTGACCGCGTTAAGAGTGTCCATGGTCTCGCCTGACTGGCTCACAGCGAGGACTGCTGTTTTGGAATCGACGAGGTCGAGGGCTTCGTCTGAGAACTCTGACGCGATCACGACCCGAACGTTCATTCCTGCCAGTTTCATGAGGGCCTGGGCTCCCACGAGCCCGGCGTGGTAAGATGTTCCGCAGGCGACGATGAACACTGTCTCTGCTTCCATCAACTTGCTCGCGAGAAGATCATAGTAAATCTCGTGCGTCCCCATCGCATCCCTTATCGTATGGACCTGCTCGTGAATTTCCTTCAGCATGAAATGCCTGTAACCCTGTTTCTTCGCGGACTCTGGGTCCCAAGTAATAGTGATAGGGTCTCTCTTTACCGCGACACCGTTCTTCGCTTTGAGAATCCGGATCCCGTTCGGGTCGAGAAAGGCCATCTCTCCTTCTTCCAGGATCAAAGCTTTTCGGGTCAGGGGTAGGAAGGCGGCTATGTCGCTGGCGCAATAATATTCTCCGTCCCCTAGTCCGAGGACGAGGGGGCTTTCTTGGCGGGCGCAGAGAATCGTTTTCGGTTTCTCTACACTTGTTAGGACGATGGAGTAGGCTCCTTCCAGCCGGTTGATGGTTTTCCTGAATGACTCTTCTAGGCTGAGACCTTGGCTCAGATATTCCTCAACCATGTGTGGGACAACTTCAGTGTCCGTTCTGGAGGCGAACCGGTGCCCTTTCGCTTCGAGCTCGCGTTTGAGGTCGAGATAGTTTTCGATGATACCATTGTGGACGACGGCGATTCGGGATTTGCAGTCGAGCAACGGGTGAGAGTTTTCCTTTACGGGCCGGCCGTGTGTTGCCCAGCGAGTGTGTCCAACGCCTACGGGTCCGGGTAGAAGGTCAAGGTTGTACTTGGCATGGACTTCGTCGAGTCGTCCGCTATCCTTCTTTACCGTGAGGGTTCCATTTGATATTGTTACTTCGCCGACGGAGTCGTATCCTCGATATTCCAGTCGTTTGAGGGCGGCGTGGATTAGCGGTGCGGCTTCTTTACCGTCATGGAGTACGCAGCCGAATATTCCACACAAGGACGTTGCTCCTAAGGAGGCAGGTTGGCATTAAGAGTTCTTGAACGAATCACGAAGGGAGCGGCGTGATACTGAGTAGGCCCCAGGAGGCTATGAAAATTCGCTAGATCCGGTTTCAAAAGCCCGGTTTCAAGAAGTGATTTCAAAAGGCGATTTCAAAAACTGGTTTCAAAAAGTGGTTTTCAAGACCTGATTTCCAGTCGCTGATTCCGTTCTTCCGATCCAGTGTTACCATTCTCCCATTCTATGCTTTCTACCGAAAAAGGTACAATAGATACTCGAGTGGCATATCATAATAACCAGACGCTTCAACGTCTTACCGGCTCTAGCACATGGCTGCCGATGCTGCATTCCTCGTCCTGTTGATCCTTCACGTTGGCGCGATAGTAGCTTGGATGGGAGGCGCTGCACTATTCGTCTCCGTCATCATTCCCTCACTCTCAAAAATGTCTCCAACCTCCAGAGCCGAATTCATCCAGTCCGCCCTACCGAGGTACCTTAGATTCATCACCGGAAGCTCGATCCTGGCAATCGTAGCCGGACTCATCCTCTACGGATATGCAACGACCCAGACAACAAGCTCCTTTGCCCTTGCCGAGCCAGGACGGACGCTTGGGAGTGGCCTTGCTGGGAATTGCGCTAATCCTGATGGTCATCGGCGCCAGTATCTAGACACGTTGCTAACTCAAAATATCCGTTTTCGAAGACAAAGGACCAGCGGAAGCCTCGCTAAGGGACGTTGTTGGGAAGGCGCCGGAATATCAGTATTGGAAAAGAAGTTGCTCCGGATCTAGAGACAACCGGGAGCCGAGAGAGGCACTTCGACGATGATCGCTCGCATATCGAGACCTTTCATCGCTAGTGCAAACACTCGCTTTCTCTGTAGCAGGAGATACTCTAGAAAGAGAAGGTACGTTCCAAAGCTCAACACGTATACGAAGTCCATCCGTTTTCACCATACATAGTTAGTGCTAACCGTATACTTACGGCCTACATCTCGAAAACATATACTATGCTGGTCACGCTCGAGTTAGGGATCGGACCCAGCCACATCGTTTCGAGTATTCGGATTAACCTGCAAAAGTCCAATCCATACACACGCTGAAGGCACGCCACATTCTCATCATTTCTCCTGAGCACCCGATATCTCAGAATGGACCAGGGTTTCCATAACGCTAAATAAGCCGACAGTGTAATTGGAGTTTATCTCTGGTGTGAACGGGGATGGGTGGTCATCTTTACTGGCATAGACCCGCTCCCGAGACCCTCATCCAGGTCTAAACACCAGAATCAGACTATAGCTTTCATAACGACCGAGCCAGGATACCAACCAAACAGGACGTCGGGAACACGTCAACGCCGCCGCCTGATCATCGCGAAATTTGGCGGCTCAAGCTTATCCAACGGGAAAAAAATCAACTTAGCCGCAGAATCGATCGCTAAAGAGTACTCCAAGGGAAACAGGCTGGTCGTAGTTGTCAGCGCTGTCGGAAGAACTACTGACGAGCTTCTCGAACTCACAAACCACGGCGCAGGAATAGTAGAGACCGACAGAGACGATATTCTCGCGATGGGTGAGAGAACCAGCGCCAGGATCTTCGCAGCATCACTGAAATCGCGCGGGATACAAGCCCGCTACTTCGACCCATCAGACCGAGACTGGCCGATCATCACCGACCACGACTTTTCAAACGCCAACCCACTGAGAACAGCGAGCATTCAACGAATACAAAAATATGTAAAACCTGTAGTCGAAGACGGAATCATCCCAGTCATCGGTGGGTTCATCGGCCGAACCAGAGATGGACGAATCAGCACGCTGGGACGTGGGGGAAGCGACACGACCGCACTCCTTCTCGCAACGGCACTCGGAGCAGACGAGGTCGTCCTGGTAACCAGTGCGCCAGGAATTCTTACGGGAGATCCCAACCTGATCAGCAAGGCGCGTGTTCTCAGATCGATCGACATGAAGGCGTTGATTGGAATAGCGGATAGCGGAACAAAATTCATCCATCGAAAAGCGCTACGATACAAAGACCCAGAGATCAACATCCGAGTCATACCGAGCGTAGCAGGAAGACTCGACGCACAAGGAACACGGATTACGGGCGGGCCGTTGCCCGAGTTGGAGGTGAAGATCCACAATCCAGATCCTGTAGCCTCCATCACCCTTGTAGGAAAAGACCTGCCCCAGAATCCCGAACTTATCAGGAAAGTCACGAAGATTATCCGGACGAATCTCGTTGCTATCTCGCAAGACAGCGATAGCGCGATACTCTACCTTAGTCAGGCACCGAGCCTGCGACGACAGATTTCCAGACTCCACGACGTAGTTGCAAAGGATCCTCACGGTCTTGCGCTTGCCGTCCGGATGGACATGGCGCTCATCACCGTTAAAGGAGTCGGCTTGGAAGAGACGCCGGGAGTGGTCGCAAGAATAAGCGATGCATTGCGGTCGAGTAACATCAACATATTCGGCGTCCTCACCATAACATCCTCTGTCCTCGTACTCGTTGACTGGAAGGTAAGGAAACAAGCTGGTAGATTGATCAGAATTTCGCTGGAGAACAACTAGAATGGTGAACAAGAGAAAGGTAGCCGTCCTCGGCGCGACCGGAATGATGGGTCAGAAATTCGTCCAGCTACTATCCCACCACCCATTGTTCGAGGTAAGCGCTGTTGCGGCATCCGACAAGAATGTTGGCAAAACATACGCATCATCGATCGGATCGAGAAAAGAGGCAAATCTCCCCGATGGGCTAGGAGGACTCGTACTTACAGAACCCAAGCCGCGAGTCCTAGACGATCCGGACCTCGCCTTCTCAGCCCTCCCAGCTGAAGTCGCAGGACCAGTAGAAGAAGAGTTTGCCAAAGCCGGGATGCCTGTGTTCTCCAACGCATCATCGCACAGAATGGATCCGTACGTCCCGCTCCTGAATCCGGAAGTAAACCCTGAGCATGCTGTGATGGTAGAAGAACAGAAACGAAAGATGAAGACTGACGGTTTTATTGTCGCCAACCCCAACTGCACCACCGCCATCCTCACGCTATCTCTCAAACCCCTCCACGACAAGTATGGGCTAGAAACTGTCGTCGTGTCCTCAATGCAAGCCGTGTCCGGGGCAGGCTATCCCGGAGTCGCTTCTCTCGACATAATGCAGAACGTTATCCCGTTCATCAGGAACGAGGAGGAAAAAGTCGAACATGAGACCAACAAGATATTCGGGACAATGTCGAAGCCTGCTGGGATTACTGTCTCCGCGAGTTGCAACAGGGTCCCAACAATTCACGGACACATGGAGGCGGTGTTTGCCAAAACACGATCAGCTGCGACACCTAACGAAATCGTCAAGGCGATGAGAGAGTTCAAGGGGACTCCTCAACAGCTCAAGCTCCCCTCAGCACCCGAGCATCCGATCGTTGTCCGGGAGGAGGAAGATCGTCCGCAGACAAGGCTCGATGTCGATGAGGGAAATGGGATGGCGGTCACCGTCGGACGGGTCCGGCGAGACCCAGCGTTGAACGGTGTCAAGTACATGGCCCTCGGCCACAACCTTGTCCGCGGCGGAGCGGGATGCTCCATCCTCAACGCGGAACTCTTCCTTGCAAAGAAGATCATAAGGTGATCCAAGAAAAATGGAAACTGGAAAAACCCGGAGATTGAGGAGGATATTCCGACAGGATGGGAAGACGGTGATGATACCAATGGACCATGGAGTATCAGTCGGACCAATCGAAGGACTGGCCGACATGAGCGAGACTATCGACAATGTGGCTAAGGGAGGAGCCGACGCCGTACTCGTCCACGCCGGCATCGCCAAGACAATTGACAACCAAGGAATGGGTCTCGTACTCCACCTCTCAGGCGCCACAAGGCTAACCCGCGAGCCCAACTGGAAAACGCAACTCTCCAGTGTCAAACTAGCCCTCCGACTGGGAGCTGACGCGGTATCTGTTCATATCAACGTCGGATCCGAACACGAGCAACACATGCTCGACCAGTTCTCGCGAATACTTCCGAGAGGACCTGGAATCCAGAACGAACACGCTTACGAGGTCGTCAGCCATGCAGCACGGCTTGGCTACGAACTAGGAGCAGACGTTGTCAAGACAAACTATACTGGAGATGTCGAAAGCTTCCGAAACGTCGTTAAGAGCGTCAAAGCGCCGTTGGTCGTAGCTGGCGGGCCCAAAGCAGGCAGCGAATCTGAGGCGCTGCAGCTCGTCTCAGACTCGATCAAAGCAGGAGCCGCTGGAGTATCGATTGGGCGAAACGTGTTCCAGCACAGCAAGCCTACGGTGATGACCAGAGCACTCGTCGAGATAGTCCACAAAGGCAGTAGCCCCACGCAGGCCCTCTCTATCCTCGGTGAAAGAAGTGAAAGAATTCTGGCTAGAGCCTAACCCCGATCTGTCTGCGGAAGTCATCCGCAAGATAGTCAACCAAGCTAGGCCACACACAGTCCTCACAGACACGGAGCTTACTGGAGTTTCAGCTAAGATCGCCTCGCGGCTAGAAGGGACGGATATTCTCGTCACGTCAAGCTTTGACCACATGTCCGCCTCCAAGAGGAGCAAGAAGCCCGTAGCGCTGGAGGTTACGATTAGCAACCAGAAGGACCTTATCAGAATATCACCGGCCCTCGAGATGCGTCCTGATTATCTATTGATCAATTGTCCCGACTGGAAGGTCATCCCGCTCGAAAACCTGATCGCGGAGGCGAAGGGACGTTCGAAACTTCTTGCTAGAACATCAAGTTTTGACGAAAGCAGGATAGCGCTCTCAACTCTAGAACTGGGAGCTGATGGGATAATCCTTGTTTCCCGCGACATAAATGAGATTCTCAAGACTCGAGACCTGATGCTTGGAGACGCCGAGAAGATCTCGCTTTCAGTAGCTCAGGTCACAAGCGTCAGGCCCATCGGAACGGGAGCGCGAGTCTGCGTAGATACAACGGAGCTACTTGAACCCGGGGAGGGACTATTGACCGGCTCTTCTTCCCAAGCACTCTTCCTCGTTGAGGGCGAGGTACATTCCAACCCTCACGTGAACTCACGGCCCTTCAGGGTAAACGCGGGCCCAGTCTCATCATACGTTCTGACGGCGAATGGAAAAACCCGGTACCTCTCCGAGCTATCAGCAGGAGAAACCGTACTCCTGATCAATGGGAATGGGAGAACAAGGAATGTTGACGTTGCGAGAGTCAAGATCGAACGCAGGCCTATGATCCTCGTCGAAGCGAACATCGGAAACCGAAAGATAACCACGATAGTTCAGAATGCTGAAACAGTTAGGCTAGTCACCAGAGATGGATCCAAGTCGGTTTCAGAGATCAAGCCTGGCGACGAAGTACTGGTCCGGTTCGAGGAAGGCGGAAGACACTTTGGAACAAAGGTTGCAGATGAGATGATTATCGAGAAGTGAACCCCAAGGTCTGTGTCTCAATCTCCTCAACCGACACTCCGGAACTGTTGGGAAGAGCGCAGAGAGCCGAGAGATTATCCGCTGATCTCGTCGAAGTTCGCTTGGATAGGCTCCGCAGCTACCATGGACTCACAAAGATAGCAAGGGCAGTCGAACGACCGATCATCGGAACCAATAGGCCCTTGTCAGAGAAGGGGTCCTTCGACAGATCCGAGGCTGAGCGTCTGAAGATTCTGATGGAGGCTGTAGAGGGAGGATTCCAGTACGTGGACTTGGAACTAACAACAAGCAAGCTCGACCGTGTCATCAAGATGTTCAGGGATAAAGGTGCAAAGATCATTCTGTCCCACCATGACCACTTCAGAACGCCCGATCCGGCGAAGCTTGCCTCGACCCTAGCCCAACTTCAGAAGTTCAAACCAGATGTTTGCAAAATTGTCACAACTGCTCAGATTCCTGAAGACAATCTGACGGTTCTCAGTCTGTTGAAAGCAAACCATCAGAACTCCCCATTGGTCAGCTTTGCGATGGGACAGGCGGGAGTCTGGTCAAGACTACTAGCACCATTCTACGGGGCCCACTTCACCTACGCCTCGCTAGAGAGAGGACAGGAAACCGCCCCGGGACAATCGACAATTGCTGAGCTTCGCCGAATCTATGAGATGCTAGGCGTGGAGTAACAGCACCATGATCAAAGGAGACACCAGAGTCCACTCTCTCTACGGATCACCAGTATCGCACAGCCTCAGCCCGGTAATCTTCAACACGACCTTCGAGAAACTATCCCTCAACAGAACCTATGTGCCATTCGAGGTCAGCAAAGACAAGTTGAGAGAAGCAGTAGGAGCAGCCCGCACACTCGGGTTTGCCGGCTTCAACGTCACAATGCCCCACAAGACCACGATCTTGGATATGCTAGATCGGCTTGACGGGAGCGCGGAGAAGATTGGATCTGTAAACACGGTTGCCAGAACCAAGAGCGGACTTGTGGGGTA
>WNGG01005860.1_pt1 | contig 13672 bp, 10 predicted proteins | sample 5400661 | NCBI WGS metagenome assembly WNGG01 (sample SAMN13153372, study PRJNA577476) | soil metagenome | isolation source: 100 cm soil or saprolite under Garry oak tree replicate 1 | place: USA:California | collected 2016-06-15
CGGTTGTATCCGTAAACACACGCCCCTCACCCTTCTTACCGGGCCGATCCTGCGTCAGGTAGAAACATCCAAGCACCATATCCTGCGTCGCACCAATCGACGGCTCACCTGTCGCCGGTGACAGCAGGTTGCGCGTCGAGAGCATAAACTGCCGCGCCTCATCCTGCGCCTTATCAGACAGCGGCACATGCACCGCCATCTGGTCACCATCAAAGTCAGCATTAAAGGCCGAACACACCAGCGGATGCAACTGAATTGCACTTCCCTCCACCAGCACCGCCTCAAACGCCTGAATACCCAGCCTGTGCAGCGTCGGAGCGCGGTTCAACAGCACCGGGTGATCCTTAATCACCTCCTCCAGCACATCCCAAACCTCCGGCTTAATCCGCTCCACAAAGCGCTTCGCACTCTTAATATTGTGCGCAAAATTCTGCTCCACCAGCTTACGCATCACAAACGGCTTGAACAACTCCAACGCCATTCTCTTCGGCAAACCACACTGGTGCAGCTTCAACTCCGGCCCCACTACAATCACCGAGCGACCAGAGTAGTCCACGCGCTTTCCAAGCAGGTTCTGGCGGAAGCGACCCTGCTTCCCTTTCAGCATATCAGACAGGCTCTTCAGCTTATGATTGCCAGAGCCAGCCACCGCACGTCCGCGTCGCCCATTATCAATCAACGCATCGCACGCCTCTTGCAGCATGCGCTTCTCATTGCGAATAATAATCTCCGGCGCAGAAAGCTCCAGCAGCCGCTTCAAGCGGTTATTGCGGTTAATTACGCGGCGATACAGATCGTTCAAATCCGAGGTCGCAAACCGCCCGCCATCCAGCTGCACCATCGGGCGCAGATCAGGTGGCAGTACCGGCAAAACCGTCAGAATCATCCACTCCGGCGACGTATTCGACTTGCGGAACGCCTCCACCACCTTCAAACGCTTTGTCGCCTTCTTGCGTCGCTGCCCCACCGTCGCACTGATCTCATGCCGCAGGTCCGCCGCCAGCTTATCCATATCAATCGCCGAGATCAACTCCCGCACCGCTTCAGCCCCCATCCCGGCTCGGAACACGTGCCCAAAGGCATCCTTCAGCTCGCGAAAGCGGTTCTCCTGCAGCAGATCCATCTTCTTCAAACCTTCCAGGTCACGCCGGTGCTGCTCCAAGCGTTGACGCGCATCATTGCGCTGGCTCTGCACATGAGACTGAACCGAATCAATCTGCCCTTCATAATCCAGCCGCAGCCGCTCCGTCTCGTGCTTGCTTTCAGCCTGTATCGTCTCAATCTCACGGCGTGCCTGCTCGGCAATGTCATTGCGGCACGTCTCGGCTACCCGCTCCAGCACCTCAATATCGTGTGGCGTCACCTCCGCGCCCTCGGCCACAATCGTCTGACCTGTCGGCTCAAAGACAATGCCGCTTTCGGCCACCTGGCCCATCAAGGCACGCAACTGCGCCAACGTCTCGCTCTCTGCCACTCTTGCCGCCTCCAGGTCATGCTCCCGCTGAGCCTCAATCTCCGAGCGGTCCACAGAGATGCGGGCCTCCGCACTTTCAATCTCGCTATCCCGCTTCTCCTTCAGATTCTCCATCCGCTCAACCACCTGGCTATCCAGATTCTGCTCCAGCTTCAGCAGCTCCTCGTCCAATCGCATCAACTCTTGCTGGCGGGCCTCTTCATCCACATGCGTCACGACATACAGCGCAAAGTACAGAATGCGCTCCAGATTGCGCGGTGAAAGGTCCAGCAGCAGACCGATCCGGCTCGGCGTCCCCTTAAAGTACCAGATGTGACTCACCGGCGACGCCAGTTCAATATGCCCCATGCGCTCGCGGCGCACCTTCGAGCGTGCCACCTCCACACCACACTTATCACACACAATGCCCTTAAAGCGCACCCGTTTATACTTGCCACAATAGCATTCCCAGTCTTTTGTTGGACCAAAAATGCGCTCGCAGAACAGTCCATCTTTCTCCGGCTTCAGTGTTCGATAGTTAATCGTCTCCGGCTTCGTCACTTCTCCGTAACTCCAACCCCGAATCTGCTCCGGGCTGGCAAGGCTGATACGGATCGCATTAAAATCGTTTACTTCTAACATTCGTACCCCCTCGTGCTGGGTAGGGGCGACCACGTGCTCGATAAATCGGCACTCTACTGGTCGCCCTGCCTCCTCATAATATCCCTCTGCATCACCGCAACTCCTGCAAAAGCCGGGGTGCGGTGAGTGCTGAGAATTACTGATCTCCCTCGAAACCGGATAGATTAATCCCCAGTTCTGGCATCACATCGTTTGACGTATCCTCAACGAACTGAATCTTCTGCTCATCCTCGTTGAGCACCTCAACATTGATTCCCAGGCTTTGCAACTCTTTCACCAACACCTTAAAGGACTCCGGCACGCCCGGCTCCATAATATTCTCGCCCTTCACAATCGCCTCATAGGTCTTCACGCGGCCTACCACATCATCCGACTTCACCGTCAGAATCTCCTGCAGGATATTCGCCGCGCCATATGCCTCAAGAGCCCAGACTTCCATCTCACCAAAGCGCTGTCCACCGAACTGCGCCTTCCCACCAAGCGGCTGTTGTGTAATCAGACTATATGGGCCAGTCGAGCGGGCATGGACTTTATCTTCCACCAGGTGCGCCAACTTCAGCATGTAGGTGTAGCCCACTGTAATTGGCTGGTCAAATGGCTCACCTGTCCGCCCATCGAAGAGCTGGACTTTCCCGGTCTCCGGCAGATTTGCCCGGCGCAACAGTTCGATGATATCCGGTTCTGTTGCCCCATCAAACACAGGAGTCGCAATCTTAATGCCCAGTGCCTCTGCCGCCCAGCCCAGGTGGGTCTCCATAATTTGCCCGATATTCATACGGTGCGGCACACCCAACGGGTTCAGAATAATATCAACAGGCGTCCCATCTGGCAGGAATGGCATATCCTCAATTGGCAGCACCCGTGAGATCACGCCTTTATTGCCGTGGCGACCCGCCATCTTATCACCAGCGCCAATCTTACGCTTCTGCGCAATGCTCACACGCACCAGCTGATTAACTCCCGGGGGCAGCTCATCGCCTGCATCACGCGAGAACACCTTCACTTCCACAACCTTACCGCGCTCACCATGGGGAACCCGTAGGGACGTATCTTTCACCTCACGCGCCTTCTCACCAAAGATTGCCCGCAAGAGTTTCTCCTCAGCCGTCAGCTCCGTCTCACCCTTCGGGGTAATCTTGCCCACCAGGATATCCTGCGGCCCCACCTCGGCACCAACATAGATGATGCCACGCTCATCCAGATTGCGCAGACCTTCCTCACCAACGTTGGGAATATCGCGCGTAATCTCCTCTGGCCCCAGCTTCGTATCGCGAGCATCAATCTCATATTTCTCGATATGGATAGAGGTAAACAGGTCCTCGCGCACAATCCGCTCACTGATCAGAATAGCATCTTCATAGTTGCCACCTTCCCAACTCATAAAGGCCACCAGGATATTCTGACCCAGTGCCAGTTCCCCACTCTCAGTCGAAGAACTATCCGCAATGATCTGCCCGGCAGTCACCCATTCACCTCTGCGCACACTTGGCCGCTGATTGATACACGTTCCGGCATTCGAGCGCATAAATTTACGCAAGCGATAGGTATGCGGTTCACCCTGCTCATTAACGATCTGAATCTCACGAGCCGTCGCCTTCATCACCTCACCATTCACATCACTCACCACCACCTGCCCGGAGTCGATCGCCACCTGTCGCTCGATACCGGTCCCACAGATGGGGGATTGGGGACGCAGCAGTGGTACTGCCTGGCGTTGCATGTTTGCGCCCATCAGCGCACGGTTCACATCGTCATGCTCCAGGAACGGGATCAGAGCAGTCGCAACACTGACGGTCTGTCGTGGCGACACATCCATATAGTCCATCAGATCCGAGCTCTCCATAAAGAACTCACCCTGATAGCGAGCAAGCACGCGCTCCTCAGCAAACTCACTATGCTCCGTCAGCTTCGCATTCGCCTGCGCAATCCAGAAATTCTCCTCATCATCAGCCGTACGATAGTCAACCTCATTGGTCACAAACGGCTTAATCCTCAGCTCCGTATCTCCCAGAGCCTCTGCAAGGCGGGCCGCCAACTTCTCATCTACACGCTGTCGCTCCCGCGCCTTCAACAACACCTTTCCATCGGCGGTCTTGATATCTTCCCGCTCTCGCCCAAAGATTCCGCGGACTTCACGGCCAACCAAAGAGGGATTATTCGCCCGCAGCTTCTTGTACACCTTCCGATAAGGCGTCTCCACGAAGCCATACGGATTGATCTGTGCATACGTCGCCAGGTTCCCAATCAAACCAATGTTTGGCCCTTCTGGCGTCTCAATTGGACAGATACGGCCATAGTGCGACTTATGCACGTCACGTACATCGAAACCTGCTCGTTCTCGCGAGAGGCCACCAGGACCGAGTGCCGACAGACGCCGCTTATGTCCAATCTCCGCCAGGGCATTTGTCTGATCCATAAATTGCGAAAGCTGGCTGCCGCCAAAGAACTCCTTCATCGCAGCCACCACCGGGCGAATATTAATCAGCGCATTTGGAGTTGCCTGACCTGGCTCCTGCTGGATGCTCATTCGCTCCTTCACCACGCGCTCCATCCGCAGCAAACCTACACGGAACTGCGTCTGAATCAACTCACCCACGCAGCGCACGCGGCGGTTTCCCAGGTGGTCAATATCATCTTTACGACCATGCCCATTATTCAAGTGCACCAGGCGGCGCACAATATTCACCAGGTCATCCTGGGTCAAATTGCGTTGACTCTGCGGAATCGACAGATCAAGCTTCCGGTTCAGCTTATAGCGACCCACGCTCCCAAGGTCATAGCGACGTGGATTAAAGAACAGGTTCTTCACCAGCGAGCGGGCATTATCAATCGTCGCGGGATCACCTGGGCGCAACTTCCGGTAAAGTTCCAGCAGCGCATCTTCCTCACGTTTGATCGGGTCTTTATCCAGCGTTGCCTGAATATAGCGCACCGTCGCATCATCATCTACCTCGCGGAACGCATCCAGGATGCCCTGATCCGTCGCCAGGTCCAGCTTCTCAGCATGCCACTGATCCCTGGCCAGACTCGCAATGGCGCGAAGCAGAACCGTCACAGGCAACTTGCGCTTGCGGTCGATCTTCACCGTCAGCAGATTCTTATTGCTCGTCTCAAACTCCAGCCAGGCACCCCGACCAGGGATAAGCTTCGCAGCATAGAGCCTGCGACCGGTAGACGCATCTTCATCGGACGTGAAGTACACACCCGGTGAGCGCACGAGCTGGCTGACGACTACACGTTCGGCACCATTAATAATGAACGTTCCCTGTTTAGTCATCAGAGGGAAATCACCCATAAAGACATCTTTTTCAATGATTTCGCCGGTTTCTTTATTGATCAGGTGGGCCTTGACGGTCAAAGGTGCAGCATAGGTCGCATCGCGATCACGGCACTCATCTTCCGTGTACTTCGGCTTCCCGAATGGCTCCGACGGGACAATAAATTCGAGGCTCAGATTCTTCCCGGTAAAATCCTCAATGGGGGAAATTTCTTCAAAGAGTTCGCGTAGACCTTCTTTCTTAAACCACTCAAATGAATCAATTTGGATCTGGATCAAGCCAGGCATTGGCCGTATGTCTGGAATACGAGCGAATGAAACACGCTCAGGGAGAGCAACGGCCTTGCTGCTTACTGCCATGTGTAGTGTTCTCCTCTCACCTAATGACACAGAGGAAATCAGGAGAAACGCGCGTAGAGTGCCGATTTATCGGGCACGTGGGCCGCGCCTCTCCTAAAGAATACAGAAAAACGGAAAAAAGATAATCTCCTGATAAGTGCTGTGTTGGAAAACGTTTTGTGACAAGAAGAGTAACCGCTTACGAAAAAAATAAGCGGTTACTCCTACTTCCCGACACGAACATGTTCTTTTTGGCCCCCTCCATGTATACCCACATCTCTTTACAATTCCACAAAGTCACACAAAACATCTGCTTGCGGAATAGACGACAAAAGGCGCTACATCTTTCCCTTGTGATTTGCTTGTTCCTCAGTAGTACTTTTCGTAAGTATCCTTAATATCACTGATTGATTGCGGTATCCTAATAAATGGATCGAGCGTGCTGGGGAAGAGATGTATCGTCAAGTGTTTATCTGTCTATGCCCGTCAACGATGTCGCCGATTGCGCGTCACGACGTTGTAATAGTACACATACTTCGGCAGAATGTGATTATACTACTTCTACAGAAACATGTCAATACCTATTTGCCGATTTTTTCCGATTTTGCCATCAGGTTAGAATGTTAGAGAAAACACGAGTGTGTTTTGGGTATGGCCCTCCTTCCCTGTCCCATTTTATCCTACTATCAATTATACCATGTGTGTCTAATGTGGAAGCCAATTATTTTGCAATCGGCAGAGAAGTGCCATTGTGCGACATGTAGAAGTTTGGCATTTGGGCAGCCGGGTATACTGATGCAAGAAAGACGGTTTCACCGTCGAGTCCAGAGGGGTAAGATACCCTTGCCCTCAGTTCTGACAAAAAAAGGAGGACAATCTATGTCAACAGAAGACAACAAAGCACTCGTCCGTCGTTTCTATGAGGAGGTCTTTAATCAGAGGAACCTGGCTTTAGTGGATGAGCTCTGTACCACTACCCAGGTGTTCCATAATCCTCCCACGACCCTACATGGGAGAGAGGAGTTTAAACAGCTCTTGTCTCTCTACACCAGGGCCTTTCCCGATGCCCGTTTCACCATTGAAGATCAAATTGCTGAAGGGAACATGGTCGCCAGCCGCTATACGTTCCGTGGCACGCAACGAGGCGAACTGATGGGCATTGCCCCAACCGGCAAGCCGGTGACGGTGACAGGGATCACCATCAACCGCATCGCGGGCGGCAAGTCTGAGGAAGGCTGGCTCAACTTCGACGCACTCGGCATGTTGCAACAACTTGGTGTCATTCCCTCGATGGGGTAAGCCAGGAAGTTGCCTCAGGAACACCCTCCATCTGAGAGACGAGGAACTCGGTAGTGAACGGCTATCGAGTTCCTTTTGCGATCTTCTTGAGCAGATCGAGGTGAGAGCTCCTTCTTCCTGGTGTTAGCCGGTCCGCCTGGTCTACGGCCTTGTCAGCTCCTCGATCACCCGCAAGAGCGTCTTCATCTCAAAGGGTTTGCGGACAATAGGAATATCGGGAAAATCCCGGTGTGCTTGCGCGAAGTAGCTGGCCGCAGCACCGGAAATAATGATGATGGGAAGTTTGCCCGGCGGAATGACCTGGCGGATACGTGCGATGACCTCAAGCCCAGAGAGACCTCCTGGCAAGAGCAGGTCAACCATGAGCAGGTCATAGGACAAGGGAGGGGCGAGGGCATCCTCGCTCAAAAGCCGTGCTAGCAGTGAATGGCCTTGTGTATAGACCTCGGCGTGATGACCGGCCATCTCCAAGGCAATGACTAAAAACTCGCCGATGTCTGGATTGTCTTCCAGAAGTGCAATGTTCATCCCTTTCCCTTGCCTCTCTTCTCCCACTCCCTGGCTTGAGCACCCGCGTCTTTCGTTGTCTATCCACTTCTCATCGGTCTCTCCATTCGGAGAAGCACAAACATTCTACCAGAGATTATATCATCATCAGTGAGATTGTCCACCACTTTCAAAGGAAAAAATATGAAGAAATTATTAAGAATTTGCTACATCGGTTCTGTCAGTCTGCTCATGAGTTTGTCCCCTCCTTGTATATGAGGTTATCATAGCATATAAAAAGGAAGAAGGCAGAGTGACGGTGCATTTTTGTGAGTGAACAGATGCCTCTCAAAGAGATAATGCGAACGGACGAGGGCGTCTGCATTGGTCGACTCTGTCGTGTGATATACTCACATCAATTAGACAAAGAAGGCTGATTTGGAAAGAAACCAGGACTGTTTAAGGTGGTACTGGAGTACCAATTAGGATATCTGCGAGAGAGAGAAACGGGGCGGAGAGAAGATCACGATTACGCTAATAGAAATAGATGGCTTTAAAACTTTCAAAGACTTGAAGAAATGAGTGAGGTTATCCCCTAATATGCCATATCTATCCATTCGAGAAGCAGCAGAGGACATCCGCTCCGGCTTGACCACCCCGAGTGAACTGGTGGCTGAAGCTCTGGAGCGCATTGATGCACTTGATCCTGAGATCAAGGCCTTTGTGACCGTTATGCGTGACCAGGCATACGAAGATGCAGAGAAGGCGGAGCGTGAGCAGCGCACTGGCCTTTTCCGTAGCCCGCTGCATGGCATACCCATTGGCATCAAGGATATTATTGCTGTCAAGGATGTGCGTATGACGGCAGGCTCAAAAGTCCTGGCAGACTACATTGCAAACAAAGATGCTACTGTGGTCGAGCAGTTGCGCAGGGTCGGGGCCATTATCATTGGCAAAACGAACACCCATGAGTTTGCATACGGTACTTACACTCCACCGACGCGCAATCCCTGGGATCGAACTCGAATCCCTGGTGGTTCAAGTGGTGGCTCGGCAGCGGCTGTGGTGGCTGGCATGTGCCTGGGTGCGATTGGTAGTGATACGGGTGGTTCGATTCGCATTCCGTCGGCGTGCTGTGGGGTCACTGGTCTCAAGCCAACGTATGGACGTGTCAGTTGCTATGGTGTCATCCCTCTTAGCTGGTCGCTCGATTGTGTTGGGCCGATGGGTCGCAGTGCGGAAGATTGCGCTATTCTCTTCGATCCCATCGCTCGCTACGACCCACAGGATCCGAACAGTGTTTCTCGTCCACCAGGTCAGACCGCTACACTTCTTGCAGGACCAGAGGGGCGCGGACCACTCTCGCTCCAGGGTATCAAGCTTGGTGTGCCCCAGGAAACGTTCGTCGAGCCACTTGATTCCGAGGTACGCGCTGCCTGGAATGCTGCTCTACGAGTGCTGGAAGAGGAAGGAGCGGTGACATTCAACATTGAACTACCACGACCGACGATGGAGATGTACCGCACCGTCCAGAGGCCCGAGGCGACCCTTGCTCATATGGAGCAAGGCTGGTTCCCTGAACGTCAGGAGGCTTATGGAGAGCATACACGGGAATATTTGCTGCGCGGACAACAAATTTCGGCAGTTGATTACCTGCGTGCACAGCAGCAACGTCGCACCTTTGCCAGTAGTGTGCGTGCAGCTATGCAACAGCTCGATGCTCTGGTGCTCCCTACGGTGCCTGTTCCGGCTATCCCGATAGAACAGGCTTATCATGACATCAGCATTGATGGGGTTACAGAGAATGCAACAGTAGCCCTCTTGCGCCTGACCATGCCCTTCAATCTTGCAGGACTGCCAGCGATCTCCTTTCCTGTCGGCTTCACTGCGAATGGCTTGCCCATTGGTGTGCAGGTTGTGGGCAAGCCATTTGAGGAAGCTGCGGTCTTGCGTATCGCCCATGCCTACCAGCAGTTGACGGATTGGCACCGTCGGGAGCTTGATTGATGATGTTGTATTAGCCCTCTGTTTCTCGGCTTATTTTGCAATCGGCAGAGCAAGCGAGAAGGTGGAGTCTTTTCCTTCTTCGCTTACCACCTCTATCTGGCCCCCGTGACGCCTGACGATTTCATCGGCAATGTACAATCCTGGTCCGAAGCCCGGAAAGGTTTTCTCCCGAGAGCCAGGGGCGCGATAGAAGCGCTCAAAGATTTTGCTCTGCTGCAATCCCTTGACAACGGCCAAAATTTGTTTATACTTAATATCAGACCGATTGGTCTGATATTTTTTAACATACAAAGCAGACCGATTGGTCTGATATTGTTGACTGTGTTGATGTGAAAGGAACGAGGAATGACCGAATATCAGGAGCGGCGCACCCGCACCGTCACATGGAGTGATCCGGCACCGGCTCTGCGAGCCGCGCAGACCATGAGCGGCATTGCATACCTGAAAGCTATACAGTCCGGTGAACTGCCTCCCCCTCCCATTGCGGCACTGATCGGCATGGCACTGGTGGAAGTGAGCGAAGGCCGCGCCGTCTTTAGCGCTGAACCCGCGGAGTATCACTACAATCCGCTGGGGACGGTCCATGGAGGCATCGCGGCCACGTTGCTCGATTCGGCGATGGGCTGTGCCGTACAGTCGCTCCTGCCCGCTGGTACCGGGTACACCACGCTGGAGATCAAGGTCAACTACCTGCGTCCCATCACCAGCGCAACGGGAACCGTGACGTGCGAGGGAACCATCATTCACCTGGGTGGGCGCATCGCCACCGCCGAGGCTCGCTTAACCGATGCGACCGGCAAATTGTACGCGCACGGCACGACGACCTGTCTGCTCCTGCGTCCATCATCATCTCAGAAAGGGAGCTGATCCATGTCACAAACCCTCTCTTTGCCATGTGGTGAGAACGCCGTCCCGCACCAGAGCATAGTTGAGTCTCCGGCGGCACCGCTCTTCTTACGAGACTTCTGCACGGCACCCTTCGTCGAGTCGCTTAAGCCAGACGTTGGCCTGCGTGCTTTCGCGCGTCTTCCAGAACGAGAACACCAGCTCCTCAGAACGATCGCCGAGCGTCCAGACAACATCTTAACTCTGGCCTATACACAACAGGGAGTGATTGTCGGGCAAGTCACTCTGGCTCCAGCAGGCAGCTATTGGCAAGGATTGACCAACACCTATGAGATCGCCATTGAGGTGAGCGCTGGCTGGCGCAGGCGAGGCATCGCGCGGCAATTGCTCAAGCAGGTGTTTGAACTGGAGTGCCTTGAGGATCAGATCATCATCGGCATGGGGTTAAGCTGGCACTGGGATACCGATGGTCTAGGACTGACGCGCTTTGCCTACCGCGCCCTGATCGAGCGGCTGTTCACGCATTACGGCTTTGCGGAATATCTCACCTCCGAGCAGAATATCCGCATGGACCCGGCCAACATCTTCCTGGCGCGGCTTGGACGCCGCGTCGCTGCGACCACCATCTCCCAATTTTTCGATCGGCTCCTGCAATCCGACACCCTGCCCGGGATGTAAATCACCATTGTGTGGAGGGGCATGCGCCCTTGACCTGGTGGCAGGAAAACCCGTTGCCGTCAATTTGACATCTCAGGCATGATCTGCTACAGTTCTTTCAGACCGAAAAGTCTGAAATAAGGAGGACCACATGGGCAAAGGTGAACAAACACGAGCGATGATCCTGGCGCGGGTCGCCCCTCTCTTCAACCAGCAGGGCTACTTTGGCTCGTCCCTCTCTGACATTATGCAGCAGACTGGCCTGGAAAAGGGCGGGATCTACAATCATTTCAAGAGCAAGGAGCAGCTCGCGCTGGAGGCATTTGATTACTCCTATGCCATCCTCGACCAGCGCATCCGCGCGGTGCTGGCCGGGAAGAAACACGCGATTGAGCGCCTCTATGCCCTGCTCTCCTACTTCCAGGAACTGGCGGACGATCCGCCTATTGCTGGCGGCTGCCCCATCCTCAACACAGCCGTCGAGGCGGACGATGCCGAACCGGCCCTGCGCGATCGCGCGCGAGGTGCAATGGACGAATTACGCTCCACTGTTCGGCGCATCATCTCCAAAGGAATCGAGCGCGGGGAAGTTCGCTCCAGCATCGATGTCGAGACCTGGACGAGCGTCATGATCGCCGCGCTTGAGGGAGCGGTGATGCTGAGCAGGCTCTACCAGGACAGTGTGCATATGCGCCGCGCCGTCGCATATATGCGGCATTGCATTGAACGTGATCTTGTCTGAGATCTGCTCATAACTGCGGGTTTTTTTCTGGGCAGGTGGATGGGGAATTCGTTCTTGCAACAGCCCTGGGTTGATGATGTTTGCCAGTTGACAAACCTGTGTATTTTCTTGTACTCTGTAAGAAAGAAGAAGTCGTTCGCGCAAGTTCTGGCTAAGCCAGTTGTAAGGAGGTGCAGTTTTATGAAGAAGCACTTATATTCACCAGTTGTGCTTGTATGCACCTTGTCTACCCGTTGTGAGGGTAACGAGCGAACGCTGCCCAGCCAGAGCCAGGTTAACAAAGAAGGACTGAAAAAGAAAATCCCTGGCAGACGCTAAGCTAAGAGGCAGAAGATGGCTTGCTCCCTCCGCACGGTAGACATCAAATCATTTGATCTGTCCCGTGTTTTTTTATTCTCCTGGAGGGAAAGCATTGATCAACGAACCAGAGACGCTTACTGGTGTTATTCTGAGCGGCGCACATGGCATTTATGATGTCCATACTGATGAGGGCATCCTGCGCTGCACCTTACGAGGAAAACTCAAAAAAGCCTTTGCCCAGGCTCAATCAACAAAATTGACGGGCAAGGCGAGTCTCTACAAAGACAAAACCTATTCAGCACGTCGTCAACGGCAGGAAGAAGCCACTGCTACATTACCCCCACGCCTGACTGTGGGTGACTATGTAAAACTACGTCGACTCGAAGATGGTGCGGGCTTGATTGAGGAGATTCTACCGCGTCAAAGCGAGCTTTTGCGCAAAGATGCAAATGCCGATGCCAAGAGGCCCACGGCACAAACTATGCTTGCCAATCTTGACCAGGTGGTGATTGTTCTTGCCACTGCAGAGCCAGAGCCACATTTTGGAATACTTGACCGCTACCTGGCGATCTGTGAGTCTGCGAGGCTGCGTCCATTGATTTGCATCAATAAGGTTGATCTGCCACACGACCCACGAGTAGAGGAGGAGGCGGCCCTCTATAGTCGACCTGGCTATACTGTGCTCTGGACAAGCATACATACTGGAGAGGGCATTGACCATTTGCGTTCTCTGCTCAAAGACCATACATCGCTCTTTAGCGGACCATCGGGCGTAGGCAAATCCTCACTGGTAAATGTGATTGAGCCTGGTATGGCTATCAAGACGGGCCTGGTCAGTGAGGCGACCGGCAAGGGCAGGCACACGACAACCGGCTCACAACTCTATCCTCTGTCGGAAGGTGGCTGGCTAGCAGACTCAGCGGGTATCCGTGCACTGGCAACATGGAATATTCCACCCGAAGAGCTGGCGAAGTGCTTCGTCGAGTTTCGCCCTTACCTTGGTGAATGTTTCTTTTCGGATTGTCTGCATGTTGATGAGGAGGGTTGTGCAATTCACCAGGCGGTAGATGATGGGTTTATCAACGGGCGGCGTTATCAGAGCTATATACGGATGGTGACTGAGGAAGAAAGATGATATTATCGGCCACAGAGATGTGTTAGGCACATCTCTGTGGCCGATAATATCAAATCCGTTTAAAGAGGGATTCTTTGGGGACACTCCAAAACCCCGGCAGAGGGCTGGCCGCCCTCTGCACTCCTGCTAATTTTCATCCCTCTTCAGCCGGATTTGATATAAGATTGGAACCTGGAATCTATTTCCTGATCTCCTCCGCCAGCCCGCGTACTACCTCCTCATCCTGCTCCTCAAGCACCGTGCGGGGATCAAGTAAAAGCGTGTCCCTGAGAATGCGGGTAATAATAGGAAGAGGACGCAGGCGTAAACGCTTTGCCAGTTCGTCCAGGGAGAGCGGAACATGTGCAGCATCGAGTGCTACCAGGGTGGTAGGAAGCGTTTCTCCAGGGAGGGAGCCGCCGCCGATGGTAGACTCGCCTCGTTGTGTGTGTGCTGTGATGCCCTGAGTCTGGAGTCGAGAGACCCAGCTTGCAGCGCGACTCGCAATCT
>WNGG01012906.1_pt1 | contig 13672 bp, 11 predicted proteins | sample 5400661 | NCBI WGS metagenome assembly WNGG01 (sample SAMN13153372, study PRJNA577476) | soil metagenome | isolation source: 100 cm soil or saprolite under Garry oak tree replicate 1 | place: USA:California | collected 2016-06-15
CCTGGCTGTGATAGGCAAAGAGTTCTCCTTCAGCTTAATGACGAAGGTAGTAGACCAGCCCGAAGAGGACCTGCAGCGGCTGCTTGCTCACCTGCAGGCAGCGGAGTTTATCTACGAACAGCCGGCGTTTCCGGAGCCTGAATACACCTTTAAGCATACGCTTACCCAAGAGGTGGCCTATAACTCCCTTCTTATGGAGAGGAGAAAAGGGGTGCATGAGCGCACAGCGCAGGCGATCGAAGAGGTGTATAGCGGCCGGCTTGAGGACTACTACGGAGAGCTAGCCTATCACTACAGTCGCAGTGGCAACACTGAGAAAGCGGTGGAGTACTTACAGCTTGCAGGGCAGCAGGCTGGGCAGCGGTCGGCCTATGCGGAGGCGATGAGTCACTTGACCACTGCCTTAGAGCTGCTCAAGTCCCTACCCGACACCTCTGAGCGCGCCCGGCAAGAACTCATGCTGCAAATTGCTTTGGGCGCTCTCCTGATAGCGACCAAGGGCTATGCGGTTCCGGAAGTGGAAAGAGTCTACACTCGGGCCCGGGAGCTGTATCAGCAGGTAGGAGAAGCTCCGCAGTTCCTTCCAGTGCTCTTTGGGCTGTGGAAATTTTATTCTGCGCGAGGGGATTTCCTGACGGCACACGAACTGGCTGGGCAGTTCATACGCCTGGCCCAGAGCATACAAGACCCGGCTTTTCTCCTCCCGGCCCACCTGGCGTTGGGGTTCAGCCTGTTCCGGCTCGGAGAGTTGGCCTCTGCCCGAGCGCACTTGGAGCAGGGGATTGCCCTCTACGACCCCCAGCAGCACCGTGTGGATAGAGCCGATGCCTTCCTCTATGGACAGGATCCCGTGGTGGTTTGCCTATCGTGGGCGACCTGGGCCCTGTGGTATCTTGGCTATCCGGATCAGGCTCTCAAGCGGAGCCAAGAAACTCTCACCTTAGCCCACGAGCTTGCCCACCCTTATAGCCTGGCTACCGCCCTACACTTTGCTGCCGCAGTTCACCGGCTCCGTCGGGAAGGGCAGGCAGCCCAGGAGCGAGCAGAGGCAGTGATTGCGCTCGCTAGTGAGCAGGGGTTTCCGCAGTGGTTGGCGGGGGGCACTTTCGTACGGGGCTGGGCGCTGGCCGAGCAGGGACAAGGAGAAGAGGGGATCGCCCAGATGCGCCAAGGTCTGGCCGCCTGGCGGGCCCTGGGGGTAGAGCAACTCGGACAGCCGTTTGTCTTGCTGGCTGAGGTGTGTGGGAAAGCGGGACAGACAGAGGCAGGGCTTCACTTGCTGGCCACAGCACTGGCCGAAGTACAAAAAAGTGGGGAGCGTTGGTGGGAGGCGGAGCTGTATCGGATCAAAGGCGAGCTGACGCTGCAACAGTCCAAAGTCCAAAGTCCAAAGTCCAAAGTCCCCAGCACCCAGCACCCAACACCCAACACCCAAGCCGAAGCGTGTCTTCTCAAGGCCATTGAGATTGCCCGCCGGCAGAGTGCAAAGTCGCTGGAGCTGCGGGCGGTGATGAGCTTGAGTCGTCTGTGGCAGCAACAGGGTAAGACAGAGGAAGCCCGCCAGCAGCTAGCGGAGATCTACGGCTGGTTCACTGAAGGGTTTGATACAGCAGACTTGCAAGAGGCCAAGGTGCTGCTGCAAGAACTAAACCGAGATGCATGAGATCGGCACAGGCACAGCCTGGTGCTCAAGCACCAGGCTCAGGTTACAAAGGGGGCTGAAGCCCCCTGGGAGCCTGGTTTACCAGGCTTTGTGCGTTGAGCCCGACGCTTGAGCGTCGGGCGGAGGCTGCACGAGGTGTAACCGTAGTGTACGAATCTTTTGCCGTCTGGTTTAGTCGTCTGACCCTGTGGTTTTGAGGGATGTCATTCTGAGGAGCGAAGCGACGAAGTATGTCTGGTACCCAGCAGGGCGTTTTATTGTCCGAGCTTGTACACCTGGGCCACATTCTCTCTGAGCACCTGCCGCCGGGCGACCTCGGACAGTGGCGCCACCAGGCGCTTGAGGGCGGGGATGTATTGATCGCTATGATCCGGATGGGGGAAATCCGAAGCCCAGAAGAAGCGATCCGCTCCCACCACCTCGATAATCTGGGCCAGCGCTTTTTCATCGGGATCAGCCGAAATCCAGCATTGGCGGCGGAAGTAGGTGCTCGGGAAGTCTTTCAACTGCGTTGAGTGTGCCAATGGCCCGTCGTAGACGGCATCCATGCGATCGAGCAGATAGCCAATCCAGCCCGCCTGGGACTCTAAGATCACGGCCTTCACCGTGGGGAACCGCTCGAAGACACCATAGTGAAAGAGCGAGACGAGGCATTGTTGCATGCCTTGCGCCACCAGGACATCGAGGTACCAGTTGAAATCAATCGGTTCGCGGGGAACGAGTTCCTCAAAGCGACGGTGCACCACATGAGCACTGGGCTCGAACGTGGGATGGATCGCCAATGGCACATCGAGTTCCTGCGCCTTCGCCCACAGGACATCGTAATAGGGGTGGCCGGGAGCTTTCTTGGTCCAGGAGAAGGGCGCGATAAATCCTCCCTTGGCCCCCGCCTTCACTGCACGCTCGAGCTCTTTGGCGGCTTCTTCAGCATTGCTCGCTGAGAGGTGGGCAATGGGGATGAGCCGCCCCCTCGAGTCGGAGCAAAAATCAATAATCCAGCGATTATAGGCGCGGCAGTACGCCGCGGAAAGGTCCGGATCCTGGACTTCCGCCTCCCATAACAACCCAATTGTTGGGTATAAGATCGCCTTGGACAAGCCTTCGCGGTCCAGCCGCTCGAGGCGTTCTTTGGCGTTCATCGACCCTGGAGGAGCCCCCTGCAGGTAAGTGCGGTCAGGGCCAGGGATGATATCCGGGCGACCCATCGCTCCGAGAATCCCCGGGAACCCCTTGAAGCAGAGGCGGGACGGCTTGCCGTCAAACTCGAAATACTCCCACCCTTCGCGATCGGTCCGGATGCGAATCGCTCGGTCTCGGTAGCGGGGGTCAAGATACTCTTCCCACAGCGTCGGCGGCTCTAAGATATGCCCATCACAGTCAATGGCACCCTGCACAGTGATTTCCCGCGTATTCGTTGACATACAGACCTCCTGCCGTTGCATATTGGCAATGGTGTCGAATGCTGCCATAGCACCCTCCCGGCTTGAGTGAGTGCTATGCGCAGGCCTGCTACAGCGCCGCAGTACGAATATCTTCGACTGCCATCATCCGGTGGGGATTAAAGTACGGCAGGATATGTTTCCCCATGCGTTTGATGGACCGCATGATGTTCTGGTGCGGAATGTGCCCAGCTTGTTTGAAGCAGATGACCTGGCTCAGCCCCGCTCGCTGGAAATTCTCCAGCTTGCGGCTCACCTCATCCGGATTGCCGACCACCACCATGTGATGGTCCTTGAGTTCTGCATCCGAGGCGTCTTTCGGGTCCAGGTTCATGTCAAAGACCTTGCGCAGGTACTCGTAGGAATACAACTGATTTTTCACCATCAACGGCTCAAAGAGCTTCGCGACGTTGTGCAGGAACCACCGCGCGCCTTCCAAGCCGATGGCTTCTTCTTCTTTGTTTTCCGCCACGTGCATAATCGCCACTCCGGCAAACGCGTCATTCACCACCTTGGGAATTTGGTTGGAGCGCTTGGCGCACGCCTCGCGGTACGCCGCCATCATCTGCTGCACCTGTTCCCAGTTGAAGTTAAAACTGAGGACCCCCAGCCCACGGTCACCCGCCAGCTCGTAGCTGTCCGGCGCGACACAGGCCATCCACATCGGCGGATGCGGCTTTTGCAGCGGTTTGGGCACCACACGCCGGGGCGGCACTTTCAGGAGCTTCCCGTCGTATTCGAGAATCTCGTCGGTCCATGCCTTCACGATGATCTCCAGAGACTCCTTCACTTCGTCCCGCGTGCGGTCGTAATTGACGTTGAAGCCGTCGAGTTCCTGCGCCGTGGTAGAGCGTCCTGTACCAAGATCAACGCGGCCATTACTCATAATGTCGAGGACGGCGGCTTGCTCGGCCACTTTAATGGGATGGTTAAAGTTGAACGGCAGCAGCCGCACGCCGTGGGCGATACGGATATTCTTGGTGCGTTGCGTCACCGCGCCATAGAAGACTTCGGGCGCCGGGCTATGGGAGTATTCTTCCAAAAAATGATGCTCGACTTCCCAGACATAATCGAAGCCGAGCCGGTCAGCGAGTTCGATCTGCGCCAGCGCTTCCCAGTACGTATTGTACTCGCTGCGCTCGTGCCAGGGGCGCGGGGTTTCCATCTCGTACAAGAGCCCAAACTTCATGCGGTTCTCCTTTCTCCAGCCTGAACATCGACAGGTTCCCTGCCGGGTCGTATTTTTACCGAGCTAAAATTTTCCTGGGGACAGCACATAGCCGCCCTTCAATTACTTGTCAAGGGCAATATTTTCTGTTAGAAAATTTTCTCGTAGTGCACAAATAGAGACCCCTCTGGGAGAGGCTGAGGAGACCTATGACCGCGGTCGCGTATAAACTCAGCGCGGCGGAAAATCCCGCCGCCGTGTTACTGGAGTTCTTCTATCCGTTTCACTACAAAGGCGGGATGGCGCTCGAAGACGCCCTGCGCTGTGGACAACTCTCGCGCAAGCAGGTGGCGATTCTGTGGCTCATCCGCTCCGAAGGTGAGCAGGGAAAGCGCATGCGCCGCAAAGATATTGAGCGGTCGATCCAGACCTGGTTTGAGGTCAGCAGTTCGGCGATCACCAAAGCCTTGCGCAGCATGGCTCGCCCACCCCTCAGCCTTGTGCAGATCACGGAAGACCCGCAATCCGCTCGCGAAAAACAGGTGCGGCTGACGCCGAAAGGGGAGCGCTTTCTCGCCACGATGGTCGCGGCGGGGCAAAAGTTTGAGCAGCAGATCGTGGACCAGCTGACTCCCGAGGAGGTGAGCTTTGGCATTCACTTCCTCCAGCGCACCATGGCGGCACTGGAACACGCCCTCTCCCAGAGTGCAGGGCCCGCCGGGAAGGGACGGTAGTGGGGGCTCCGCCAGAAACACAGCGCAAGACAACGGTCTTCATGGCTTCCCCCCGATTACTATTGGTACCGCGGCAACAGTCCGATCGACGCCATCCTGAAAGATCCGCTGCCGCTCGATCCCCCACGCCCCCACATGGCGCAGAACACCGAGGGCATCCAACCGGGGACCACGCAGCATATCGCCTTGCTTACCATAAGCCAAATTTCCCAGTAACGTCCCCTATGACCATTTCCCTGCAACGTCCCCTATGACGTGGAGAACCGACTGGTGGCAGTCTGGACAGCGACCCCTAAGCATGGCAGGCTACCCTGCACCTTACCATCGTGCAAACGCAGTGCGAAAGGACGGTACTCTTGGCTGCCGTCGCATGAGATGGTATGGCAGGGGCAAAAGGAGGACAGGATGAGTGACTCCCCTCATAGGCCAGAGGACCGACCTGCCGCACTTTCCTATGCGGAAGCAAATCCACAATTGTACGCGTTTCTCGACTGGATGGCACAGCAAGACGCGGAGTATGTTCAGGCGTTTAGGAAGTATACCGAGGTGGGCACTGGGGAAGGGCGCGCCTTACCGGTCAAGTACCGTGAGATGATTATGACGGCCATTCTGACGTTCATGGGTCGTCGGGAGGGAGCCGAGGCCCATCTCAAACGGGCGATCGAGCATGGCGCTACCAAACGCGAGCTGTTTGAAGCGGCGCAATCAGCAGGTATTCCGGGCGGAGGGATAACAGTGGGGCTCTGGATGCAAATTCTCATGCAGTTTGATCATGAAGGCGCGTTCAAGAATGGCTAGTCTTGTTCCTGTCAGCCGGGCTGGGGAAAGGGTGGCCAGCTCCCTGCGTTTGTCTGGTTTGTGTAGAGACGCGACATGTCGCGTCTCTACGTAGGAACGTCTCGACAACACACGGGGTTGGATTCCCACTGTTGCAGGAATGGCGTTCTCTTTTAGTGCGCCTGACCCACCGCTGATTTCGGCACGCCGGCCAACAGCGTCTGCGGATCGTATGCCTTACCTCCACGATACACCGTGGTGAGCTTGCGCAGTTCTCGGGTGTCGCGGAGGGGGTCTCCGTCCACGATCAGTAAGTCCGCGTACCGTCCCGGCGCAATACTGCCAATGTTCTCCTGCTGCCGGAGATAACGAGCCGCGACGGCAGTGACCGCTTTAAAGGCGGCCATGCCCCCAAGGGCTTCAGCCAAAAGTTCAATCTCACGCCACAAGGCATAGCCGGGAGGAGGGTAGGGAATGCCACCACAGTCAGTGCCGCCGACAACCAATCCTCCAGACTCGTGCAAGATCCGTGTCACCTCTTGATGCTTCTCCAGCGCTTTGGAGCCGAGCGCGGGATCGAACCCGGGGAACAGGTCCCAGTCCGGTCGCTCTCCGATGTGCGCCGCCAGTGCTCGCTGGCGGCTGAGTGCCATCGGTGGAATATAGCGGCGGTCCGGGTCCTGCATCGCCGCGTCTTGTCCACACTTGGAGATCCACAGCAGATCAAGCGTGGTGCCCATGTGCACTTGCTTCTCAACCATGGAGCCAAACCAGGTCCTGGCTTTTTGGCTCTGGAGGTCCGCTTCTTCCCATCCCTTGAACGTGAGTGGAGCAAAGTGGCGGTTCATCATGGAACTGACCTGTTTGCCTGGGCCGAACTGCAGGTCCAACGCGCAGAAGTCATTGTACGGCGAGATCCACACGTGCTCTAACCCGTCGATACCAGCTTTGATGACGTCAAGGGAATGCGTATAGCCCAAGTGTCCGGTGATGGGTACGCGTTTATCAACAAATTCGATGATTGCCTTGGCGGTATCCGGAGGCAGAGTGAAATAAAGCTTGACGCCATCAACCCCAGCAGCGAGTAGACGACCAATCTGTTGTGGCACCGCGTCTACGGAGGGAACGCTCTCCAGCATCTCCGTTAACGGCCCTCTCGGGAAACTCGGCTCTACTCCGTCGAGCAGAGGACCGCAGATGAACAATCGGGGGCCGAGCTGCGCGCCGTTATTGATATCGGCCCTGAGCGCGTGGGCTTTCTCCAATTTTGCGCCCACGTCGCGAGCGCTGGTGACTCCAGCCGCGAGAAAGAGCGGCAATGATTCCCGGTCCATCAGCGTGGAATGGACATGCGTGTCGATTAAGCCTGGGAGGACCGTCTTCCCTCCTAAATCAATAACCTGGGCGTTCGGGGGAGCAGGAATTTCGCCACGTTCGACCTTGCTGATGCGTTCGCCGGTGACGAGGATCGACATGCCAACTTGGGGTTGATCGGCGAGGCCATCGATCAGCCGCGCGTTCTTCAATAGTAATGGTTGCACCATAGTCCCTCCTTTAGGAAATTCTTCCTCCTTGGTATACAGGCTTCTCGGATTTTTCACATAGGGGGAACCGAGTCTTCTAATGAATTTTGACGATCAAGTCCGGTAATGGATGACGCGTCTGTAGGGGCGCACAGCTGTGCGCCCCTACCTGCGGACAGGGCAAGCCCTGCCCCTCCAGCAATTGCCGATTTTGCTTGTCAAATCTCATAAGGACAGGACTTGGGTCGGGGACTCTGACACCCTGCTCCGCTAGCAGGAAGCGAGGGGACACGAAGGGATATGCCTGAGCGGACGAATCGCCTGAGGGGAGTGCTCTGGATGGTGGCGGCCGAACTCTGTTGGAGTACGGGCGGTATTCTCGTGCGCTCGGTGACGGTGACGGATGCCTGGGAGGTGGTGTTTTGGCGTGCGTTATTCATGGCTGCGTTTATTGGCGTGTTGCTGACTGTTCGGCATCGTACCCGGGCTATTGCGCAGATCACTGCCGTGGGTCTCCCCGGGGTCTTGGCCGGCGGCATGCTTGCCTTGAGCTTCTGCCTGTTCATTCTGTCAGTGATGCGCACCACGGTGGCCAATGCGCTGGTTGTCATGAGTACCTCGCCATTCGTCGCGGCCTTGTTTGGGCGGCTGTTCCTGGGCGAACATGTTCCGCGGCGTACCTATCTGGCAATGGTCGTCGGCTTGGCTGGCATCGCCCTCATGTTTGCCGACGCTCTGGGCTCCGGGACCTTGAGCGGCAACCTGCTCGCTTGTGGAGTGCCGGTGGCCTTTGGTGCCAATGTCATCCTCTTGCGACGAATGGGCGCCGAGGTTGACATGGCTCCGACCGTGCTGCTGGCCGGACTGATTGCGCTCTCCGTCGCATTGCCAATCGGATGGCCGCTTACCGCTTCGTGGCGCGATGTCGGCGTGCTGGCGGTCATGGGCGTCTTCCAACTTGGCCTTGGCTGTCTGTTGTTGACGCTGGCGGTTCCTCATTTGTCGGCTGCGGAAATTGGTCTGTTATCGCTGCTCGAAACGACGCTTGGTCCGCTGTGGGTATGGCTGGGGATTGGTGAGCGACCGAGCGGTCCCGCGCTATGTGGCGGAGTGATTGTGATTACCGCCCTGCTGGCGAATGAGCTCACGGGGATGCAGCGGGTCAGGTTTGTGTCCTCTTCGCTTGGAGAGCGACACCGAGTGCAACACCAAACAGCCCAAAGAAAGACCCGACCCTGAACTGGCTCTGGCGAGCTGATAAAAGCTGTCGGCCTCCTGCGGGCTGCTGAACGCACGCTTAGGGCTGATTAGCCGCGCCGTTTCGCAATCTCAATCACAATGTTAGCGGTCAATGGAAAAGGCTCAGTGATGGGGAATCTGGCCTGAATATTATACCTCCCGGGGGGGCTTGGATCGCTCCGGGGTGAGCGGGCAGGCGTTGGTCCCACACGACTTCGCGTGTGAGGCTCTGGCCGGGGGCCAAGGTGTAGGTGAGCGCGACGGGAAGGACAGCCCAGAATTTACGTCCTTTCTCATGTAGCTCAAACTCCACTGCCGTGGTCGATAGAATCCGTGCACGAGGGCTCGAAACGGAATTCTCGAGCGCCGCATGCAAGCAACTGCCTCTTCACAGCGCTATCGAAGGTGGCAGGAGAGCCACAATCCATCGAATCCCACGGCATATCCCTTAGTCTTGCCCACTGTGTCAAGGCTTTTCTCGTTGCCATACCCGCCAGATTTGTTTCCTTGGTGCGGTTTACTTGATCTCTCGCCAATGCCTGGCCTCAACAAACCGTGATAAGTGACCGACATTCTCTGTCGCCACGATCCCCTGCACTGCTAAAGCCTGGGCAGCAAGAATCACAGCGCAATCCAACGCTTTCGGATCTGCGGTTGGCGTCCCACTGCGCCGTGCTTGCGCCCAAAGTTCCGCTGCTTTCAACATGATAGGCGTCGTTAACGGTAGATACCCAATACTGTTCTTGAGCAGATCCAGCCGGGCAATGCCGCGCGCCTTGTTGGCCCGGAGCAGTTCGCGCCGCACTTCGTAATCGGCAATCTCTGGCACCCAGACCTGCGCCCCTTGCTGCACCAGAGATTCCATCCACTGATAACATTCGCGATTGGTTACCGAAGCATTGGGATTGGTGATCATGCCCACAGGCCCTGTATCCAGGACGATCACCATACTCATGGAAAGAGCCTACGCGTAGAGAAACGATCCTCATCTAATACTTGTTTGAGGTAGGCAAACGTCTCTCGCTGTTCCTCTTCGTCGCCTTCAAGCAAAGCTCTCAGGGCGCGGACGGTTGTCTGAATCTGCTCTTGAGAGTTCGCACCCTGAGGCGCTTCTTCCGCTGTCGGGTTTGGTTGTGGAGTCATGTCCATTGTCGATCACCTCCACAGTGAAGTCTACGCCGACTGTGGCTTGATGCCAACCGCCATTCTACGCTCTCTTTGCGATTTGGTAGCAGTCTGGACAGCGACCGCTAAGCATGGCAGGCTACCCTGCACCTCACCATTGCGCCAACGCGTTGCGAGGGGATAAGCAAAGTTCGAGGGGCGACATGAATCAGCCGAAGCATGTACTTGATGGCTACAAGGTGCTGGACTTCTCCCAGATTGTGGCGGGCCCGACGTGCACGTTGATGCTGGCGGAGATGGGGGCCGAGGTGATCAAGGTGGAATTGGCTCCAAGGGGCGACGGCGCGCGCCTCGGCCCAGTACTGATCGAGGGACGCAGCGGCTATTTCGTCCAACACAATCGCGGCAAGAAGGACTTGTGCCTGGACGCCAAGACGCCCGAGGGGCTCACGATCCTCAAGGGACTCGTCAAGAAAGTCGATGTACTGGTGGAGAACTACGCCCCGGGCGTGATCGGGCGCCTAGGCCTCGGCTACGAGGTGGTGAGCCAGCTCAATCCGCGGCTGGTGATGTGCTCGATTTCCGCCTTCGGGCAGACGGGACCGCTGGCACAGGAACCGGGCTTCGACTGGGTGGGCGCGGCGTACTCGGGGATCACCTCGATGGGCGGCGAGAAGGACGGGTCGCCAATCTTTGCGATGGTGGCGTTGGGTGACGTCTCCACGGGTGCGCATGCCATGGGCGCGATCTGCGCGGCGCTGTTGTACCGCGAACGCACCGGGCGCGGCCAGCACCTCGACCTCTCGCTGCTCGACACCTACGCGCATTACCATGAAGCCAGCTTCCAGATGTACAGCTTGAGCAAGGGGGCGATCACCCCGACACGCTCCGGAGCGCATTCGTGGTACGCGTGTCCAGCGGGCGTGTTCAAGGGGCGCGAGCGCTACTTGATCATCATCGCGCCCTTGGATCAGCATTGGACGAAGTTGTGCGAAGCGATGGGGCAGCCGGGCATGGCGCGGGACCCCCGATTTACTGATAACGCGTCGCGCCTGCGCAACCTGGACGAGCTGGTAGCGATCATCGAGGGCTGGCTCCGCTCCCAGGCGAGTGATGACGCGGCGATTGCGACGCTGAAAGAGTATCACGTGCCGGTCGCGCCGATCCTGTCAGTGCCCGAGGCGCTACAGCATCCGCATCTGCGCCAGCGCGGCACGGTCCGGACGATTCAGGATCGGATCCTGGGAGCTCTCGACGTGCCGGGATTCGCGCTGAGGTTCTCGGCCTTTCCCCAGCCCCTGGAGCTGCAGGCGCCGATGCTGGGTGAGCATAATGAGGAGATCCTGACGCAGTGGCTCGGCTATACGCCAGACCAGGTGCAGGAGTTGGAGCGCAAGGGGATTCTGCGGAGCGGTCCGGTGTGAGAGCGCGTGCCCGGAATACCTCAGGGCGCTGCCCAATGAGCACCTGCTCGCGGCAGAGATTGAGCAAACCCGCCAGCGACTCGAGGCCCGGCGAGGAGGCCACTGAGATCCAGGGGACTGTGCGGTTACCTTGGCGGGGAACAGAGAGTTCTCGGGAGAGCCCTGCAGATGCAGCGCAGCTGATAACGATGAGTGCTTTCTCGAAAGGCAGCAGCCTTTTGCTGATGCCAAGATTTCGCGGTCAGAGAGGAGAAACGAGATGACAATGACTCGTCGGCTAGACCCAGAACTGGCGGCTCCCCTTGAAGCCTGGCTCAACGCAACGAAAGGCGGGATTAACCTACACGATATTCCCGCAGCGCGGAGGATGATGGATGCACTCGCGGCAGCCCAGATGGCCAAGGCTCCTGCGATCGAGGGCGTCAGCACTGAGGAGAGGCAGGTGCCTGGTCCTGAGAGAGCCCCTGATGTCTTTGTGCAGATCTATCAGCCCACGGATCGGCCTGACACCTTGCCTGCCCTGCTGTGGATTCATGGCGGTGGCTATGTCCTGGGCAGTGTCGAACGAGACGATTTGTTGGTCAAGCATTTGGCCAGAGTCGGGCAGTGCGTGGTAGCGTCGGTCGAGTATCGGCTTGCCCCTGAACACCCTTTTCCCGCACCCGTCGAGGATTGTTATGCCGCGCTCAAGTGGCTGTCAGCCTGTAGCGCCGAATTCGGTGTTAACAAGTCACGTATCGCCATCGGCGGAGCGAGTGCAGGCGGTGGGCTAGCGGCTGGCCTCGCCCTGCTGACACGGGATCGGGCTGAAGTGGAGGTGGCCTTTCAACTGCTCATCTATCCCATGATCGACGACCGCAACATCGCTCCCGCCAGTGAGACAGTTCCGGACACCTTTGTGTGGACCCGCGAAAATAACCTGATGGGCTGGAGAGCCTACCTTGGACGTGAGCCCGGCGGGGCAGACGGGTCTCCCTATGCCGCCGCCGCTCGCGCGACGGACCTGAGGGGTTTGCCTCCGGCGTATATTCCGGTGGGTGACCTCGACTTGTTCTTGGATGAGAACATTACCTACGCTCAGCGTCTGTTGTCGCGGCGTTTTAATGCCGATCGCGACCATGCACTGAAGCGCATGCTCCACCGGTAAATTACTGCATCAACACCAGAGGAGCCTATTATGCAGAAGGGAATTCTCTCAGGGCTGCGTGTTATTGACTGCGGAACCTACGTCGCCGGGCCCGCGTCAACGACGATCATGTCGGATTTTGGGGCGGAAGTGGTGAAGATCGAGCGACCGCAAGACGGGGATTTGTACCGATTCATGGCTGCTCTGCCGGGGTTTGCCAAGGCAGACCTCAACTGGCCCTGGATTCTGACGAGTCGGAATAAGAAGAGTGTTGCCCTCGACCTCAGTGCCCCCCGAGGACGGGAGGTCCTCATCCGTCTGGTCAAAACGGCGGATGTCTTTGTCACCAACTACCAACACCCGCTGCTCGCAAAGTTTCAGCTGACCTGGGATCATCTACGACAGGAAAACGAGCGCCTCATCTATGCGCATCTGACCGGCTATGGCGACAGGGGTGAGGATGCCGACGCGCCATCATTTGATGCGCTGGCGTATTGGGCGCGCTCGGGCCTGATGATGAGCGTCGTGGGCATGGATGGCACTCCTGGCGGGCCACGGCCGGGGATGGGCGATCACCCCACCGCCGTGTCTCTCTTCGGCGCGATCATGCTCGGACTGTATCATCGCGAACGCACCGGGCGTGGCGTAAAGGTTGGGACGTCTCTGCTGGCGAGTGGGGCGTGGGCGAATGCGTGCGACTTGCAAGCCAAATTCTGCCACGCTGCGTTTCCCCAGCGCGGCGCAGACGGCACTCCACCGAATCCGCTTGCGGCAGGGTATCTGAGCCGTGACGGCAAGGCATTCATGGTCGTGCTGCTTGATCCTGACACCGAATTTCCCAATCTCTGTCGGGCACTCGGCCAAGAGGAACTGGCGACCAACCCCTTGTTTGCGACCACCACGGCCAGAACCGCGAATGCGGCGGCGCTGTTCGCGATTCTCCAATCGCAGTTCGAATCGCACGAGCTCACCGAATGGCGGGTCCTCTTCAAGCAGGCTGACATCAAATGGGCTCCGTTGCCACAACTGGAGGAGGTCGTGGAAGATCCGCAGATGCGCGCCGCAGGCGCTTTTGTTGACCTGGACTATCCTGGGTATGGCAAGCTGACGACCATCAATAGTCCCATTTTTACTGACGGGGTGGCGGCGATGGGCGACTAGGTTGAAAGCAGTGAGTATGTAATCGGTTGACGTTGCCATCCCTGGTGGGTCATCCCGGAAATGCGTGATCTCTTTCCGGAAGCGACTTCGAGCGATTAAGGCATACCGAACTTCTCGAACATACCTGCAAACGCTTTCCCCTCCGGAAAACGGTAGGTCTTGTGTTTGCTGGTGGTCTTCCCCAGCTCAACAATGGCCTCGGCCATTTTGACGGCGCACACCACCCCATCAAGTACCGGGATGTGCAGCTCCCCCTCCAGCTCGTTGGCGAACTGGGCAAAGCCCGCGCAGCC
>WNGG01006702.1_pt1 | contig 13671 bp, 15 predicted proteins | sample 5400661 | NCBI WGS metagenome assembly WNGG01 (sample SAMN13153372, study PRJNA577476) | soil metagenome | isolation source: 100 cm soil or saprolite under Garry oak tree replicate 1 | place: USA:California | collected 2016-06-15
TGGAGCCGGCGGTGGGACTTGAACCCACGACCTGCTGATTACGAATCAGCTGCTCTGCCACTGAGCTACACCGGCACTCGTCGTTCACGCTAGCACAACTTTCTCTCGTGAGCGACCCTCGTCCGGCCGTCGCCGCCTCCTGCCCGGGCACGCTTCTGCGCCACACGCGTGGCGTCGTTCTGCTAGAATCACGGGCCGTGAAGTTCCTTTGCCTCGACTGCGACGCGCCGATGAAGCTCCACTCGACCGAGGGCCCGGCCGAGGGCTCGCTGACCGCCGTCTTCCGCTGCCCCGAGTGCGGCTTCCGCGTGGCGATGCTGACCAACCCGTTCGAGACGCAGATGGTGAAGAGCCTCGGCGTCAAGGTTGGCGGCCCGGTCTCGCCCGCGGCGCCGTTCGAGCACCTCCGGAGCACGATGGCCAACGCACGCGCCGACGCATTCGAGGGCACGACCGAGAGCGTCTCGGGCGCGCAAGGCCCCGGCTGCCCGTTCGCCGCGATGGTCAACGAGGGGGCGGCGCCGGCGCGCGTCGCATGGACCGCAGAGGCCGAAGCACGCGTCGAGCGCGTCCCGGCGTTCATCCGGTCGATGGCCCGGCGCGCGATCGAGCGGTTTGCTGAGGATCACGGCTACTCGACCATCACTGAGGCCGTGATGGACGAGGCGCGCTCGACCTTCGGTCTGTAACGCCGATGACGAAATCGGACCTCGTCGCGCGCATGGCCCCGGCCGCGGGATGGCCCAAGGCGTCCACCGAGCGCGCCATGCGCGCGCTGCTGGCCGGCATCCGCGGGTCGCTCAAGCGCGGCGACTCCGTGACGCTCGTCGGTTTCGGGACGTTCTCCGTGGCGCGGCGCAAGCCGCGCACGCTGAGGAATCCGCGCACCGGCCAGTCGGTGACAGTCGGCGGCCGCGTGCCGCGGTTCAAGCCCTCCAAGGAACTGAAGAAGGCGGTCCGTTGACGGGCTTTTCCCTTGCTGGCGGCTTCGGCTGCTGGCTAGAATAGCCCCAGTGCATCCGAGTCACCTGCTTGCCCAACTTGCGGCGCTCGCCGCCCTGCTCCTCCCCCCCTCCGCTGTCGCCCAGGACGGGCGCATCCCCAGCCTGAACGGCCGGCGGGTGGCGCTCTCTGCGGACTCCGTCCTGCTTCTCGACACTTACGGGCGGACCGTCTACGCGAAGAACGCCGACGACGAGCGGCCGCCCGCGAGCCTCGTCAAGCTCATGACGCTCTACCTCGCGAGCGAGGACATCCAGCGCGGCAAGGCCGACCTGGAGGAACCGGTCCAGGTCAGCCACTACGCCTCGCTGACGCCGAAATACCGCATGGGCCTGCGCTCCGGCACGTGGGTCCCGCTGCACGTCCTGCTGGATGGCGTCGCAATCGCGTCGGCCAACGACGCCGCGACGGCGCTCGCCGAGCGGCTCGCCGGCGACGAGGCTGCGTTCGTCGAGCGGATGAACGCGAAGGCGCGCGAGCTCGGCCTCGCGGGCACCCGGTTCACGAACGCCCACGGCCTGCCCGACCCGGGCCAGCGGAGCACCGCCCGCGACCTGGCCCAGCTCACCATCCGCCTGCTCGAGGACTACCCCGCATCGCGCACGATGCTGGGCGGCCAGACGTTCGTCTACAACGGCCGCATGTACGCGCGGCACATCCCGCTCTTCAATGACCCCGGCGGCGTGCAGGCGATCAAGACGGGATTCACGCGCGAGGCGGGCTACAACCTCGTCGTCTCGGCGTGGCGCGGCGGGCAGCAGTTCGTCATGGTGGTCCTCGGCTCGCGCTCGCGGTCACTCTCGTTCCTCGAGGCCAAGAAGCTCCTGCACTACGCCTTCGTCGAGAGCGGGCTCGAGCCGCCCGACGAGCGCTCCCGCCAGGGCTGGAGGCGGCCCGGCCGTCCCCGTCGCGAAACCATCGAGCGGTGACGCCGATCCGCGGCTACGTCTTCGACGCGTACGGCACGCTCTTCGACGTCCACTCGGTCGTCGAGGCGGGACGCGAGATCACGAGCGACCCCGTCTCGCTCTCGGCGACCTGGCGCCAGAAGCAGCTCGAGTACACCTGGCTCCGCGCGCTGATGGGCCGCTACGAGGACTTCTGGGCCGTGACCGAGGCGGCGCTGCGCTACGCGCTCCGGCGGCTCGGCCTGACCGCGAGCGAGGCGCAGGTGCGGCGGCTCATGGACGCGTACCTGTCACTGGCGTGCTTCCCCGACGTGCGGCCCGCGCTCGAGCGTCTCGAGGGGCGGCCGCGCGCCATCCTCTCGAACGGCTCGCCCCGGATGCTCGAGGCCGCCGTCCGCTCGAGCGACCTCCGCCGCTACCTCCAGCACGTGATCTCGGTGGACGCCATGCGAACGTACAAGCCGGCGCCCGCGGTGTACGCGCTCGGTCCGAAGCAGGTCGGGATCCCCGCGAGCGAGCTCCTCTTCGTGTCATCGAACGCGTGGGACGTCGCGGGGGCGAAGGCGTTCGGCTACCTGGTCGCCTGGTGCAACCGCGAAAACGCGCCGCCCGAGGAGCTCGGCGTCAGCCCCGACGTCGTCGTCAGCGACCTCTCACAGCTCCCGCTCTAGTCCAACTTCTGCCGAAGATGGGCCAGCGGCACAAAAAAAGGCGGCCCGCCGAAGCGAGCCGCCCGACCCGGTAGAACGGCGTCCGCTTACCTCTTCCCGAGCCTCTTCCGCTTTACGTAGGACCAGAGCTTCTTGGTCATCACGGACGGCCCGATCGGCGTGGCTCCGAAGACCCGCTCCAACGTGTCCGTGCAGCCCTTGAAGCTGATCGCGTAACCCCCGAACGCCTTCCTCCCCTTCGCCATGTCCTCCTCCTCCTTTGTGGTCGAACGACCCACGCCCAGAATTCCTGGGGGTATTACTACCACATGCACGAGGGTAGCCAAAGAAAAAATACCATCGCTTGGGGGTCGGCGGGCGTCGGGAAAATACCCCGGTGGGGTATAGGGGGCCGCCGCCCGAAGGCCGGGTGCTCAGCGCGTCTGAAACGCCGGCATCACGTCACGCGCGAACCAGCGGAGCTGCTCCTTGAACTCCTTGGGGGGGATGCCCTCGGCCCAGTGGACCATGAACTGATCGAGGCCAGGGTATTGGGCCTCGACGGATTTGATCGCCTCGATGACCTGCGCGGGCGGGCCCAGCAACCACGCCTTCTGCTCGACGCCGTCCTTGAGCGTCGGCACGCGCGCGGGTGCGCCCGGCGTGCCCCAGGGACGGCCTTCGGCGTCGGTGTAGCGGACGAAGCCGAACGGCGCGAACCACTTGTACCGCTCGTCGTGGGAGGGCTCGACGCGGCGGAACGCCTCCTCCGGGGTGCGCGCGAGGTAGACGCCGGCGCCCCAGCACATGTCCTCGCCGAGCTGTTTCTCCCGGCCGTGCCGCGCGCACGCGTCGCGGTAGGCCCGGACGACCTGGTCGAGGAGCTTCTCGCCGTTGAGCGTCACCATCGCCTTGAGGCCGTGCTTGCCCATGAAGTCGATGGTCTTGCCGCTCGCGATCGGCATCCAGATCTCGACCGGCCGGTGGAGCGGGCGCGGCACGCAGGTGATCTCGCGGAGGCGATAGCCGCGGTAGTCGACGTCGGGCGGGATCGTGTAGTACTTGCCCCGGTGATAAAAGGCCTCCTCGTTGAAGCACTTGAGGAGGACCTCGAACTGCTCCTCGAACAGCTCGCGATTGGCGGCGGCGTCCAGCAGCGGCGCGCCGAAGCTCTCGACCTCGCGCGTGTGGTAGCCGCGGCCGACGCCCATGATGACGCGCCCGCCCGTCACGATGTCGGCCATCGCGTAGTCCTCGGCCAGGCGCAGGGGATGCCACATGGGCAGGATGTTGAAGGCGCAGCCGAACTTGAGCCGCTTGGTCTGCGTCGCCAGCCACAGCGAGAGCTGGATCAGGTTCGGGAGAACCTCGTAGCCCTCACGCTGGAAGTGATGCTCGGCGGTCCACATCGCGTAGTAGCCGAGCTCGTCCATCGTCTGCGCGATGTCGCGCGCGGTCCAGAACGCCTCGGCGAACCGCTCGTTCGAATAGCGCCGCGCGTCGGCCGGCGTACCGTCGCGACCGATATTGTCCAGCTCGATCTGGCCGACGTAGAGCACCGAAAATTTCGTGATCATTGCGCCGTCCACCCTCCGTCGATGACGAGCGTGTGTCCGGTGATGTACGCGGCCTCCTCGCCCGCGAGATAGCAGGCGGCCGCCGCGACCTCCTCGAGCGTCCCGCGGCGGCCCGCCGGCGTGATCGCGCGCACCGCCGCGTCGTCGCCGCCGATTCCGCGCATCTCGGGGGCGTCCCTGCCGAGGATCCGTGTGGAGTTCGCGCGCAGGCCCGTCGCGATCGCGCCGGGGCAGATCGCGTTGACGGTGACGCCGCGCGCGGCGTAGGCCACCGCGAGCTGGCGCGTGAGGCCGACGACGCCGTGCTTGGACGCGACGTAGGCGGGCCCGCCGCCCGAGCCCACGACGCCGGCGACGGAGGCGATGTTCACGATGCGCCCGGCGCTCCGCGGCAGCATCTCCACGAGGGCCCGCTTGCAGCCGACGAACGTGCCGGTGAGGTTGATTCCGATCACGCGCTCCCAGACGGGCAGCGTCAGCTCGTCGGCGGGCGCGTACCCGTCGAGAATGCCGGCCGCGTTGACCATGATCCCGAGCGGCCCGAGCGTGGCGACGGCCGCGGTGACGGCCGCGTCCACGTCGCCCCAGCGGCTCGCGTCGCCCTGGAGAAAGCGCGCGCGCCCGCCGCGCGCCTCGATCGCGCCGAGCGTCTCCTTGCCGCCATCGGGCAGGAGGTCGAACACCGCGACTGGCGCGCCGCGGGCCGCCAGCGCCTCGGCGATCGCCCGGCCGATGCCGGAGCCCCCGCCCGTGACGAACGCGCTGCCACGCATCAGGCTCATGTCCCGAGGAACTCCATGACCGCCGCGGCGGCAGTGTCGGGCGCCTCGTGCAGGACCATGTGGCCGCCGGGCACGAGCAAGAGCGCCGCGCCCTTGACCCGCCGCTGCCACTCCTCGGCGTAGACGACGGGGTTCGCACGGTCGGCGTCGCCCCAGAGCACGAGCGTCGGCGCCGTGATCCGGTGCAGCCGCTTCTGGAGCCCCTTGTCCGGGATCGGCCAGACGAACTTCGCCATCGACGCGCGACGCTGGATCGACTCGATCTGCGCCGCGAGGGTTTCTTCCTCCGTCTGGGGCGCCGCGGCCCACCGGCGGGCGACCTCGGACGCGGGATCGCGGAAGAGCACGGCCGGGAGGTCCTCCTGCGGCAGGATGAGGAGGTCCTGCGACGGCGCGTCGTCGCGCCAGAGCCCGAGCGGCGAGACCAGGACGAGCTTCGCCGCGCGCTGGCGCAGCGTGGCGGCGAGCTCCGCGGCCACCATCCCGCCGAAGAAGTGGCCGATCAGGTGGGCGGCGCCGATGCCGAGACGGTCGAGGAGCTCGTCGTAGGCCAGGACCAGGTCGAGGACGTCGTCGAGCGTCTCGACACCGCTCGAGCCCTGGACCCCGGGGTGGAACGGCGCGTGCACCGTGTAGCGCGCCGCGAGGCGGTCCAGGAACGGTGACCACCCGCCGCGCTCGTGGAACGAGTGGAAGGAGACGAGGTGCGGGCCGCGCCCCGCCGAGAGCACGCGGAACCGGACGGCGCCCTCGCGGATGTCGAGCGTGCGGTCGTCGTCGATCATGCGCCGTTCGGCACGCCCGACGGCCACCAGCGGTCCTTGTAGCCCGGCCAGAGGTCGCGCACGTGTGGCATCACGTCGCGTGCGAACAACGCCGTGTTGTGGAGCGTCAGCTCCTTCGGCATCGAGCCGATCTGCAGGAGCACCATGAGGTGGCCGACGCGGAGGCTCTTGATGCAGTCGGTCAGCTGCTCACGCACGGTCCGCGGGCTGCCGGCGATCACGTAGCCCTGCTCGAGGTACTTCTGCCAGTTCAGCGACTGGCGGATCTTCTTCGCCTGGGCGCCGACCTGCGGCTTGGTACCCGTCTGGAGCGTCTTCACCGTGCGGTAGCCCGGCGCCTCGGCAAAGCCTTCCCAGACGTTGAGGCACTTCTGGTAGAAGTAGTGCACGTGCGGGAAGTAGAGGCGCTCCGCCTCGGCGTCGGTGTCCGCGACGCACACGAGCTGCAGGAACCCCGCACGGTACGGGTTGTCGTCGGCGCCGACGCGCGCGATCGCCTCCCAGAACCCGTCCATCGTCGCCTTGCCGCGCTTGTAGCCGTAGTACGAGAGGTAGCAGTAGACGTAGTCGAGCTTCGCCGTCCACTCCCACGTCTCGACGCTGCCGCCGCCGGGGATCCACACGGGTGGGTGCGGCTTCTGGAGCGGCTGAGGCCAGATGTTCACGTAGCGCACCTGCGTGTACTTGCCGTTGAAGGCAAACACCTCGGGGCGCGTCCACGCCTGGATGACGAGGTCGTGCGCCTCGTGGTACCGGTCGCGGAGCGTCGCCGGATCGATCCCGTAGGCGAAGTTCATGTCCATCGACGTGCCGACGGGGAAGCCCGCCACCAGGCGGCCCCGGCTCAGCAGGTCGAGCATCGCGAACTCCTCGGCGACGCGGAGCGGCGGGTTGTAGGCGGCGAGGCTGTTGCCGAGCACGATGATCGCCGCGCGGGAGGTCCGCCGCGTGAGCGCGGCGGCCATGAGGTTCGGCGACGGCATGAGGCCGTAGGCGTTGTTGTGGTGCTCGTTCACGCACAGGCCGTCGAAGCCTTGCGCCTCGGCGAACTCCAGCTCGTCGAGGAACTCGTGGTAGAGGCCGTGGGTCTTCTCGGGATCGTAGAGGTGGTGGGGCACGTCCACCCACACGGAGCGATAGCGATTCTCGAAGTCCTCGGGCAGGAAGCGGTACGGCATCAGGTGGAAGAAGCAGATTTTCATGGCGCCCCTGGCGTCGGTGATCATATCACGCGTATCACCCCAGGCGCATTGACCTGCGCGTCGCCTGGTCCTACGCTATCCGACAATGAGACACGCCGAACGCGTACGCATCCGGCGGTGGACCCGACGAGAGTACGAGCGAATGATCGACCGTGGCATCTTCAGGCCCGACGACCGGCTCGAGCTCATCGACGGCCAGATGGTCGTGAAGGAACCGCAGGACAGCGATCACTTCACGGCCATCTTGCTCGTTGCCGATACGCTCCGAGCGGCGTTTGGCCCGGGCTGGCTCGTGCGACCCCAGGGACCCGTCGCGCTGGACGACCGCTCGGAACCCGAGCCCGACGTCTCCGTGGTACAGGGTTCACCCCGTGACTACCGCGAGGGCCATCCGGTCCGGCCGGTGCTCGTCGTGGAGGTCTCGAAGACCCGGCTCGCCTTCGATCGAGCGCGGAAGGCGACCCTCTACGCCCGCAACGGCGTCGAGGACTACTGGATCGTCAACGTCCTCGATCGCGTTCTTGAGGTCTACCGGGAGCCCTCTCGCGGCGGTCGCGCGGGCTACGGCTCTGTCCGCACGCTCAGCGCCGGCGAGTCCGTGACTCCGCTGGCCGTGCCGGCGGCCCTCATCCTCGTCGCCGACCTGCTCCCGTAGAGACACAACGCCCGCTTCCTTGTTGGCCGCGCGCGCCCGCGTTATACTCGCCCCCGTTCGCGTCGGTCGGCACGGAACGCCACGCCAACTCGAGGAGGAGGTCGAGCAATGCCGCAGACTCGCCGCCAGTTCCTGAAGACCACCCTCGGAGTCGGGGCCGCCGGCGTGCTCGGCGTGCCGGACGTGACCGGCGCCCAGGGGCAGAAGCTCGTCGTGTGGTGGAACAAGGGCTATTACCCCGAAGAAGACGCCGCGATGCAGAAGATCGTGAAGGAGTTCGAAGCGTCGCACAAGGTCGAGATTGATCTCTCCTTCACCGCGCAAGAGGACCTGCTCAAGAAGATCACCGCCGCGCTCATCGCCCGGCGCGTGCCGGACGTCGCCTTCTGCTTCTTCAACGACTGGCAGGTCGTGCCGAAGTTCGGCTGGGGCGACCAGCTCGCCGACGTCTCGGACCTGATCCAGGCGCTCAAGCCGCGCTACAACGCGAAGATGCTCGAAGTCGCCTACGTGATGAACGGCAGGACGAAGAAGCGCGCGTACTACGGTGTGCCCATCGAGGCGCAGACGATGCATATCCACTACTGGCGGGACATGCTGCGCGAGGTCGGGATGGCGGACGACCCCGCCAAGATCCCGATGAAGTGGGACGACTACTGGAACTACTGGAAGAAGGCGCAGGACGCGCTCCGCAAGAAGGATCCGGCCAAGTACGGCAAGCTCTACGGCATCGGTATGACCGAGTCCACGCGCGCCACCGATACGCTCTACAACTTCGAGATGGCGCTGCTCTCGTTCAACGGGGAAACGGTGGACAAGGACGGCAAGGTCGTCGCCGACCAGCCACGGAACCGCGAGGCGATCGTCAAGACGCTCAAGTGGTTCGGCGAGCTGTTCACCTCGGGCTACGTGCCGCCCGACGCGACGAACTGGACGGACGGCGACAACAACGCGGGCTTCCACAGTCGCACGATCGTGATGACGCCGAACCCGTCGCAGTCGATCCCGGCGGCGCAGTTCTTCAACAAGGAAGATTCCGAGAAGAAGAACTACTTCGACAACATGGCGACGATCGAGTGGCCGGACGGGCCCGACGGCCGGAAGGCGCACTACCTCTCGGCGGTCAAGACGATCATCCTCCCCAAGGATTCGAAGAACCAGAAGCTCGCCAAGGACTTCATCGCGTTCGTCGTCGAGAAGGATCGCTTCAGCGAGTACATCAAGGCGGCCAACGGCCGCTGGTTCCCGGCCTTCACCGACGTGGCCGCCGATACATTCTGGCGCGCGGGCCACAGGGGCCCGAAGGGCCAGAAGGACAACCACGTCCCCGTCGCGACGACGATCTTCCTGGACCGCGAGAACAAGGTGTTCGAGCACTCTAAGCACCCGGCGTTCTCCCAGGTCTACGACGAGAACGTCTGGGGCAAGGCGATGGCGCGGATCGCCATCGACAAGTGGCCGGCGGACAAGGCCGCCGATGAGGGGATCGAGCGCATGAAGGCGATCTTCGGCAGCTACAAGTAGCGCAGTCGCCATGAGCCCGACGACGCGCGAGGGGGGCCGCCGGGCGCCCTCGCGTGTCGCGCTGGTCCTCCGCTCCCGCACCACGCAGGGCTTCCTCTTCACGGCGCCGCTCCTCGTCCTCTTCGCGGCGTTCGTGATCTACCCGATGGCGTTCGGCGTCTGGTACGCCCTCGACGCCGACAGCTACCGCGCGCTCTTCTCGGACCCGACCTTCCGGCAGACCGTGGTCAACACGCTCTGGTACGTGGGGTTCGCCGTCAACGTGAAGCTTTTCCTGGCGCTTCTCCTCTCGGGGATCCTGGACTTCCAGTTCGCGTGGATTCGGGTCCTGGCCGCGCTCTTCCTGATCCCCTGGGCCGTCCCGGCGCTGCCGGGCATCCTGTCGTTCCGCTGGATGCTCAACTCGCAGTGGGGGATCTTCAACTATCTCCTCGGCAAGTTCGGCTTCGCCTCGGTGCCGTGGCTCGCCCAGCACGACACCGCGCTCGGCGCGGTGATCGTCTTCCACATCTGGAAGTACCTCCCGTTCTGGACGATCATCTTCCTCGCGGGGCGCCGCGCGATCCCGACCGAGCTCTACGAGGCGACCGCGATCGACGGCGCTTCGGCGCTCCAGAATTTTCGTTACGTCACGTTCCCTCTGCTTCGGAACCTCTACCTGATCTGCACGTTGCTCTCGATGGTCTTCACGCTCGGCGACTTCACGGTGCCCTGGCTCATGACGGGCGGCGCGCCAGGCGACTCGACCCACGTGCTCGCCACGCTCGCGTACCGGTACACCTTCCAGATGGGACGGCTCGAGTGGGGGCTGGCGACCTTCGCGGTGGCGCTCCCCGTGACGCTTGGCTTCATCGGGCTCCTGCTCCGGTGGGTGAAGATATGAGCGCGCGCGGATGGGTGACGAGATGAGCGCGCCGGGCCGGCGGAAGCGGCGCGGCCTCCAGGTCGGCCTCTCCCTGCTCGCGATCGTGATCCTCGGCTGGACGCTCTTCCCCGTCTACTACATGCTCCTGCTCTCGTTCACGCCGACCGACGACCTGTTCCAGCCGGGGCTCTACGTCGAGCACCCGACCGTGCGGAACTACACCTACACGATGGGACAGGACAACCCCTTCGTCCGCTACTTCTGGCACCAGATCGGGAACAGCCTCGTCGTGGCGCTCTGGGCCATGGCGCTCGTCGCGGCCGTCGCCGCGCTCGGCTCGTTCGCGATGGCGCGGCTCCACTTCCGGTTCCGCCGCTTCGTGTCGGGGTTGACCCTGTTCACCTACGTCATACCCTCGTCGTTCCTCTCGATCCCGTTCTTCAAGATGATGGCCGACTACGACCTCATCGACACCAAGCTCTCCCTCATCCTCGCCATGGTAACGTTCGCCGCGCCTTATGCCCTCTGGGTGCTCTCCGACTACGCGCGCTCGCTGCCGCCCGAGATCGAGGAGGCCGGCGCGATCGACGGCGCAGGGACGCTCGCGACGTTCCTCTACCTCTACCTGCCGCTGATCCGGCCACCGCTGATCGCGATCGGGACCTACGCGTTCCTCTACGCCTGGAACGAGTACCTTTACGCCCTGCTCCTGCTGACGGGCGAGCCACGGGTCACGCTGCCGGTGGCGATGTCGAACTTCCTGACCACCGACAACGCGCCCTGGAACCTCCTGATGGCCGTCTCGACCGTGTATGCGATCCCGCCGGTCGTCCTCTACTACTGCTTCAAGCGCTACCTCGTCAGCGGCCTCGTCTCGGGCGCCGTCGCCGGGACGTGAGCGCGCGCCCGCGCGCGTCCGGACCCGTGCCGGTGACGGCGATCACTGCAGGCTGTAGGCGAAGAGTTCTCGAACTTGAAGGCCCGAGTCCAATCGCTCACGGATGCGAACGGGATTTTTGAGCTCGGGGGCGTACCATTCTTCATAGCGAATCGCCGTCGTCCGCTTGTTTCGATAAGCAATCTTGAGCGTCCGGAACGTGCCGGCCAGCACGGTGACTGTCTCCTCGCCCTCGATGGATACGGTGTCCTCCCGCTCGGTCGCCCGGCGATCGACGGGTCTGTCCTCGCGAAACGCCTGCTCCCACGTCTTTCCGACCTCCAGCGGCCACACGTATCGGACTCGCGACGGGGAGTGTTGCCTGACAACCGCTCCGTTCACGGTCTCGCGCGTGTAGGCAAGATCGGCTGTTCGATAGAAAATTTCTCGTGTTCCTTGCTTGATCACGTAGTGAGAGACGCCTTCGACCCTCTCTTCACGGTCGACCGACCAGACATACATCCCTTTTCCTGTAGGACTCTCAAGGCAGAAGGTCCACGTGTCACCCGGCTTCCAGACGGGCACCGGTACCCGTATCGCAGCGACCGCCGAAGGCGCAGCCGGTTTCTCCGCCGCTGGAGCTCCCGCGCTGGCCCTGGGGTCCTTGGAGTCGAGCGGGATCGACTCTTCGAGCTCAGCTAGCAGCGGTGCGCTGTCAGGAAAGCGCGCGAGAAGGTCGGCAATTTCGTCGGCGGGAGGGCGATGGCCTGGCGCGAGGGCGCCGCCACACCCAGTGACTGCCTGGGCCCGACGGAGATGGGTGGCCATCGTTCGCACCGCCTCCGTCTGGCTCATGCCTCGAACGCGCATCAGGATCTCCACGGCTTTGGCGTTGGCGTCGAGTTCGCGCAGCTCCTGCACCCGCTGAAGCTCTGCCACTGACACCCCGGATATCGGCTCATGTCTCAGGACGTAATGCGCCAACTCGTGGGCCACGACCGCCGTCAGACCGCCAGAACCGAGCATTCGCACGTTCAGGTAGAAGTTCCCCTGGCGATATCGCCCGCCGATCCCCAGGTTGGTCGCTGGCTCGATCGTGACGCGAATTCTCGGCAGGTTATAGGTCGTCGCCGTCCCATCGGCGAAGCGCTGAACGTCGGCGACCGTGTCTTGCTGCTGCGGTGTAAGGTGGGCGCAGCCGCCAACGCCGATGACGAACGCCGCAACCACGAACCCGTGACGCCGTGTCAGCGCGCCGATCGGCGAGGGCGGGGCGGCGAAAGACATAACGTGCTCCTTCGCGCGACGGCGATCAGGGCAGCGGGCACCGACCGCCGCATCAGTCGTCGCTGCGCAGGAGACTACGTCATCGGGCGTCTTCGCACAAGGGCCGTCGCGCAGGCCGTCCCTCGGACACGGACTTGATCGTCGGCGGGTTCGGGCGTCGCCTAGCGTTGGCAAGAAGCGAAGGCTCACTCGTTCGTCACCGCGGGAACTCGGGGAGCCGGGCTGAGACGGCGGCTACCGCCGCCGGCCGCATGAACCTGACCTGGTTCATTCCAGCGAAGGGGGGCCCTAGATGGCCCGCAAGGTCCACCTCACCGGCTCGCGGCCCGACCTCCGCGTGCCGATGCGTCTGCCGTGGATCCTCGGCCGCGGCGACGTGGGGAATTGCCAGGGCCAGCGTCGAGATACCGACGCCGACGCGACGAGGACGGGGCGCTCGGGGGCGTGAGGTTCGCGAGTGTGCGCCGGCCGCTAAGAGCCAGGCCGGGCCGGCGCGTCACCCAGATGAAGTAAGCGCGACGGGGGGAGATCACGCCCGAGACGGAGTTCGTGGCTCTGCGCGAGGCCGGGTGTGCCAGCGGCAGGTCGGTCCGATCGCAGGCGCTCGCGCATCCGTAGCCAGTCGACGTAGGGGTCCCCCACCACCGAAGCCGCGCGCGTCCGGGACCGCGCGATCAGGAGCACAGCACGAGAGCCAGGCCGAGGACTCCGAGTTTCCGCCACTGACCCCAGCGCGCTCGAGGGCCGCCTACGTCGCGTATCGTCTGCGTAGTCATCTCTTCTGGGCCACGTCATGGGCAAGACCTGTGCCACCGACGCCGAGTGAGGAGGGCGACGAACACGGATCACGTTCTTGCCGAGCAATGATCAGAACTTCCTGAAGTGCGTGCAGCTCCTACCGGCGGGCCTGCGGGACGGGCAGTGGTTCAGAGCTTGGCGGCGCTATGCAGTTCTCAGCGCACCGATGAAAGCTCTTGCACAAAAGGTGTGAAAGGCGGAATCCCCTCATCCGTTTCCGGAAAAGCTTCTGGAACAACAGTGCGACCGGGAGGCGGCTACAGAACTTGCCAGGGTTCGGAATCGGGCGTAGCCTACCCTCAGCACGACGGCCCACAACCGCGGGAGCTCGGGGAACCGGGCTGAGAGGGCGGCTACCGCCGCCGACCGCATGAACCTGACCTGGTTAATGCCAGCGAAGGGAGGCCCCAGATGGCCCGCAAGATCTACCTCACAGGCTCGCGGCCCGACATCCGCGTGCCGATGCGCGAGATCGCGCTCTCGGGCGGCAACCCGCCCCTCCGCCTCTACGACACGAGCGGCCCCTACACCGATCCCGACGCCCAGATCGACCTGAAGCGCGGCCTGCCCCCGATGCGTCTGCCGTGGATCCTCGGACGCGGCGACGTGGAGGAGCTGCCAGGGCCGACGTCTGCCTATCGGCGCCGTCGCGACGAAGACCCCGCGCTCGGCGGCGTGAGGTTCGCGAGCGTGCGCCTGCCGCATCGGGCGAAGCCCGGCTCCCGGGTCACCCAGATGCACTACGCGCGCCGGGGCGAG
>WNGG01005863.1_pt1 | contig 13669 bp, 13 predicted proteins | sample 5400661 | NCBI WGS metagenome assembly WNGG01 (sample SAMN13153372, study PRJNA577476) | soil metagenome | isolation source: 100 cm soil or saprolite under Garry oak tree replicate 1 | place: USA:California | collected 2016-06-15
TCGCCTATCCCGCGCAGCCGGAGCAGCGGCGCGTCGCCCGCCGCGGGGGCCGACCCGTCAGCGCCGTGGGCCGATGCCGCCCGGCCCGCAACCGCGGGCCGGGCGGCATCGCCGCTGCTGGGTGTCACCACTGAAGGATTCCAGCCTTCTGTCGCATGGTCACCTATTTACCCCGAAATTCCGGCTGCCGTGCACGCTGACTTGTACTTGGCCGTGCAGAGCTGCGAGGCCGGCACGAAGTTGTCGGCGATGACGGTCGCGTTCATGTTCGCCGTCGTCACCCAGGTCGGCTTCAGCAGCACCGACGGAACGCTGACATTGGCCGTGGTGTCCTGCGTGGTGTTGTTCACCAGGCTGGACGGCGGCGTCGCGCCGGCCCGGATGTACATGGCGAGCGCCGCGGCTGCCTGCGCCTCAAGGTAGATCGGCTTGTAGGCGGTGCCGCACTGGTAGCCGCCCAGGATGTTCTGCAGGCCGATCAGGGTCGCGTCCTGCCCGGTCACCGGGAACGTCTTGGCCTTCACGCCCTGGGTCTGCAGGTAGTGGATGATCGGCGCCGCGTTCTCGTCGTTCGGGACCAGCACGCTGTTGATGTTCTTGTGCGCGGTGAACTGGCCCTTGAATTCGGTCTGTGCGGTGGGCGGGTCCCAGGTTCCGGCTGCCTTGCCGACCTTGGTCCAGCCGCCGGACGCGAACTTCGGCGCCAGCACGCCGTCGTAGCCCTGCGCGAACAGCGTCGCGTTGTTGTCCGTCGGATCGCCGCGCATCACCAGCACCTGCGGCTTCTTCACGTGCCAGGCGGCCACGCAGCTGACCAGGCCGTTGCCGATCAGCTTGCCGACATTCACGTTGTTGAAGCTGACGTAGTACTTGCGGCTGCCGCCAAGGACCAGCCGGTCGTAGTCGATCACGGCCACGCCGTGCGCCTTGGCGTACTTCTCGATCGAGGTGCCGACGCCGGCGTCGAGCGGGTCCATGATGAGCACGCTCGCGCCCTTGGTGATGTCCGCCTGCGCGTCGCTCAGCTCGGTCGCGTCACTGCCCTGCGCATTCTGCACGGAGAACTGCGATGACGACAAGCCCGCGGCCTGCAAAGCCCTAGTCAGGTAAGGCGCGTCGAATTCGGTATAACGCGCGGACGAGACGGTATCGGGCAGAATGACACCGACGCTTCCCTTGCCGCGGCTGGCCAGCGGCTTGAGCACCGCCATCGCCGTGAAATCACGGGTGAACGAGTTCGCCGAGATCGACGGGACGGCTGCCGAACTGGAACTACTTGAGCTGCTCGAAGCCGGAGGGCCGCTGCTTCCGCAGGCGGCAATGAGGAGAGCCGCGCTGCCGGCAAACGCCGTCAGGCCGGCTTTCTTGGTCACTGAATACAACAAAACCACCTCGCTCGTGAGCGGGACGCGACTGAGCTGCGCCAGTACCAGTGGCCGCATGCACGGTCACCGCGGGCCGGAGCCTGTTGGGGAAACCATAGGCCGCTATCAGTGAACGACTCCATTAACATCGGCGTTACTTTGTTAAAAAACTGTTAATATCTCCGCGTACACCGCCAGGACGGGCCGGCCGCCGGGCGGTCCCGGCCATTTTGGCCGACCGCCAGCGAATCGGCCGCCCGCGATCCTCATTCCGGTGCTATCCGGTAGCCCGCCCTTGGCTGGGTGAGGATCAGCGGCTGGCCGCCGTCGGCCTCCAGCTTGGCGCGGAGCCGCCGGACGTAGACCCTGATGTACTCGGTCTCCGTCTCGTAGCCGTGGCCCCAGACCCGCCGCAGCAGGTGAGCGTGCGTCAGCAGCTTGCCGCGGTTGGTGGCAAGCTCGCGCAGCAGCGCGAACTCGGTCGGGGTCAGGTGCACGGCCTGCCCGGCCCTGCTGACCTGCTGGCCGGCCAGGTCGATCACCAGGTCGCCGATGGCGATCACCGGTGGCGCGGGATCCTGCGCCGCGGCCGGGCGGGTGCGGCGAAGCGTGGCGGTGATCCTGGCCAGCAGCTCCTCGATGCTGAACGGCTTGGTCATGTAATCGTCCGCGCCAACGTTCAGCGCGGTCACCTTGTCCCGCTCGCCGCCCCGGGCCGAGACCACGATGATCGCCACCGCCGACCGCTCGCGGATCTGGCGGCACAGCTCGAAGCCGTCCGCTTCCGGCAGCATCAGGTCCAGCAGGACGATGTCGGGCGATTCCGTCTCCAGGAGCTGGAGCGCGCGGTTGCCGTCGGTGGACACGACGGTGTCGAAGCCGCGGACGGACAGGTTGGACCGGATCAGGTCGACGATATTGGGATCATCCTCCACCACCAGCGCGCGGGTATGCGCCGAGTCAGGCACCGGAGATGACCTCGTTCCGCGCTACCGCAGGCCGGCCCGAATCTGCCGCCGGGATCGCGGTCCTGGCGGGTGCCGGTTGTCCCCGGTTGCGGCCGTTGCGGCTGAGCAGCGCGTGCTCGGCGGCATCGCTCCCGGTCTTGCCCGGCAGCTCAACGGGCAGCCACAGCCGGAACCGCGTGCCGACGGCCGGCCGGTCCAGCTCAAGGAGGCCGCCGTGTGCGTGCACGATCCCCCTGGCGATCGACAGTCCGAGCCCGGCGCCGGCCGTGCGTGACCGGCGCCGTCGCATCGGCTCGAACGGCGCCGCGGCGAGCTCGTCCGGCATTCCTGAGCCGCCGTCGGCCACGGTGATCGTCACCCCGGCCGGCCCGCGCCTTCGCGCCGATGTTTACCCGGGTGCCGGGCGGATTGTGACCGAGCGCATTGTCGAGCAGGTTGACGAAGACCTGTTCCAGGCGGTCATGATCGGCCCAGACCACCGGCAGGCCGGGATCGAATTCCGCCTCGACCGCCTCCGCTGTGGCCGGCGGCAGGCACGCGATGGCCGCCTCTACGACCAGGGGGATGTCACACCAGTCCTGCTGCAGGCGGAGGATCCCGGATTCGATGGCGGAGAAGTCGAACAGATCGTCGACCAGCCGGCCGAGCCGCGCCGACTCGGCCGCGATGCGGGCCAGGAACCGCCGCTGCGAGTCGCCGTCCCAGGTAACATCCGGCTGCATCAGGCTGGAGGCGTAGCCCCTGATCGCGGTGAGCGGGGTGCGCAGCTCGTGGCTGAGCCGGGACAGGAAGCCGCGTTGCAGCTCCTGTGACCGGCGCAGGGCAGCCGCCTCCTGATGGGCAAGCCCGGCCTCCTCGCGTTCAAGGGCCAGCCGGAGCGAGTGAGCGGCGTCCTCGATCAGGGCGGTTGCGTCCTCGGTGAGCTGCCCGCCGGGCCAGCTCGCCAGCAGCGCGGCCGGCCCGGCCGGTGCGGCGAACGTCACCGCGAGGAATCGCTCGCCGCCGCGGGCGCGCAGTTGCCTCGCCACGCCATCGCCGCGGGTCCCTGCGATGACCTGGCTGGCGATGCCGAGCAGGGCAGGCGAGGCGGCACCGGCGCCGCGGTGCGGGCCGGCCAGCCCGGCAAACGCGCGGCAGCGGGGCGGCCCGCGGTCGGCCTGGCTCAGCAGCACGACCTCATCGGCCTGCAGGCCCCGGCGCAGCGACTGCAGGGCGACGACAATGCCCTCGGCGACCGGGATCGGGCCGGCCAGCGTCTCGAGCATCTCCCTGATCGTCTCAAGCACCCGGTTGCGGGCCGTGACCTCGTCAAGCAGCCGGTCACGCTCGATGGCGCTGGCAGCGTACCCGGCGTAGAGCGTGACCAGGTCGAGCTGGTCACGCGGCGGAGTTCCAGTGATCGCCCGGAACACGGTGATGACGCCGGCCAGCCCGCCCGGGCCCATCACCGGCACCGACCACGAGCTCGCCACCTCGGCCGCCCTGGCCAGGTCGCCGTAGGGCGCCCACGCGCCGCCCGCCTGCGCGGTGTCCTGGACTACTGGCTTCTCCGTTGTGGCGGCCAGACCGGCCGGGCCGCCGGCCGGGCTGGCCGGCAGCCGGGACCAGGCCGAAAGCAGCGCGGGCGGAACGCCGAGTGACGCCGCGCATACCAGCGCGTTGTCCTGGTGCAGGTGAATGCAGAGGCGCTCGCTGCCCAGGGCGGCGCCGAGCGCCGACAGGATCAGGGAAAGGCTAGATGAGGGGTCAGCGGACACCAGCCGGTCGACAAGCCCGTGCAGCCGGGTGAGCTGGCGGCGGGCGGATGCGTCAACCTGCTGTCCGGAGAGCAGGGCCACCACGTCATCCGGGTGCACTCCGCCCGGTTTCACGTCGGCCACCACCCGGCCGTGCCGCAGCACGATGATGCGGTCGGCCAGCCGGAACATCTGCTCGATGTCGTGGCAGGCGAGGAGTATCGCGGTGCCACGGTGCCGCAGGGCGATGATCAGTTCCTCCACCTGCCTGGCCGCCTGGACGCCGAGCGATGCGGACGGCTCGTCGAGCAGCAGGAGTCTGGGCTTGCGGGTCATCGCCCTCGCCACCGCCAGCAGCTGGCGCTGGCCGCCGGACAGCGCCCGGGCGCCGCGGGTGGTGTCGTCCAGCGGGATGCCGAGCTCGTCAAGCAGCGCGGAGGCGGCAGCGTGAAACCGCGTATCCGACAGCAGATGGCGGCGCCGCTCCCGGCCGAGCAGCAGATTCGATGCGACGTCCAAGTTGTCGCAGAGCGCCAGGTCCTGCCAGACGACTGCGACCCCCCGGCGCGCGACCGAGAGCGGTTCGGCAAGCACCGGCCTGCCGGACAGCAGGATGTGCCCGCTGGTCGGCGCGATGTCCCCGGCGATGCAGCGCACCAGCGTGGTCTTGCCCGCGCCGTTCTCGCCGGCCAGTGCCACCAGCTCGCCGGGCCGCACCGTAAGGTCGATTCCGTCCAGCGCGCGCAGTGCGCCGAACTGGACCGCCAGCCCGGACACCGACAGCAGCGGCGGCGGCGAGTCCGGGCCGGAGTCCACGGCACCAGCGGCAGTCATCTGCACATTGTGGTCCGGATTCGGTATATGTCACTACTCCGGAGCGGTGACCTCGGCTATCCGGCGGGTGAGGAAGTCGCGCTCGGCGGCGTTGCCGGTCAGCTCCAGCGCGTCCTGACAGGCCTGCGCCGCCGCCGTTGTCCGGCCGAGGCGGCGCAGCAGGTCGGCCTTCGCCGCGGGCAGGTAGCGGTAGCCCGCCAGCCGCCCGTCCTGTTCCAGCTCGGCCATCTCGGCCAGCGCCGTCTCCGGACCATCCACCATCGCGCGGACGACCGCCCGGTTCAGCGTGACCACCGGTGAAGGCCAGGCGCGCAGCAACTCGCCGTAGAGCTGCAGCAGCTGCGGTCAGTCGGTCTGGCCGTAGCTGGGGCGCCTCGGCGTGCAATGCCGCGATCGCCGCCTGCAGCGCGAACCGGCCCGGGCGGCCGCCGCGCAGCGCGTCGGCCACCAGCGCGGTTCCCTCGCGGATCGCGTCACGGTCCCCAGCGGGAGCAGTCCTGCTCACGATAAGTAGCGACACCGACTGACGAGGCCCCGTCGGGCGTCACATCAAGCGAGGCCGATGTTTCTCAGGTCAAGTGACGCCAGGCATCAGTGCCAAGGCACAGTGGCGCGGCACATGCCCCGCTCCGCTTGATGTGCGACACGGTGGCTCCACTTGATAGGTGACTCTCCCGTTCATGCTTCGGGAGCTAAATGTGGTCGAGCAGAGATACCGGGCCGTGCTGGACGCCCTGGATAGCATCGCGGTGACCGAGGTCGCCGAACGGTATGGGGTGGCGCGCCGGACGGTGCACCGGTGGGTTGCCCGGCATCGGGCTGACGGGATCGCTGGGCTAACTGATGGCTCGCATACCCTGAAACAGCATCCGTGGCAGACACCGGCGCAGGTGGAGGCGGTGATCTGCGAGCTGCGCCTGGCGCACCGCCGGTGGGGACCACGCCGTCTGGTGTTCGAGCCGGCGCGGATACCCGGGCGCGTCCCGGTCCACGGTTTACCGGGTGCTGGTCCGCCATCAGCTGATCGAGCCGGTCACGCGTCGTAAACGCCGGGACCAGTACCGGCGGCGGGAACGCCCGGCGCTCCAGCGCAAGCGGCACGCCCTGGCCACCTCCTACCTCGCCACCGCCGCCCGCCAAGGCATCGGCATGCTCGATGCCCTCACCCGCGCCGCGGCCGGATGGATCCCCGGCACCCCATAGACACCCCGCCAGCACGGCAACAGCTACGTTGCGGCGCGGTGCCGCCCGGCTGCCGGTTACCGTGGCTGCATGCCGCCGCATCCAGCGCGCCCCCAGCTGGGCCTGTTCGATAACCCGGTCGGAGTCTTCAGCCTGGAAGAGCTCGCGGAGACCGTGCGTGCGCTAGAGCGCAAGCAGCCCGGCCGGACCGTAGACGAGCTTTCCCGTACTGTATTCGCCGAACTTGCCATGAAACGGACGCGGCGTGCCGCCGAGCTCGTCGCCGAGGCCATCCGGGTGGCCCGGGCGCGGGAGCCACGCGCCGAGATCGCCGGTTCGCAGTGGCAGGCCAGCACACAGGAAGTCAGGAACTGGGCGCTCAGCGCCGGTTTCCAGCTCGGCAGCGACGGCAGCATCCCGGAGCAGGCGATCACGGCATACAACCAGACACATCCCGACCGCCCCTACTGAACCCGCACCGAGTGAGTCGTGCCGCTCATCTGTCAGGTACGCGCTGCCGAACGAGACGACGTAGCTTGAAGGGTGGTCAAAATTACAGCAGACGTCCGCTCTTGCCGCTGTGCGAGCGGCCCCGTGTTCAGCCAGCGGCACCGACCGCGATGCGGACGAGCGCCCCAATGAGCGCGGTAAGACAAGCACAAAGGCCGTGCTCACTGCTGGGCTCGCCACAGTCGTGCGGTGCCAGCTACGAGTTCCAGTGCTCATCTGAATCGGTTCCCTACAGGCGGCAAGCTAAGGTGCTGCAGGGTCTCATTTAGCGCGTGACATGTTGGTCTTCTGTGACCTGCAGGTCTCGAATTGTCTCGCGAGCGGCAACACCAACTAGAGGCTCAGATTCATGGCATTTCGTCCGGCAGCCCGGTGGCAATTAGACATCCTGTGGCGCTGATGTCAGGCACTCCCCTGCCTGATCAGGTGATATGCCGGGTCCAGGTCGGCGTCGCTGCCGAGGTAGGGCTCCAGGACGAAGTATCCGTGGCGGTCGGTGACTGGCTGCCACGTTACGGTGAGGTCGAGGACGGTGCTCGGAGAAAACGTGAGTTCCACGTGCTGAAAGCCAGCGAGTGATCCCTCGAGCTTCCACGTTCCAGTAGCCGACCGCGGGACGGTCAGGCCAGCGAAGCCGACATCGTCAGGAGGAGGGTTAGGCAGATTGGTCTCGGTGAAGTGACCGTCAGCCGCGAAGATCACCATCGCGCCGTGGGAGGTTTTCCAGAGGCCGGGCAGGCCGCCGGCCTTCAGTGCCGGCTGGGCCGGCACCGGAGGCGGCGTGCTCCCACCATCCTCGGTCAGCACGTCAAGCGTTGCCCACAAACCGGTCACTAATAGTGGAATGACCAGCCACGCGACCAAGGCGCCCGTGCTCAGCGGGCGGCGGAGCAGCCGCTCAGCCGGTGTGGGCTTAGCCGGGGTGGCTCGTTTGCTGGTCAGGCGGGATAGGAGACTGACGCCGGCGACGACTGGCGCGGCGGCCAGCACGAGCATGACGAGCACGGTCACAAGGAGCCCAGCCAGGAGTATGGGCACGGCACCACCATGCCACGCGCGGCTCACTGTCGAAGGTCGGCTCCCTTACCCCGGCCAGCGACCCTCCAGGCGGCTTATGCGTGATCGGCCGTTGTCGCATTACGCAAGCCCAGGTGGCCGTCTTCCCCATCGGTGCACCGGGTTTCTCTACGTACTAACGGTGCCATTCGCGCACTTCGTGCTACTTCACCTGCGCAATGACATCAGCAAGGGTCGAGAGCCTTGTCTTGCGCCCACCGAGGTCTCATTGACATGGCCAACTGGCCAACGAGTGGTTCCTGGCTCAATTGACGTTCAGCCCCCCGCCAAGGCAATAGCCACTCGCACTCACATGCCACCGACCGAGCGTGGCATGAGTTAGTCGGGCCGTGGACCGGTTGACGTGCTGTTCGGCGCCCAGCGAATCCGCTGTTCGCGTTCCGCAGCCGCCAACACAACCTTGGCATAGGACAGCACATCGGGCGCCAGTCGTGGGATCGGGGACCGGCTCGCCCCGGTGGACGACTCGGACGATGGTCCCCCGGTTTGACGGGGACAGTTGCTCGCCACGCGGCCAGCTATGCCACTTGGTCACAGCCCTCAGGGTGCCGAAGACGACAGCGGCGGTGACATAGGAAACTACGCCGCTCAGTGCCGGATCAGCGGAGCGGGCGAAAGCGAAGCACGTAGCGCCCGTAACGAGCCCAAACGGGAGGCCAAAAGTCACCGCAATCCCGAGCCGCCCGCTTCGGGCCAGCCATTCATCCATTACCGGACCGTCCTGACGTGCGTGGGAAGGGTCGTGCCGGTCAGCCAAGGCAGTGACCTACCCCAGCGCCTGAGAAGTATGGCGCGGCTGGACAGCGAGCCCGCGCGCGCAGCTTAAACGAATGGACGTCCGGCATGCGACGCCGCGCTCTTTTGCCGCTGGGCGAGCGTGCAACGGATGACCGGGCGGACGCGCTCAGGAGCGGCACGGGCTGGTCCACCGGCACCTGGCTCACACCGGCATCCGGCGGTCCAAGTGATCTGTTGCGCATCGCCCTGATCCGGATTGCACTGGTCGAATGATTCACCGCAAACGCCGTCAGCAGTCACTGCCGGCCATCGGGCCGATGGGCCAGGCGGTGGTCGCGGGTGCCTGGGCGGGTCACCGAGCTTGAATTCTGCGAGCACGATCCAGATGGCTTCGCCATCTGGATCGGCACGCGCCCGGACAGCCTGCTCTGCGGTTCTGCTGCCAGCCAGCTCAGGTGCTGGCGGACAACCTCAGGCGCGTGGCCTGCGGGCAGCAGGCCGGGAACCCGGATCAGGGCGCGGTCGTGGTACTCAAGGCCAGTAACTGGCTTGGCGCGCACTTCTACATGTGCAAGTCCTGCACGGACCTGGACCCGCGCTTCGCTGAACCCCGGCTGACACGGGTGCCGAGGCGCACAGCGCAAGCGACCCAGCCGATGACAGTCCTTCACGGCCATCACCAACTGTGACCGAACTGTTGTCGCGCTAAGGCTACGCCGGCTGATTCCTGCGGGCATTCAGTGCCCGGTTCTCATGAACCTCCGTGGCCACTTCCGCCGGGGCGCCTGCCGAATGTCGCGCGCCCTGCGTATGGGAAGAGCCGTCACCGGATGAGGAGCCGGCAAGATCAAGCGTGCCAGAAGGCCGCCGCCTTGTCCCGTTGCAGGGACCGAGGCGGCGGCCCTTGGATCTGATCAACCTCAGACGTTGCCGGTTACGGCCGGGTCCAGCCGTTGATGGCCGGCCAGACCCCGCTCGCCATCTGCGGCTGGCTGCCGGCGCCAAGCGCCAGCACATAGGTCGAGCCGGTCTGAAAGCCCTGCACCGCGGTGAGCGCAGTAACGCCCGAGGTCAGGTCCCCGCCGAGGGAATGCCAGCCGACCGTCACGCCCGCTGTCTGGCCGCGGAACTCGTAATACCAGGCTGCGTTGTCAAGCCCGCGGGCGAACGCTGCCGCGACCCCGTCGGCTGGAACGGCGATGCCTGGGCCGGAGCTGGTCCTGCCGCCGATCGAGTGCCACCTGAACCCCGGGCTGCCGTACAGGTTCTCGGCTACCCAGACCGCCCGGTCGGTACCGGCTGCTGCGACGAGGATGCCCACGGTCAAGGCTACGGCCGGGGCCGTGCCAGGCAGCACCCGGCCGCCGACGCTGCCCCAGGGCCCCCATGTCAGCCGCAGAGGCGTGCCCGCTGGCTGCAGCGCGCGGAGCCAGACGGCGCCGTCTGTGCCGCGCGCGACAACAAACACGGAATTGTCGCCAGGCCCGCTGAGATATGGAGTGGCTGTGGCTGCCGGCTTGGAGGTGAGCCTGCCGCCGAGCGACGCCCACGGTGACCAGCCGACGCTCGTCTGGTGACGCCACCACAGCGCGTTGTCGGTGCCCCGCCCGAACACTGCCACGGCGCCGGACGGGATCTGGCTGGCAGGAGGAATCCACACCGCCGCGGGTCCACCGATCAGCTGACCACCCAGGGATACCGGGCTGCTGCCCGGAGCTGACAGATCCCGCATCCACACCTGCCGGTCAGTGCCGGTGTAGAAGAGATAGGGCATCCTCAGCCCCGCAGCGGCCGCGCCGAGGGTGACGCCCGGCAGCGGCGGGGCGGGCGCGGTCTGCGCACCCGCCGGGCCAGCGGCCAGCGTCAGCGCGACACCGGCGCCGCACAATACAGCCGACACCGGAACGAGCAGCCCGCGCCCAGGCGAGCGGCAGCTTCCCCGCGCCCGCGGCCATCGTTTCGTCAGCAATGACGTGATCATCGCGTCCCCCCTTTGATCCGGGGCGGCCCCCGCCGCCCTCACATGTCCAGGCTGTGCCGCGCCCCAGACACAAGAAAGGGGAGGACTCCCCACATGGGAAGCCCTCCCCAGACCAGCACGCGGCCCGGCTCAGCAGTCAAGACGAGCCGCAGGCCGTGCACGCTCTGGGCGAATAAGCCCGCCAGCTCAATCTCGCCGGCGGACACCAAACCAGTCCGCCCTGCCTCCACATCCACCCTGCCCGAAACAGCTCCGCGGGCTTGCCCGCCGGCCGAGCCGGGCCGACGCCTTGACGGCCAGCGACCCCTTGAATCGCTAGCCGATGCCGCCACACCGGTTCTGCTGCTCACGCCGCCAACTGGGCGCACCGTGACGGCGGCAGTGGCTGCGGCCGGAAGAGTGCCGTCTTCGGCCATTTCCGCGGATGACGCCCTGACGAGCCGGTGGGCCCGGAGAACGGAACCGTCCAGGCTGTATGCGATCAGGGGTGTTTCGGCCCCGGTCATTTTGTCGCGGGGTCAGCCGAATTGGGCCGCGGCAACTTACTTGCTGCGGCGCCGAAATAGTCGCCGCCCTTATGGCGGGGGTTATCGGTTCCCCAATGCCGCACCCGGGACTGGGGAATCATCTTGGGAATGTGTTTGGAACAATGAATGTAAGCCTCGGTGACATGAATAAGGACCCACTGCACTGGCCGGCGGCCGGGTTGCCCAGACTCCGGAATGTCAAGATCGAATTCCTGCATGCGTGCTGGGGTGACAAGGCTAGCGTCGCCGTTTACGTGTAGACCGATGAGATCGCGTGTGAAGTCTGCCAGGAAGATGCCGATGTGCGGGTTCTGTAACATGTTGCCGAGACTGGCCATCACGCCGTTGCCCCGGTACTCGGGGTAGGCGATAGTGTGGTCGCCCAGGACCTTTATGAAGCCAGCAGGACCGGCGCGAAAGCTGCAGTCGCACTCTCCTGAGCCGTCGCTGGTGGCGATGAACGCCATCTCCATGCGCTGGATAAATTGCTTCATGACCGGGGTGAGCTGACCGGTGACCTGGTTCTTGTAGAACTGCTGGGCTCGCTGCGTAGTGCCGTATCTTTCCTGGAGAATACGTTCACCCGCAGAGCCGGATTGACGCCGATGGTCGTTGCGCTTCCGGGCCGGCAAGAAAGCTCGGGCCGCTATATCTATCACCGTCATTGCCCGTCCTTCCCGGCTCATGATCGTCTCCTTTGTAGTGGCATCCCACGCCGCGCTATGATGGGCAACTGGCCGCAGCGATAGATGTCCAGCCGGGCAGCGCCCGTCCCGGCTGGCTTTGATGAACCGCCCGGCTGGCTAGCAGGCTGTCAAGGGCACGCCGGGCGGACTCCAGCAACGGAACGCTAGCCGTCAGGCAAATGCCGGCAACGACGGTGCGCGTCACTGGGGCAGCCCGTTGCCATCGGCCGGTCGGTCCTTTACCGCGTCCAGGCCGAACGCCCGGTGCACACCACATCCGCATGACATGGCCCTCCAGCGGCTGGCTCTGGCGGCTTCCCTGGCAGGAACCGCAGCACTAGCGTGCGCCGCCAACCCGGACGTCGGTGTTGCACTCGCCTTGACGCCTACATTGCGCCCCAGGTCACAGACGCAAGCCGGCGCGGCTCAGGGCGCGGCCAGCCAGGCTCAACGCGTCCAGGTCATCAAGGCTGTCCGCGCCGCCTCGCGCGGGTGGATGGCGATGGTGCGCCCGTTCCCCGAAGCGGTGCACACAGCCGGAGTCCTGCGCGCCCGGCTGGCCGCCCCTCGCTGCGTTTCTTAACGGGAACGCCAGCCCGGCATGAGACGCGAGCCGGCCGTTACCGTGCTCTCCGGTCATGGGCCAATCGCATCCCGCAGCGGCTGGATCGGGCGCGGAAGGGGCGCCAGCCAGCGGCGGCGGCCTGATGATGATCAGGTTCCGGCCGCGCCGGATCCTGGCAGCCGCCATGTTGTCGGTGCCTGCGTTCTCGGTGCTGCTGTTCGCCTTGGCCGTCCCGCTGGCCGTCCCACCAAACATCGCGGCGTCATTCCTGGCCGGCGCGTGCCTGGAGGTGTTCACCGTCAGCTGGGCCACCACGTTGCAGCAGCAGATACCGCCAGAAAAACTCTCGCGCGTGTCGTCCTACAACGCCCTGGGCTACTAGGCGCTGACCCCGGCCGGGACGGCCATCGCAGGACCGCTCGCAGCCACGTTCGGCATCCCCGACGTCCTGGCCGCAGGCGGCGCCATCATTATCATTTCCCCGTCCTCGTCTTGCTCGTCCCCCAGATACGGCACATGCAGCGAAGCTGCCCAGCCTCCCCGGAGGCCGAAACCCCCTGATCTGCGAGCTGCCACCCACCGGGGGAGCTGACTGCCATAAATCGGTCCGCGATTGTCCAGCTCGCGTCGCGGCGTCAAGGCGCGCTCCCTGCGATCGCGGCGGCCACGACCGGCTCCGCCGACCATTGACCCGGCACCCGCTCACAAGGATCTCAGCGCGCGTACGCGGAAGACGGAGCAGAGCAGGAGCCCCGGCTAGTGGGCCACCTCCCAGACCTAATAGCCCGTGCTGAACAGCGACACAAAGACCGTGCCGTCCGACAGAGAGGCGCTTGGAAGCGCCCTCGGAAACAACAGCCCTACCACCACGGTCCGGCGGAAGATCCGCGCGCCGCATTGATGATTGACCTCACTCCCGCGCGCATTGGCGTCGGGCGCCAGGTCGGATGATGAAGGCCTCAGCGCACGACCTTGTGCCCACAGATATCGCAAAGGTAGTAAACGCCATTTTTCAGCTACAAATGAGTGCGCTGCATCTCCCGGCCGCGAGCAGTTGAAATTCCGCGTGAACGGCTGAGTTGTACGCTCCGATCGCCTGATGCTCCGCTTCGTGGTCGCCGCTAATCGAGGCGAGATGATGCGCGATCGCACCGAGCAGCTGTCTGATTTGCCCGGGCGAACTGGACATGATGGCCGAGCTGGCTGGGCTTCGGCTACGGGAACGCTACAGCGACTGGGACCCGGCAGCCGTTCGCTGGTCCAGGTACACATGGCTGGCGGGCGCCATCACGACCTTCATGCCCTTCTGCACGGCTTCGGTGGCGGTGATGGTGCCGCTGGTGGATCCCGATGCGGGTTCCAGTATTCGGCGACCGATGGGCCGGTGAGGTTCGTGCCAGGGCCGGCGATGCCGGCCTAGCCCATGACTGTCTTGCCCTGGCCCTGGATGATCCCGGCTTCCTGGTTGACGAACGAGGCGTATCGGGACTGGCTGGTGTCA
>WNGG01005865.1_pt1 | contig 13668 bp, 8 predicted proteins | sample 5400661 | NCBI WGS metagenome assembly WNGG01 (sample SAMN13153372, study PRJNA577476) | soil metagenome | isolation source: 100 cm soil or saprolite under Garry oak tree replicate 1 | place: USA:California | collected 2016-06-15
CCCGCAAGTCTGTGCAAGCGGCGCCGCTTGCACAGACTTGCGGGTGCTTGTGTGCTGTCAGGACAGAGCCAGCATCCTGCTGCGTTTCCTGTACCAATGGGGAAGAGTTCCGCTTATCAGGTGTTGCAGGGCGTGAGTCCTTTTTCCCCTTGCCGGATGCTTTGGAGCGGAGGGTGGCCGGCGTTCACGCGCCAGCTTCGGTCTGACGATGCTGCTCAGAGAGCACCTGGGCCCGCACCTGGCTGGCATAGCCGCGTGAGACCCTGGCCTTTTCCGCAAGCTGCGATAGAGAGGCCGTTGGATACTTTTTCAAGACGCGCCGTACGCGCTGGGAGGCTTCGCCTCGCTGCTTGTCAGCGAACGCCATTCCTTTGCTGGAACGACGTGGTGTTTTCGCGGGACGGTTTGCTCGCGTGTTTACCCGAGCATTCGCCGTACTGTTCACTTCTAGGGTTTCCTTGTCATGCTTTTCTTGTTCACCTGGGTATTCACTGTGCTGTGCACCCGACGGTTCGCTCAGTGTCCGCACGGTGTCTTCCTTGCCGTCTGCTCCGGTGGTCGCTGTGCTGTTCACTGGAGTGTCCACTGAGTGATTCACCGAGTGATCGCTTTCCTGTCCAGGAAAGTGTTCGTTCACCGGTGGAATGGCTTCCACTTCAACGCCTCTCCACGGTTCTTGCGCTGTTTGGTTGGGAAACGTCTTGCTGTTCACTCTGACGCTCCGTGGCTGATCGGTATTCTGTTCGCCATCAGAGGCGACTGCTGTCCGTTGGATGGTCAGGTATTCGCCAGCAATCGGGCGAATCTCGTGATCGGTGTGTCGTCGCGTGGACGTTTGTTCTGCCTCTCTGATGTGTCCGGTTTCCTGTTCACTCTCCACCACCTCCGCCCTCCAGGGAGTGATCGGTATCGTCTGCGCATGGTGCCCGTTGGCTGTCATCTCAACGCTTCGTGTGCTGTCGGCAAACACGTCCGCTCTCGTGTTCACTCTGGTGTCCACGGGAGAGGAGTTCAGGTCTCCAAGGTGAGCGGAAGGGACGAGTCGTGTGAACACCTGCGACACCAACCCGGGTGTCACCCCACGAAGCCCATACTGCTGCCTCACGAGAGCCGCGATCTGCGAAGGCGCTGTGCCTGCGCGTGGATCCCTGGGAGTGGTTTCAGGCAGAGGTGGAGAGATGCATGGCTCTTGCTGTTCGCTCACACGAGCCGGTACAGCCACACAGAGCTCTCGCACCTGCTCTTGCACGGTCTGAAGCTGGCTCATCAGGTGCTCCAGTTCGGTGGAAGCAGGCGACTGTTCTTCGGGAGCTGGTTCGCGCTTGCGCCGTTTGCTGTCCTTTGCTTGTTGTTTGATTGCATTCCGCCGGCGATCTTGCTCCACTTGCTGCTCCAGAAAATTGTTGCGCTCGACCAGGATGGCGATGCGCTTCTGCTCGAGCTTCCGGTAGGTCTCTACGTCCAGGTGTTCCGTCGGATCGATATCAAGCACCTTGTCGGCGGCGATGCTGATGAGGATGATGAGCAACGGGAAGGCCACGCCCAGCCAGGGAGCAACGTGCTGAATCAGGCTGCCCGCGTGGTTCAAGCTTTCCGGCTGGAAGTCCTCGAGGCTCATGGCCAGGTTGCCGAAAGCAGACAGACCTGAACAGGCCATGATCGAGCAGAGATACCAGCCGGCACTCCGTTTTTCGTTCATTCTGAGGGCCGAGAGCCTCGCCTGCATGAAAACGATCGAGGCTAGGTCCAGCGTCATTGCCACGGCAAAGCCCAGTAACGGGGCCAGGCCAAAGAAGGCGTTCGCTGGCTCGAGGAGAGCGAAAAACAGTCCTGCATGCAGGACGGAGACCGCCATGAAGACGAGATTGACGAACCAGAAGAAGGCGGCTTTGGTGAAGAGCTTCTTCCAGGCCGTGCTCCAGCACCGAGCCATCCACTTTCCGGTGACTTGATGATGTTTGACGAAGAGACCCATCAGGGTCAGGCTCCCCACGAGGACCGGGATCGCCGGGAGAAGCCATGATGGATTGATGAGAGACATCTGTCATCTCCTGTGTTGGCCGCGATGTGTGACGCGATGGAAACGATAGGAGCTGTAAACTAGGCTTTCCTCAGCTTGCGCTCTTTGACCAGATTGCTCGCATGGGTAAAGTACCGCCGCCCTAAGAACTTGCCTTTGCCGTTGGGAATCATGGCGAGACTTTCCGCAATGTTGCCGGTCTTCTGATACAATGCGACGAACAGCTGCACTTGTGTCTCATCCATCATCAAGTCGTCCGGTCCGTAGGCTTTGAGGCCTGCGGCACTCGCCGGCACTTCGTCGGCACTCGTTGCCGACGCGCTCACCAGCCCATCGACAGGCGGTTGCATCGTTCCCGTCGTTCGTTCAAGAAGTCGTTCTCCCACGCTTGCTGCACGAGCGTGGGACTGCCCCAAATGCATATTGAGCCCCTTCATTTCAGGATTCCCGGCGAGTGCCGGTGAACTGCCGGCCATGACATAGCGCTGAAACGCTTCAGGGATCTGCGACTCGTCATGGATGGTCTCATCCGTCACCGGATCGGGCGGCGTTCCGAGCAGGAGGTACAAGGCCTGATTGCTCAACCAGGGAACCCGACCAGGACACGCAGCATGGGCTTTGGAGCGCAAATAAGCTGCCCCACGCTCTCCGAGTCCGGCTTCCTCGATTTTGGTCCTAGCATCGAGATCGAGCAGGATTTTCGCGGTTTTCTGATCCCCCCCGAAGTAGTAGGCGGTGCGGTAGTTTTCGCGCACGCCACTATTGCCGCCGATAGTCTCGATCAACGCATCCTGGAATTCCGCGATGACATGGATGCCATACTGGCGAGCCTCTCGCAGCAGTCGCCCGAGCAAAAGAGGCGCCTCTTTGACGGTAGCCACGATGGCCGGCCATTCCCCCAGTGCCAGGAAGAGGTCTTTTCCACGTCGCGGTGAGACCTGTTCTTGCGCGCGACGATTCTCCAGCAGTTGGATGAAACGCCGCAGCAGTTGCTCAATCTCCCATGGTTCGCGTGCCGGCGGCTCTTTGAGCATGGCAGTGATCGGTCGCCAGTCCTCTAAGTGGTTGCCGTTGAGCTTGACCGGGGCGTAGTTGGGACTAGCCAGGTAGACACTCGCTCCAGAGGCCAGCATCTGCGATGTGAGTAAGCGGGTCGCATTGGTATTGTGCTCCACTGCATAGCCAACAAACACATGATTATCACTGTGTACCTCTATGGAGATGGTGGGGGCATCTGAGTATCGTACAGCTGCAACTTTGTGCCACGTATACCCTTCTGGGCAGTTAGCAAAAGTTTGATTTGCAACAGGTTGGGCCCGTCTCCATTCATCCCAGGCTGTAGCGGCACATCCTTGACGGTCTTTGTAATCTCTGATAGCACGAGCCAAGGCTTCTGCTTTCATCTCAAAACCTATCTTCTCTTGCCATACATCCCCCTTTTGCTGAAGAGATGTTGGACACAACACAACGTGACCTCCAAAGTTCGGACGATTACCACTCATCCTGATATCGTTAGCTTTTAGCCATCCAGCGTTTATAGCTCTGATACGTGGTGACTTCTTACCATTCTTCTTGAAAAGCCCAACACGCTGATTTTCATCTAATTGAGCAGTCCATAAAGGGTGCTCAAGCGTACGCTTGAGAACAATACCATTATCGAGTTCAATTTCGACAATAGTACGGACACCATTATCACTGAAGGAAGCAAGAACAGGAGTCTGCTGCATTGTCTCTGTATCAGTCACTCCTATAACCTCTACTGTCTTACCAATGAGTAACTTAGCAGGAACCACGCGCCCATCTGCCAAGAAGACAGGCTCATTCTCTTCCAGGCACTTGCCTCCTCCCGTGGGGCCTCCTAAACCGACATGGCAGACATCCTTCATGGGCACGGTGATGGCTCCGTTCAGTGTATCGATAAGGTAGATGCCTTGTGTTGAAGGTCGCCAGGCGCTCAGGATCTCCGTGAAGTTGCGCGGCGCTGGGAACAGCGGCAAAGTGGAGGATGTTTTCTCTTCGGTGATTTTGGTACCGCTGGTGCTCTGGTGGAAGTGGAGCGAACTGAGCGCGGGGTACTCGCGCATGTTGCCCTGCAACTGGGTGACCTGCCAGGTGGACGGGTTGCGTAAAGCGGCGTTGCCTTGATCGTCAAACGGCACGACAATGCGCAGCTTTTCCGCCTCAGCCCGGATGCGCTCGGCTTCAGCGCGACGCTTTTCGACCTCAGCTTCAGCCAGATGATTTTCCCGCCAGCGGGCATCTTGCATGGCCTGCAAGCGTTCCTCATCCATGCGCACGCGGATCTGGGCCGCTCGCATCTGCTGCACGTCGAGGTAGGCGCTTTTCGCCCCCTTGCCAATAATGGCAGCAGGGGCCGCAATGGCGACGAGGATCACCAACACCTGCACCAGGATCGGTGCAGCTTTGAGAAAGGCTCCCCATCCGGCGATGAGGCCAACAATCACGAGCAGGAGGAAAATCACACCGAGGATGATCTGGAGAAAGCCGCTCGTGGGTGAGGGTGGCTGGTAGGGTTCGAGTTCCTGGTTTTCAAACATACTCCACCTCAGGTCTTGTGTTTACTTGTCAGCAGGGGTTCTACGATGCTTGTTGTTCGTCCCAGGGCAAGGTGACCTCAGCCTGAGCGCATCCTGCCTCCCGCAGTTTGCTGAGCGCATGGGCTTCTAATTGGCGCACCCGCTCCCGCGTGATGCCCAGCAGGTGCCCCACCGCCTGGAGCGTGCGGCCCTCTCCATGACCATCGAGACCGAATCGCAGAATGACCACTGAGCGTTCTCGCTCGGTGAGGCCAGCGAACATAGCTTGCACCTGTGCGCCCAGTTCCTCCTGCGCCATGGCCTCACAGACGACCTCGTCGGGACCGGCCCTCTCATCGAGGACGGCGTCGGCCAGGGTGACCTCCTCATCCTCACCGATGGGCGTGTCCAGACTCCAGATCGGCTGACCAAGTGAGAGCAGCTCCTGCACGCGCGTCACTGGGACTCCCATGCGCTCTGCCAGTTCGGCCCTGGTGGGCTCACGTCCCAGGGCGTCGAACAACTGCGTGTGCAGACGCTTGAGGCGGTTGATCTTCGTGCCCAGGTGGACCGGCAGGCGCACGGTGCGCCCTTTGTCGGCCAGCGCTCGCATCATCGCCTGGCGGATCCAGAAGGTGGCATAGGTCGAAAACTTGCGGCCACGCGTCACATCGAAGCGCTCGACCGCCTTGATCAGCCCGAGATTACCCTCCTGGACGAGTTCCTCGAGGTCCAACCCGTAGCCGATATGCCGCTTGGCGATACTGACCACCAGACGCAGATTGGCCTCGATCATTTGTCGTCTGGCCTGTTCGTCTCCGTAGGTAACCCGCTCAGCGAGTTGTCGTTCCTCGCTTGGGCTGAGCAACGGCACCTGGATCAGTTCTCCCAGGTACTGGCCCAGGGAGTCGCCCATATGTTCCGCTTGGGCAATCGCGCTTGGTGTCTGTTCTCTCATGTTCTGTGTTCCTCCTTCCTGCTTGGTGGAGCGGGGAGCCGGTTCGTTGGCTCCCCCTCGGTCGTCTGGCTCTATAAGCCGCCGACTGACGTTTGTGCTGCTCGACAGTGCCACCCATTCGGGCGATCTGAGCAGCTGGAGCTGCGCATCAGGCACATCCTGCCCGAGAATGCCCTTCTTCTCGCCTGCCACTGCGAGAGGGTGGCGCCCGAGCCCGAGCGCCTTCACGGCTGCTAGCACCGCTGTGTGGTCAGAGCCAGACACGCCTTGCCATGGGGATGATGGCAAGGCGGGCATGTGGTTGAATGTCGCCGGAGCAGGAGATGCCGCCTGGACGACTTCCAGGCCTTCGTACTCCAACTCATCGTCGGAGGTCTCCAGGGCATCTTCGCTGCCGATACCCATATCCGCGACAGCTTGGGACTTGGCCAGCTACTCGACCTTGTCAAGCATGGAAAGCAGGCCTCACTTTTGAAAGATGGGGAGGAAGCAGGCGTTCCTTATTTGGGGCAGCGGCGGGGAAAAGCTGCCTGCCCTTCTGCTAGGCCCATCCGGCTCATAGCCATCCGCTCTCTGCACGAGGACACAATAGCGCGCGTTGATGCTGTCAACGCTGCCCATGCAGAGAGTCCAACAATCCCGTGCCGCTGAAGTTCCTCAGCGGCTCAGCATCTCTACCGCGGCTTAGACAGAGGCTCGCAGCATGCTGAGGAACTGCTCGCGCGTGATGGGTTGACCGAACGGGAGATCGTGGAGGCGAGCCATGACACTTCGCGTCCAGGAGGGTAAGGGGACGTAGACGCTAAAGGTGACACCCGTCGACTGGACGTGAAAACACTCGAAGATGGTCGTGGCTCTGGTGTGAGGCACATGAGCAAAGCGCTTGAGGGCCTCGCAGGCCGACGGATAGACATCCCAGCGCGCGTTTCCGGTGGTCGCCGGGTCGACATCGTTGAGATAGCGCCTCATGGGATGTCCTTCGTTGCGCTGAGCATAGCCGACGATGAGACGGGGCGTGGTTCGCGCCCAAGCGAGCACCTGGTCGTAATCCAACAGACAACGGAAGTGGGTGAGCTGATCACGCTGGTAGGCGGCGATGAGCGCTGCCTGCTCGAGGCGGTGATACTGCGGGGTGTACATGTGCACCTCTCTGGCCCGGGCGTATCCAATCGGAGAACGGTTCTTCCCACAAGTGGCACAGATCGTGGTCGTGGATCGTGCGAGAGTTGGCATCCTTGCATTTCTCCTCTGGTTAACAATAAGAACTCCTGAAACCGCTCAAAAGCTCATCACTACCCCCCCGAGAGCCTCGCGAGGGGCAGTGTCAACCTGGAACGGTTGATGATGTGCAACAGGTGAGTCGCGTTCCTATGCAGACATCGGCCTGTCCCTTGCTCCCGCCGGAACCCTGGTCTGTGCCAGGGCAGAGATTGGCCTGGGGAACGCTCGCGTGCTCACCGGGGCATCCGCAGTGGTCCTGCTCGGCGCGGGTCTGCCCGCTTCCCATCTGCCTGGCCCAAAAGCTGTCGTCCCTTCTCGCGTCTATGCCGGCCCCTTCCCACAATTCATGTTCAGCAGAGGAAGCATCCTTCCCGTGCCTCATCGACGCGTCACTCACCACCAGGGCTGAACAGAAGGTTCCTCTTCCACCATTCCCAGCAAAGACGTGTATCAGGATTACGCTGCTCGGAAACAAGGCCTGTGCCGACGTTCCACGCGCTGCCCTGCTTCCAAGCGAACGATTTGGTATGCAATTGTTCAGGTGCTCGTCAACTCGTCACGTCCAGCCGAGCTGATCGTATGAGAAAGCAAGGGACAGGCGTTGGAGTGGAGGACATGATCTCGGGCTGACCGATGCCTATCGCATCGAGAGAGTCAATCAGAGGCATGTCCGGACCACAGCAGGCTCCTTGCTTTTGGTTGCCGAGTCTGGATGCGAGAGTATGCAAGCAGACGCGGAGAGATCCAATGTGCTGAGCGGCTTTCTCAGGCCTGACCAGCACACTGGCGGAACTGAGTGAGGGAAACACTTGCGCTTGCCTCCGCAGGTGTTTCTCTGTGGTATAGCTTACCTTGCTTTGTGGCGAAGCGGAACAGCGTTTATCCGACGTTTTCCCGACGCTTATCCGCATGCTTCGCCTTGAAAAAGATTTCCTTTCTTTGATCGCCAAGAATGACAGAGGTTTTCGTTTGTCACAAAGAAATCTCTCCAGTATGGTATACTTTTGGGAGAAGGATGGGGTACGGCTGTGCAGCAAAGCGGCTAGTAAGGACATATGCAGGACATCAGCAGTGATCGAGTATTCCTCTCTACGACAGAAGCGTGTAAGAGAACTGCCTTTGGCCGAGAATACATTCAACATCTCTTACGAGACGGGGATAGAGAGGGAGTCAAATGAGTCCATGACTGGTTGGTCTATCAAGACACGCTGGCAATCTTTGTTGCTCAACCCCGCAAGTGAGGTCGCCCACAAGGATCGTCTCAAGAGCCTCCAGCAGATCACACAGATACCCAAGAAGGAACCGAACGAGAGGCTGAAGTATGAGCGAGAATGGCGGGGATGGACACAAAAAGAACTGGTAGACCGGCTCCTCGCCATGTGTGAAGACGAAGATGATTTCCCACTGATCAGTGATGATACCGTGAGCCGGTGGGAACGGGGAGTCTATAACCCGCAGTTCTTCTGGCAGAGAAAACTCTGCGAACTCTTCGGAAAGAATGCTGAAGAACTTGGATTCATCAAGCGACCAGCAGTACCTGGACCTTCTTTTGTGAGCGCCCCTCCTCTCTCCTCCAGCCAAACCCTTCTTCCAGCTTCTTCCATACGATCAGATGCTCTCCTGGCACGTGAGAGGAGAGAGGCATCAACCTTTGGAGACGAAGGGAACGATAGTGGTGCCTACTCACCGCACGTTGCACCATTTCAAACCTGGGGGGAAAGAAATACGGCTCGAGCTTCCTCAGGTATGCTACGAGGAATGCCAGGCGTGTTTATACCCCTACACGAAGCAGTTGACATTCTGTTTGAAAAGTCGGATGCTAGATCTGAACAGCGGGTAGAAGCGTGGCAGGCACTGCTAGCGGGAGATTTCGCGCTCTTGTTTGATCTTGGATGGTCAATCGATCAGGTGCTCGACGCGCAGCGCATCATTTTAGAGGGGGTTCAGGCGATGCCAGAGGGTATACGAAACATGATTTCACGGCGGGCTGTGATCGAACGCTTTCTCAAGCTCGCAGCCATTGCAGCCGTCGGCAACATTCCCATTCCATCTTCAGAGAAACACGTTTCAGCAGAAGAACGTTCCAAACTTCACTGTGCGTTGGGCGAGAACATCGCCGCGGGATGGAGGCTCTTTCATACTGCGGGAAATGCGCAGGTATTAGCGGTCGCTCAGGCACAATTCTCCTTGGTGCAGCAGGTCAGTCCGTATCTGTATCCGAGCGTACTCCCTTTGTTCTATACGGGTGTCCAACGTCTCATTGGCGCTGCTCTCTTTTTCCAAGGCAAGTACTCGGAAGCAAACCGAGCACAAGAAAGTGCCTACATGGCAGCGTTAGAGATCGCCGATGTTTGGAATATGGCTCAATGCCGAACGTGGCAAATCTATGGATATCAAGCACGAGGGCAGCATCGCGAGGCAATTCAAGCCATAGAAGGCGCATTACGACTGACCATGGGACAGCATGATGAGGCAACTCGTCGCTTAAGAAGCCATCTGCTCGCTTGCTGGGCAGAGAATGCATCACCTGTGCATGGCCATCGCGTGGCACAGGAGAAACTGGAAGCTTCGTTCGCTTTGCTCGAGGGCATCGGCCCAAATGAAGAGTTTGACCGGATGCACTGGTCACAGATAGCAGGCAATTGTGCACTTAAAGAGAAGAAGTATGGAGTAGCCATCCGTCATTATAAAAAAGCCCTCACCGAACTTCCTGCAAGCTGGATTATGCGCTATGCCGTCACGGCGATGCCACTGGCCACAGCATATGCACGAACCGGAGAGCGAGATTTGAGTTTAACAGTTGCGAAAAATATCGTCTCCATGATCAAGGAACTCAATGCTCCCATTATGCATGAGCAACTTACCACATATATTCGGCATGATCTCTTGGAACTGTTCCCTGGTGACTCTTGCGTTCACGCTTTTATTGGCGACATGCGCGGTCAGCTCCCTCAAGTTGCTTCTGTGATTGGTTGATATGAGTAATAAGGGAAGGAATAATGACAGTCATAACGCCTTCCCTACACTTGTGTGTTGGGCGCTCGCTCGATCAAAAGAAGTCCCCCGACACAATCTTCATACCACATTCTCCCAGCGCCGTCTAACTGCTGAAGACACCACTCACCGACCGTTGTGAGTTTCTTGCGAGTAAACAATTGCTGATGCCCATAGGCAACCTCCGGTTGCTCTTGCTCAAAGGGTACTGCGACGATCAGCCGTTGGGAAGTTACCTTCAAGACATTGGTCAGCACCCGAAACATGTCCTTCTCTGTGAAGTGTTCAAGCAGATGCAGTGCAACCACGGTGTCAAACTGTCCTATCTGGCTAAAATTATCAGCAAGCAGATCAGCTTGAGCGAATCGTACATTGGTGAAATTGCGTTCCTCGGCGATGTCTCTCGCGACAGCAAAGGCTTCTGCCTGGATATCAACACCGACGACCTCTCGCAAAAAGGGGATGCGCTCGGCAACAAGTAAAGGTAAAAAACCAGACGCACATCCAGCATCGAGAAAAGTCCCTCCCACCCGAAGCTCACAGACACGTTGATAGAGCGTGGCAAACATGCCGATGGTAGCATAATCAGGTAGTGGTGGGGTATAAGCTGTCGCCAAAAAGGTCAGGAAGCGTTGTAAGGTGTTGGCGCCAAAGTAGCGCCAGGCGCGGCGAACATCACCAGGGAAGAGTGAGCCAACAATGCCACTGAGGATCTCTCCAAAGTGGCGTGATTGGGTGAGAACGCCAAATGGCTTGAGTTCTTGTGTGAGGTAGTGCTTGACATCAGCATCAATGTTCTCGGGTGCAAACCAATGGACCACGATGGTGGATGGAGCCTCGGATCGTGTGAAGAGGAAGAAGTGCGGTGTTTCATGGAGGCGATAGCCGCCTTCAGAGAAACGCTGTTTGAGTGCGGCGAGGTTCGCTCGATAGCCGTTAATAACCACAAAGTTTCCCACGGGAATGGAGCGCTCCTGGATGGATACCTTCCTGGTTTTAGGGTGAGTGCTGTCGATAGCGATCTGGTGGCTCTCGGTCATGCTTGCTCCTTATGCTTGGTTGATGATTGCGTAGCTCTATCCCATTGTATCATGTGAGAGGGAACTGGTTCGCTCGATCAGAAGCAGCCCTCCGGCACAATCCTCACATGACATCCTCCCAGATCCTCCCAGGCGCTGCAGGCACCACTGCCCGACGTCTTCAAGTTTGATGCGAGTAAACAGCTGTTCGTGTCCGTAAACGGTCGCCGGTGCACCTTCCTCATAGGGGACAGCCAGGATGAGTCTGCGTGCGGTGACCTGGAGCAGGTTCGCCAGGGCGCGATACATGTCGCGTTCAGAAAAGTGCTCAAGCACATGCAGTGCGCTAACGGTATCAAAGGTACCAAGCCGACGAAAGCAGTCGTTGAGGACATCAGCTTGCTCAAAGCGGACAGGCTCCAGGTGTCGTTCCTGAGCAAGAGCACGCATCACTGGAAAAGGGCTACTCTGAAGATCCACTCCCAGGACCTGCGAAAGGGAGGGAAGGCGCTCAGCCACCAGCAATGGCAGAAAGCCAAAGGAGCAGCCAACGTCAAGCAAGCTTTCGCCGACCTGCAAGGCCAGCACACGACGGTAGATCTGCGCAAAGGCGTCAATGGTCGCGCGAGGATGAGACGAATGGCTCGGGTTCAGCAAGAGGTGATGATATCTGCGCACCGTATTGGTGCCGTAGATGTGCCAGGCGCGCTGGACATCAAAAGGACAGAGGGAGCCAACCAGGGCTCCAAAGGCATCGCTAAAATGCCGCGGTTGTGTCAGAAGACCGAGGGGTTTCAATTCTTGTATCACATAATCGCCCAGGTCGGCATCTATTTCCTGGGGAGCAAACCAATGGACGATCACCGTCCGAGGCAATTCCGAGCGCGTCAAGAGCAAGAAATGAGGCGTCTCCTGGGCCTGATAGCCACCCTCGGCAAAGCACTGTTTCAGGACTCCTCGGTTCACTCGATAACCGTTCACCGCGATGATATCTCCCACAAGAATAGAGCGCTCCCGGATAGATATTTTCTTGGGTATGGGGTGGACGTTGTTGATGGTAGCCTGGCTCTCGGTCATGCTCGCTCCTCGAAAACTTCCTGGTGCTTCGTTCGGTTTAGCTGCAACACTATTGTATCATCATAAAGCGGCAAGGAGACCCCTGGATTCGAACGCTGATTCATCCCCACATGTTACAAACGGAGATGAAAAGCAAGATGAGCGCCCGGAAGCAAGCGTTTGCAAAGAGAGCCAGCCTTTCCAGATGGTTCGCCAGAAAGGCGGGGCCATCATGGGAGAGTGGAAGACGAGCCACCCAGGCGTGCCACTTCCGTCCGAGATCCGTGCCCACCGTTATGCTCAGAGGCGATTGAGCGGTGCGCTCGGCCAACACGGCCAGCATCAGAGGCTCAATCAGCGCGTTCGCCGGGGCGCTCTGGGTCGGAACGGGCGCAGGCACGCTTGAAAGAACGGGAACATATCAGCACGAGGGTCTCCAACATGCACCCACAGGCTTGCCGACTCAGGTGTCCCAATGGCCTGCACCTGGCGCATCCAGACATCGGTTTCGCGCTCGTCCCGTTGAAGCGCCCGGCCTTGCCGTGGGGAGTCGTTACGAGGAAGTTCTCGAGAAAGCAGCAATCTCATCAGTACTCAGGTACCCGTTTTTTCGGAATCTCACCTTCCCATGCTATAATGACTTTGTTATCTTCAAGCCAACGTACTTGGCTTCTGACAAATAAGTGGTGAAAAGACTAAGTTGGTAGTGGGGGTTGTGATGAAACTTCTGGTGGTGGATAGTGATCGTGATTTGGTAGAGATGATCACAGGGTGGTTGAAAACTCTTGGGCACGAAGTCCATCGTGCTTATACGGAGGAGCGAGCAAAGATCCTATGGGGGGAGCAGCGACCTGAGCTTGTTATCCTGGATAGTGCAATGAAGGGTGGAGATACACTGGCAATGTGTAGGGAAATGCAAAGTAAGCATGATGCACTGCTGCTTATCCTCTCTGATACGAGAGACGTGCATGATGAAATTCGTTGCCTGGAATCGGGTGCTGACGACTACTTGTATAAACCCTTCTTTCCTGCACAACTGCTGGCCCGTATCCATGCAGTAAGCCGGAGGTCTCGTTTCACCCTGGAGCGCAGACCTTCTGCCATTATTCACGTAGGCCCAATTTGTGTTGACTCACTGCACGACGAAGTCAGCATCCATGGAAAAACTGCTCATTTAACACCCACTGAAAGTAAACTACTGCATTTGCTCGCTATCAACGCCAGCGATGTATGCAGCGCGGATCAAATCGTGACCCATGTGTGGGGCTACGATGGGGATGGAGATGCCTGCTTGATAAAAGCCCACATTCGCCATTTGCGCCACAAGATTGAACCTGACGCAAGCAATCCGCAGTATATCTTGACGGTGCCAGGGGTAGGTTATACGTTGGTACGCCATGCTACTGAAGGGAATGAGATGGAAGAAATAACTCGCCCGCTACGTGTCGTCTCTATGTAAGCTGCACATTTTAGCGCGAAGTGTCCCTCGCTCTTTTCTGAGCGAAGATACCACAGGTGATGCCGCCGAAAAGGTACACCGCACCCACGCCAAGCAGGAGATAGGCTCCCTGGTCGTGCAGCACGACCAGGTAGATCGTGCCGACGATCAGCCCCACGACGCCTATTGACGCGGCCACCCCCAGCATGATCACGCTCGAAAAAGCCGCGATGCCACCTTTAGGCTGGACGGTCAGCGCCCCGACGATACCTGCCAGGATAGCAAGAATGCTCAAAGCAATGACGATGCCTCCTCGTGTTTGGTTCTGGTACGAGCCATAGATATTTATCAGGTAGTTGAGGCCAACGATGATACCCACCATACCCAGAGCGACCACGCCATAGCTCAGCGCAGTCTTAACCTTC
>WNGG01010257.1_pt1 | contig 13663 bp, 12 predicted proteins | sample 5400661 | NCBI WGS metagenome assembly WNGG01 (sample SAMN13153372, study PRJNA577476) | soil metagenome | isolation source: 100 cm soil or saprolite under Garry oak tree replicate 1 | place: USA:California | collected 2016-06-15
GAGGCCCAGCGCGGGCACCGCACCGCCACGCTGCAGGATCTCCATCTCACCCAACCGTTTTTCCAGGCGCTCGCGACGGCGACGAAGGGATTGGTAGATCGCCTCCGACGACGATGCGAGCCGGCGCTGCAGGATGGTGAGCGCAAAACCGACCGTGCCAGCCCGCTTGTCGTTCTGAAGGGCCTCCGCGCGGTTGAACTCTTCGCGGACGTACTCGGTGACCTCCTTATAAAGACGCGCTTCGGCGTCAGACAGTTTGTACGGAACCGTACGCGCGATACGCTCAGGGAAAAGCGGGGTGCCGTCGAATTTGAGCAGGTTCTCCTTCACCATGCGGCGCATCAGCCCCGAGAGGTCCACCTGATGCACACCGTCGCGGAACTTGCCCTCGAACTGGTCGCCATCGAGCAGCGCCAGAAAGAGCTGGAAGTCCTCTTCCTTGCCGTTGTGCGGCGTCGCGGTCAGGAGCACGAAGTGACGCGTGAGACTTGAGAGAAGCTGGCCGAGCCGATAACGCTTCGTGTATTTGACCTCACCGCCGAAGAATGTGGCGGAGAGCTTGTGCGCCTCATCGCAGACGATGAGGTCGTAGCGACAGTCTGGGGCGCTGAGCTTCTGCTGCACGTCCTCGTTGCGGGACAGCTTGTCGAGTCGCGCGATGGCGAGGTCGTTCTCGAGGAACCAGTTGCCAGTGCGAGCGGCCTCAAGCTTGTCGTTGGTCAGGATCTCGAAAGGCAGATGGAAGCGACGGTGCAACTCGTCCTGCCACTGCTCGGCGAGGCTTCCAGGGCATACGACGAGGCACCGCTTCAGGTCACCGCGCGCAATCAGCTCTTTAATGAAGAGCCCTGCCATGATCGTCTTGCCCGAACCCGGGTCGTCAGCCAGCAGAAACCGCAGCGGCTGGCGGGGCAACATCGCCTCGTAGACCGCCGTGATCTGGTGCGGCAGCGGATCGACCAGCGACGTATGGACAGCGAGCACGGGATCGAACAGATGCGCGAGACGGATCCGATGAGCTTCCGACACCAGCCGGAACAGCGCGCCGTCCCCGTCGAAGCTCCAGGGCCGGCCTTCCTCGACGACCTCGATGCGGGGCTCGTCGTGTCGATATAGGAGCTGGTTGGCGACTCGGCCGGACGGGTCCTTGTAGGTCAGTTCTACCGCCTCCGACCCAAACCACTGCACGCTGACGACCGTGACGAGGAAGTCCGGTAGGATGCCGCGCACCGAAGCGTTGGGTTTGAAGTCCTCAAGCTTGCTCAATCACACTCCTATGTAACCTTGTGCCAAATCGCTCCGCCCACGCCCGTTACGCTGGACGGCATAGAATGTGTGTCCCCGAAAACGCGGTCGTTAGGGCAATTTTGCGGCATCGGCAGGCGATGATGCGGCACTCCGACGACGGCGATTATCCGGCTGCAAACAAGCTTCGCTCAGGCTCGTCTCGATGCACCCGTGCAGCAGAGGAGGCGGGGATTCTAGGAAAGTTGAGCATCGGTGCACCGCGGTAGGTGGATTGCTTCGAATCATCGTATATAGAGAAATACGGTAGAGCATAGAATCAAACAATTCTGGAAGGCAGTTCGAGAAGTTGCGTAATCCTGTCATCCCCTCTCTAGAAGAGGGGTCAGGAGACGATGTCACATGAACGCCGAGAGAAACTCAGGGCTGAAGGTCACGGTGTACGGCGGCACAGCCGGCCACGACGCCTCGAGGGGCGAAATCGGCGGGAACAAGATCCTGGTCGAAACCGGCGAGCGCACGTTCTTTCTCGACTTCGGCATGGGCTTCGGCGCGAGCGGGAAGTACTTCGACGAATTCCTTCAGCCTCGCTCGGCTGTCGGCTTGCGAGACTACCTTCGCATCGGTCTCATCCCACCACTCGAAGGTATCTACCGCGACGACCTCTCTGCCCACGAACCAGATCTCTGGGACCGCTATCGCTCGCGGCCCCACTATCGTCGCATCGAGCGCCTCGACGCTGTTTTGCTAAGCCACGCGCACCAAGACCACAACGGCTACCTGGGGTTTCTCAAGCCGACGGTCCCCATCTACACAGGACTCATGACCGCGCTCATCGGCAAAGGGATGCAAGACCTGAGCACCGGCGCTGGCGAGTTCAGCTACATCGCTCCAAAGGAAGTGAATGAGGACGGCGTTCTAGTCGGCGTCCGGGGCCTACGCGTCGGCCGGCCGCACTACATCTGTGAGAGTGACGAGACCATCACACACGCGCTGCAAGAACTTCAGACCTTCTTCGCGTACCATCCCGGTGCCAAGACAAAATTCGAGGCCGCGCCCTGCGAGACGGCCAACTTGGAGCCCCTGGGGCTGCGCTTCTACCGAGTCGACCACTCGATTCCCGGATCCGCCGCCTTTGCCCTGAAGACCCCTATTGGCTGGATCGGCTACTCGGGTGACCTCCGCCGCCACGGATTCTCCAAGGCGCGCACCGAACGATTCGCCACGGAGTTGGGCGCCCTAAAACCCGAACTGTTCATTGTGGAAGGCACGCACCTCCGCGATGAGGCGTCGGTCGAAGAACCTGCGGTCCATGAGGCTGCCCGTGACGTCGTGCGCAAGGAAAAAGGCCTAGTGATCGCCGACTTCTCCGCCCGCAACATCGAGCGACTGCGCACCTTCAGAGACATCGCGCACGAATTGGGGCGGCGTCTCGTCGTGACGCCGAAAGACGCGTATCTGCTCGAGCAGATGCACGTGATCGATCCCAAGATTCCGACGCCGAGTGACGAAGGACTGTCCATTCTTCGCTCGCCCCGCTCCACCCGGAGTGGATGGGAGAAGGAGCTGCTCGAGCGCTTCGATGGCCATGTTACTGACACGCTTGCCATCCGCCGCGCACCCAGCGAGCACGTGCTCTGCCTCTCCTACTGGGACATCGCGAGTCTGATCGACATCGAACCCACTGGCGGGACCTACATCTACTCGGCCTCCGAGGCCTACGACGAAGAGCAGCATTTCGACCACGTGCGTCTCTCCAACTGGCTTGACTTCTTCCACCTTAACAAGGTGGGTGGTCTGCCTGATGCCGAGAAGGGCCCCTTCCACGCCTCCGGCCACATCGACGGCCCGGGCATGGAGTGGGTCATGGAGACGGTGAACCCTAAGAGGATTCTACCTGTGCATACTCAGAAACTTGGCTGGTTCGAGAAGCGCTGGCCCGAGAGGGTCGTAAGGGCATCATACGGGGAGGCAGTCAGGTTTGATTGAATCTCGATCAGCCGTCCCCAACTCCGTCCCAAGCGCCTCAGCACGGCGCACCAAGAAAACGCATCTCGCGGTCTCAGTGCGCCGACAGCTTCGGGCGCGTGCTAGGTGCGAACTGATCAGCATGCGTCGTTTCAGAGCTTGGCTGACAACTATCGCTGAAAGGAAAGGTCCAGAGCTGGCACAGTGGTTGGATCGCGAATTCCACTCTCTTTTGGAACGGACCGGCGCCCTTCGCCGATTGCCTGGGATCTCCGAAACCATCAGCGGGAGCCTATGCAAAACCCTCCAACACGATTCAGCGAAGTCGCGGTGCCGCTTTCTTAGGCGCCAAAAGCCAGCGCAGAGCCCAGTCGCTCCGTTTAACTAGGTCGGGCTTCCGAATCGCACCGCTCGCTCTTGACGGGTGCTAGTTCGTTTGGTAAGATTTCCTTACCACACGTCAGGAGATACCATGGACGCAGATACGATCCGCAACGCATTCAAGCTGGCTCTGGAAGAGGTTCAATCGGCTAGCAACTTTGCTTGCCCTGAGATTACAGATTCCCTAATACCACTCCGAGATCTCCAAGGCTTTGACAGTCTCTCAGCAGTGGATGCAGAAGTTCGCCTTTCACAGAGACTGGGATTCGAGATTGTGAACCTTCCATTCAAGAGCCAACAAGATGGGCACGAACTGTCGATCTCTGAAATAATCTCATTGGTGCGGGATCGCACAAGTGGAGAGAAGGTCTCATGAGTCTAGTTGAGAAGGATCGCCAGATCGTTGCTGCTCGTCTTCGCCTGGCCCGTGATATGGCTGGCCTTAGTCAGGCACAAGCAGCGAAGCTAATGGATCTTCACAGACCAACGGTTAGCGAAATCGAAGCCGGCCGCCGTCGAGTTACCGTAGAAGAGCTCAAGCTGTTCGCGAAAATCTATCGCGTAGGCGTGGCGTGGTTGGCAGGCGATCGTCCGGAATCAGCTAATCCAAAGGACGATCGGATACAATTGGCGGCGAGAGAGCTCAAGAAGCTTCGTCCGTCTGATCTCGAGCGTGTTATGAGGCTGCTAAGTGCTCTTCGCGAGGAACGCGAGTAATCCACCTTGACTGCCATGCGCGATGCGGCTCGTGCCGCACTGAAGCTTCGACACATGAACGGGATCTCATTGCAAGTTCCGCTTTCAGTAATCGATTTCGCTAGCGACAAACTGGGGATCGAAGTTCGGTTTCTGGACGCGCCTAGCCTAGAAGGATTCTATGTGCGCCGTGAAGTACCAGTCATTGTGATCGGCGCAGATCGACCTTACGGAAGGCAGGCCATGACCTGCGCGCACGAAATCGGTCATCACGTTTTCGGGCATGCAAACTGTTGGGACGCCATCGCGGGAAGCCAGGAAACAGGTGGCGTTCGCCGCGAAGAGTTCATCGCGACGACTTTTGGTGGCTTCCTAATGATGCCCCGGCCGCTTGTACTGCGCGGTTTTACAACACGCGGACTCGATTGCACAAGCTGTGCACCGGAGGATGTTTTGGTCGTCTCGGGATGGATCGGAGTCGGATACAGCACCCTCGTGGAGCATATGCGCTCCAGCCTGTCACTCATTTCCGATGCTCGCGCCGCATGCCTCCTTCGTATGGCGCCGAATCAGCTTCGTCGTTCGCTTGCTGCTCGCTTTGCACAGGTCGATTCGTGCACAGTCGCGAACTCTGACCTGTACGTCCTGGATGACGCCTGGCTCGATCGTTCGCTGGACCTTAGAGTCGGCGATGTGGTTGTGCTGAAAACAAGACAGGAATTTGAAGGGGCATGCTGCGTTTCTTCAGGGGAAATCCTCACCGCCACCTCACCCGGAATTGGCCGCCTTGTAAAACCCACTGACTCGTTCGCTTTGTTTGTTAGAGTCCGTAGGCGTGTTTTCGAAGGCCTGGCTGAGTTCAGACACCTTGAGGAAGTAAAATGAGCGCTCTTACTGGAACCGTTGTGACCGGCAAGCTCACAGATTGCTGGATACAGGCTATTCGGGCACTTCTGACTCCGGGCGTATCCGCAATCTCAGGATTGTTAGCCGTAACGACGGAGTTTGATGATGAAGGTCTGCCAGTCGAGGATCCTGAGTCCCGGTCTCTCATAGATACCTTCCTGAAGGAGAAGTTTGAAGGTCAAGGCATTGAAACCGTCGCCAGCACTTTGTTTCCGCACTCATTCTGGCAACCAGGTGTGCCACGCAAGCAACTGTTTAGACGATATCAGAATTTGCTTGCAAGATTGAAGAAGCATCGGGGAAATCGACGGGGAATGTATTTCGAGCGAATGATAGCATTCGATCCAAATGCGCCCTACGAGGGAAATCAACTCGAGTTCATTCTGGACTCATACGCCAAGGGATTACGGAGGAGCAGTGCCTTCCAAATTGTGTTGACTGACCCGCGACGCGATATGTTAGGCACTCCGCGACTCGGGTTCCCTTGCCTCCAACAGATCGCTGTGAATCCGAGTGAGCCCGACGGTACCTTGGGGTTAGTTGGCTTCTACCCTACCCAGTATTTGGTAGAAAGGGGCTACGGCAATTATCTCGGATTGGCGCGACTCGGGCGGTTCCTCGCCAGCGAACTGCGTCTCCGACTGAACACCGTGGCATGCGTCACTGCGAGAGCGCTTCTTGGCCTTCCCAAGACCGATCTTGGTAGGCTCATGAAATACATAGAGGCTGTCGAGGCCCGGCCCGGAGGGGAGGGCAACGAAATCACGTCAGCCGGCAGAGGACCAATGGTCGAGCACGTTCCCCTTCGTCGAACGACCGAAAAGGTTGTGCGTTGAGCGGTCAACTGTTGGTTCTAGAGGGCCCCGACGGCGTTGGAAAGACGACCATCGCAGACGGTCTCGAAGAACGGTTGAAAACCGGTGGAATTGCCGTTCGCCGATTCTCCTCTCCCGGAAATCAGGCCGGTACATTGGGTGCCCTTGTTTACGCGATCCATCACGAGCCAAAGCGATTCGGATTGACCCGGTTACCCTCCGAGGCACTGCAAGCGCTCCACATAGCCGCTCATTTGGACATGATCGACAACGATGTTAAGCCAGCCATCATAGCGGGCGATTTCGTACTGCTCGACCGTTTTTGGTGGTCTACGTGGGTCTATGGTCGTCAGCATGATGCGGCCCGCCACACTTTGGATGCTTTGATTCAAGCCGAACAAATTCACTGGGATCCTATTGTCCCTCTAGCTGTGATACTGCTGAATCGGTCCAATGGAGATCAACGGCTCGCACAACTTTATCAGCAACTTGGGGAGATACAGTCCGCGCATTACCCCGTTTTGCACGTATCTAATAGTCTTTCGCCGCATGAGACTGTTTCCGCGATCATGCATCTAGTAGGCCCGCTTTTGAAGAGTTGAGGGAGGCTTCGAGTGAAACAGCAAGTCTCGGCAGCCAGACGTCATGTTCGTCTTTAATAGACTAGCGCCCGCTGTCCCAACCGAGGTTTTCGATACCTACTGGCGATTCGCCGCTGAACGACAGGAGATCTTTTTCAAACGACTGGCGAAGAAAGCGGCGCCCTGGACCGATGATCCGATTCTTCGCGAGTACAAGTTTACGAACGCATATCGTGCTTCAGATCGCGTGAGCCAATTCCTAATCCGGCACGTGATCTATGCGGGGAATGCTGAGCCGAGCGAAGTTTTCTTCCGAACCATTCTGTTTAAGCTCTTTAACAAGACCGAAACCTGGCGTTTGTTGGAATCGAACCTCGGACTAGTCTCTTATCACCACTTCCATTTCGACAAATATGATGCTGTTTTGACAAGAGCACTCGAGTCTGGACAACGGATCTATTCGTCTGCGTACATCATGCCAACTCGTGCACGCGGATTTGGAATGAGCGAACCACGCAAGCATCGGACGCATTTGAGAATACTCGAACTCATGATGCGTGATAGAGCATGGGTTAGAATGGCGGATGCCCGAACTTTCCATGCCGCCTTTGGCATCCTTCGTTCGTACCCTCTGCTTGGGGATTTCTTGGCATACCAATTTGCCACGGACCTGAATTACAGCGAAGTGATAGACTTTCCCGAGCGCGAGTTCGTAGTTCCTGGTCCAGGAGCCAGAGATGGCCTTCGCAAGTGCTTCACCTCGCTGGGTGGATTGAGCGAGACCGAGGCAATTCGAATGGTCACCGACAGGCAGCAGGAAGAGTTTGAAACACGCGGACTACGGTTCCGGAATCTTTGGGGACGAGCTCTACAATTGATAGACTGTCAGAACATTTTCTGCGAGGTGGATAAATACGCTCGTGTGAAGCATCCGGACGCTAAAGGCATAAGTGGTCGAACAAAAATCAAGCGTCGTTTCTCACCTAACGAGAGCGCGCTCGATGTTTGGTACCCGCCCAAATGGGGATTGAATGACCGAATTCGGGAGCCGCTTGCGCATTAGAGAATGTGCACGGTTGCGATCCAATGATCAGACAGCATTCCAGACAAAGAGGAATCGAATTGAGTAAGTCTCTAACACCACAAAACAACACCCAGAAACCTAGCGTCCCCTTCTTTGGAGGCGAAACGGCGGACGAAGTTTGGCGAGCCGTCGCCAACGCGTTTGCTGATGGGCAGCCATTGATACAAGACGGACGTGGTGGAAGTACACGAGAGCTTCTTCATGCTGTTCTCGCGATTACGAATCCTCGCCAAAGGTGGCTTCCCTCACGGCGACCTGCTATGAATCCCGCGTTCGCGATCGCCGAATTGGTTTGGATCATGGCAGGCCGCGATGATGCAGCATTCGTGAACTTCTTCAATCCTGCGCTTCCGAACTACGCGGGCCGGTCGGGGCGTTATCATGGAGCCTATGGCTACAGGTTACGGCGTGCGTTTGGCCTAGACCAACTTATGCGCGCGAAGACCGCTCTAGAAGCAAACCCTGAGTCGCGGCAAGTCGTCCTGCAGATCTGGGATACTGAACTCGACCTCCCTAAAAAGGATGGAACACCGAAAGACGCAGATATTCCGTGCAACGTCTTGGGAATGCTCAAGGTGAGACAGGGGCGGCTTGATTGGACTCAAGTATTACGCAGCAATGATCTCTTTCTCGGCGTTCCGTTTAATATCGTTCAGTTTTCGTCTCTCCAAGAGGTGGTTGCCGGATGGTTAGGCCTGGAGGTGGGGCAATACACGCAGTTCAGCGACAGCCTCCACGTATATGAAAGGGATCTTAGCAAGATACGAACGGTGTCAGACGTCGGTACCCAACCCAATACCGACGATATCGCCCTCCCATTTGTGGAGTCGTCCCGCGCGTGGAGCAAGCTGGAGCGGGTAACCGATCGGCTGGTGTCGAACGATCTCTCTCGAATTGAATTTGAACAACTTGTCGCCACGAGCGACTTGCCTCTTGGTTTCCAGAATTACCTCACAATTCTCGCTGCCGACGCGGCCCGACGGCGCGGTTGGATCGATCAGATGGACCGGGTGGCTGCGTTGTGCCGTAACGCTGCCCTTTCACAGCTCTGGCGGGGTTGGTTAAGGCGCGTCTCTACAGCTCACCAGATTCAATGAATTGGAATTCGTGGCTTAACCCTGAAAGACGACGCCCATCGATCGGTCAGGCCTACGCCCGAAGCGAGGGCCGAACTGAGTTTGAACGCGATTTCGATCGGCTGCTATTCTCGGCACCCGTACGTCGGATGGCGGATAAGACGCAAGTATTTCCGTTAGAACGCCACGATGCTGTTCACACACGATTGACTCATTCCCACGAGGTGTCAGCAGTTGCAAGAGGGGTTGGAACGGATTTGGTCATCCGTTACGGCGAAAAGCTAGGAATGCCATCTGATGTGCTTCACATGCGCAACGTTTCTGCCCTTCTTGCCGCCGTGGGTCTGGTCCACGATATAGGCAACCCCCCCTTTGGTCATCAAGGAGAGGCCGCAATTCGTGAGTGGTTTCGGGACAATGGGAAGAAGATCTTCGAGAAATCCACTGGTGTTGGCGATGCACTCCAACAGGACTTCCTCAGGTTTGATGGAAACGCGCAAGCTTTTCGATTGGTGACCACGTTGCAACTACAAGGTGATCGGTTCGGACTGAACCTGACGTACGGTACACTTGCCACTCTTCTCAAGTACACAGTCCCCGCGCACGAAGCCAGTAAGGAAAACCCGTCAGCTGGAAGGCAAAAACCAGGCTACTTTCAGTCAGAAGAGGAGATCGTCAAGGAGGTGTGGCAAAAGACAGGCCTCGAGCCGGGACGCAGGCATCCACTAGCCTATTTGATTGAAGCCTGCGACGACATGACCTATTCCGCAATCGATGTGGAGGACACAGTAAAGAAGGATCTCGCTTCGTATGCCGATGTCCGTGAGCACCTCGAGAGTCAGATGGGACCCACCACGCCGGCAGGTCAGCGACAACTAGTAGAAGACGTCATTACGTTTTCTCGAGCGCAACGCAGGAAAATCGCTACTGCTGATAACCCACCGTCTCCAGCTGAACTGGATGACCTCTCCATGCAGGTGTTTCGAGTCGGCGCCATCTCAGGCATGGCTCGTGCGGCATTGGAGAGTTTCGAAACAAACTTCAAGGCCATTAGCCAAGGTACGTTTGAGGGTGACCTATTGAATGCTAGCGATGCGAGGCTACTTCGGAAGGGCCTTAAGGACTTTCTCAAACAAGTTGCGTTCCCACACCGCTCGGTCCTGGAGATTGAGCTTCAGGGAACACTGGTCATTCAGGAGCTGATGACACGGCTCTGGGACGCAATAGTTGATCGGGAGGACCCTGGAACTACGAAACCAGACCGGACAGTCCCCTTGAGTGCATATACCTATAGCCGAATATCTGAGAACTATCGCCGCGTTTTCGAAGATCCCAAGGCAGCGTTGCCAATTAGGTACCGCGAAGCACAGTTGGTTGTAGACATGGTGGCTGGCATGACAGACTCCTTTGCCCTGTCCCTGCAGTGTCGTCACGAATTCAGCTACTCTCAAAGAGCGCGTGAAACGCGTGCTGTTTTCCCACGCGTACGCCGCTGGACCAGTAAGCGCCCTACTAGAAACCGTCACACAAGTAGGTCCCGTAGCGATTTTTGGCGGCTTGCTTCGCGACCTGTGTTTCTTTCCTCCATCTCCTACGCCTTCTGATATTGACATCGTGGTCGCGACCGACTCGTCGACGCATCTAGAGAACAGCCTATCCCGGTTGACGCCTAACCTCAATCTCAATCGCTACGGGGGACACAGGATCGCACTTCAGGGATGGACCTTCGATGTTTGGGCGCTAGACCAAACATGGGCGTTCAAGAACAGACTGCTTGCCGGAAGGACTTTCGGAGACCTAGTCAAAACTACTTTCTTCAACTGGGATGCTATTGTATTCGAGGTCGCTGCAGAGACTTTTCATTATTTACCAAACTACTTCCAGTGCCTGGATGAGCGCATCTTAGAGATAAATCTCGAGCCTAACGCAAACCCTCCTGGTAATGCGGCGCGTGCACTTCGATTTTTGAAGTCGCGTCAGGCGTGTTGGGGGCCTAAACTGACGAGCTATATGTACAAGTTCCTTTCCCATGTCTTAGAACAGCAATCACCATCCATCCCCTCCAAGTATGAGACGTACCTGACGGGATCAGAAGCGCGAAGCGTTTTCCGCGCTCTGGACAAACATTTCTCAGCACATGCACGCGGGACCTTCGCGTATTCCTCTACAGAGACGACCCCTTAGCCGTGCACCGCCGGCATTAGCTAGAACAGTGCTTTCTTGGCCACCCAACATGGCCACAAGGCGCCGCAAGTGATCATCCACCCACCGCGACCTCGCCGCCGAGGCCTGCCCTGAGCGCAGCGAAGGACTTAGGCTACGGCGCCGCCAACTCCCGGTTGTCCCCGAAACGATACCGCACCAGCCCGTCGAGCAACCGTACTGGAGTGCCCAGCTGTCGCTAGCTGGATAGGCCTGCCCTGAGCGAAGCGAAGGGCCGACTCTGAGCGGCGCCGAGCGTCGCCTGCCGCATTTCCGCCCTTTCTTTCCCCAAAAACGCCCTAACGATCGACCTCTGACCATCCCCAGAATCGTCTCTCTACGCACGCCCAAGGGGGCCCTGTGCCGCCTTTCCCGAAGCCGAAGTTCCAGTACGCGTACAACGTCGCGAACGAAATCAACCATCTCAGACAGCACAAGCAGACGCGGGCGATACCCGCCAGGGCTCAGAACCGGTTGCTCATCGCCACATGGAACATCGCGAACTTCGGCGTCCAGGAGAGAACGGGCGATGACCGGAAGCTCATTTCCGAGATCGCAAGCTGGTTCGACATTTTCGCAGTCCAGGAAACTCATGAGAACTACGGAGATCTTGCGGACGTTCACCACAATTTGGGCGGGGCGTGGCGCTTCGTGATGTCAGACCGCGCCGGTAATGACGAGCGGCTGGCCTTCCTCTATGACAGTGCGAAGGTCACGCTGCTCGAAGAGATCGGTGAGGCGGCGTTCCCACCCAAGGACAATGCCAACATCAGCCTCCCGGGGATCACGCAACCGTTCGGAGGGTTCGATCGTAATCCCTACTTCGCAACGTTCCAGGCAGGCCAGTTCACCGTCCTCCTCGCCACGGTGCATCTGTTCTTCGGAAGTGACAAGCAGCAGAAGGATATCGATCGCCGCTCTCTGGAGACTTTCGTAGTGGCCAAGTGGGCGGATCGCGAGGCAACGAGCAAGACGGGCTATACGAGAAATCTGGTCGTGCTTGGCGACTTCAACATGCCGAAGGCGGACCCTGCCGACCCGATCTACAAGGCACTGACGAAGAAGGGTCTACAGGTGCCTGCACACACGTCCCAGGTTGGTTCTGCGATCGCCTCAGACGCACACTACGACCAGATCGCGTTCTTCCCCGGCGACGTCCAGCAGGCCTTCACAGGAAACATGGGAGTGTTTGACTACGACCAGGTGCTCTTCCCCGATCTTTTCCAGGCCCGAGGCGCCAAGGACTACAAGACTTTCGCCAAGTACCACATCTCCGACCACAGGCCAATGTGGATGGAACTCAGGACAGGCTAGGCACACTCCGCGCAAAGGATTGGTCATCCGCTGCGCGGCGCTAACGCCTCGTCTGCTCTGATTAGAAGGCGTTATGCCGGAATGTTTGCCGTAAGACCTAGCGACCGGTTGCGACCCCCCTGTACGTGCATCAGGGGGCCGTGGACGCACGCGATCTGGGGTCCAATGCGTCGAGTCGTTGAGACATGCGCCCGCCGCGGGTTCGTCATCCGAGGCCAGTTCACTAGCTCTTGCGACCGACCCTCTTGGGAGCATATTGAAACGTTACTCAGATGCTATGAACCCCGAGGCGCGATGTCGTGCGGCTCGCCTATGCCCCGAGGGGAGCAAATCGCGAAACCGGCTGAGCGAGCTACTCGCTTAGCCGGTTCTTTTACGGCTTGGACGTCAACCAACGACGCAGAGGGGAACGCGATGAACAGCTATCTCGCGAAGCGCGGATTGGGCACGCTTGCCCTGCCTCTAGCGGTCGTTGTCGCCCTCGCGCCAGCTGGATTTACGAGTTGTGGGGACAAAGCAACGGGGCCCTCTGGCGGCCCACCGACCTACCAAGGAGTGTTCGCGGGAGGCACGGGCGAAAGCGGCGTCCTGAAGGTTAGAGTTCCTGCCGGCAACCCCCCCGACGTGACTGGCTCGCTCACCTTTGTGGGTGGTGGTGACGTCAACCTGACCGGGACCCTGGACCAATCGACGGGTGCGCTCTCGTTGATAGGGGGCGGGTATACGATCACCGGTAACGTCGTGACTGGCGGGCTCGACGGGAAATACACTGGACCCGCAGGCTCGGGACAGTTCACTACGCTCAAGAATTCGACCAACTCGGTTCGTGTGTTTTGCGGTACCTATTCCGGTGTCGACCCAGGCACGCGGATCTTTTTTGATGGGATCTGGAACCTCACTCAGTCCGGCGACACTCTCGTGGGCGCGGGGGTGGGAGTCGTCGGCGATTCGAACACGTTCCTGCTGAAGGGCACCCTTCAAGGAAACACAGTCAGTCTTACGGCATCATCCGCTCGCGGCACTTCCACCACGACGGGAACACTTTCAGGGAATTCCGTTAGTGGCGGGGACGCCAACGAAACGTGGCAGGCGACTACCGACGCCTGCTACTTCATTAGCCCGATAACCATCACGCCAAAAAAGGACAGCGTGAACTTCGGGAGGACCCTGCAGCTCACTGCAACAATCAAGGACGCTAACGGCAATCCGCTGCTCGGGGCGAAAGCGAGTTGGTCATCAAGCAACACGAGCGTGGCAACCGTTGACCAAACCGGGCTCGTTACGCCGGTCGTTGATTGGCAACACCCGCCTCCGCCTCCCCCGCCCGGTTTTGGTGCTACGACTGTTAAAATTGCCGCTTCAGATAGAGTCAACTCCGATACCGCGATCGTTCTC
>WNGG01015825.1_pt1 | contig 13663 bp, 10 predicted proteins | sample 5400661 | NCBI WGS metagenome assembly WNGG01 (sample SAMN13153372, study PRJNA577476) | soil metagenome | isolation source: 100 cm soil or saprolite under Garry oak tree replicate 1 | place: USA:California | collected 2016-06-15
TCGCCTTGCGGGGCGCCGCGAAAGAGAACGAGGAGCTGCGGCGCGAGTTGGACGCGCTGAATCTGCGCGTCACGCAACTCGATGGCAAGGCCGCGGAGGCCGACCGCCTGGCCACGCTGCTGCATTTCCGGCAATCCCATCCAGCGGCGCCCATGCTTGCCGCCCGCGTGATTGCGGCGAGCGCGGACACGGCGAGTCGCACCATCTTTATTGATCGTGGCGAGCGGGAGGGGGTCCGGAAGGACATGGGCGTGATTACGCCCGATGGCGTCGTGGGCAAGGTGATCGAAGCGTTCCGCGGTACCTCGCAAATTCTGCTGCTCACCGACAGAGACAGTGGTGTGGGCGCCATGCTTGCCGATTCGCGGCTCCAGAGCCCGGTGGGCGGCACGGGCGAGCCGCTCCTGCTGATGAAATACGTCAGCAGCGACGACGAGGTGAATACCGGCGAGCGTGTGGTGACGAGCGGCATGGACCGAATTTTTCCCAAAGATCTGCCGGTGGGCATCGTGGTTGACATCAAACCGGGCAACCCCTTCAAGCAAGTCCGCGTGCGACCTGCGGCAAACCTCGACCGGCTTGAAGAGGTCCTCGTGCTTCTGACGCTCCATCCGCTGGAAATCAAGCAGGAACCGAACGCGGCAACGAACGCGGCGGCGCCGAACAGTGAGCCGGCGCCGGTGGCCAAGCCATGAACGGCACTTTTGACCTGCGCGCGGGCGAAACGCACATCGAAGTCTACAAGTTTCGCTCGGGCGCCATCGTTTTGGTCACACTGCTTGTGCTGGTGCTTCAGGCGCTGCTGCGCGTCTATTTCCCGCGCGCGGAAATGCTTGACCTGCCGTTGCTCGTCACCATTTATTTTGGGCTGAGCCGGCGCAATCCTTCGAGCGGGCTGCTCCTGGGAACCGTGATCGGTCTTTTGCAGGATAGTTTGAGCAAGGCGCCGCTGGGGCTCTACGGAATCGCAAAGACGCTGATCGGGTACCTGGCATCCTCCATCGGTGGACGCCTCGACACGGAGCACCCGGCGAGCCGCTTCGCCCTGACCGCCGTATTCTTTGCCATGCACCAGGGAATCATCTGGCTCATTCGCCGGCTGCTGCTGGGTCAGCCGGAAATGTGGTTCAACCTTCGGCTCGGCGCCGCGGCGCTGATCAATGGCGGGGTCGCAGTATTCCTCTTTTTGCTGCTCGACCGGCTCCGCGCGCGATCCTAACGCGCCGAATACCTGGCTGTCTGCCAACTCACAAATTCACCACCAGGCGGTACGGGTGCGGCTCAGCGCGCCTTCACCTACCCAAGCAGGAATTGCTTCAGGGCCTCGAACGTGTTGGGCAGAGCAATGCTCTGCTTGGGGAGCGCGAGGGGCGCGGCGAGGGGTTCCGGGAGAGGAATGCTGACGCCGGTGGCGCGGGCGACTGCATCGCGGAATTTGCCGGGGTGCGCGGTGCCCAGCACAATGCCCTGACTCGGCGCGTTGCGTTGCTTCAGAAATCTTTCGAAAGCAAGTATGCCGACGGCGGTGTGCGGATCAGTCAAATAGCCGAAGCGTTCGTGGACGGATTTCATCGCCTGCAACGTTTCGTCATCGGTTGCGGTACACCCCCAGATCTCGCGGCGCATTGCCGACAGATCGTTCTGATAAAGATCGGTCAGACGCGCAAAATTGCTGGGGTTTCCCACGTCCATCGCGCTCGAAAGCGTCGGCTGCGAGGGCCGCGGGCGGAAGCTGCCGCTGCGGAGGTATTCCGGCACGACGTCGTTCACGTTCGTGGCTGCGATGAATTGCGCGACCGGGAGGCCCAGGTGTTTGGCCATTACCCCGGCGGTGAGATTGCCGAAATTTCCGCTGGGCACGGACACGGCCACCGGCGTTCCGCGGTCCTTCAGCTTTGCCACGCCCGAGAAGTAATAGAACATCTGCGGCAAAAGGCGCGCGATGTTGATGGAATTGCCGGTGGTGAGCCTGATCCGCTCGGTCAACTCGGCATCAGCAAAGGCCTGCTTGAGCAGGCGTTGGCAGTCATCGAATACGCCCGCGACCTCGAGCGCGGTGATGTTCTGTCCGAGGGTGGTGAACTGCTTCTCCTGCGCTGCGCTGACGCGGCCAGCGGGATAAAGAATCGCCACGCGGACGCCCGGAACGCCGAGAAAGCCCTGCGCGACGGCGCTCCCCGTGTCGCCCGAGGTGGCGACGAGTACCGTGAATTCGCCGCCGCGTTTGCCGGCGAAATAGCTCAGCAGGCGCGCCATCGTTCGCGCGCCAAAATCCTTGAACGCCAACGTCGGCCCATGGAATAGCTCGAGAACGTGAAGCCGCGGCGAAAGCGTGACGAGCGGCACGGGAATCGTGAGCGCATCCGAGAGAATCCGCGCCAGTTCCGGCTCGGGGATTTCGTTGCCGACAAACGGAAGCATCACTTCGACGGCGGTCTCCGGAAACTTCATGGAGCGCATGCGGGTGAAAAAATGGGGCGGCAGCGTGGGGATGCTCACAGGCACGTAGAGACCGCCATCCGGAGCCAGACCCTGGAGAACGGCGTCGCAGAGCCTCACCTCGTCGCACTTGCGGTTCGTGCTGCGAAATTTCATCGAGAGCGCTCGAGTTGCGCTTGAATCAGCGCGAGAATACCGTCGGCGTCCAGAGAAGAATCGCGCAGCGCCGCAATCGGAATGGTGCAGTGCGCGAGCGCCTCATAGCTGCGCCGGCGCGAGGCGATGAGCGCGGGATAACAGCGCGCTACGGCATCGCGGGGCGCTTCGCCGGGTCGCGGTTGAAACGCGCCGCGCCACAAGACCGGCTTCGGTTCGGTGAGATAGCGCTCGATCAGGAGCTTTTCCTCTTCGGGTGAAGCGGCCAGATGAACGACAGTCATCAGTTTTCGCAGGCGCAATAACAGATGATTGCCGGCGTAGATCACGCTGCCGGTTGTGTCGAGAACGAGTTCGCGCTGGCGATGAGCCTCGAGTTCTCCAAGGATCTCCCCGAGCACGACGATCTCTGCCGCCAGATAACGCGCTTCGCGCTCGGCGTAAGCAGCGCTGTTGGGCCAGCCCATCCACGCGGCCACGCCCCCGATGCCGGAGTAGCCTTCCCCGGCGAGATGGGTCCGCAGGCGCTCCTCGATGCGGTCGTCGCAGCCGATGGCCGGACGGCCCGTTTGGGCTAACTTTTTGGTCCAAAAGGTCTTACCGGCGCCCGACATCCCGATAAATGCGAGGCGCAGGGGTTCAAGCAATCGCGTCGTCATGGAAGGAGTTCGCTACGATAGCGCGGCGCCCCTCTGGGCGGCAAGACAGCATTCCGCGTTCGGTCGTCTCGCCGGCTCCGGTGTCACTCGCGCATACCTGACCCTCAGGACGGGTTGCGCGGGTTCCGCCCAAGTGCTAACTTTAGCCCGACTTTTGTTGCTTGTGTGCAATAGGGTCAAGCGGCGCTTCGGAAGCTTTGCCGGGTTCGCAGGAAAGTTTCAAGAGCCTCGCGCAATGGAAAAGAAAGGCGTGACGCGAGCGGCCCCGAGTCGAGGGGCGCAGGCCGGTACGGCCATAAAAAGTTGTCAGGCTCGCGCGCGGGGTCGGCGTGTCTTACTGGTTCCGCAACGATAATCGGTTGCCGCAAACGCGGCTGGCGGTCGTCTCCTACATTACCGTAGGGATGATCGCGCTGGTGCTGCTTGGCTTCTGGAAGCTCGAAGTCGTTGATTCCGAAAAATACCTGCAACTGGCGGAGCGAAATCGCATCCGCACCATGCAGATCATTGCGCCGCGCGGGCGCATGCTGGATCGCGACGGGCGAGTGCTGGTGGACAACTATCCCTCGTTCAGCGTCCTGCTGCTCCGCGATGACGCGGCGCTGGTGGAGAAACATCTTCCCGCCATTGCCGAAGGACTCGGCATTCCGCTGGAGGATCTGAGAGAGCAGCTGAGCACTTCCAAGAATCTTTCCAAATTCCAGCCCATCGTCATCAAGCCCGAAGCTTCGAAGGCCGATGTGGCGTTCATTGAGTCCCACCGCGCGGACATTCCGCTACTGGAAATGTTGATGGTGCACCGCCGGCGCTATCTTCCTGGCGGATTCATGTCGCACGCGAGTGGGTACGTGGGCGAAGTCAGCGAGCAACAGATTGAGGCGAGCAATGGCCGGCTCCACGCGGGCGACATCGTCGGCAAGTCGGGCCTCGAGCGCCAGTACAATGACATTCTGATGGGCACGGACGGCATGCGCCGCGTGATCGTCAACAGCGTCGGCAAAGAACTCGGCCACCTCTTGCAGCAGGAGCCCATTCCGGGCCAGCAAATTCAATTGACGATCGACTACGATCTGCAGCAGGCAGCCGAACAGGCCTTGGCAGCGCGCCCCGGTGCAGTAGTGGCTCTGGACCCGCGCAGCGGTGAAGTGCTGGCGATGACCAGCCATCCGGCGCCGGACCCAAACGATTTCGCTATCCGCGTCTCGGCGGATGAGTGGAAGAAGCTCAACGAAGATCCGCAACATCCTTTGCTGGATCGCGCCATTCAGGCGCAGCTTGCTCCTGGTTCGGTCTTTAAGATCGTGACCGCCACGGCGATGTTGGAAGACAAAGTCCCGCCGGAGAGTTTCACTGCGTTTTGCCCAGGGTATGGCACGTTTTATGGGCGGCAGTTCAAGTGCTGGGTTTATGGGAAGAAAGCTCACGGAGTTGTGAATCTGCACAAAGCGATTCTCGAATCCTGCGATGTTTTCTTCTATAACGTCGGAATTCGTCTCGGCATCGACCGTCTTTCGTACTATGCCACCAAGTTCGGTTTGGGACATAGGACCGGAATCGATCTCCCCTCGGAGGAGCCCGGACTCATGCCTTCCGCAGAATGGGTCGAGCGCGTCTTTCATCGCAAGTGGTATGCTGGCGAGACCGTCTCCGTAGCTACCGGGCAAGGCGCCGTCATTACTACGCCGCTCCAGCTTGCCCGGATGATTGGCGGGATCGCCATGGGCGGTATCTTCAAACAGCCCCATCTGATCAAAAACGCGCAGAATGTCGGCGAAGAGCGATTTGAGATCTCCGAGCCCACCGTGGAAAAAATAACCAACGCGATGTACGGCGTCGTGAACGAGGGCGGCACGGGAGCGTCGCTCAAACTCGCCGGGATAGAGTTCAGTGGAAAATCGGGAACTGCCCAGGTGATCGGTTACGCCACGCGCGAGAAGGTAGGGAAACAAAAGAGATTTGAAGACAATGCCTGGTTTGTCGGCTATGCGCCGCGTCGCAATCCGGAAATTGTGGTCGCCGTGTTGGTGCAGGAAAGCGGAAAGCATGGCGGGGAGGCGGCCGGCCCCGTCGTGCGCGATGTCGTGAAGGCGTATTACGACAAGAAGGCCAAGAAGGGCGAAGGGCAATACACGGTCGAGTACAAGCGGTACAATTTCGGCAAGGGCAACAGCACTGCCGCGGCGGAAGCGCAACAGCAACAGCCGGCCATCAAGCACGAGGAAGCGGCGGCCGCTGTGCCGGCTCGCGCGGCAAGCGCCGCGAATCAACAATAGGATTTGCTGTCGCGGCGCATCTGCGCTGACCTTGTTATTTGTGACCGCATAGCGGTCAACAATTCGCGATGAAAGACGCACCAAGCACTCGAGATTACGACTGGTGGCTGCTGGCGCTGGTATTCGCCATCTGCACTATCGGTGTTCTGGAGATCTACTCCGCGACGCACGCCAGCGTGCTTGCGGGCATGCACGTGAAGCAGGTTCGCTGGCTGCTGATCGGCGTGATTTTGATGTTCGTTCTCTCGCGGCTGGACTATCACCTGATCCTCGAACAAGCTCCCATCCTCTATCTGATTGGGATCGCGGCGCTGGTGACCGTCCTGGCTGTGGGACATACGCGGTTTGGGGCCAAGCGGTGGATTCCGTTCCTGGGGCAGGTTTTCCAGGTGTCGGAATTGGTAAAGTTGATTATAATTGTGAGCGTTTCTGGCCGGAATGCAGTGGAAACATGCCGCGGCGGTTGCCCTTATCGCGCTTCTGATGCTGCCCATTGGCTGGCGCGTTTTGAAGCCGTATCAGAAAGAAAGGATTACCTCTTTCCTGCACCCCGAAGAAGACGCGAAAGGATCCGGCTACCAGTTGCTCCAATCGAAAATTGCGGTCGGATCAGGGGGCTTCTGGGGGAAAGGATTTGGCAACGGCACCCAGAACCAATTGGGCTTCGTGCCTGTCCGCTACTCGGATTTCATTCTGGCGGCCTGGGCGGAGGAACAGGGATTTAAGGGCGTGCTGCTTGCCTTAGGTCTGTACATGGCGTTGCTGCTGCGCCTGATCCAAAACGCCCAGCGCGCGAAAGACCGCGCCGGAATGTTTCTGGTCATGGGCGTGGCGGCAGCGCTGGGATTTCACGTGCTGGTGAATGTGGCCATGGTGATCGGCTATATGCCGGTGACTGGCATTCCGCTGCCGCTGATGAGCTATGGCGGTTCGGCCACTTTGTTTGTGTTTCTGGCGATCGGCCTGGTGATGAACGTGCGGCTACGCCGCTTCGTCAATTGAGCCGCCGCCAGTTCCGCACGCCGCAGGATTCCAGGAGCGGCCGCGGACAGGATTTTACAAGTGAGGATTGCATCGTCCGCCGTTCGGCCGGCCTTGCCCCGGCAACGGACTAACCGCAAAAGCATGAGGAAGCAAGACCCCTCCGGCTTTGAACGCCAGGCCGCGCCCGCACGGGTGTATCCGGCCACGGGCGGCCCGCAAGACGCGGGCCGATCCGTCCTGTTGACCCCGACCGGGTCGGGGTCTCAGGTGAAGCTGACCGCTTTGCGGTCACAGGCGAGAAGGAGTTTTCATGTCGAAAGAGTTAGTTATTTCCGCACCGGCCCACGAACGCCGTGTGGCTATTCTCGAAGAGGGTCAACTTGTTGAGATTTACATTGAGCGCGAGAAGGAGTTCGCGCTTGTCGGAAGCATATACAAAGGCCGCGTAACACGCGTGCTTCCCGGCATGCAGTCGGCCTTCGTGGATATCGGCCTCGACGGCGACGCCTTCCTGTACGTCAGCGACGTTTTTGAAAACTTGGAGCAATACGAGCCCGCAGGAATGCATCCGGAGCCTTCCGCTCCCGCGTTGGAGGCGCCCCTCGCGGGATCTGCGTCTGGTCCTCCAGGGGCGGAGGCGCACACATCCCGCGAACTTGCGGGCGATGAGACTGATGAGCTGACAGAAGAGCAAGCCCACGGGGCAGAGTCGTCCGACGCCGCTTCGGCCGGCCCCGCTTCCCCCGCAGCGGCTGAATCGCAGATTCGAACGGAAGATAGTGCTGGCAACGTCGAGCAGCGGCCACGCCAGAATTACCAGCCGCCCGTTGACCGCGGCGTTTACCCTGATAAAACCGGGGCGGTCACAACGGAAAACAACCGGCCGCACCAGGGAGGACAGGACTACGGCCGCGGCCGAGGGCGCGGACGCTGGGTAAACCGCGGCGGAAGGCGACACGGAGGGCCCCGGCAGGATCACGGACGTAACTTGCCGCCTTCGAAATACGCTTCGTCTCAAGGCTACGATAACCGGGGACCCGAACGGCGCGGTTTTGATCGTGCGCCGGAAGGGCCGCGCTATGCGAGTCCGGGGGGAAACACCGAGGAGCCCATCGTATTACCGGGTGAGTCCTTGGCGAAGTATCGCGGCCGCACGCCGGCGACGATGTTGCCTCCAGACGAGCCCGTGGCTCCGACCGGAGAGCCGCCCAGGGAAACCGCGGAAGCCGCCCAGCGCGCGGCGGATGCGGGAAGCGCTGCACAGCGGTCCTACGGACGGCTGCCGAGCTGGGTCCTTGCGGATGCCAGCCCGACTGCGGAAGCTGCCAAATCGAATGCGCCGGAAACCGCTTCCGTTCCGGAGCACACCGAGGCTGGCCCGGATCTCCCGGCCTCGAGCTTTGCCAAGCCCAGTTTGGAGCCCGCCACGGCGCACTCGGAAAGCGACCTGAGCGAAGAAGAAGTCGCTTCGCTGGCCGCGCGGCTTGCCGAAGCCAAGCACGAAGAGTCACAGGCTGTCGCGCCCGCCGATGCCGTTGCCGGCGACGAATTGGTCGAGGAAGAGGCGGAGGAAGCCAGAGAGATTCCTAGCCAAGTTCATGAAGAACATGAAGAAGAGGAAGCGATCGAGGAAGAGCGGGAGGAAGCCGAGCTCGCAGAAGACGAGGCCGCGGAAGAGCTGGCCGCAGAACCCGCCGAGCAGAATGGCGAGATCGTCGAACTGCAAGAGGCGGAGGCAGTCGAGACCTCACCCGCCGAAATGCCAATCGCCCAATCCGACGAAAGCTCATTGCTACCGGGCGAAACGCGCGCGCCGCACGATATTTCGCGTCAGGAGAATTACCGCGACGATCGCCCGCGCGACTCCGCGCGGATCGGCGGCAGCCCGCGCTCGCGTTTCCAGCGGCCATATCCCGGCCGCGGCCGGGACCAGGGCGGGCGCTACGGCCGCCGCGACAGCCGTCCGCCGCAGCGCTTCGAGCGGCGGCAACACGGCGGCCATCATGGCCCGCCGCGGCGTCCGAACCTCATTTCCGAAATGCTGAAGTCGGGTCAGGACGTGGTCGTCCAGATCGCCAAGGAGCCTCTGGGGAAAAAGGGCGCGCGCATCACGAGCCATGTGGCCCTGCCCGGCCGCTTTCTTGTTTATATGCCGACGATCGATCACATCGGCGTGTCGCGGAAAATCGCGGCGGTGGAGAATCGCAGCCGGCTGCGCCGGCTGGTCAGCGAGGCCAAGGGTAGCTATCCCGGCGGATTCATCGTACGTACTGCCGCGGGCGGCGCCACGGATGATGAAGTCCGCGCCGACATCGAGTTCCTGGGAAAAACCTGGAACGAAATCAAGAAGAAGAGCGAAGAGCGAAAGGCGCCGGCGCTGCTTCACCGTGACTTAAACCTCGTCGAGCGCATTTTGCGCGACTACGTCAACGAGGACTACACCGCCATCTGGACCGACAGCGAAGAGGAGTACGGAAAGATCCTCGAATTCATGGGCCGGTTCCAGCCGAAGCTGGTCAACCGCGTCAAGCTCTACTCCAAGGAAACGCCGATTTTCGAAGAGTTCGGCATCCAGCACGAACTCGACAAGGCGCTGCGGCCGAAGGTGTGGTTGAAATCCGGCGGCTACATCGTGATCAACCACACGGAAGCGCTCGTCGCCATCGACGTCAACACGGGCAAATACGTCGGCAAAGGCTCGACGCGGCTCGAGGACACCATCGTCAAGACGAACCTCGAAGCCGTGAAGGAAATCGTGCGGCAGATTCGGCTGCGCGATCTCGGCGGAATTATCGTCGTGGACTTCATCGACATGGAGGAGCGGCGCAACCGTGAGAAAGTCATGATTGCGCTGCAACAGGCGCTCGAGCAGGACAAGGCGCCGTCGAAGGCGCTGGGCTTCAATGAATTCGGCCTGGTGGCTATCACGCGCAAGCGGACGAAACAGGCGCTCGAGCGCGTGCTCTGCCAACCGTGCCCGTACTGCACCGGTTCGGGCATGGTCAAGTCCATCCCCACGCTCTGCTATGAAATTCAGGCCGAGGCGCGGAAGATGGCCATGGAACAGGAGGAGCCTAACCTGACGCTGCGCGTCCATCCGGAAGTCGCCAAAGCGCTCAAGACGCGCGAGTCCATGCTGATTGACGAACTCGAGCAGACCACGCACAAGCACGTTATCATTCAGTCTGACGCCACGCTCCACTGGGAGCAGTACGATATTTACTAGCCTTCCGTCCTCCGTGTAGGGGCGCAGCACTGCTGCCCCTCACCTCGGCAACCAGCTCAAGAAATGCCCGAGCGCATCATTGGCCCGGGCGTTTCGCTTTTAAGCAATCATGGAAGAACAGAAGCGGCTCGTTGTTCCGTAGGTTTTTGAGCCATGAGGCAGATCTGGCGGATTCCTGCTAGACTGATCTGCTCCACAACCCTTGCGGCATCCCCGTACTTTGACCTGGCATCCACGGCAAGATAGATCTTCTTCTCCGCCCCTTCCTGCAAGGCGTCATGAATGAGGCCCGGTAGGTTCTCCGGCGCAACATGGTTGTACCGAAAGAAAGCTCTGCCATCTCTCGTCATGGTAATTCGCATTGCATCGTCACGTACGGCCGAACGCTGCGCGACGGCGTGCGAACTCCTTGGAAGGTCTACCACCCAAGGCCAAGGGTGTTGATGATATGTTGTGTCCTCGGCCAAAAACTCCACGATGAGCACTACGAACGCAATCGCGAGGAAGGGCCATGCATTGATTCTGGAGTAGAAGGCGGACCTTCGTTTTGCGGCTCGCTGCGCTGCGGCTTGACTGGGAGACCACACGGGACGACCTCGCAGGCCGTGAAGGCAAATTCTCTTCTACACCATTAGACACCGTGGCAGTGCCAAGGTTTTCTGGGGATCATCCCTGGCCACCGAAAGGGTTAACAAGGGACCACTCGGATGAGAGAGAAACGCGCGTCGAGATGCGGGGACATCTACTAGAGGCTGGAAGTCGGGAGTTCTACGAGCTTCCTGAATCGAGTCCTCGATCTCGCGGAACCTTCAGCCGAATTGACCTGTCCGGACGGTCAGGTTTTTGAAGTGCGCAAATCATTACCATTTCTTTGTTGCTCCATTTCCGGCGCGCGTCTAGATTTAAAGCACGTTGGCCCATCCTATCCGGGCCGAATCAATTCTTAGCAACCAAGTCATGGAGGAACTAATGTGGAGTAAGCAGCAACAAATCGACGCGCCCGCCTCATCGCCGGCGCAGGGACCCGGCTCTCCAGTCTCGTCTCTCAACGCTCCCTCAGCCGTGCGCCCGAGCAGCCCCGCTGTTCAGAATCTCGCGCGCCTGGGATCCGGCCTGGAAATCAAGGGCCACATCACCGGTACAGAAGACTTGCAGATCGACGGAAAGGTCGAAGGCCCGATTTCGTTGCACGGCCATGCGCTGACCGTCGGCTCTACCGCGCAGCTCAACTCGGAAATCAACGCACGCGACGTGGTTGTGTACGGCAAGGTGATCGGAAATCTCCACGCGCGCGGCCGCGTCGAAGTCAAGAGGGATGGCTCGGTCCTCGGTGACATTGCTACGGCGCGCATCAGCATCGAGGACGGCGCTCAGTTTAGAGGCCGCATCGAAGTTGATCCGACAAAATCGCAAAACGCGGCCGATTAGTGCCGTTCCAACTATTTGGAACCCACCTGAGCTCCGCATTCAGCCCGGGCTGGGAGAGAATTTTTGTGGCGCCGCTTTAGCCTGAAAAGTTGGAGCGGCATTAGCTGAGCAAGTTGCCGGCGAAGTCCGGTTTGCCTCCACCCTTCACGGTGGCCACCCAGGCATCTTTCCGCCTGTGAGCAGACGTTGCTTCGCGCGGTGGCCCTCTGCGAACCTCGAATTTACAACCCCTATCTTCCCGAATAGCGTTGCTCGCGCCACGGATCGCCGTACGCGTGATACCCGTTGCGCTCCCAGAAGCCCAGGCGCTCTTGATCGAGCAGCAGAAAGCCACGCACCCACTTCACGCTCTTCCATCCATAAAGATGCGGCACGACGAGACGCAATGGGCCGCCATGCTCGGCCGGGAGGGGCGCGCCGTCGTGCTCGAAAGCGAAGAGAACGTCGGGCTGTTGGAGGTCGGCGAGGGGGACATTTGCCGTGTAGCCTTCTTCGGCCAGCATGAGCGCGAACTGCGCCCCGGGCTTGGGTTTGACGAGCTTCAGAACGTCCGTAAAGAGCACGCCCCTCCAATGATTGTCGAGGCGGCTCCAGCGCGTCACGCAGTGAAAATCGGAAACGACCTCGGTCTGCGGCAAGGCGCGAAATTCCTCCCACATGAGCCGCACCGGCTCCTCGACCTCGCCGGAAATCTTGAAGTCCCACGTCGCAGGATCGAAGACCGGGACGTGGCCAGAGTGCAAAACGGGCCACTTCAGCGTGAGCGACTGACCCGGCGGCAGGCGGCCTTCCCTCCGCGCTAGGTTCTCAAGCTCCTTGCGGTTTCCGTCCCTGCCAAGCAAAGCCATGGCAAAGCACTTCCGTTAGCTTATATCCACTTCCAAACCGCCCACCCACCCCGCCGCAAGGTTGTAGATCGCAGCTCCGATCGCTCCAAAAATTCCACCGAGGACGCCGTAGAACAGCGGCAAGATGATGATGGCGCCAACGCCGAAGAAGATCTTGAATCCGCCGAGCTCAGGGGGCGCGAGCGCCGCTCCAAGCATCGAAACTAGCGCGAACACCGCGCCCAACATAAGCCCTAGTAATCCATACAAAACCATGCCTACCTTAAACGCGGAGCCCGGGCCGATGCGTTTGACTGCCGCCATGGATTGCCTCCTTTTCAAAGTTGGCGCGGATGGTACTCAACCCACTCGCCCAGATAAAGTATCACTTCCCCTTTGGCGCGTCCTCGCTTTTCCGTATGCTATGATTTTCCACGAGCTGCGCATGACGGCACGCATCCTTGACGGAAACAAAATCCGCGATCAGATTTTCGCCGAGCTGGCGGATGAAATCCGCGTGCTCACCGCGGCGGACATTCGTCCGGGCCTGGCGGCGGTGCTTGCAGGGGACAACCCCGCGTCGCACCTCTACGTGAAGAGCAAAATCGCTGCGTGCGAGCAACTCGGAATTGCGAGCGGCCTGATCGCGCCGCCCGCAACGGCGACCACGCTCGAAATGATCAACCTGGTGGAAGGGCTGAACCGGGACAATCAGGTGGACGGCATTCTCATCCAGTTGCCGCTGCCGCCGCAGGTGGATACGAAGCGGGTCCTCGAGGCCGTCGATCCCGAGAAGGATGTGGACGGGTTTCATCCCGTCAACCTCGGGCGCCTCGTCAGCGGGCGTCCCGGGCTGGTAGCCTGCACACCGGCGGGGTGCATGGAAATTCTCCGCCGCAACGAGATCAAGATCGAAGGCGAAAACGCGGTGGTGCTCGGCCGGAGCGACATTGTCGGCAAACCGATGGCGCTGCTCTTGATGCACGCGAATGCCACGGTGACGATTTGCCATTCGAAAACGCAAAATCTGCCAGAAGTTGTGCGGCGCGCGGACATTCTTGTTGCCGCCATGGGCAAGGCCGGGTTCGTCCAGGCGGACTGGATACGTCCCGGCGCGACGGTGATTGACGTGGGCACGAATCGCGTGACGGACCCCGCAGAGGCCGAGCGGCTTTTCCGCAGTTTCCCCGAGCGCATGGAAAAATTCCGCGCGAAGGGCGCGGCGCTTGCCGGCGACGTGCACCCTGATGCCGTGAATGTGGCCGGCGCCTTGACTCCGGTTCCCGGCGGCGTCGGCCCGATGACCATCACGATGCTGATGAGCAACACGGTGAAGGCTGCGCGGCTGCGACGCGCTCCGGCAGCCAGGCGCGCGATGCAACCAGCCGCGAGCTCCGGACGAGCCGGCCGCTGAACGCCGTTCATGCTGCGACTTGGCTTGACCGGGGGGATTGCCAGCGGGAAGAGCGCCGTCGCGGGGATGCTGCGCGAACTCGGTTTTCCCGTGCTGGACGCCGATGCTCTGGCGCGTCGTCTGATGGAGCCGGGCCAGCCGGCGCATGACGAAGTCCTCCGCGAATTTGGAGCGGAAATCGCAGGCGCGGACGGCCGTATCGATCGCGCGAAGCTCGCGGCGGTCGCGTTCGCGGATCGCGAAAAACTCGAGCGGCT
>WNGG01005868.1_pt1 | contig 13659 bp, 11 predicted proteins | sample 5400661 | NCBI WGS metagenome assembly WNGG01 (sample SAMN13153372, study PRJNA577476) | soil metagenome | isolation source: 100 cm soil or saprolite under Garry oak tree replicate 1 | place: USA:California | collected 2016-06-15
GTAGTTGTAACAATCCCCCAATGCGGCATAGGCCAAAGCGTACTGCGGATCTTTTCCGATGGCTTGCTGGTGGTGTTCGATTCCTTTCTGCACGCCGTCTACGGTCAGCTTGTTGAAATAGTAGCGACCCTTCAGATAAAGCTGATACGCCTCGGCGTTTTCAGTGTGACGTCTGGCCAATTGTTGTTCTTGTGCATTCGTCAGCTTCAAGCGCAGCTTCTCTGCAATCTCGTGAGCGATCGTTTCCTGTATCGTGATAGTGTCTTCATGTTTTCTAACGTACTGTGCGCCCCAGATATGGGTGTCGTCGCGCGCATCGGCCAGCTCAACACTGATGGAAATCAGATCGTCATGCCTGGCGAGGCGGCCCGTCAGAACGGCCTGTACCTTCAATTCTTTACCTACGACGGACGCATCGGTTTCGCATCCTTTATAACGAAACGTCGAATTGCGCGACATGACTTTGAGTTGCGACAACTGGGACAGGTTATGGATCAAATTCTCCGCGATTCCCTCGCCGAGGTACTCAAGACCCGGATCGTTCGCTACGTCAGCGAACGGCAGGACGGCTATCGAATTGATTGACGGTCTCGCGGGTTCCTCAGTCACTTCCTTTACATTGGCAACGAAGCGATAGCCTCGCCAGGGAACAGTCTGAATGTATTTACTGTCGCGCGGCCGCTCGCCGAGCGCATTTCGCAGAGTTGAGATATTTCGCGCGATGTTTCCTTCTTCGACGGCAGTATCGGGCCAGACGAGTCTGATCACCTCGTCTTTGCTCAAAATGTGTCCTTTGTTTTGGACCAACACCAGCAAAATGTCGAAAACTTTTGGCGTTAGCGGGACCACTTCGCCATCGCGCAGCAACCGCCGCTCGCGCGCATCCACGCGAAATTGACCGAACTCGTAAGTCGTTTGTGTTTGCCAGAACACTTCGATTTCTGCTTTGAGTTTCCGAACTCTTTCCGAAACCTTTCCGAACTTGCAAAGGACTTTTGGGCTGCTCTGGAATTATCTTCCTGGCTTGAAAACAGTCGCGGTGATTCTATTGAAAGACCCGCGATGGAGCAACAGGATCGAATCACCAAAAGGAGCTAAATCAATGAGCGAAGTCGAAAGAGAAATACGGAAACTGGAAGAAGAACTGACGCAAACGGAGATGCGACTCGATTTCGATGCTCTCGATCGCATCTACGCCGATGACATTATGGTTACAGCGCCGATTGGTATCTGCGTTGACAAGCCGGCAGTTATGAATGAAGTGCGCCAGGCTGCCGAGAAAGCTATCGTCGGACGATACGACAAAGACAATCTAAAAATCCGTGCATACGGCGACCTGGCCATTTCGAGCTACCGCATGACGGCCTGGGCAACGTTCGAGGAAAAAGAGATCAAACGCGCGTTGTGCATCACGAACGTATGGATGAAGCGCAATGGCCACTGGCAGATCATTGCGAGACACACAGCCAGTCTGCCAGGTGACACGCCGCCGGCGGGAACATGTAGCTGACCGTGCGTCGTCGGATGCCGTCAGTTAGAGTCATCAAGCAAGAGCAGTTACTTATCCCCTCGCTCGAAGCCAGGGTTGAAGTCCCATGCGGCGCACAAGGTTGTCATAGCGCTGGTCACCGCGAAGACTGTCAAAATTGGGCCACCATGTAATAAATGGCAACTGACCGCTCCGTTGCTGAAAATCTTTCTCGAGCCAGGCGAATGCTTGATCCTTATCACCGAGTCCGGCATAAACAGTTGCCACAAAGAAACCGATCGCCGCGTGTTTTGCATATCGATTTTCGATTTCCTTAGCCAGAGCAAATGCCTCTGCTCGTTTTCCAGTTGCCCCGTAACAGTGTCCCAGGTTACCCAGGGCCAGACTTGCCCTGCCGGATGAATCGACAGCTTTCTGAAACTCAGCAGTGGCCTCTTCATAGCGCCGTTGCTTAAGATATGCCCAGCCCATGTCATTGTGGGCGATCCAAAAACCTGGATCGAGTTCAACAATCTTCTTGTCCTGTTCGATAGCCGAGTTCAAATCATTCTTGAGCAGATATGCAAACGCAGCATTGGCGCTGATAAGGGGCGAGAGAGGATCCAGTTCCTGGGCTCGTTTGATCTCAGTCATAGCCTCATCGAAGCGCGACCTGGTCCTGAGATAGAGGGCAAACCACTGATGTGCAGTCGCATAGTTGGGGTTGAGGCTGATCGCGCGTTTGTATTCGTTCTCAGCTTCCGGCCAGCGCCACAACTGTTCATAAATTTTCGCTGAAGATGTATGCGCCTCGGAAAGGGAGTCATCGATTTCCAGCGCGTGGTCCGCAGCAGTTCGGGCTTTCGGCAGCAGTTCACTTGAAGGCATACCTGCATTTTGTTCCAACAGTGAATAGGAATCAGCAAAGCCTACGTAGCCGAGGGCATAATTTGGATCTCGATCAATTGCCTGTTGAAATTCTTCGATTGCTTTCATCAGGGCCTCGGCAGTGCGCTTGCCCTGGAAGTAGCGTCCTCGTAAGTAGAACTGATAGGCCTCGGCATTTTTCGTATCGCGACGCGTAAGCTTCTGTTGGTCCTCGCCGGAGAGTTTCAATTTCAGCTTGTCGATAACTTCGCGCGCGATAGTTTGCTTAACGGACAGCAAATCAGATGCTCTTCCTTCATATTCATGGCCCCACAGCTGGGCGCCGGTGCTCGTATTCACAAGGTCCACCTGGATGTTCAAAGAATCTCCCAATTGCCGAACGCGACCCATCAGTACCGCGCGCACATTCAACTCGCGACCTATGGCCTGAGGATCAACCTCTTTACCTTTGTAGCGGAACGCGGTCGTGCGGGCAATGACTCGCAACTGTTGCAACTCAGTCAGGCTGTTAATGAGCGCCTCCGAGATTCCATCAGAGAGATATTCCATGTTTGGATCATTCCCGGTATTTGCCAGGGGCAAAACTGCTATTGAGTCAATCTCACCGGCGGATCTCGCAGAATAGAAACGGTAAATCAAACCGGCGGCCATTGCTGCGGCCAGGACCATCAAACCGATGATCAAATTTCCCCGGCGAGATTTGCTCCGCCGCCACAAGCTGTCAGTGACCGGTATCGTTTGCTTAGCTTCTCCGCTTGCCGTTGCGTCAGCCGGGGCCGCGAGATTCGTATCTCGCGTTCCGGAGCGTTCCATTTCTGCGGCCAATTCCAGACGCGACTTCAGTTTCTTGAGATCAAGGAGCATGTCCTTCATCGTCTGGTATCGTTGCTCTCGGTCTTTGTGCAGCGCCTTGTCGACAATGCGCTCGAGCTCAGGCGGAATCTCGCGCGCATAGCGGGCCAGGGGTGACGGCTCTTTCTCGCTCAGAATAGACGCCAGGATTTCATTTGTATTCGAACCTTCAAATGGCAGACAGCCTGCGACCATTTCGTAAATCAAAACTCCGAGGCTGAAGATGTCCGTGCGCGCATCCACTTCACTTCCGCGAGCTTGTTCAGGGGACATGTAGAGCACAGTGCCCATGACCATTCTCGGGTCGGTGTTAACAGCAAAGCGCGTAGGAGCCTCAGTATCAACCAACACTGACGGCGCTCGCTCCGTGAGTTTCGCCAGCCCAAAATCCAACACCTTCACGATGCCGTCGCAACGTACCATAATATTCTCGGGCTTGATGTCACGATGAATGATACCCGCCGCATGCGCGGCGGACAGGGCGCTGGCGATCTGTGTGGCGACATCAAGTGCTTCACGGAGCTTCATGGGCGCCCCGATCATGCGGGCGCGCAAGGTCTTGCCATCGATGAATTCGGTCGCGATAAAACGCGATGGTCCGATCGACCCGATCTCGTAGACCGTGAGAATTTGCGGATGATTCAGACTCGAAGCGGCTTTTGCTTCCTGAATGAATCGCCGCAGACGCTGCCGGTCCGCAGCCAGAGTTTCCGGCAGAACCTTGATCGCGACCGTTCGATCCAATTCCGTATCGACCGCGAGATAAACTTCGCCCATTCCGCCTTCACCAATCTTCGAGCGGATTTCGTATCGACCTAGTTTGGTGCCAGGAGCAAGGTTCATTTCGGAGGTTAGAGGCCGGGTTTCGCCAGCCCGAAATCCAGAATCTTCGCGTCACCATCACGCGTAATCATAAGAATTTCATAGTGATCCAGTCTGGTGCCTTTAATCAACGTGATGCTCCGTTTTCCGAATGCGCATTCTAGCTGAGTTCGTGAGCGAGAGGCCAGAAAAAGGCTTTCTGCTTAAAATGACCAGGCGCATATAGTACCATCCTCGCAATTTCTTCAAAGGAGATTCGCATGCGACCAAATTTCCTCTTGTTATTCCTGACGGTTTGTTTCTCTCCGTTGTTGAGTCACGCCCAGACCTCGCCACAGCGAAATTATCCGGCGCCCGTCGAAGGCGACTACGTCATTTCCAACTTTCATTTTCACAGCGGCGAGACATTGCCTGAATTGAAGATGCACTATCGCACCATTGGTACTCTGCAACGTGATGCTTCCGGTGCCGCGCGCAATGCGATCCTTATCGGGCACGGGACGGGCGGAGCGGGAACGCAGTTTCTCTCGCCGCAGTTCGGGAATGTTTTGTTTGGGCCGGGCCAGTTGCTCGATGCTGCGAAGTATTACATCATCCTGCCGGACGGCATCGGCCATGGCCGTTCGAGCAAACCAAGCGACGGGCTGCACGCGCGCTTTCCGCATTACACCTATGACGACATGGTGGCGGCGCAGTATGAACTGCTGACAAAGAAGCTGGGCGTGAATCATCTGCGTCTGGTCATGGGCACTTCGATGGGTGGCATGCAGACCTGGGTTTGGGGCGAGACCTATCCGGATTTCATGGATGCCCTGATGCCGCTGGCCAGCAATCCGGTGGAAATCGGCGGTCGCAATCGCGTCTGGCGGCGGATGGCAATGGACGCGATTCGCGACGACGCGGAATGGCAGGGTGGTGAATACAAGACCCAACCAATGCGCGCGCTGATCGCTGCCGAGAATTTATTGTTGCTGGCGGGGAGCGCGCCCTTGTTTTGGCAGAAACAGGCGCCGACGCGGGACGCGGCCGACAAGTTTTATGCGGATCGACTCAAAGCCGCAGTGGCACGGCTTGATGCAAACGATCTGCTATACCAGCTGGACGCTTCTCGCGAATACAATCCGGCGCCGAAACTGGAAACGATCAAAGCCCAGCTCGTCGCCATCAATTCCGCCGACGATTTTATTAACCCGCCGGAGCTGGGAATGATCGAGCGCGAAATCAAACGGGTTAAGCGCGGCCGCTTCATCATGATTCCGATCAGCGATCAGACGCGCGGTCACGGCACGCATACGATCGCCGCAATCTGGCAAGGATATTTGAAAGAGTTGCTGGCAGAGTCGAAGCGGTAACCATAATTGTTTCAAGAGAATCAGAGACGTCTCTTCTACGCATCGTGATGCTTACGCCGCCGAAGTGTAGACTTAGGAAAATGGAAAGAGCAGTGCGCAGAATAGATCCGACTCGTTACAAGAGACTACTATCTCAAACCATGCCTGTCGTTATTGAAACGGAAGAAGAGAACGAGCGCATGCTGAAAGTTATCGAAAAACTAATGGAGAAGGGTGAAAGCCTATCACCTGAAGAAGAGAAACTTCTAAAACTACTCACCAGATTAGTAGAAGACTTTGAAGAACGATATTATCATCCGAGTGATGCCACTCCGCTAGAAGTACTCCAACACCTAATGGAGTCCCGCGAAGTAAAGCAGACTCACCTGTGGGAAGTTTTCGGCTCGAAAGGAATTGCTTCTGAAGTACTCAACGGCAAACGGGGAATCAGTAAAACTCATGCCCGAGCGCTAGCGGATTACTTCCATGTGCCTGCAGACTTGTTTATTTAAGTTCTTAATCCCAACAACAGAATCTGGACTGTTTCGCTACGCGCTTACCAGCCTCACAACTCATCAAACATCACTTCATCGACATAGCACCAGCCCCATTCCTCGCCGGGTTGGAACGATTTGATGATTGGGTGTTGCGTCGCATGAAAGTGTTTGGTCGCGTGCTTGTTTGGTGAAGAGTCACAACAGCCGACATGACCGCACATCATGCAGAGACGCAAGTGCACCCACGTGTCCCCGGTCTTCAAACAATCCTCGCAACCCCTGGCACTCGGAGTCACTTGCTTAATCTGATCCAGATGTGTGCATTCGTCCATTGCCTGCTCCCGCCTGTATGAAAAATCTATCGATACTCTTTTCAGCTATCTTAACGAACATCCTTCACACGCCCAAGTGTTGCTTTGAAATTGCGTCTCAAAAACAAGTTACCGCTCGACATTCTTGACGGACAAAAATTTCGTCCACCCGCGCGGCCCTCGCGTCTAACAAACCGGCAAGAGAGGTTCGCCCAGAAACTAACGCGTTCACCCGACAGGTCGGAAGCGTTTTTCTCCTCTGCCTCTTCGAAAGCGAACCTGAAAGCCCTGGTATCTCGGGGTTAACAGATCAACTTTTAGGAGGGACTGATTGATGAGAAAAACTATTTTTCGTATTGCTTTGTTGGCAATTTCGTTGGTGGCCGCGTTTGGGGCAGCCTCGGCACAGAGACGTGGGCACATTGACCGAAACGAGCGCCGAGAGCTGCGCGCAGATCGCCGGGAAGTAAGGGCCGACACGAGGGACATTCGCAGCGACCGGCGCGACATCCGCGAGGATGTTCGCGACCGGGGAGGCGATGTGCGGGAGTATCGTCAGGATCGGCGCGAGGGCGCATCACAAGCCGAGCTGCGGGCTGATCGGCAGGAGATTCGAAGCGATACCCGCGACATTCGCAGTGATCGCCGTGACATACATGGAGATTACCGCGATCGGCGTGGTGACGTCCGAGACTATCGGCACGATCGCCGCGAAGCACGGCGGGATTAGCCATGGTCAGAAACCGCCTGCGGTAGCGGGCGGTTGACCCTGAGATTGGGGATAAGAGGTGGCAAAGACATCAAGATCAGTGTGACTTAAGTTTTGAACCGGAGGGGCTGAATCCGGATAACGTGGTCATGCTGCCGGGGACGAGCGTTGAGGCACGCTCGTCCCTTTTTTTGGAGTGCGTCGGCAAAGCGAATCATTTGGTTTGGAGTCCCGCCTTTAGGCGGCCAGATTCACTCGCATTCGATTCCGCCTGAAGGCGGTACTCCAAACGGTCGAAAGAGTCGGCGCGTTTCTCTGCCGGGACAGTCCAAAATTGCATGCTTCTCTTCTAACAGCTTTGGCTGCTACACTACCTCCACCGACGGAGGACCCAGAGTGGCGTTAGTGATTTACATCAAGCCGGGCTGTCCTTATTGCCAGCAGGCTCGCGATTACTACAACTCGAAAGGCGTTACCTTCATCGATTATGACGCGCAAAACGATCGCGCCCGACGCGCGGAGATGTTTAAGTTCTCAGGCGGCGATCCGACGGTGCCGTGCATAGTTGAGAACGGCAAATACATTCAATCCGGCTGGGGCGATCCGTTGCGCGGTTGAACTGTTCATGACTAACGGGCCGGGCGCCCGTCGCTTGAACCCCAATTCCAAACTTGAACCAGCTGCTTATTGATTCCTAACGGAGGTTCGCATGAAATACTACAGACTTCTTGTGGCGTCTGTGCTTCTTTCAATTTCAATCGTCTCGTTTACAAAAGTCATGGCCCAGAAAGAAATCCCGATTCCCGCGTCCCCGGTCACGGAAAAGAAACCTAAAGTTACAGAGATTAACGGCGATCGACTGGTCGACAATTATTTCTGGCTGCGCGAAAAAACCAACCCGACGGTGATTGCGCACCTGGAAGCTGAGAATGCTTACACCGCCGCCGTGATGAAGCCGACCGAAGCGGTGCAGGACAAGCTTTACAAAGAGATTCTCAGTCATATCAAACAGACCGATGAGAACGTTCCCTATCGTTGGGGAGATTATTTCTACTACACGCGCACCGTTGAGGGTCAGCAATATCCGATTTTTTGCCGCAAGAAAGGGAGTGTGGATGCTGCTGAGCAGATCCTTTTGGACCTGAATGAATTGGCAAAAGGACAGAAATTCATGGCAGTCGGCAGCTTTGCTCCGAGCGACGACGGAAACCTGCTGGCGTATTCGACCGATAACACCGGCTATCGTCAATACACTTTGCAGATCAAGAACCTGCAAACCGGCGGGTTGCTGCCGGAGAGAATTGAACGCGTCGATGATCTTGCGTGGGCGACCGACAACAAGACAATTTTTTACGTTACGGAAGACGCCGTGACCAAACGGAACGACAAAATGTTTCGGCATGTACTGGGCAGCGATAAGTACGATCTGGTCTACGACGAAAAAGACGAGCTGTTTGATATCGGCGTGCAGCGAACCAGAGATAAAGCCGTGATCCTGCTCGGAGCCTTCAGCAAGACGTCAACAGAGTTTCGGTACCTTCCGGCCGAAAATCCGGACGCGGAATGGAAGACTATCGTGGCCCGACAGCCTGAGCACGAATACGACGTCGATCATCGTGGAGACCTTTTCTACATTCGCACGAATAAGGACGCGAAGAACTTTCGGGTAGTAACCGCTCCGGTTTCCGATCCCGCCGAGAAGAATTGGAAAGAGTTTGTGGCCCACCGGCCGCTCGTCAAGATTGAAAACGTCGAACTGTTCGCCGATCACGCGGTTCTGAGTGAGTGGGAGAACGGGCTCCAGCAGATCGAAATTATCGATTTCAAATCCAACAAGCGCCATCGCGTTGCGTTTCCTGAGCCGGTGTACTCGGCCGGCCTCGGTCCGAATCGCGAGTTCAAAACCTCCGTGCTCCGGTATAACTACCAGTCACTGGTCACGCCAAATTCGGTCTTTGATTACGACATGAATTCGCGCCAGGCGACTTTGAAGAAACAGACTGAAGTTCCCGGCGGTTTTGACAGGGCGAATTACAAGTCGGAACGTCTGTTCGCCACGGCCAGCGACGGCACAAAGATTCCGATGTCCGTGGTCTATCGTCGCAGCGTGAAACTGGACGGCTCGGCGCCCACATTGCTGTACGGCTACGGTTCGTACGGAATATCTATTCCTCCGGGCTTTTCTCCAGCGCGCCTGGCTTTGCTTGATCGCGGGGTAATTTATGTGATTGCGCACATTCGCGGTGGCGGAGAATTGGGTGAACCATGGCGTGACGCCGGCCGCATGATGAATAAGCTGAACACCTTCACGGACTTCATCATCTGTGCCGAACACCTCATCAACAATAAGTATACGGCGAAGGATCGTTTGGTAATTCAGGGCGGCAGCGCCGGTGGGCTGTTGATGGGCGCAGTCACGAACATGCGTCCCGATCTGTTCAAAGCAGTCGTCGCGCAGGTGCCGTTCGTTGATGTTCTGAACACAATGCTCGATGCGTCGCTGCCGCTGACCACCAGCGAATACATCGAGTGGGGGAATCCAAACGAGAAGGCGGCCTACGATTACATGAAGAGGTATTCGCCTTATGACAATGTGCACAAGGCGGATTATCCGTCGATGCTGGTGAAGGTTTCGCTCAACGACAGCCAGGTGCCGTACTGGGAAGGCTCAAAACTGGTTGCGAAAATCCGTGATTACAAAACCGATCATAATCCGCTGCTCTTGAAAGTGAACATGGGCGCGGGCCATGGCGGCGCATCAGGCCGTTACGATGCCTACCACGAGACCGCGTTCGATTACGCTTTCATGCTTTGGCAGATGGGGATTATGAATTAGAGGAGCGCACGGGCTGGAGCGTGCGAATTGGAGCGCACGCATCCTGCGTGCGGTTCACGGGCATCCTGCCCGCATTCAATGGATAATGTTTAGAGGCGAGCTACTGCCCGCCTCTTTTTGTTTCGAATCGATATTGTCGGGCGGTAGCCTGACTCTAAACGCTTCGCACTTTCGCCGTTTCCTTCTCGAAAATAAACCCGAGCGTTTTATAAATTAATTTCGCGCAGAGGAACGCTGAAGCGTTCTGTCCTTCAACGTAAGAATACTCGGTCAGATCCATGCCCACCACGCGTCGCTTTTTGGCGAGAGTTCTTATTAATCCAATAGCTTCGTACCAGCCTAACCCGCCCGGCTCCGGAGTTCCGGTAGCAGAAACCAGCGAAGGATCCAGGCCGTCGATATCGATTGTTAGATAAACATTTTCACTCAAACCGTCCACTGCCTCGTCCCACCAATCGCTGCGCCCAACAATGTCCCTCGCCCAGAAAATTCGTGTCGGCAAATCATTGAGAGCGCGTGCTTCCTCGACCGAAATCGAGCGAATACCGACCTGTACTGCGGGGATACGCAAGTCTTTAACAACTCTTGCCATTATTGACGCATGCGAGTAAGGCGTGCCGTCATAGATATCGCGCAGATCTGCGTGCGCATCGATTTGCAGGACTGAAAGATTGGGATATTTCTCGGCGTGCGCGCGAATTACCGGGGCGCTGACGGAATGCTCGCCGCCAATCATCGCAATGAATTTTTCGCTGCCGACTAATTCTTTGGCGCGATCGTATAGCGAGGTCATCATGCGCTCCGGCGGATCGATGGAAGGCGATTCGTCGAGTGTGTGGATGCCCAGCTTGTAAGTTTCGGCATCAGTCTCTTCGTCATACAGTTCCATGTTGCGCGACGCGTCGATGATCGCGGCTGCTCCCTGGCCGGTGCCCCCGCCGTAAGACACCGTCCCTTCGTAACTGATGGGCCAGATCAGAATGCGCGAGTTGTCGAAACTGGAGAATTGTTCTTCGGTGATGCCGCCGAAGTTCATGGGCAGGGACTGCGATTCAGTCATGCGGTGGAGTTTAGCGGAGGCGAGGCAAAGATACCAAAGCCCTCTGATGAATGCGGTTTTGAGTATGCCAAATAAGCTTCGTTTCCACCAGGAAGTTTACTCCGCATGAAATGTCTTCATCACAGCTACAAGAATCGCGTCTTCTTCAAGAGCGCCGAAAACAGCTTCTTTCAAGTGGTCGGCATAAGCCGAGATGATTTCGAAGTTATTTTCGAATGAGTATGGCGTGTCGCTGTAAACGAGACTAATTCGATCCTCAATATGCGCGCCCGACGGGGAAAGATAATTACCGTCTAGACCACGAACAATAGTGCAACCGCCGAAAGTGTATGTGAATTTTTCGCGTGAGAGCGGTTAGAAGGTCTTGATAAATAGCACGTGGGAGATCGGGCAAATAAACTTCAACTCGTGCCCTTTCGGATAGCGGCAACGAAGTTCTCCTTTCGCTTCTGGAACTCCATAGTCCGTTTCAGCGATTCTTTGGCGGTCAGCTTAGTTCGAGCTGGGCGTTCGACCTTTGCTTCCTTCAAATCTTTTAACCTTCTTGCCATGGGGAGCAGTGTAGCGAAATGTTATGAGAAAGCCAACGGACAGATCGACGAGTTCACCCGCCTGCTATCGCAAGCGGTTCTGCTTTGCCTTAAGGCACTTCGACCATCAGCTCTCGACCACTGAAGATGAAGTTTGGCCGCCTTCGGCCTTTCATGAATTTAGCTGCGGTTTGGGAAAGCGCCGTGATGATAATCGGCAGAGCGATCGTCGCGTCGCAGTTCACATAAGCCGTAAGCGCGCCGCGCCCAAGTTTGCCGAAGACCAGCGACTCGTCGAAGGCCACGGCGCTCGAGCGGCCGCCGGGATGCGGTGCGTCGGCGGCAATTTGAATCGCGTACTTATGACCGTGCACCTGTTGCTTGAAGATATGCGCTGACATTTCTGTCTGGCGAATAAAACTCTTGGTGATGCCGCCGCCCAGATTGATCACGCCCGAGACGCGCGCGCGCGTCGCGATCTGCGCAAGGTCCAAAACGTCCTGGACGATATCGAATTGAAAAGAGTTCTTCTTTTCGAAACGCGATCCGGCAATTCCCACGGCGATGCCGCTGTCAGTTATCCCTGGACAGAATACCGGCACGCGCGATTTGTAAGCCGCAGTCAACACGCCGTCTTCAGCCGCGATTTCGGCCAACTCACGTCCTAATAAATGCAGGAACTCGCGGGTCGAATAAGGCCGTGTCTGATCCAGTTGGTTCGCAAACCCGCCGATCCATTCCTCAGCTTCGTGATATTCCTCTTCGCTGGCGAGCAGGTCCCACATGCGGTTAATCTGCGAAGCTTCCAACTCGGCATCGGTCATGTTCGGATGAGCCTGAAAATGATGCCGGCCCAGCGTTTCGTGCAGATCATGAAAGATCATCGAGCCCGACAGCACGAGTACGTCGACAAATCGATTCTTGATCACATAAGCCAGCAGGCGCCGCATGCCGGCCGGAATTAACGCGCCTGATCCGGCGACCGTAATAGTTGTGTTGTCGCCCAGCATGTCCAACCAGATCCGATGTGCTTCAGCAAGTTGCCGGCCGCCGAAACCCGTGCCTTCCATCTTTTCCAGCAATCCGGCGACTGAGCGATCGCGATCGACCTGGACCGGACGAGTCGGAATCGTCAGGTATTTACTTGGTTTTGGTTTGCGTTGCGTTACCATAAATTCGTCTTCCTCTCGAAGATGTTTAGCGGCGGCTCACCGCCCGCGGGTCGGGCAGCGGCCCGACTCTAAACATCATTACGGTCTGACAAAGTTCGATATCAATAATCATGACGGCGGCGCCCGCCTCTTTGATTGCCGTTTACTGTGACGTACGTATAAGCTTCGAACCGCGATTCGTAATAGTTCACCAATTCAGCTCCTTCGGCTTCGGTAAGATCGCCATCTTTGATCCGCTGGGTGACCTGGCGGCGAAAACCGTCGTGCAGCAGTCCTCGTTCATAGCGAGCGCGACCCGCCGCTTCACCAACGGTGGTGCCGCGAATCACTTTCTTAATCAGGTAGCCTTCTTCGTCGACGTAAATGTGGGCTTCGTTCGGCGCTCCGAAAAGGTTGTGGCTATTGCCCATGACTTCCTGATAAGCGCCGACCAGCATGAACGCGAGATAGTAAGTCTCGCCGGGCTCGAGCTTGTGCAATTCGAGCACGTTCTTCACGTCATGCAGGTCAACAAACTTGTCGATGACGCCGTCAGAGTCGCAGGTGATGTCGCAGAGCGTCGCGAACTCCGTCGGCGGTTTGTTCAATCCCTGAATCGGCACGATGGGAAACAACTGGTCCAGCGCCCAGTGATCGGGAACCGAACGAAACACTGAAAAGTTAGTCAGATATTTCGCGCATAGAAGCTTGCGCAGATCGCCAAATTCTTCAGGGATATACTTTGCCTGTTGCGCGTAGCGATCGGCCTGCTCACAGACGTCCCAGAAAAGAACTTCGCCTTTGGCGCGATCCTCGAGTGAAATCAAACCAAGATTGAAGAGTGTGAACAGCTCTTCACGGTGTTCGAGCGCGTCGTGATAGTACTCGCGATAATTCTTAATCGTGATCGTCTCGCGCAGATCGCCCAGCTCAATAACGACCTGGGGATCGTCCTCATCGATTTCGATCGGCGTGATGTCCTCGACCACAGTCTCAATTTCGTCGAGCACGTTAGTGACCAGAATCGCGTGATAAGCCGAGAGAAACCGGCCGGACTCCTGAATAATAGTTGGGTGCGGCACATTTTCGTCTTCGCAAACCTGCTTGATGGTATAGATAACGTCGTTAGCAAACTCCTGCGCACTGTAATTCGCGGAGGAATCAAACGCCGTCTTGGATCCGTCATAGTCCACGGCCATGCCGC
>WNGG01013054.1_pt1 | contig 13659 bp, 13 predicted proteins | sample 5400661 | NCBI WGS metagenome assembly WNGG01 (sample SAMN13153372, study PRJNA577476) | soil metagenome | isolation source: 100 cm soil or saprolite under Garry oak tree replicate 1 | place: USA:California | collected 2016-06-15
TTCCGCCGAAGAAATGGTCGACGCCGCACGCCGGCGCGGTTACAAATACATTGCCCTGACGGATCATTCGAAATCCCTCGGTGTCGCCGGCGGGCTTTCCGATGAAGATCTCATGAAGCATACCGACGAGTGCCGCAGGCTTGACGCGAAATACTCCGATTTTCGCGTGCTCGCAGGAACCGAGGTCGATATCCGTCAGGACGGGACGCTGGATTATTCCGACGAACTGCTCGCGAAGCTGGACTTTGTCGTTGCATCGCTTCATACCGGCTTCAAACAGGATCGCGCAACCTTGACGGCGCGCGTTGTGCGGGCGATGCAAAATCCTTATGTACGTGTCATCGGACACCCCACGGGCCGCTTGCTTGGCGATCGCGATCCTTACGATATCGATCTGGACGAAGTGATGAAAGAGGCCGCGCGGACCCGAACCTGCCTCGAAGTGAACGCCAATTTTCACCGCCTCGATCTGAATGATATTCACTGCAGGAAGGCGCGCGAAATGGGAGTGCACGTTATTATCAGCACTGACTCTCATAATTATGACGACATGCTGAACCTTCCCTACGGAGTCGCCACGGCGCAGAGAGGTTGGATCGAAAAAGACCGCGTCCTGAACGTGAAGCCGGTGGAAGAAATGCTGAATTTCAAAAAGAAATTCCGTCTGTGAACTCCGTCGAAATTAAAAATAAGGCGCACTCTCTCGGTTTTGATCTTGTGGGAGTATCTCCGCTCGGCCCCTTCCCTGAAGCTGCGTTTTATCCGGAATGGCTTGAAAGGGGATATGCCGGCGAGATGCAATACCTTGAACGGCAGAAAGGGATGAAAATGGAGTCGGCATCGATCCTGCCGGGAGCCCGCTCCATCATTGTCTGCGCGATGAACTACAACAGCGCGCATCCCTATACGCAGTACGAACCGGGAAGGGCCTGGGTCTCACGATACGCATGGGGTGAGGACTATCACGACACGGTCAAAAGGAAGCTGCAGGACCTGGCAACCTGGATCGAGCAGAATTCGCCGCAGCGAACGAAGGCCTATGTCGACACAGGCCCACTGCTCGAACGCGTATTTGCGAAATACGCCGGCGTGGGTTGGTTCGGAAAGAATACGTGCATCATCAACCAGAAAACCGGCTCTTGGCTTTTTCTTGGTTGCATCGTTACCGATCTTGAATTGCCTTACGACACTCCCGTGGCGGACCGCTGTGGAACCTGCACGCGCTGCATTGATGCCTGTCCCACCGGCGCCATTCTCGAACCGTACGTTCTCGACAGCCGGAAGTGCATTGCGTACACAACAATCGAATTGCGGGGTGAGATTCCGGAACAGGATCGAGCGGGGATCGGGCACCATCTCTTCGGGTGCGATATCTGTCAGGATGTGTGTCCTTGGAATCGGAAGGCACCCTATTCTGCTGATCCTGCCTTTGAACCAAAATCCGGCCTCTTTTGGCCAACCATCGATGGCCTCCTCGAACTAGACGAGGACGAGTGGCGGAGCATGAGGCGAGGTACGGCAATGAAGCGCGCCAAGATCAAAGGCCTGCTTCGAAATCTGATGGTCGTCGCCGGAAATTCCGGCTTGCCAAAATTATTGCCAAAGTTGCGGCGCTTTCTGAAACACGAGGACGAGCACGTCCGCTCACACGCGCGTTGGGCGATTAAGCGGCTCGAAAAACGGGAACAAGTCAACGGGGCCGGTGGCGCGAAGCCGCTTTTGAACTGTGCCGAATCATCCGGCGCTCAATCTTAAATAGAAAGCGGAGGATCATCTTGCGATCTTTTTCGGAGATGTCCATGAATTCCAGGCCAATAACCGGCCATCTCTTCCATTTCACGACAGGATAAACGACCGGCATGCCTTCGTCCTGCAGCACAAGGACGGCGGGTCCAACAATCTGCCCTTCATCAAAGCGATCAAAGTCTTTCGCGCATACAATCCTGGCGCCGCCGCCGCCGAGCTCGTCGACGATAGGATCGATCTTGACCCCGTCCATCGTCAGAAGCAGATAAGCCGGTTCGTCGGCAATCATCGACAGCCGGAACACCGATCGTTCCGACTGCGCATTAACCTGCTGCGTTGGGTTCATGGGACTATAAATCGGCAGAACCGTCCTGAATCTTTAGGGTTTTCCGCCTTTTGCTAGCGCTATACTGCCAGATTCTGTGTTGGAGGCGACTGTAGCGAATGAAGCAAAAGATCAATGTTGGAATCATCGGTTTGGGGACGGTTGGCAGCGGTGCGTTTCGCATCTTGCGGGACAACGCGGAATTGATCCGCCATCGAGTCGGCGTCCCTGTGGAGGTGACCAAAATCGCAGTCCGTGATGCTACACGCGACCGCGGAGTCGCCATTCCCGCAGGAGTGCTGACGACCAATCCGTCGCAGGTCATCGACGACCCGAACATCGACATCGTGATCGAGTTAATCGGTGGCTATGAGCCCGCTAGAGAACTCATACTCGCCGCAATCGCCCGGGGCAAACACGTCGTTACAGCGAACAAGGCTCTGCTGGCGGCTGACGGAGCCGAGATCCATGAGGCAGCGCGGCGGGCCGGAGTCAGCATCGGTTACGAGGCGAGCGTCGGCGGCGGCATTCCGGTCATTAAGGCTCTGAAAGAGGCTCTGGCTGCAAATCGAATCCTGTCGATTTATGGAATCATCAACGGAACATCCAATTACATTCTGACAAAGATGACCGAGGAGGAGCGTTCGTTCGCCGATGTTCTGGCTGAAGCTCAGCGTGCCGGCTATGCTGAAGCGGACCCCACGTTCGATGTAGGCGGTATCGACACTGCCCACAAGCTGGCGATCCTCGTGAATCTGGCCTTTGGCGCGCACGTGAATTTGAAAGATATTTATACCGAAGGCATCACCTCGATCAGTCCCCTGGATATCGACTTCGGCAAGGTGCTCGGATACAAACTGAAGCTGCTGGCGATCGCAAAAATGCATGAAGGTGGACAAGCCGAGGCGCGCGTTCACCCAACCATGGTTCCGGATGATTATCCGATCGCGAAAGTCGCCGGCGTCTACAACGCCATCCAAATCGTCGGGAATGCATGCGACGACATCATGCTCTATGGACGCGGAGCCGGTTCAATGCCGACCGGCAGCGCAGTGGTTGCCGACGTCATGGATATTGCGCGTCAAATACTGATCGCGCCGTCCCGAAAATTACCCGCCGGCAACGCAACATCCGATGCGGCCCTCGCCCTTCAACCGATGGAGTCGATTGTCAGTTTGTATTACTTCCGATTTATGGCGCTCGACCAGCCTGGAGTGTTAGCTCAGATTTCCGGCATCCTGGGGCGCCACAGGATCAGCATTGCCCAAATGATCCAGCGGGGGCGCAAGCAAGGCGGCTCTGTGCCGCTCGTGATCATGACGCATAAGGCCCTCGAGCGAGATATTCAAAAGGCGCTCGTCGAAATAAAGTCGCTATCGTGCATTACGGAAGATCCCATCTTGATCCGTGTTGAAGGAGAGGAACCCTAGAAACTGCAGATTGAAATCCGAGATTTGAAATCTAAGCGCTGTGGTTTAGGCTCTGAAAAGCCCGTGCACAGTTTTTAGACGAGCGTTTGGAGGCGTAGAGTGCTTGATCGGCTTCAGCGACCAGGGTTTCGAAATGGCTCCCTCGATGGTACTCGGAGAGTCCAATGCTCACCGTCACCGGAGCTGCAGTATATCCAAGCGAGGTGAGGATATCTGCACTTTCAACTTTATGCAGAATTTTCTCCGCCACATGCATTGCGCCCTCCAGGTTCGTACCAGGTAACGCCACTCCAAATTCATCACCGCCGCAGCGGAACACGAAGTCTGTGTTTCGAACAGATTGCTTGAGTAAGACCGCAATTTGGGACAGGACTTTGTTTCCGACGACATGGCCGAAGGTGTCATTCACCACCTTGAAGCTGTCGATATCGATCATGAGCAGCGACAGCGGCGTTGTATACCGCTCCGCACGGGCGGTTTCTCGTCCCAGGACCTCATGAAAAAAGCGCGTATTGTAAGCGCCTGTGAGTGGATCGGTAATAGCCGTTCGCTGAAGCTCAGCAAATAATCCCGCATTTTCCAAGGCAATCGCTGTAAAGTCCGCCAGTGCGGAAGCTGTTGCAACATCGTCGTCGTTGAAAATCCTCGTTTCGGCTCCCAGTGAAACGAAGGCGCCAAGCACAATATCTTTCGTCTGGATCGGCACGGCAAGCAGCGACGCGAGCGAATGCTTGTCGACGAAGCTTCTCAGTTCAGCAGGAATATTGGCCTGCTGAAGATTGGAAATGACCAACGGCTGCCGGCGCGTGAAAAGCTCCGAGAGCAGGTCGCCGCCTACTCCCTGGCTTCGAAGGTTGACAAGCGATATCAACATCTTCACGAGCCGGCCGGGGTCCTTTGAAAAAGTGGACTCCAGCCGAATCTGGCCCTCATCACCCGATAAAACAATGAACGCCGTGTCGCCCAATACATCAGTGGATTTCGAAACGACGCGATCCAGCAATTCGTCCATCTGAACCGATGACGAAAAGAGCCGAATCAATGATAATGACGGTGTCCGACTCTTTGATGTTCGAAAGATTATTTTCGGTGTGGGCTGTGACAATATCGTCGCTGACGCGTTCCTGAAGAATTTCCCGTAGCTCCTTACATTGCTGGGGATCCGTCCCCAAAATAAAGATAGTGTGCGCCATTCCTATTCGCCGACCTTAAAGCTTCGTTCGAGAACCTATCGTAAGTAAGAAGCTGCGCTGGACAAATGAAAAAGTGCACGTATGGATGAAATTCAATACAATCCTGTCGGACCATTGACAAAAATTTATGTGTGACTGCCGCCAGGCCGTACGGCGGGCAGTCCATTGAGTGTCATTGCGGCTTTATCAGGCGGCTGACTGCTCGGGCAGATCCACTAACTCCCATTCCGAAAGACCTTTGCATTTGTGGCATCGGGGGAAGCTTGCGTCTTTGTCCAGCGCGACTTCTTCCCCGCAACATTCCGAAGCATATAGTCCTGGTTCGATGACGTCTTGTCCGGTCTTCATTTCACTCCCCTGTCGCGGTCTATCTTACATGCTTGACCCCAAATTTCCTGATATATTGGCCGGCGATGAAAATCCTCATCCGCAACGGACATGTCGTGACTGCCGTCGATTCCTACACGGCCGATATTCTCGTCGATGGCTCTGCAGTCGTGCTTATAGGGCAGGACCTGCAGAAGATTTCCGGTGCTCTCGATAAAACCGTCGATGCTACCGGCAAACTTGTTATTCCCGGCGGAATCGACCCCCACACACACATGGATCTGCCTTTCGGCGGCACGTCGTCATCCGACGATTTTGAAACCGGAACCCGTGCAGCCGCTTTCGGTGGCACCACGACGATCATCGACTTCGCGGTGCAATATCATGGCCAATCGTTGAATCAAGCCTTGGATGTTTGGTTTTCGAAAGCGCAGGGAAAAGCGGCGATCGACTACGGATTCCACATGATCCTGACCGACTTGCCCGACCAACGCCTGCCGGAAATAAAAAACCTCATCCAGCAGGGGGTCTCCAGCTTCAAGCTTTTCATGGCGTACCCGGGAGTTTTTCTCGTCGACGACGGGATAATTTTCAAGGCAATGACAGCCGCCGCTGAAGCCGGCGGTTTGATCTGCATGCACGCGGAAAATGGCGTCGTCATCGATGTGCTGGTCAGAAGGGCGATCGCGGAAGGAAAAACCGCCCCAAAATTCCATGCCTTGACTCGTCCGACGCGCGCTGAAGCCGAGGGCGTCCACCGGGCGATCGCCATCGCCGAGATGGCAAATTCTCCCGTCTATATCGTCCATCTGAGTTGCTACGACGCGCTGAAGGAAGTCCAGGCTGCGCGTGACCTCGGTCTGCCCGCGTATGCCGAAACGTGCCCTCAGTACCTGTTCCTCGATTACGCCTGTTACGAACAAGACGGCTTCGAGGGCGCGAAGTACGTCATGACCCCACCCTTGCGGGATAAATCCAATCAGGAACAGCTCTGGAAGGGGCTCCGCGGAAACGATCTCCAGGTGCTTTCCACCGACCACTGTCCGTTTTGTTTCAAAGAGCAAAAGGAACTTGGACGCAATGACTTCAGCAAAATTCCAAACGGGGGTCCTGGCGTCGAGCATCGCATGAGCCTAATTTACGATGGAGGAGTGGTTCAGGGACGGATCAATCTGAACCGCTTCGTCGAGCTGACATCGACCGCAGCGGCGAAGATTTTTGGGCTCTTTCCTAAGAAGGGCACCATCGCCGTTGGGTCTGATGCGGACATCGTGATCTTCGATCCGAACCGAGAGCAGACCATCAGCGTGAAGACCCACCACATGCGTGTAGACTACAGTGCGTATGAAGGCCGGAGGGTTCGCGGCGTAGTCGAGACGGTGCTGTCTCGCGGAAACATTGTCGTGGAGAATGGGGAATTCAAAGGGAAGCCCGGATACGGCCAATTCGTTCGTAGAGGGACGGTACATTAATCATTATTCATTGATCAATTCTCATCTCTCAATCGATGTCTAGGAGAATTTATGGCACGCATCGTTAGGTGTGCGTTGATTCAGGCCACCTGCTCCACGCCGACAGAAGAACCGCTGGAAAAGATCAAGCGTGAAGCGATCGAAAAGCATCTCAAACTGATTGACGAGGCCGCGCGAAAGAGCGCAAAGATTTTGTGCATGCAGGAAATTTTCACCGGTCCTTACTTCTGCGCCGAACAGTCGCCGCGCTGGTATGGAATGGTGGAAAAAATTCCGGACGGCCCCACCGTTCATCTGATGCGGGAAATGGCCCAGAAGCATGCCATGGCGATGATCGTTCCGATTTACGAGGAAGACATCAAGGGTGTTTATTACAACACTGCCGCGGTTGTCGATGCCGACGGCAAGTATCTTGGAAAATATCGAAAGCACCACATTCCACACTGTGCCCCAGGCTTTTGGGAGAAGTTCTACTTCAAGCCCGGCAATCTCGGCTATCCCGTGTTCAAGACGCAATTCGCAGATATTGGAGTCTACATCTGCTACGATCGTCACTTTCCGGAAGGAGCGCGGGCTTTAGGGCTGAACGGGGCGGAGATCGTATTCAATCCGTCGGCAACTGTTGCCGGTTTGAGCGAATACTTGTGGAAGCTCGAGCAGCCCGCGCATGCCGTGGCAAACGGGTATTTCCTCGGCGCTATTAATCGTGTCGGTCACGAGTACCCGTGGGATATCGGAGAATTCTACGGACAAAGTTATTTCTGTACGCCGCGCGGGAAAATCATCGCCGAGGGATCGCGGGACAAGGAAGAAGTTGTCGTGGCCGATCTCAACCTCGACGAGATTCAAGAAGTGCGTAATGTGTGGCAATTCTTCCGCGATCGCCGGCCGGAGTCCTATGGCGACCTGGTGAAGGAGTAAGGTGCGTGAACCTTAAGGAGATGTGATGTTGGAATTTGCTTTTACGTTGAAGCCGGACATGAATCCGGAAAGAGTCATCGCGCTGACGCGACAGGCCGAGAACGCGGGTTTCGCTTGCGGTTGGGTATTCGACTCTCACGTTTTATGGCAGGATCCATATCCGCTGCTGACGCTTATGGCCGCCAATACCCGGCGAATGCGTTTCGGTACGTGTGTCACGAACCCCGTCGTACGGGATCCCACAGTCACCGCCAGCTTGCTTGCGACGCTGAATCGTATCTCCGGCGGCAGAATGGACTGTGGAATCGGTCGCGGCGACAGTTCGCGCCGTGTCATGGGGAAACGGCCGACGACTTTGGAAAATCTCGAGCAAACCGTCCAGATCATTCGAGCTCTGAACAGTGGAAAGCAAATCACGTACGAAGGCCATCCGATACAAATGCCTTGGGCCGATGGCGGCGTTCCTCCGGTGTGGGTCGCGGCCTACGGACCCAAAGCCTTACGTTGCGCCGGACGTATCGGTGACGGAGTCATTCTCCAATTCTCCGATCCTCATCTGATCAAGTGGTGTCTTGGTTTCGTCAAACAAGGATCGGAAGAAGCGGGCCGGGACTTCTCGAAGATCAAAGTGATGAGCGCAACTGCCGTCTGGGTCTCCGAAGACAAGAAGACGGCTCGCGAACGTGTACGATGGTTTCCGGCGCTCGTTTCGAATCACGTCGTCGATCTCGTATCGCGTTACAAGCCGGAAGAACTACCTCCCGAACTTACCTCTTATATAGGCGATCGAAAGGGTTACAACTATCTTCATCACGCCGAGGTCGGCAGCAGCAACGCCGAATTTGTAACCGACGAGGTCGTCGACCGATTCTGTATGGTGGGGAATATTACAGACCACATCCGAAAGCTCGAACAATTGCGTTCCCTGGGCGTAACGCAATTCAACATCTATTTAATGTGCGGTGACGAGGAAGAGACTCTCGAAATCTACGGCCGCGACATCATCCCGGAGTTTGCAGACGGAACTAGCCATAAAAAGGCACAAAAGATCACAAAAGATTTATAAATTTTGCGTCGATTCTCCCTCTTATGGTTTCGACGCTCAAACCGATGCGGAAGCACAGGGTGCTATTCCGAAAGAACCTCCCGATCCAAACCCAATACCGCTGCAGCACCTGGAGAAGCCGAAGCATCCGCCACGCCACAATATGTGATAGTGTAGGTCTTCAAGGAGACCGCATGGGCCAACTAGGGCTTCCTGAGCTAATTATCATCGCCATTATCGCGTTGCTCATTTTCGGCCCGAAAAAATTGCCGGATCTTGGAGCCGGCCTCGGAAAAGCGATCCGGGATTTCAAAGGGGCGATAAGCGAGGACTCGTCAAAAGACGAGAAAAAGACAGAAGAGAAAAAAGAAGAGAAAAAAGAGGAACCGCAACCGACGAAATAAAGAGTCTCAAATTTTGACTAGACTTGCGCCCCTCACCCGGGGCTTTGCGCCGCCCTTCCCCAGAGGGAGAGGGCGTTAGCTCTCCCTCGTCGGTTGCAGGAATCGATTGTAGGCATCATTTCCATCTTCGATCTGGAACCGGTAGCCTAGATCCTTCAGAAAACCTTCAAACGCCTGATCTTCCTCAGGCGGCACCTCTAACGCCGCCAGGACCCGGCCGAAATCGGAACCGTGATTCCGGTAGTGGAAGAGTGAAATATTCCAGCGGCCGCCAAGCGTATCCAGAAACTGGAGCAGGGCGCCCGGCCGCTCGGGAAATTCAAACCGGCAAAGACGCTCGCGTTTCACATCACGGGCGTGCCCGCCCACCATATACCGCACGTGAAGTTTTGCCAGCTCGTTGTCCGACAGGTCTGTTGCCTCATAGCCTTGCCGCAGAAGTCCGGCCCTGACCTGCGCAGCGTCTTCACGGCTGCCGACGCTGACACCGACGAAAACATCGGCGCGCTGCCGGTCGTTAAGACGGTAGTTGAATTCCGTAATTACGCGCCTGCCGAGCGCCGCGCAAAATTGGCGGAACGAGCCGGGCCGTTCCGGAATGGTTACGGCGAATAACGCTTCTCGCGACTCGCCCAATTCCGCTCGCTCGGCAACGAACCGAAGGCGGTCGAAGTTCATGTTGGCGCCACTTAACAGTGCGACAAAGTGTTTCCCTCGTTCGCCTGTACGTTCTACATAAGCTTTGAGTCCCGCGACGGCGAGTGCCCCCGCCGGCTCGACAATGGTGCGGGTATCATCGAAGATATCTTTGATTGCGCCGCAAATCTCATCGTTGTTCACAGTGACGATTCGCTCGACCGTCGCTTGAACGATGGGAAACGTGCAGCTTCCCACCTGCCTCACGGCAACACCATCGGCAAACAAGCCCGGGGTTTCGAGGCTTACCGGATGCCCGGCCCTCAGGGCGCGATTCATTGCATCGGAATCGACAGGCTCGACCCCGATCACGCGGACCTCCGGCATGACGGACTTCACGTAGGCGCCAATGCCGGCGATAAGCCCGCCCCCTCCCACCGGCACGAAGATCGCTGCCAGGTCACTAGGATGCTGGCGCACGATTTCGTCGGCGATCGTGCCTTGACCGGCGATGACCAGCGGATCGTCGAAAGGATGGACGAAGATAAGTCCATGTTCTTTGGCAAGCCGGTCGCAATGAAGTTGAGCCTCCGAATAGTGATCGCCCACGAGCACAACCTCCGCATCGAGCGCCTCGACCGCTTCCACTTTGATATCGGGCGTGGTTTTCGGCATCACGATGACGGCGTGTATCCCGAGATGCTTCGCGGACAGAGCTACACCTTGCGCGTGATTGCCGGCGCTTGCGGTGATCACGCCGGCTGTCCGCTCAGCGTCTGACAGTCGCGCGATACGGTTGTAGGCTCCCCGGATCTTGAAACTGAAAACGGGCTGCTGATCCTCGCGTTTCAGCCAGACCGTGTTATCGACGCGTTGGGAAAGTCTTGGGGCAACATCGAGCGATGTTTCCCGCGCGACTTCATACACGCGGCTGGTCAGTATCGCTCGCAATAGTTCATCAAAACGTAAAGACATAAAAGACTTATTTCGGTCCGACCAGCGTCAACCAATGACCATCCGGATTTCGGTTCCCATCTCTCGTCAGGTATCTGGCCACAAAAAGGCACAAAATTCACAAGAAAGTGAAACTCTCGTGAATTTTGTGCCTTTTTGTGGCTACTTCTTCCTGTCTTTTAGCCTCTCAACGGCACCTCGAGCCGGAGCGGGACCCGCCGCAGCCTGATGCCAGTCGCGTCGAAGACTGCATTCGCCACGGCGGCGGCCACAGGCGCAGTCGAAGCTTCTCCGGCGCCCAGCGGCGGAAGCGATGGCCTGTCGATGAGCGCGACATCGAGGGATGGCACGTCCGGGAAACTCAGGATCGGATAGCTGGCCCAATCGACGCTCGTCACGCGTGATCGATCGAATTTCACTTCTTCGTGCAGCGCTCGTCCGAGCGTTTGCAGAATCGAGCCTTCGATTTGGTTGCGCAATCCATCGGGATTCACGATCAGTCCGCCGTCGTGGGCGCAGGCGATGCGGCGTACGTTGATTTTGCCTGTATTGCGATCGACCGCGACTTCCATGGCGATCGCAACATAGTTCTCTGCCTGCTTATAACGGGCATAGGCGAATCCGCGCCCGGTGAGTACGTTGCCAGTGATGGGGCGGCGGTTCGGCGACGGCCGTCCTTCCCATCCGATCATTTCCGCAGCGCGCTTGATCACATCGAGTGCGCGCGGATCGGTCAAGCCCCGCAGCCGGAATTCGACAGCGTCGACTCCTGCGGCCGCCGCAAGTTCGTCGGTGAAACTCTCGACGGCGAAAACGTTGGCTACCTTGCCGGGTGCGCGAAGATTCGAGGGGCGCAAGGGCGTGCCCTTCAAATAATGCACGACCACGCGGACGTTTGAAGCGGCGTATGGCGGATCACCGTTCTGAGACATCAAGCCCGCGCCCTGGCCGTGCGGCTGCGTGATGCCCGCCCCATCCACCGAGACGAGGGGACGGTTGCCTTGAATATTCATAGGCAGCCACATGTGCGTTTCCCATGCCGCGATCCGATTGTCGTTATCGAGGCCGCCGCGTATTTCCAGGACCTGCGGCGGTCCTTTGGGATCCCACGCGTGTTCGTCTTCGCGCATCCACTGCACGCGTACAGGTTTTCCGATTGCCCGGGATAGCAGGAGCGCATCGGCAGCCGCATCGTCGTTGCCGTTACCGCCGTAGGAACCAGACCCATCGAGGAAAATGACCCGCAGTTTGTCCTCGGGAATTCCGAATATTCGTGAGAAGTTCGCCCGCATGCCGTGCGGCCCTTGGGACGCTGTCCAGATCGTGGTTCCTTCGGGGCGAACATCGGCGACCGCGCACGACGGACCGAGCGACGCGTGGCTCTGAATGGGCCATACGTACAAGGCCGACAGCTGTTTGGCGGTGCCAGGCAAAGCGGCCGCCGGATCGCCTTTGTTCACGATGGTTTCATCATGATCCGGAACGCTTTCGCGGACGTGCCGGTCCAGGTTGTCACTGCCGGGCAGCCCTTGTTCTTCGGTCCAGGTGACTTTGAGCTCCTTCGCTGCCCGAATTGCGGCCCATTCATCGGGAGCAACGATACCGAGAAAATTCTGAATCCGGACAACGCGGGCGCCGGGAATCGTTCGAATCGAAGACTCGTCGAGCGACATCAGCTTCGCACCAATCGATGGCGGATGGATCACGCGTCCATGCAGCATGCCGGGAAGCGAAAAGTCCTGTACATAGACGTTGCGGCCGGTGCATTTATCCGGAACGTCCGGGCGCAAGATCGGCCTGCCGACGATCGTGTAGGTCTTCGGATCTTTCAGCGGAGCATTGGGATCGACCTTCAGATTGAGCCGCTTTCCGCCGGCGAGCGCGCCAATATTCGTTCCAGGCTGCGCGCCCAGTTTCATCAGCGCCTGGCGCGCTGTAGCGGCCGCCCGCCGGAGCTCGACACCTCCTTGCGGGATACCGGTGCTGCCTCCGGTTCCGCCGTGGTTGGGCGTGATTGCGGTGTCGCCTTCGACAACCGTAACTCGATCCACAGGGATGTCGAGTTCTTCGGCAACCATCTGGCTCATCGCGATCCGTAAGCCTGTGCCGACATCGACCTTGCTTGTGTAAATGGTCACGGAGCCGTCTGCGTGAATCGCAAGGAAGCTGTCGACTTCGCGCGGATCGACAGGTTTTCCCAGATCCGAAATTTGAGCCGAACTCGTGTTTGGGAGAGCGCCGTCAAAAGCGAAGCTCACAATGATGGCGCCGCCTGTTCGGAGGAAATCGCGTCTTTTCATTGCCGCCTCCTATGCCTTCGCCGCGCGGAGTACGGCGGCTAGAATTCGAGTGTAGGTTGCGCACCGGCAAAGATTCCGTCCGAGGCCCTGCTTGACCTGTTCGGCTGTCGGATGCGGAGTCTGGCGGAGCAATGATTTTGCCGTCATGATCATTCCGTTGGTGCAGTACCCGCACTGGGCCGCTTGCTCTCGGATGAACGCGGCCTGCACCGGATCGGGTTTCTCAGGAGAACCCGATCCTTCTATCGTTGTGATCGCGTGTCCTTCTGCCTGCTTGACGGAGGTGATGCAGGAACGCGTCGCTTTCCCATCGATCAGTACCGTACACGCTCCACATTGTCCGAGCCCGCATCCGAATTTCGGACCGTGCAGGCCCATCGAATTCCGAAGAACATAGAGCAGCGGCTGCGCTGGATCCCACGACTCCACTGTCACAGCGCGGCCATTAACCCGGAGTTTGAAGTTCGGCATTTGTCCTCCTTATCTCAACTCGGCCAGAGCCCCATCAAGACCGCGATCCATGTGCAATTGCTCCCAATGGAACTCTTTTCGCAACATCTGAGCGATCTCATCCCTGGATTTCTTCGCGACGATCATTTCATGAATACGGTTCCGCAGCGTGAGCGTGCTGTCGCGAAATTTCGGCATCTCTCGCTTCGTCGTGACGTTCCCGTGACCCGGCACCACGTCATTGTGGATGACGTAATCCACTCCTCAGGCAAGGTCAAAAAGAAGGACTTCGCCTTTGCCGGCCAACTGCACGGCCGGCTCGGCGCTGTACGCAGCGCCGTCGCCGGCCTGCAACGACACGCCGTTGGCCTGCACATTCCCGCGGGCAATCTGCAGCCATGCGTGCCTGCCGGTTTTGATCTCGTATTCCAGAACCTGATGATCATCTAGAACAGC
>WNGG01005872.1_pt1 | contig 13658 bp, 10 predicted proteins | sample 5400661 | NCBI WGS metagenome assembly WNGG01 (sample SAMN13153372, study PRJNA577476) | soil metagenome | isolation source: 100 cm soil or saprolite under Garry oak tree replicate 1 | place: USA:California | collected 2016-06-15
TCGTTTCGAGCTGAACGCGAGTTCGGCCTGATCGTCGGCAGCGTGTTGTTGCTGCTCAGTTCGTGGTGGTTTTATCGCGGCAAGTTTCCTGATGTTCGCCAGGTCACGTTAGCGTTCGGGGCATTGCTGGTACTGCTCGGAATTATCTTCCCGAACGCGCTCTTCTGGCCAAACAAGGCATGGATGACTCTGGCGGAAGTTTTAGCGTTCGTCTCAACGCGAGTTATCCTTGCTTTTGTTTTCTTTGGAGTCGTGACGCCAATCGGTTTCATCAAGCGCCTGACGGGCTGGGATCCGTTGCATCGTCGCGCCGCAGCGAGCGAAAGTTATTGGCGACCTTACTCTGAGCGCCAGAGAAACACCCGGCATTACGAAAAGATGTTTTGAGGAGTTTCGATGTCCAAGGCACAAGTCGTTAGCGAACTCTGGCAGTTCATGAAAGAGAACAAGAAGTATTGGCTGGCGCCAATCGTGATCACGTTGGTGGTATTCGGTGTGCTCCTCGTGCTGGCAAAGAGTTCGGCCATTGCACCATTCATCTACACGCTGTTCTAATCATCCTCGTCCATTGGAAATTAAGTGTCGAAGATTCTTGGCATCTCTGCGTTTTATCACGACTCTGCCGCCTGCCTCGTCGTCGATGGCGAGATCATCGCCGCCGCGCAGGAAGAACGCTTCACGCGCATCAAACACGATTACAACTTTCCAGTTAACGCCGCCCGCTACTGTCTGAGGGAAGCCGGCATCACCGCCGAGCAGTTGGACTTAGTCGGCTTTTATGACAAGCCGCTGCTGAAATTCGATCGGCTGCTCGAAACCTATCTGGATTATGCACCCGCCGGCTTTCGATCTTTCCTCAAGGCGATGCCGCTCTGGATGAAAGAAAAGCTTTGGATGCCTGATTTGATTCGCACAGAGATGGGCAAAGCCAACGGCGTCGATGACGAGCGGGCCGCGAAGAAAGCCGGCAAGAAATTCGAGTGGAAACTTCTGTTCGGCGATCATCACGAGAGTCACGCGGCCAGCGCTTTCTATCCTTCACCATTCGAAGAAGCTGCGATCCTGACGATCGATGGCGTCGGTGAATGGGCCACGAGTTCGCTTGGCATTGGTCGCGGCAACGAGATCACTTTGCTGAAAGAGCTGCGCTTTCCTGACAGTCTTGGATTGCTCTACAGCGCGTTCACTTATTACACCGGATTCAAAGTTAACAGCGGCGAATACAAAGTGATGGGTTTGGCGCCCTACGGCGAGCCGAAATACGTTTCCGTAATCAAGGACCACCTCGCCGAAGTTCGCGACGACGGCAGCATTCGCATGAATCACGAGTACTTCAGCTTCTCGCAAGGATTGCGGATGACGAATCCTGCGTTCGATCAATTGTTCGGCGGGCGTCCGCGTAAAGCCGAGTCGCTGATCACGCAGCGTGAAATGGATTTGGCGCGCAGCATTCAGGTCGTGACGGAAGAGGCAATGCTCAAGATGGTTGCATACGTGCACAAGGAAACCGGCATGAAGCGTCTGTGCATGGCCGGAGGCGTCGCGCTGAATTGCGTGGCGAACGGACGCATTTTGCGCGAGGGACCATTCGAAGATCTTTGGATTCAGCCAGCCGCTGGTGATGCAGGTGGGGCGATCGGAATCGCATTGGCGATTTGGCATCGATACCTGGAGAGAGAGCGAATCAGTCCGGAGAAGGCCGGCACCTGGCAATCGTCGCGCTCAGTCTCGAACAATGGATTGCCGCGTTACGCAGATGGCATGAAGGGATCGTTTCTCGGTCCGCGTTACTCGGTCGAAGAGATCGAGAAGTTTCTGGCCGAACGAAATCTTCCTTACAAGAAATATTCGCGCGAGGAATTGCCCGAGGTCATCGCAGGTTTGTTGGCAAGCGAGAAAGTAATCGGTTTGCATCAGGGTCGAATGGAATTTGGACCGCGCGCGCTTGGTAGTCGCAGCATCATCGGCGATCCGCGTTCGCCGTCGATGCAGTCGCTGATGAACGTAAAGATCAAATACCGTGAGAGCTTTCGTCCTTTCGCGCCGAGCGTGACGCGTGAACACGTTTCTGATTGGTTCGATCTGAATTATGAGAGCCCTTACATGTTGCTTGTCGCTGACGTGTTAGAGCGACATCGAACGCAATTGAATGATGATGAAAAAAAACTTTGGGGCATCGATAAGCTCAACGTCAAGCGTTCAGAAATTCCAGCGGTGACTCACGTGGATTACTCGGCCCGGATTCAGACCGTGCGGCGCGAAACAAATTCGCTCTACTGGGACATTATCGAGGCGTTTCGACAAAAAACCGGCTGTCCAGTGATCGTCAATACCAGTTTCAATGTGCGCGGCGAACCGATCGTCTGCACGCCTGAGGACGGCTATCGCTGCTTCATGCGGACTGAGATGGATTATCTCGTGCAGGAGACTTGTGTCCTCGATAAGCGAGAGCAACCGAAGTTTACCGAGAGCGTGGATTGGCGTAAGAAGTTTGAATTGGATTAGCGCGTGTCAGAACCGGGAGGTTCTGGCCTTGCTGATTTGCATTTCCGGGCTTGCTCACGCTTAAATGTGTAAGACTCAATCAATCCATTTTACGAAAGTAGCCAACATTATGACCGACCAAGTGAGGGTATTAGTTACCGGCGCCGGTGGTTTCATCGGCCATCATCTGACCAAGTATCTGGTTGACCGCGGTTATTGGGTGCGCGGCGTCGATATCAAAGAACCCGAATACGAAGCGACCGCGGCGCATGAATTCGAATTGTTGAATCTAACCGACATGGAGAACTGCATCAAAGCCACGCGCAATATCGATCAAGTTTATGGACTGGCCGCAAACATGGGCGGCATCGGCTTTATTGAAAGTCACAAAGCCGAGATCGTTCGCGACAACACATTCATCAACTTGCAGACGATCGAAGCCGCGCGCCAGAACAGCGTCAAACGTTATCTCTACACTTCAAGTGCGTGCATCTATCCGGGTTACAAACAAAAAGACGCGGATGTGACTCCTTTGCGGGAAGAAGATGCTTACCCGGCCGATGCCGAAGATGGTTACGGTTGGGAGAAGCTTTACATGGAGCGCGTCTGCCGTCACTACACTGAAGACTTCGGATTGGACACGCGCGTGGTGCGCTTTCACAACATCTTCGGGCCGCTGGGAACTTACGATGGCGGGCGCGAGAAATCCCCGGCGGCAATTTGTCGCAAGATCGCTCTTGCTAATGACGGCGACGACATTGAAGTTTGGGGCGATGGCTTGCAGACGCGCTCGTATTGCTACATCGATGATTGCGTCGAAGGAATTTACCGGCTGATGCAGAGCGATCATCGCGAGCCGCTCAATCTCGGCCAGGATCGAATGATTTCGATCAACGAGTTGGTCGACATCGTTTCGCAGATCGCGGGCAAGCGCATCGGCAAGCGCTACGACACGACCAAGCCGCAAGGCGTGCGCGGTCGCAACAGCGACAACACGCGTTTGCGCGAAGTGCTGAACTGGGAGCCGCAGATTTCGCTGGAAGACGGACTGGCTCGAACGTACCAGTGGATCGAAGCGCAGGTGACGCAGCATGCGCCCGTCGCGGTTACGGCATAGCTTTTAGAGCTGAGCTAATCGCAAGCGCAGAGCAAGAAGTTCATTTGCTCTGCGTTTGTATTTTTGGCCACTGATTTCTGTTAGCATTCTCGCGCCCGTGAACAATCCTGATTCGTTCCGCCGCTCTGATTCAATGGCCATCAGCGTCGTCGTCCCGGTGCGCGACGAAGAAGAGTCCATTGGCCTGTTGCTGAACGATTTATTGACGCAGACTTTGAAGCCACATGAGATCGTTATCACCGATGGCGGCTCGACGGATGCGACGGTGAGGATAATCGAAGAGTTCATCCAAGACGGAGCGCCGGTGAGACTGGTTCGCGAACATGACTCACTGCCAGGACGAGCGCGCAACGTCGCCGTCCAACACGCTCGCGGGGACTGGATTGCTTTTATCGATGCCGGCATCAGGCCGGTGCCTGAATGGTTGGAGAGTCTGGCGCAGAAAATAACTGATGATTCCACGACTGACGTCGTCTACGGGACTTATGAGCCGGTCGTTGATACGTTCTTCACGCAATGTGCAGCGATCGCCTATGTCCCCGCGCCATCGGCAAGCGAGGATGGACTGGTGCGCCCGCGCTCAATTGTTTCGGCTCTAATGCGCCGCGAAGTTTTGGAGTTCGTTGGCGGGTTTCCCGAAGACTTGCGATCCGCGGAAGACCTGGTCTTCATGCAGCGAGTACAGCAGGCAAACTGTAAGACGGTGCGCGCCTCGCGAGCAGTTGTCTATTGGTGGATTCAACCAACGCTGTGGCTCACCTTCAAGCGCTTTGTCGAATACTCGCGCAATAACATAAAGGCTGGTTTGTTTTGGGACTGGCAAGGCAGAATCTTTGTCTACTATGCCATCCTCGCGCTCCCGGCTTATAGAATCCTAACACTCAACGCGGACGGGACTATAAGGCTCGATCCCTTAGCCCTCTTGCTGCCTCCTCTGCTGTGCATCCTGTTGTTGAGTATCCGAGCTGCCAAGGCACTCTGGCGAAATCGTTTGGCTTACCCGGCTGGTTTGGCTCGTAACGTGGCCCGATTCTTCTTGCTAGTGCCGATCCTGGTTACGCTGGACGTAGCCGCATTCGTTGGAACTATCAGTTGGTTGTTGCGCGACAAACTCAGATTGATGGGAGGAGCGCATGAGTCTGGCGGGTAAGCGCGTCCTCTACATTTCCTACAACGGCATGCTCGACCCGTTAGGGCAGAGCCAGGTCATTCCGTATTTGAAAGAGCTGAGCAAGCTCGGCGTTCAATTCACGCTGCTGAGTTTCGAACGCGAACAATCTTATGGAATTGACGGTCAGCATCGCTGCAAGACTCTTAACGAAGAGTTATCGCAATTCGGGATCAAGTGGCATCACCTGCGCTACCATCAAAGACCTTCAATTCCGGCTACGGCATTCGATGTCGCCGCCGGCATTCGCTTCGCGAGCCGCTTAGTGCGGCGCGACAAAATTGAATTGGTTCATGCGCGCGCGCACATCCCTGCGGTCATCGCTCTGGTTTTGAAGCGACGCTTCGGAATCAAAATGATTTTCGACGTGCGCGGCCTGATGGCCGAAGAGTACGTCGACGCGGGTCATTGGCAAGCGGGCAGCGTTGCGGCTCGCATCACCAAAAATATGGAGGCGCGCGTGCTGCGCGCTACAGACGGAATCGTTACGTTGACTGATGCGCTGTGGGAAGTGATGCGCGACTGGCGCCATCTAAATGGACGATCAGTTGCGCATGAAACAATTCCCTGCTGCATCGATCAGGAATTATTTCGTTACGATCCGCAGGCAAGAGAAACTCGCCGAGTTGAACTCGGCATTTCTGATCGCCCGGTGCTCGTTTACAGCGGCTCGATTGGCGGTTGGTACATGACGGATGAGATGGCCGCTCTCTTTGCCGTGCTCAAACAGCAATGCACTAATGCCTTCTTTCTCTGGCTGACGACCGGAGCACCAAAAATAGTGGAAGACGCGATGACCAAATCACGCATTGGGCCAGCGGATTATGCAGTGCGCCGCGTTTCTAATCGTGAAGTCAGTTCTTTTCTCAGCGCCGCCGATATCGGAATAGCCTTTTATCGGCCAGGAGTGTCGCGGCTGGGAACGTCGCCGGTAAAAATCAGCGAGTACCTGTCATGCGGGCTGCCGGTTGTGATCAATTCTGGCATTGGCGATACTGACGATTTGATCAGACGTGAAGAAGTCGGAGTGCTGGTGAGCGATTTCAACGAAGACGATTACGCGGATGCCGCATCGGCCGTGGTTAATTCCTTGGAAAGAGGCGAGGCAATAAGACAACGCGTGCGCGCCGCCGCCGAAAAGCATTTCGATCTGCGCGGCGTCGGAATTGAACGATACGAGCGGCTGTATGAAGGCCTCCTTCCCGACGGAAATGTAATGGCGTAACGACCACGCTTTCCTCACAACTTCGAATGAAAGTTTTAGCCTTAGCAAGTTATCCAGTCGAAGCAGCGGCAACCCGGTATCGGTTACAGCAGTTCGTCGCTCCGTTGGCCGCGCGCGGTGTTGTCTTAGAAATTCATCCGTTCTTGAACTCTCATCAATTTGAAATTTTTTATCAACGCAACGCTTTGCCTGCTACCGCAGTCGGACTGGTTAAGTCAGCCGTGATGCGCGTGGCAGATTTGGTCGTCGCGCGAAACGCGGATGTGATCTTGATTCAGCGCGAGTCGATGTTGTTTGGTCCGCCATTGGTTGAGAGGTTGATCGCGCGCGGACTTAAGAGGCCAATGGTCCTCGATTTGGATGACGCGACTTACGTGGCTTACGACAGTCCGACGTACGGAGCGTTGGGAAAATTAAAATGGTTCAGCAAGACGGATGACCTAATTAGATGGGCCAAGCTTGTTACATGTGGCAATCGATCGATCGCTGAATACGTCGAAAGAAAAGGTGCGCAGGCTCGCATCATCCCGACCGTCGTTGACACGGATGTCTTTTGCCCGATTGAGCGTGGTAATCGCGACTCGGTAGTGCTCGGATGGATTGGCACGCATTCAACTTTTCCCTACCTCGAGTCTATTTTTCCTGTGCTCAGTCGTCTCGCGGAAGATCATAAGTTCTCGTTGAAGATCGTCGGCGCCGGAAGAGTCGAGGTCTCAGTTCCGAATGTTCACGTCGATGCCTTGCCGTGGCGACTCGATCGTGAGGTCAGCGATTTTCAATCGATCGACATCGGTTTGTATCCAATCGATGCCAGCCTTTATTCCGGCAACTGGGCGCAGGGAAAATCAGGTTTCAAAGCGGTGCAATACATGGCCGTCGGCGTCCCCTACGTCGCAACGCCCGTCGGCGGCTCGGCTGAAATCGGCGAAGTGGGCAAGACGCACCTGTTCGCTTCCACAAATGACGAGTGGTATCGTAACTTGAAATTGCTGATTGCCGACCAGGCGCTGCGGGAAGAGATGGGAACCGCAGGCCGGCAACACGCAATCAAGAATTACGCGCTTGAGGATCAGGCTGACAAACTTGTTGCAGCACTCCGGGAGGCTGCGGGAAAATAGAATTTTAAGTGTGGCGTATGTCTTGCTGATCCGACGGGGGATTTAGATTGGAAAAGCTCACAGCACTTGAACAACCATCGGTTCGCTCGAAGCAACCGGCGGGCGTCGCCGAAGAAAGCATTCAGGCAAACACCGTCGTCCAGCATCGTGTGAGCAAGTTCCGTCTGTTTGTGCTCGGCTTGATCGCGCTCTTGCCGTCGTTTTTGATGCGGCCATGCTATCGGTTGTTCTTTCGGTATCGGATCGGCAAGCGCGTCCGAATCGGATTCAGCATCATCGATGCGTCACAGTGCGTGATCGAGGACGATGTGCAGATCGGCCATCTGAATCTCGTGCTCGGCGTCGGCAAACTCAGCATGGGCGATCACGTGCGCATCGGCCATTTGAATATTATTCGCGGTGGCAATGAGGTGCGATTGGGACGATACTCTGAGATAATACGCGTCAACGAAATAAACTCGATTCCCGATCCTGACGTTGTGAATCCCGTAGATCCAAAATTTCTGCTCGGTCCCGGCAGCATAATCACGGCGGGCCACAAGATCGATTTTACCGATCGGGTTGAGATCGGCCGTCGAGCGATTATTGGCGGACGTAACTCTTCGCTATGGACGCACAATCGTCAGCGAACGCTGCCGGTTTCTGTTGGAGATTTTGCGTACGTCGGATCGGAAATTCGAATGGCGCCGGGCAGTTCGATTCCTTCGCGCTGCATCGTAGGCATCGGCGCGGTGATTACCGGAAAAATTGACGGCGAGGGTTATCTAATCGGCGGCGTGCCTGCCAAGCCGATAAAAGAACTAAGTGAAGACGATAGATTTCTGGTCGAACACAAGACGCGGCCGGATTTACCCGACGACGTTTGATTCGAAGGATTCCACCACGGCATAACTTGGATGAATAACTTCCTTATCGCAATCACGATTGTCGCAGCCGCTGCCTCGCTGGCGCTAATCGGTTTCGTTCCCAGCGACGGGCTTCCGGCATTGCTACTGGCCGCGCCGTTGGTCATTGGCGTGGCAATTCTGGTCAAGCGTCTCAACGTTGACAGTGCTTTTCTGCTGCGATTGTTTATTGCCGCGGTCACTATTCGAATCCTCGTAGGCACGCTCATCTACATCTTCCATCTTCAGGAATTCTTCGGTGGCGACGCGAACACATTCGACTTTTTTGGAAACGCCTTACTCATGAGTTGGGCAGGCGACAAGTACTCGCAATATCTTGTCGATTTGTTCTCTGGCGGCGGCGCTAACAGCGGCTGGGGCATGTTGTATGTCGTCGCAGTGATTTACAAGATCGTCGGGCGCAATATGCTGGCCACTCAATACCTGAATTCCGTGCTCGGCGCATCCACGGCTCCAATTTCATACCTTATGGCGATGGAGATATTCCCAAACAAGAGAGTTGCGCGCACGGCTGCTTTGCTCGCCGCATTTTTTCCCTCGCTGGTTCTTTGGACATCACAGGGATTGAAAGACGGCCCGATCATTTTTCTGCTAACGCTATCGATGTTGGCAACGCTGAAGTTAGGCGTTAGATTTAATCTCAAGTACGTTGTCGCACTTGTGCTCGCCCTGTTCGGTCTTATTACGCTGCGTTTCTATATCTTCTATATAGTGGTTTTTTCAATCGCCTGCGCTTTCGTTCTGGGCCGGCAAAAGCTGAATGCGCAGGCATTCATACGACAGTTCATTATCATATTTGTCTTGGGCGCCGGGTTGGCCGCGTTCGGTGTCACTCGCTTCGCCTCAATGCAGATCGATACTTATGGCAGCTTCAGAATGTTACAGGTCATGCGCTCTGACGCCGCCCAATCTGCGGCATCAGGATTTGGTCAGGACATTGACGTGTCTACTCCCGAGGGAGCGTTGTCAGCGATTCCGATTGGTTTAGCTTATCTCCTGCTTGCGCCGTTTCCTTGGCAGTTTGGTTCATTGCGCCAAATGATCACTTTGCCAGAGATGATGATTTGGTGGTCGTCTTTTCCTATGCTCGTTTTCGGATTGTGGTTTACGCTCAAACATCGATTGAGGGAGGTGGCGCCCATTCTGATCTTCACAACTGTGCTGACAATCTCGTATTCAATCATTCAAGGCAATGTTGGCACAGCTTATCGACAGCGAGCGCAGCTCTTGATTTTCTACTTCCTTTTTGTGGCCGTAGGCTTTGTTCTTTTCAAGGAGAAGCGAGAAGAGAAGGCCCGTAAGGCGCAATCAGCGCGTGACGAGCATCGCCGGCATGTGGATTGGAAAGCGGGAGGTGCCCCTGGTGGAGATAAGATGCCGGCAATCGGTTGATGATTAACCCGGCGCGCCTCGCGTTTGCAGTTTGGCGATTGTTCTCTCCAGCACCAGAAGTTGCAAAATGAAATTTAGCGTGAGGTGAACACTCGTTGCTACCGCCAGCCCTACCACGCCGTAGCGCAGAAACACCAAAATCTTCACCGGTATATAGACGGTGTATGTGCCAATGAAAAGCATTGTCGGCGTGCGCGTGTCACCAAGCGCATAGAACGCCCCTGAAATCACTTGCCCGGCAGTTCCGCCAATCAACAAGCCCACCAGCGCCAACATGATCCACCAGAGCATGTGAATATTCTGGGCCGTGATGCCGCCATGGCCGATCATCAAACGCAGCAATGGTTCTCCGGTCACGAAAAGGCCGACACCAGCGGCGATTGTGATGCCTAACATCCAAAACAATCTCTGATAATAAATGCGCTTGAAGTGAGGCCAGTCACCGGACTTTGCAGCAATCGCCAGATGTGGCACTGACGGAGTCGAAATTGCTTTCGTAACGATTAGATTGGTTGATGAGTAGACCTGCTGGCCAATGTAAAGCAACGACAGGCTTCCCGCCGTCGTCAGCGATGTTAGAAAGCGATCGATGAGGGGATCGGATTTCGCGTATGTTTGGCCGAGCAGGAAAGGTTTAATTCTTCGCCACGCCTCTTTCATTGCGTAAGAATCCCATTGCGGACGTTGCCATGGGCCAAGAACCGGCATCAGCAAAACGATTTTCAATCCCAGATTTAAAACTGTGGCCCATGCAGCGGCCACGATCCCGTAACGCGATAATGTCCAGACCAGAAAGAGCAAACTAATTGCGTTGGCAAAAACAGACGACGCTTCTGCCCAGAGAAATCGTTGGCGCGCATAAAAGATGGACCAAAGCACGACGACTGAGGCGTTGCCGATCATCGACAAGAGCTGGATTCGACTCAGCGCAATCGCGAGTTGTCGCGCCTCAGCCGAAAATCCGGGAACAATCAAAGGCACCCAGTATCCGGCAGTGACGAAAAGAATCAACGCAACGATCGTGAAGAGACCTGTGACTCCCAGGAAGAATCCCCAGGCATCACGGCGAAATGTACTTTCATCTTCCGTGCTCAAGATCGGCACCAAAACCTGCGTGAGCGAGACGCTCACAACCAGAAAGATCAATTGTGGCAACGCGCCCGACGCAAAGAATGCATCCGTCTCGATCCCGACTCCCAGGCGCGTTACCACGTACCAGGGCATCAGAATGGCCAGCACGGCATTGCAGATCGCCAGTCCTGCTAGTGTGAGACTTAGCCTGATCAAACTGAAGTGTTTCCTCGGGACTTGTAAGATTTGCTTAAAAGATATGCGAACGTGTTCGTAACGAGAATTTGCCGAATAGACAAATGACGCCTCCGGCCCCGACGATAACTAACATCACCCAGAACGGATAACGCAGGCGGTAAAGCGCGCCGATGTTGTTGACGACTAGTCCCAGGCCCACAGCACCAAATCCGATTATGAGAGTCAAAAACCAAACGGAGAAATTTTTTCGTCCTCGCCATAATCCAATCAAAGCGAGGCATTCAATCATGTAAGTGAAGATCGTTTCAAACCCAGAAACGATCCTGCCCCCGTAGCCTACCTGATGACCTGACTGTAACCACATGTTTGGAAAAGGAGCAAACAAGCCTACTGCGGTTGCGCGCGGCACGTGACGAAGGATATCGCCGAACGTTCGTAATTTAACGTCAGGGTCGATTCTCGATCCGTCGTCTGCCGGTAGCACGTTTCCCTCCCGGTCCGACCGAAACTTCCACCCTTCGCGACGCGCTGCGATTTGTTCATTTATCGGAAGTTTCTGTAGCTCTTCTGGAGAGATCAATCTCTTTGTTCTTAGCTCTTGTTGATTGTGAAACCAACTTTGAAATCTCGGAGTGACCAGAATTGCTGCGCCGATCATTACCGCAAAGATTACCGTTCCCACAACAATCTGCCGTTTGGCCACAGCACGAATGATCAAAAGGAGTATTGCCAATACTACGGTGGCGCATAGGACGTACCACATTGGCAATCGAACGATGCGAATACAAACGATTGCGACAATCGTAGCGGCTCCCAACAACAATGCGCGCCGCCAAGGCAGGTCTGCACGCAGAGATTCAACTACACACCACGCCACAATCAAGACTGACAGAATCAACAGCGGATCTCTGAGCAGTTGTGTCGTGTGAAGGACAAAGCTCGGCCAGAGACCCACGACTGTGGCAGCGATTAAACCGCTTCTGTAATCAAAAATCGCTTCGCCAATTTTGAATGTTAGGGCAAGGATCGCCAGATAGTAGATCAGGTTAAGCGGCTCGATTGTCAGTATGTTGAAACTGACCCATCGAGAAAACAATGACAACGGCAAGGAATACAGTCGGATATGTAATTGCGTCGGCCACGTGGCCCATGCTGCGACGCCCTCGTTTTTCAAGATTGCGCAAAGCTCAACACATTGGTCCTGATATACGATCCCGTCTGAGGCAAATCTGGCGATTCCGCTGGGGTATACCTGAGAAGGAATTAGCTGATACTTTCCTACTGCAAAGACAGCCATGGCCACTGAAACATGCCAGACTGTAGCAGCGACAAACAGAAACTTAGGCTGAAGGAATCGATTCTTGGTTGGCAACCGGTCTCCGTTGAATGTCTCTGACATATAGATGCGGTTCCGGACGTCACCCGAACATGAGCGGCTCGATCTTGGCTTTGGACAGGGTCACGCGGCGTCCGCTAATATTAAGGCCAGCCCAACTCGAAAGTCATGTTTGAAGGGATAACGGGCGGCACACGCAAGCAGTTTATGCCTGCATGTCCTTCGCTTCTATTCTTAAGTATTCTTAAGTTAGCAAACAAATGTGTGGCATAGCAGGCATCGTTCGTCTTGATAGCGCGCCGGTTGACCGCGAGTTACTCGCGCGGATGAACGATGCGATCCGCCATCGCGGCCCCGATGACGATGGATTTTATTTCAGCGATGGCGTTGGCCTGGCCATGCGCCGGCTGGCGATCATCGACCTCGCGCACGGGCAACAGCCAATTCACAATGCCGATCGCACCGCCTGGATAGTTTTCAACGGCGAGATTTACAACTATCTCGAACTGCGATCGAAACTGGAAAAGCTCGGCCATACTTTTTATACCGACAGCGACACTGAAGCGATCGTTCACGCCTACGATCAATTCGGAACTGATTGCCCAAAGCACCTGCGCGGAATGTTCGCGTTCGCGATTTGGGATGAGCGCACGAAGTCGCTTTTCCTTGCGCGCGATCGCGTCGGCAAGAAACCGCTGCTGTACTCGCAAGTCAACGGCCAATTAGTTTTCGGATCGGAATTCACCGCGCTGTTGACGCATCCCGATGTTAGCCGCGACGTAGATTACGAAGCGATCCATCATTACCTCTCGTTCATTTGTGTTCCGGCGCCGCTGACTGCGTACAAATCAATTCGCAAACTCGAACCTGGCCATTGGCTTCTGTGGAAAGACGGCGAGATCAAAGTTGAGCGTTACTGGCAACTCGACTTCTCGAAAAAAATTAATATCAGCGAAGCCGAGGCTGGCGAGCGGGTCGTCGATCTGTTGCGCGACGCGGTGAAGGTGCGTCTGATGTCTGAGGTTCCGCTGGGCGCTTTTCTTTCCGGCGGGATCGACTCCAGCGCGGTCGTCGCGTTGATGGCGCAGGAATCCTCCGAGAAAGTAAAGACTTTCTCGATCGGTTTCGACGAACAAGATTTCAGCGAGCTGCATCACGCGCGCCGCCTAGCCGAACACGTCGGCGCGGATCATCACGAGTTCATCGTGCGGCCGAACGCGATGGAAATTCTGCCAACTCTCGTCGAGCATTACGGCGAGCCATACGCTGATTCTTCGGCGATCCCCAGTTACTATGTTTCGCGCGAGACGCGCCAATACGTGACCGTGGCGCTGAACGGCGACGGCGGCGATGAATGCTTTGCGGGTTATGAACGTTACGCCGCGATGAATCTCGCCCAGCGATACAACAATCTGTTGCCGGCCGGGCTGCGAAATGGAGTTATTGGCAACGTGATGAAGGCGCTGCCTGAGTTTCGATCTCGTGGCAATCCGTTGGGTAAAGCGAAACGATTCATGGGCGCGGCATCGTTAGGACCGGTGCAAAGATATCTGCGTTGGATTAGTGCGTTTGATGAGAACGCCAAGCTCGATCTGTATTCCGATGATTTTCATCAGCAGACCTCCGGCTTCTCGACGATCGATA
>WNGG01005873.1_pt1 | contig 13658 bp, 10 predicted proteins | sample 5400661 | NCBI WGS metagenome assembly WNGG01 (sample SAMN13153372, study PRJNA577476) | soil metagenome | isolation source: 100 cm soil or saprolite under Garry oak tree replicate 1 | place: USA:California | collected 2016-06-15
CACCTAGAAGATCGCCATGTCGACGTCGTCCGGCGGCTGCCCCCACCAGTGTGCGGTGACGCCGCGGTTCGCCGCGACTCGCGTGGCGAGCTCGATCTGCGCTGGCTCCGTCGTCACGACATGCGGAGCACCGGCGGCGAGGAACAGCGCGGCGAAGAGCTTCATGACGCGCTCCCGACTGCCTTGCCCCAGATGCGGTCGTACTCCGGGCCTGGCATCGTCACCATGCGTGGCTCACTTCCCGGCTTCCTGCTTGCTCTCGCCGTCGAGCTTGATCCATTTGGCGTCGCGGCTCTTCCACACCTCGCCCTGCACCGCCGCCCTCGCCGCCGGCGCCGACACGCCGCCGTAGGGCTGCGCCGACTGCGTCGCCGCGATGTCGATGGCCTTGGTGAGCGTCACCGGCAGGCGGTCCTTCGCCACGCGGAACGGCGTCTTTTGGCTGGGGCTGTGCGGTGCAAGTCGATGCAGTAGACGTCGAGCGTCAGCCGCTCGCTGCCGCCTGGGGCGATGTCGAGCTGCTCCACCCACTCGATCAGGCCCTTCACGCGGAACGGGCCGACCACGCCGAGGCGCTGCGGCGCCTGGTTGGGGTTTAACTGGGGCACGAAGTAGAGGCCCCTGGCCGAGAACGTCTGCGGCGCGCCCGAGGGGTTCTGCACCTCGATGGTGATGGCTCCGTTGATGCTGCCCTCGTACTGCACGACCCGCATCAAGAGGCCGCTGCTCTCGCCGCCTTCCTCGGGAGGAACCTTGTCCAAGGTGGTGGCCGCGAGGGCCGGAAGAGACACAAGCAGCGCAGCCGTGAAGAGACGGGACATATGGGGCAATCTCCTTGTGGGCCCGCGAACGCGTGAAGCCAAAGAACGATCTACAGGTCGTCGAGCGAGCGCTCCGGAAGATCTGTGCGGCCTCGCGTGCGTTTCGCCGCCGAGACACGCGAGGCCTATGCTCGTCGAGGGCAGGGAAATGGAAAGAGCCGCCTTGGTCCCGCTCGCACTTGCCGGCGTGCTGGCCTGCGCCGGCCATGGAGCGATTGCCGTCAGGGACAAGACCGCTGACAGGCCATCGCCCGCAGCCGCGGCTTCCACCCCGACGGATTTCCCGGTGCGGGTCCCGAACGCCGATGGGAGCGTCATCGCCTGGTTCTCCGGCGAGAAGCCGCCGGAGGACCCGAAGGCCCCGTTGGTCTACGGCGTGTCGGCGCTCGCATTCGAGTTCGCCGGCGACGCGAAGCGCTACCCGTTCACACCGCGCGGCGAGCTGTTCTTCAGCGACTGGTCCTTCGACGTGTTCTCTCCTGACGGCAAGTGGGCGCTCCTGCTGCAAGACCGCTTCGGTCCCTATCACGTCGTCCGGACGCGGAACCTCAGGACCTACCTCGAACACACCGCGCCGCCCGACAAGGTCGAGCACACGATCGTCCCATCGGGGTTGGCTGCGCTCGTCCACTCGAACGCGCGCTGGGTCTCGGATACGGAGTTCGAGTACCAGGTGGGCGGCGAAACGCAGTGGACGGTCCGGGCGAAGGTGAATTTGATCGGCACTCTGGTGAACCGATTCCTGCGGTGAATCGTTACCGCTCGCGGGAGGTTCACGATGACCGACTCTTTGCTGTCTATCGTTGTCGCTGCCGTACTGGCAGCACCGGTTTCCGCTGCACAGGCCCAGAGCGGGCCAGCCCGCGAACCTGCTGCAGACCTGGCGGTCACGCAGAGCATCAGTTCGACACGAGCGCTGGGGAACGTCGATGCCGACAAGCGAGTTGCCGCCGACGAGATGCGGAAAGCAGTCGCGCACGCGTGGGGGGAGGCCTACGAGGCGCGGCTGGCGGCGGTGAAGGCGGCCCTGGACGCGGCGGCGACGGCCCGGATGGCCCTACGCCAGACCGAGATTGCCGCGCGGAAACGGCAGGACCTGGCCGCGGCGGCCGGGAAGGGACTGGGCCCTCAGAGCCGAGAGGACCTGGAAAGGGCCGCGGACCAAGCGAACGTAGCCGGGGAGAGAGCGAGGGCCGAGGCCACGAGGGCGCTGGACGTAGCCCTTCAAGCGGTCCGGGATGCGAGGAACAGGGAGGAAGCCGCCAACGTCCTCACGGCGATGGTCACGCTCAGGCTGTCGTTCGCGGACTACGCCGACTGGCCTGACCAAGAAACCGACTCAGCGGACCTGGCAGACCTTCTGGCCGAAGAGGCGGTCGACGGCGGCGAACAGCTCGTCGTCGGGGGCGATGCGCGTCGACTTGAGGGCGATGCGCGTCTCCGCGGTGCCCGGCTGGACCAGCACCAGCGAGGCGCTGCAGGTCCCGGGGTGCTTGCCGAAGAGTGACTTGAGCTCGGTGAGCCGGTCCGGGGTCGCCGCTTCGACGGGCATCTTCAACTCGACCCGCGTAGCTTTGGCGGCGCGCACTTCGGAGAGGCGCGAGACCTCGTCGACCTTGATCTCCGGAGTAGGCTCCGCCGCCGACTCCTGCTGCGCCTCGGCGCCGAACTTCTCCGCCAGGCGGACCGCGCCGCGGACGAGGACCGGGTCGTCTCCTTTCAGCAGATCCTCGAAGCGCTGCAGGACGTCCTCGTACAGCACCAGGTCGCGCGTGCCGGTCAGGTCCTCGAGGACGGCGAAGGCGATCTTCTTGCCGGTCTTGGTCAGGCGCTCCCGGTAGCCCGTGACGATGCCGCCCACCGTGACCTTCTCGAATCCCTTGGCGGTGGCGAGCGAAGCGCAAGTGTGCGTCGCGTACCGCTTCACGTCGTCCGCATAGCGCGCCAGCGGGTGGCCGGTGATGTAGAAGCCGAGCGCCTCCTTCTCCTTGGCCAGACGCTCGCGCTCCGACCACTCTTCCTTGCCGAAGACGCGCTCGTCGATCACGGGGGCCGCCAGGGCCCCTCCCCCGGCGGCGCGCGCTGGCGGTGTGGAAAAGAGGCCGAACTGCCCCGACTCGCGGTCCTTCTGCGCGGAGGAGCCCTGCGCCAGCGCCGGCTCGATCGCGTCCCACAGCGCCTTGCGCGTCTTGCCGGTGAAGTCGAACGCTCCCCCCGCCACCAGCGCCTCGAGCGTCTTGCGGTTGATCTTCTTGGTGTCGATGCGCGCGCAGAAGTCGAACAGCCCCGCGAACGCCTTGTCGCGCGCGGCGATGATCCCTTCGATGGAGTTCTCTCCCACCCCCTTGATCGCGCCCAGCCCGAACCGGATCAGCTTCTTGCCAGCCTTGTTCGGATCGTGCCCGACACCGAACGCCAGGTCGGAGTCGTTCACGTCGGGCGGCAGCACTGTGATGCCGTCCCCCCGCGCCTCGGCAATGTGGGCAACCACCTTGTCGGTGTTGTCCTTCTCGGAGGTCAGCAGCGCGGCCATGAACTCGACCGGGTAGTGCGCCTTCAGCCAGGCCGTCTGGTAGGTGATGAGGCCGTAGGCAGCCGAGTGCGAGTTGTGGACGATCAATCCACCGGCAACAAAGTTGTGATCCTCTTCGACCGTCAGGTCGTACGTTTCCTCGGTTCCGCGGTCCTCGATTCCCGCAATGCGGTCCCAGTAGACGTCTGAATCCGCAGCTTCCCGTAGACGCTTCGAATGAAGAGCTCTGGCGAGACGTCCGATCGTCTTTCGGCAGAAACCGCGCTTGTTGCTGCTGCCGTTCCCCGTGAACTCGCGCATGCACGCGCCGCTTGCCCCTTCGAGGTCTTTCCACCTCCAACCGCGTGTGACGCGCTCTTCTGCCACCCAGCGCCGAATCTCCGGCGGAATCGTATCCTTGCTGCTGAACCTCTCGACTCCGCTGATGTATCTGCGCAGCTGTGCGATCTGCGGTTCCCGGCCAATGCAATGAGGCGCTACGCGTTCCAAGAACGTTTCGATCGCGCCATCACCGACGAGATGCACCGTAAGGCCTGGGCGCTGCTGGCCACGATAATTGAATACCTTTCGATGGACGCCAGCGACGATGCGAAGCCGCAGCAGGAGAGCCTGCACGTCGTACGCCAACCGTTCGGACGATGTCGCGTAGAACGGAGTGTTGTTCGCTCCGGCACCCGAAATGAAACCGTCGCCAGCCCAGAGCCGGCCGAGGAAGAGCTCCAGATCCTCGTCACACAGCGAGAAGACCTCTTCGGGAACCTTCTTCTGCGTCGCCTTCAACCCGAGGATTCCCAGCGACCGCGCCCATTCGAATGCGCCGGAACGTCGCGGCGAAACCGCCAGAGCAGTATTCCCGACTGCGAGCGGTCGGCGTGGGCCGGTGTTTACACAGACGTCCATCGCCTTGCCGGGATACTGCGCAATGCGCGCGACCGAGTTTGGGAAGAGGCTCGCGGCCTGTGCAAAATCATCGATCATCACGCGCGACTTGTTGGTAAAATACAAACTCGTTGGATGGCACGTATTTCCTTCGGAAAGCAATCCGGCAAGACAAATCACTTCGTGAGCAGGCCATCTCCGACGCGCGCCGGTTTCCAGCTTCCTCGGGGCGGCGATCCGGTCCCCGGGGCGCAATTCGCCCAACTGTTTCCAACCGTCCAACGTCCTGAACGGATGATTCGCGGACGCGATGACGCGGTGGCCGAGCATCGTGCGTAGCTCGAACACGCGCTTGCGGCCGCTCGCAACGACATCGACGACGCGGCTCACGCGCAGCTTCCCATCCTCACCAAGCGCGTGAATCGAGAATCCGCGCCGATTGCTGAACAAGTCCGATATCGTCGTACGCTCACCGCTGCGCGCGTCCGTAATCGTCGTCGACCCCACCAAACACTTATTGAACCCGTATTCCGCAAACTTCTCCATCAGGTCGAAAATCTCGTTCGCGGTTTTTGTTTCGACTCCGTTCTTCGTGCAGCCTTCCACGAACCCGCTGCGCTCCTGCGCCATCACGTCGGCCTTCTTCTTCCCCATCGCGCGGCGCAGCAGGTCGGCGCGGCCGAGCGAGTAGCCGCCCAACACCTGCGCGATCTGCATCACCTGCTCCTGGTAGACGATCACCCCGTAGGTGTCGCGCAGGATGGGCTCGAGCCGCGGGTGCGGGTAGCTGACGCGCTCGCGCCCGTGCTTGCGGTTGATGAACACGTCCACCATGCCCGAGTCGAGCGGGCCGGGGCGGTACAGCGCGCCGGCGGCGATGACGTCCTCGAACACGCTGGGCTTGAGCTTCTTCACCATCTCGGTGAAACCGGACGATTCCATCTGGAAGATGCCGGCCGTGTCGCCGCTGGAGATGAGCTGGTAGGTCTTCTTGTCGTCGAAGGGCAAGAGCGCGATGTCGAGCTGCTCCTCCGGCTTGCGCCCGCGGTTGATCAGCTTCACCGCGTTGCTGATCACCGTCAGGGTCGTCAGGCCGAGGAAGTCGAACTTGATCAGCCCCGCCAGCTCCACCTCGTCCTTGGCGAACTGGGTCACCAGCTCGCCGTTCTGCCCGCGGCAGAGCGGCACGTATTCCCAGAGGGGCTTCTCGCCGATGACCACGCCCGCGGCGTGCATGCCGGTCGACCGCGTCAGGCCCTCGAGGGCGCGCGCGTACTCGATGATGGTCTTGAAGACCGGCTTCTGCTCCTGGATCTGCGTGAGCTTGGGCTCCACCTCCAGCGCCTTCTCGATGGTGGCCGGGTGCCCCTCGATCAGGTTGGGGATGTTGCGGGTCAGCTCGTTCACCTCGGCGAACGGCACGCCCATGACCCGTGCCACGTCCTTGATGGCGCTCTTCGCCGAGAGCGCGCCGTAGGTGATGATCTGGGCGACGTTGTCGCGCCCGTACTTCTGCGTGACGTAGTCGATCACCTCGCCCCGGCGGTCCTGGCAGAAGTCCACGTCGAAGTCCGGCATGGACACGCGCTCGGGATTCAAGAACCGCTCGAACAGTAGATTGTACGGGAGCGGATCGATGTCGGTGATGCGCAGCGCGTACGCGACCAGCGACCCGGCTCCGGAGCCGCGGCCCGGACCCACGGGCACGCCGTGCTGCTTCGCCCAGTTGATGAAGTCGTGGACGATGAGGAAGTAGCCGGAGTAATGCATCTTGATGATGACGGACAGCTCGCGCTCGAGCCGCTCGCGGTACTGATCGGCATCGATCTTCCGGCCCGTCCGGGCGATCTCCGCGAACCGCTGGTCGAGCCCCTCGCGCGACCGCCGCTGGATGTACGAGTCGAGCGTCTCGCCTTCGGGCACCTGGAACTTGGGAAGGTGCTTGCCGACCAGGTCCAACTCGACGTTGCAGCGCTGGGCGATGAGCGACGAGTTGTGCACCGCCTCCCGCCACTCGGCGCCCACGCCGGTGGTCGCCTCGGCGGCCGACGCCATTTCTTCGGGCGCCTTGATGTACAGCTCCTCGGTCTCGTGCCGGAGGCGCCGCGGGTCGTCGAAGGTGCGGCCCGAGGCGATGGCCATCAGCACCTCGTGGGCCTTGGCATCCTCGCGCTTGACGTAATGGCTGTCCGCCGTGGCGACCAGCGGGATTTGCAAATCCTTCGATAATTCGCAAAGTCCGTGGTTGACCGGCAGCTGCTCTTTCAAGGCGTTCGACTGCACTTCCAGGTAGAGGCGTTCGCCGAAGATCTCCTTCAGCTCGCGCGCCTCGCGCCGCGCCTCGTCCATGTCTCCGCGGCGGATGGCCTTGGGCACCGCGCCCGCCATGCAGGCGGTCAGCGCGATGATCCCCTCGTTGTGGGCGCGCAGGAGCGGCTTGTCGACCCGCGGGTCGTAATAGAAGCCCTCCTGGAACGCCTTGGTGCTCAGGTACCTCAGATTGCGATATCCCGCCTCGTTCATCGCCAGCAGCACCAGGTGGTTCCCGATGCGCTGCTCCCTGTTCGCCATCCCCTTTTCGCCGGCGACGTACGCCTCGAAACCGATGATGGGCTTCACCCCCGCCTTCTTCGCCTCCTGGTAGAAGTTCACCACTCCGAACATGTTGCCGTGGTCGGTGACCGCGACGGACTTCATGCCCGTCCGGGCGCACGATTCCATGAGGTCGGGCAGCCGGATGGCCCCGTCGAGCAGGCTGTAGAGGGTGTGGAGATGAAGATGCGTGAAGTCCGCGGGCATGGCGTAGGAACACCATGCCACGGACCCCCGTCAAGCCGTCCGAGCGGGCGCGCCGATCAGGTCCGCGAGCGCGCCGGGCAGCTCCGGAAAGCGGAACCGATACCCTCCCTTCAGCGCCTTCCGCGGCACGGCCCGCTGCCCCTCCAGCAGCACCTCGGCCATCTCGCCCAGCCCCAGCCGGAGCACCAGCGCCGGCACCGAGAAGAGCGCTGGCCGGTGCAGCGCGCGCCCCAGCGCTTGCGCGAACTCCTTCATGCGGACCGGCGCCGGCGCGACGGCGTTCAAAGGTCCGCGCACGGCCCCGTCCAGCGCCCAGAGGATCAGCCCCACCTCGTCCGCGAGGTGGATCCACGGGAACCACTGCTTCCCGTTTCCGATCGGCCCCCCGACGAACGCCTTGAAGGGCGGCAGCATCTGCTTGAGCGCGCCGCCGTGGCTCGCCAGCACGACCCCGGTGCGCAGCAGCACGGTGCGGACGCCCAGCTCCTCCGCCCGCAGCGCCTGCGCCTCGCTGGCCTTGCAGACCCCGGCGAGGAAATCGCCGCCGGGCGCGGAATCCTCCGTCAGCTCTTCGTCCCCGCGGCCCCCGTACGCTCCGACCGCGCTGGCGTTCACGAACACCTTCGGCCGCGGCCGCGCGGCGCGCATTCCCTCGACGAACGCCCGCGCCGACTCGACCCGGCTGTCGACGATCTCCTTCTTGTAGGGCTCGCTCCACCGCCGGGCCCCGATGTTGGCGCCCGAGAGGTTGACCGCCGCGTCCGCCCGCTCCAACGCACCGGCCGGCACGCTGCGGCCGTCCCAAATCACCTCGCCCGGGCCCCGCGGCTTGCGCACCAGCGCGACCACCTCGTCTCCCCGGGCCCGCAGCGCCCGCCCAAGCTCGGATCCGATCAGCCCGTTCGCCCCGCCGATGACCACCTTCATGGCCGCCTCCGATGCCTGCCCGGGGCCGATTCAACCACGGCCCGCTGTAAGCTACATTGCCGCGCCGTGAACGAGCTCACCTGGGTGACCCTGCAAGTGCCGGACGTGGAGCAGTCCCGCCGCTTCTGGCGCGACGTCATCGGGCTGCCGGAGCGATCGGCCACTCCCACCTGGGTCGAGCTGGAGCTGCGCGCCGGCGTCCACCTGGCGCTGCACCCCGTCTTCCACCCGCCGGCGCTCGAACGGCGCGGCTACGACCGCGGCGGGCCGGTGCTGGGGATCCGCGTGCAATCCCTCGAAGAGATGGGCGCGCTGGTCGAGCGCAACGGCGCGCGCTCTCTCGGCGCCGCCCAGGACATCCCCGGGGGGCGCTCGCGGGACTTCGAGGACCCGGACGGCTACCTCTTCGAGCTGGTCGAGCTGCGTGCCTGAGCTGCCGGACATCACCGCGTACATCGGGGCGCTCGAGGCGCGCATCCTGCGCCAGCCGGTGCAGGCGGTGCGCCTCGCCTCTCCCTTCGTGCTGCGCACCTTCGATCCACCCATCTCCGAGGCGGTGGGCAAGCAGGTGGTCCGCCTCCACCGCATCGGCAAGCGCATCGCGATCGAGCTGGAGGGGAACCTGTTCCTGGTAATTCATCTCATGGTCGCCGGCCGCCTCAAATGGCTCGATCGGGGGGCGAAGGTGCCCGGCAAGGTCGGGCTGGCCGCGATCGATTTCCCGAACGGGACGCTGATCCTCACCGAAGCCGCGACGAAGAAGCGCGCCTCGCTGCACTTCGTGCGCGGGGTTACGGCCGTGCGCGCCATGGACCGCGGGGGGATCGAGGTCCTCGACGCGCCGCTCGCCGCCTTCCGCGAGGCGCTGCTCCGCGAGAACCACACGCTCAAGCGGTCCCTCACCGACCCGCGCCTGTTCAGCGGCGTGGGGAACGCCTACTCCGACGAGATCCTCCACCGCGCGCGCCTGTCGCCGGTGCAGACCACGCACAAGCTCTCGGAGGACGAGATCGCGCGGCTCCACCGCGCGACGCAGGAGGTGCTCCGGGAGTGGATCGAGCGCCTGCGTGCCGAGACCGGCGCAGGCTTCCCGGAGAAGGTCACCGCCTTCCGCGAAGGCATGGCGGTGCACGGGCGCTACCGAAAACCCTGCCCTGTCTGCGGCACCGCGGTGCAGCGCATCGCCTACGCGGACAACGAGACGAACTACTGCCCGCGCTGCCAGACCGAGGGACGCATCCTCTCGGACCGTTCGCTCTCCAGGTTGCTCAAGTCCGACTGGCCCAGGAACATCGACGAGCTCGAGGAGAAGCTCCCCAGCCGGGCGCCGAAACCCGCCGTGTAGATCGCGATAGACTTGGCGCATGGCCACCCACGAGGTGCTGAACCAGCCGCCTCCGCTCGAGGTGAACCTCTTCGCCGCCGACAGCGCGCTGCGCGACGCGGTGGCTCGCGAGGGCGCGAGCTGGGCACGGGCGCAGCTCCTCGAGCTGGGGCAGCTCGCCGGCTCGCGCGCCGCGCAGGCGTGGGCGGCGCAAGCGAACGAGACCCCGCCGCGGCTGCGCACCCACGACCGGTACGGGAACCGCGCCGACGAGGTGGAGTTCCATCCCGCCTGGCACGAGCTGCTGCGCGTGGCGGTGGCGCACGGCATCCACTCCCTTCCCTGGGAGGAGGACCGCGAGGGCGCTCACGTGGCCCGGGCCGCGCTGATGTTCCTCGACGCCGAGTGCGAGCAGGGCCACGGCTGCCCCATCTCGATGACCTACTCGGCCGTCCCGGCGCTGCGACGGCAGCCGGAGCTGGCGCGCGAGTGGGAGCCGCGTATCGCCACCCGGTCGTACGATCCGCGCTTCCTGCCGGCGGCGCAGAAGTCCGGCGCGCTGATCGGCATGGCGATGACCGAGAAGCAGGGCGGCTCCGACGTGCGCGCCAACACCACCCGCGCGGTGCCCGACGGCGAGGCCTGGCGCCTGACGGGACACAAGTGGTTCTGCTCGGCGCCCATGAGCGACGCATTCCTGGTGCTGGCGCAGGCGCCCTCTGGCCTCTCCTGCTTCCTGCTGCCCCGCTGGACGCCGGACGGCGAGCGCAACCGCTTCTTCCTGCAGCGCCTCAAGGACAAGCTGGGCAACCGCTCCAACGCCTCCAGCGAGGTGGAGCTCGACGGCGCGCGGGCGCAGCTCGTCGGCGAGGAGGGCCGCGGCGTGCCGGCGATCCTGGAAATGGTCAACCACACGCGCCTCGACTGCGTGATCGGGGCGGCCGCGGTGCTGCGCCAGGCGCAGTGGCAGGCGGCGCACCACTGCGCGCACCGCAGCGCGTTCGGGAAGCGCCTGATCGAGCAGCCGCTGATGCGCAACGTGCTCGCGGACCTGTGCGTCGAGGCCGAAGCCGCGCTGCTCCTGACGATCCGCCTGGCCCGCGCGTACGACCGGCCCGAGGAGTCGGCGTTCCGCCGGATCGCCACGGCGGTGAGCAAGTACTGGGTCTGCAAGCGCGCGCCCGCCGGCGTGGGCGAGGCGCTCGAATGCTTGGGCGGCAACGGATACGTCGAGGAGAGCGGCCTGCCCCGGCTGTACCGGGAGGCGCCGCTCAACTCCATCTGGGAAGGATCGGGGAACGTCATCTGCCTGGACGTCCTGCGCGCGCTGGCCAAGGAGCCGCCCGCCCTGGAGGCGCTGCTCGCGGAGCTTCGGGAAGCGCGCGGCGCCGACCGCCGGCTGGACGCGCACGTCGACGCCACCGAGGCCCTGCTCGCGCGCGCCGAGGAAGGACAGGCGCGCCGCCTGGTGGAAGCCCTGGCGCTCGCCCTGCAGGGGACCCTGCTCGTGCTCCACGGACCGCCGGAAGTGGCCGACGCCTTCTGCGCCTCGCGCCTCGCGGGCGACTGGGGCCGCACGCTGGGGACGCTCCCGCGCGGCGTGGACTTGCCGGCGTTGCTCGGCCGCGCCCAGCCGGCTGCCGCTTAACTCTCGAACGAGTCGCTCGGCTTGACGGTCGGCCCCGCGCCCCGGACGCGCTTCGTGCGCGGGCCGGCGCCGGCCATGCGCCGGGCCTTCGCGGCCGCCGCGCGGTACTGCGGCAGGTGGGGTTGCAGGAGCGCGCGCTGCATCGCCTTCTCGTCCGCGCCCGCCGGCACGTGCACCGGCTTGCCGGTGTTCGGGTGGTACCCGGAGTAATACATGTCCGTCGCGAGCGTCATCGGCGTGGGCGTGAAGTCCTGGACTTGTTGGGGCCGCCAGCCGTTCTCCTCGAGGTAGTCGGACAGCTCCACCATGTCCTTCACCTCGCAGCCGGGATGGCCGGAGATGAAGTAGGGCACCAGGTACTGCTCCTTCCCGGCTTCATCGGAGTACTTCTCGAACAGCTCCCTGAAGCGGACGAACTGCTCCTTGCCGGGCTTCTTCATCACGCGCACCACGCCCGGCGAGATGTGCTCGGGCGCGATCTTGAGGTGGCCACCCACGTGGTTCGCCACCAGCTCGCGGATGTACTCGTCGCCCCGCCGCTCGTCGGCGAAGGCCAGGTCGTAACGCACGCCGCTCGCCACGAACGCGCGCTTCACGCCGGGCAAGGCGCGCGCCTTGCGCATCAGCTCGATCAGCGGGCCGTGGTCGGTGCCGAACTTGGGGCACACGCTGGGGTACACGCACGAGGCGCGCCGGCACTTCTGGTGCCACTCCTCGTCGGTGCAGACCATGTGCCACATGTTCGCCGTGGCGCCGCCGATGTCCGAGACCACGCCCGTCCAGCCCGGCACGTCCTTCAACGACTCGATCTCCCGCAGCACGCTCGCCTCGCTGCGCGAGACCACGTCGCGGCCCTGGTGCTCGGTGATGCAGCAGAACGCGCAGCCCGCGGCGCAGCCGCGCATGATGGTCACGCTGAAGCGGATCTGCTCCCAGGCGGGGATCTTCGCCTGCCCGTACATGGGATGGGGCAGGCGCGTGAAGGGCAGCTCGTACTCCCAGTCGACCAGCTCGGTGGTGGGCGGCTGCGCGGGCGGGTTGACGTAGACGAGCTGCCCGCCGTGCTTCTGCACCAGGATCCGCGCGTTGTCGGGGTTGTGCTCGAGGTGGTACAGCCGCGAGAACTCCGCGTACACCTTCTTGTCGGCGCAGATCTCCTCGTAGGAGGGCAGCCACACCTCCTCGCGGTCCCGCTCTCCGGCGAGCGCGCGCCAGGACTGCTCCGGGTCGTCGCGAAAGCGCACCGCGGTGCCGCGCACGTCGGTGAGCCCGCAGATGTCCTCGCCCGAGGCGAGGCGGCGGGCGACTTCCAACAAAGGGACCTCGCCCATGCCGTAGACGAGGAGATCGGCCGGGCAGTCGGCCAGGATCGAGCGCCGGACGCGGTCGCTCCAGTAATCGTAGTGCGCGAGCCGCCGGAGCGAGGCCTCGACGCCGCCGATCACCACCGGCACGCCGGGGAACAGCTTCTTCAGGCGCCGCGCGTAGACGGCGGTGGCGTAGTCGGGACGATGGCCGGGCGCCGCGCCTGGCGTGTACGCGTCGCTGGCGCGCCGCTTCTTCGCAGCCGTGTAGTGGTTGACCATCGAGTCCATGTTGCCGCTCGACACGCCGAAGAAGAGGCGCGGCCGGCCGCCGGCGGCGAAGTCCTGGGCGAAGCTCGCCTCGTCCCACCGCGGCTGCGAGACGATCGCCACCTTGAATCCGCGCGCCGCCAGCACCCGGCCGATGAGCGGCACGCCGAAAGTGGGGTGATCGACGTAGGCGTCGCCGTTCACCAGCACCACGTCGAGCTCGTCCCATCCGCGGGCGCGCGCCTCGGCCAGCGTGGTGGGCAGGAACGCTTCCGCGCCGGACCACGCGCCGGAGCGCTTTCCGCCGATCTGGACGAGCGAGGGCATCGCGGAGGGTCTAACGCCTGGGTGGATGTGTGTAAATCCCGCAGCCAGGCGCGGCCGGTTTCTGCGGGGGCCCCGAGGCTCTCTGCTATGCTGGACAGCCACCGGGAGCGCGTACACGTATGTCCGATGTCCGAGCAGGGTCGCTGCCCGAGCAACCGTCGCCCTCCCCCGACTCGCCAGCCGACGCTTCCAGGCCGGACCCATTGGCGGGCGATTGGTCGGAGGGGCTGCCCGGTCCGGTCCGCGCGCACGGGCTGCCGCTGCCGGCGCGCATCGGCGAGCAGCGCGAGGCGGGCTGGGCGATGGCGCCTCCGGCCACCGAGCCACCGGCCGAACCGGCCTGGACCGCCCACGCGCACGACGCCGGCTTCGCGCCGGTGACCGTTCAGGCGCCGGAAGCCCCGGCCGCGGAGCGAGGCGAACCGGAAGGGTGGCAGGAATCGAAGGAACCTTCTCCCTGGACCGCTCCCGCGGAAGCGACTGGAGACTGGGACGCGACCGCCCCGGCGACTACCCCCGCCGAGGAGAAGTGGTCAGCCCCGGCCGACGCGCCGGCGACCCAGGAATGGCCGGCCGCTCCAGAGGACGGTCCGCGCGCGCTCGCCGACGACGAGGCGGCCATGCTGCTCCAGCCGGTCGAGGACGGCGAGGCGGCCAGCTTCCTGCGGCCGGCCGAGGAGGCCGCGAACGACGCGCCCGCCGGCGAGCCCGTCTCCTTGCTGTATCCCCCCGGCGATCTCGATCCCGCGCTGCAGCCGGTGATGGATCCCACGCTCCAGCCCATGACCGACGGCGAGTCAGTGGTGATGCTCAATCCCTACGACCA
>WNGG01020654.1_pt1 | contig 13654 bp, 7 predicted proteins | sample 5400661 | NCBI WGS metagenome assembly WNGG01 (sample SAMN13153372, study PRJNA577476) | soil metagenome | isolation source: 100 cm soil or saprolite under Garry oak tree replicate 1 | place: USA:California | collected 2016-06-15
CATCCTTCGCCTGTACACCACTGAACATCCGGAGCATCACGAAGCCGCCCACCCAGCAGGCTCGAGTGAAGCCGCTTCGTCGTAGCGGATCTAGCCGACCGGCTTCATTGTTATTTGATCACATCCCAGATTCCGGATCGACCCAGAGCCGTCGCGTGTGGATTCCCCGTTCAGCAGGTTCGATCCGGCCGCAATCAACCCCTCCCATAGGACTTTAATCAAGGGCAGTTCGCTGACCAGACCGCCGCGAGCGGTAATGATTGGAAGCGGACGGCGCTTCATCTTTGCCGGTAGCTGAGCAGCATCAATATGAAAATTTGGATGTGTCGTGCAGAAATCTGAATCGACCGAATGCGTTTTGGGATGTAGGTTCAAAAAAGCTAGGAAAAACAAGTGACGAGAGTCTTTCACAGGTTGGTGCGGAGATTGCGTCGAACCGTTTGACCTCCATTCATACGCGTTCGCACTTGTAACCTAGTTGTGTTGCGAGAGTTTAATAAGCCCAGCGGGATAAGCCAAGGCGCCAATCGATCTGGAGGCCTTGCGGTTTTCCACCGTATGTCTTAACTCAAACCCAGAGGAGGACTCCATGAAGAAGAACTTGATCCATCTCGTGATTTTGGTCGTTTGCACAGGGCTACCGCTTAGCCTGAGCTCGTCATCAGCCAGGGCGCAAACAGCATCATCGGGCAGTGTCACTGGCCAGGTGTCGGACCCGCAAGGGGCCATAGTGGCGGGCGCGGAGGTAACTCTCACTGATAGTGCGACCAAGAGTACGTCAACCACGACAACCAACGACGCGGGTCGATACAACTTTCCGGTGATCAACCCGGGAGTCTATGACATCGTTGTCAGCAGGCAAGGTTTCAAGACCGCGAGGTTCACCGCCCAGAAGGTGAGTGTCGGTGCGGTGTTGACCGTTAACGTTTCAATGGAAGTTGGTTCGCTTACCGAAACAGTTGTCATTACCTCGACGGCGGCGGGAACCGAACTCCAGACGGCCAATGCGACGGTTGGCACAACTATGAGCTTAAAGGACCTCGAGTTGCTGCCAAATCTCGGACGCGACGCGACCACACTAATGGCGCTTCAGCCCGCAGTAACCCCCGGTGGCCAGGTTGCGGGCGCTGTCGGTGACCAGAACTCGTTCTCGATAGATGGCGGCCAGAACAGCGATGACATGTCTGGCGACCAGGTCGGCTACACGGTGAATTTTACCGGCAGCGGCGGCGCTCAGACTAACGGCATCGCTTCAGGTGTAGTCCCGACTCCGATCGAGAGCGTCGAGGAATTCAGAGTTAACACATTCGGACAGACGGCCGACTTCAATGGGTCTATTGGCGCGCAAGTCCAAATGGTGACCAAGCGCGGTACCGATAAGTGGCACGGCTCCGGCTACGGTTTCTATTGGACGCCGAATATCCTGGGTGCGCAGTCGTGGAAATCGAACCACACGCAGTTTACCAAAGGTAGCCCAGCCACACCGCAAGCCTGCGCTCCGGGCACAACCTTACACACTGGCGACAACAACTGCATCATGCCGTACACGCCGATAATTCCCAACCAACGAAAGCGCTACGGATTCACCATTGGCGGACCAGCGATCCCATTCAAGCTCCTGGGTGGTAAGACCTATGTATTCGCTAACTTCGAGGGCTTTCGCTTTGGCGGCGTTGGCACCTTCGAACGCGCTTATCCAACGGCGGCTATGCGCGCGGGAGTGGTGCAAATTCAGAACGCTCTAAAAACTACGGACCCAAATGGTGGGGTCATAACCGGGACGGAGAATGGCGCCACAGTCTCTTACGCGCCCGGCGCATTCGTTCCCTACAACCTCAACCCAACTCCGGTCACTGTAACAATAGGAAATCCCAATTCCAGTCTCTCACCGCTTCGGACCGTGACTTTGGCGCCGTGCCTGCGGACCGCTACTCTTCAGTGCGATCCCCGTGGTATTGGAATCAATTCAACCATCCAACAACTCTGGAGCACGATTCCGCTGCCTAATGATCCGCTGACCGGCGGTGACCAGTTCAATACGGGTACGACTCGGGGACAGTACACGTCCACAGCTCCGCGCGTACAGACACCGGAACTTCTGGTGTTTGGACTCACAAGCTCGCTCAGCCCAACCATAACTAATGACCTGCGGGTGAGCTATCTTTGGAATTGGTGGGGCTGGAGTACCCCCGGCCTCCCGCCCCAGTTCGCGGGCCTGGGCGGTGCGATTGAGATCGCGGCCCCCACCGACACTAACGCTGAAACCAGTGGAACCGGGGCGCTAATCCCTTATAACGTGAATACTCAAAGCACGCGCCAGCGAACCTGGGACGGACAGGACAAAACCATTCGCGACGACGTCTCCTGGGTGAAAGGGAATCACCTGTTCCAATTTGGTGGGCTCTTCCAGCGCAACGTGGACTATTTCTCGCGCACGGATAATGGAACTACGATTAGCAACCAGATTGTGTATCAAATCGCCAGTCAGTCGATTGGCTTCACGAATTTCTTCCCCAGCAGTCTGCCCTCAAACGCAGCTATGCGAACCAGCTATTCAAACCTGGCGACCGGTGTGTTGGGGCTGGTTGGCTTTACCCAAGTACTCTACCCGCGAGCAGGCAGCGATTTAACATTACTACCGCTCGGTACCCGAGCGCAGGTGCGAAGCACAATTAAGACCTACAATGCATATGGCGGCGACACATGGCGCATGTCACCAACGTTTACTCTGAGCTATGGTGTCGGCTACGCAGTCGAGACGCCACCGGTCGAGGAACAGGGCAGGCAGGTCGCGCTCGTATATCAGGATGGTAGTCTGGTGCACGCAGGCGACTTTCTGGCCAAGCGGAAAGCGGCTGCTTTGGCAGGACAGGCATACGCTCCCATTCTGGGGTTCGAAACGGCTCAGAACTTACACCTCAAGTATCCCTACACTCCATTCTATGGAGGCATCAGTCCTAAGCTTTCGGTCGCTTGGAATCCCCAGTTTAAGTCGGGACTACTTCATAGGCTTTTCGGCGACGGTAACACTGTGTTGCGCGCCGGCTATGGCAGGCAATTCGGCCGGTTGAACGGAGTGAACAACCTTCTGGTACCAATGTCAGGGCCAGGCTTGTTGCAGTCAGTAACTTGCGACCGTGCCTCAATGACCGGTCAGTGCTTAACTCCGCCGAATACCGTTGATGTGAGCAACGTATTCCGGATTGGCAGCGACGGCCTCGTTGCCCCGCTTCCAGCGGTTTCGCAGACTTTGCCTCAGCCTTTCTTTCCAGGTGCGCTGCAGACGGGGAGTACCGCCATTCCTTGCCCTTCCGGCAGTACATTGTGTAACCCGGTTGGCGGCGACTCAAGGGCCGTCGACGCGGATTACAGACCTGAGTCAACCGACAACATTGACTTCACGATCCAACGCAGTTTTGGCAGAAAGATGTCGATCGAGGTTGGTTATATTGGACGGAGAATACGTCATGAGTTTGCGGAGGTTGATCTCGACGCGGTGCCTTACATGATGACTCTGGGCGGCCAGACATTTGCCGATGCCTACAAGAACCTCTACCTCGCGATCTGCGCTCCATTAGGTCCAACTTGTGCCACGACCGCGAGCACGTTTACCTATACCGGTCCGCCGCAGCCATTTTTTGAGGCGGCGCTAACACCTGGGAGTGGCTATTGCGCGGGGTTCGCCAACTGCTCGGCCGCCGTAGCGTCAAAACAACTCGGTAACTTCAAAGCCACAACGGTTTCCGACCTCTGGGCAGCTCTAAACAACGGCGCCGGCTGGACGCTGGGTCGCACGATGCTCAGCAGCCAGGCGACCGAAATCGGCCTCAAAACCGCCCAGGGATATGGGAACTATAACGCCGCGTTTTTCACCTTGAGACTGCGCGACTGGCACGGGGTGACGGCGCTTTCGAACTTTACCTGGGGCAGGGCTCTGGGTACCGGTGCTTTGGAACAACGTAGCAGCGGCGGTAACTGGCTCGATGTCTTTAATCCAAGTGCTAACTACGGGCCATCCACCTTCGACTACAAGTTTCTCTACAGTCTCGGTGTCACCTATAGGCCGGACTTCTTCAAGGGTAAGAAAGGACTCCTGGGTCATCTGGTAAATGGGTGGTCGGTTTCACCATTCCTGAGCGTGCGGAGTGGCTTGCCGACCAGAATAAACTATAGCGGGGCGGGAGGCTGTGGGGCCGACTGCCAGTCGTTCGGCGAAACGGGAAACTCCAGCAGCGGCGCCAGCGGCTTCGAGTCTGCCATTCCAATTGTGCCGTACAACATCCAACCCACAGCCAATCGCGGTGTCACAGGTTCAAATGGTATAGGCACGAACAATTCCGAAGGCCTCAACATGTTCGCCGATCCGGCGGCAGTCTTCGCCGGATTCCGGCGATGTATTCTTGGCCTCGATACCAGTTGCGGTGGCGCGGGCAACCTGCGAGGTTTGCCTCGCTGGAACGTGGATGCGACCCTTGCGAAGGACATAAAGTTCACGGAACGAATGGGACTGCAATTCACAATGCAGTTCACTAATGTCTTTAACCACTTTCAGCCAGGTGACCCACGCGACGGCAGCGCGAACAACCTGAGACTTAACCAACCGACGAATTTTGGCAAAATCACCACTGCGGTCTTCGACCCGCGACAGGTGGAATTCGGTCTGCGAATTCACTTCTAGGTCATAACCGCAGTTACTTCCTGAGGGGCCGTCCAATACGGCCCCTCAACCAAAATGAGGATCGAGATTCGCAGGGCGGCGCCCGAAGACGCCGAGACGCTCACAGAGATCTCGCACTCCGCAAAAAGATACTGGGGCTATCCCGAGCACTGGATTCAACATTGGTCAGCCGACCTCACGATTACTCCAGAGTTCATTACGCGGAACGAAGTCCATGTGGCCACGAATCGAGAACGGATTCTAGGTTTCTACGCGCTTGTCATCGCCCATGGCCAGGCTGAGCTTGAGCATATGTGGGTAAGACCGGAGCACATCGGCGCCGGCATTGGCAAAGAGTTGTTTGTCCACGCGATGCAGCGCGCCGCATCGCTGTCTGTGGCGGCCGTCGGAATTACTGCCGATCCGAATGCCGAAGGGTTTTATCAGCAGCTGGGCGCGACCAGGGTCGGCACTGCCGAGTCAGAAATTGATGGTAAACCTCGCTTATTGCCTCGCCTGAAAATCGATCCAAATCTTTCATAAATTTTCAATCGATTCGTAAGAATTCCGGACTCAGCAACTCCTCAACGCAGGCAGCATTCTGTGCGAGGCATCGCATCTAAGAAGACGAAAAGAAAGCAAGAGATAATCAAGGAGGGTTAAGAACTATGAACCCAATCAAAGGCAAGATACTTCCGTTATTGGCCCTCTTGGCCGTGTTCGTGATTAGTGCTCCGGCATCACTTGCAGCCGGAAAGACACCGGACAGTGCCGTCAACAATCAGCAACTGGTCAAGAAGATCCGCAAAGAGCTCGTGACGCTCCCTTACTATGGCGTCTTTGACAACTTGGCTTTTCAGGTCAACGGCGGCACGGTAACTCTGTATGGACAGGTGGTGCGGCCGACGACCAAATCGGATGCTGAACGTCGCGTGGCCAGGTTGAGCGGCGTCACGCGCGTAATCAATCGCATAAACGTGTTGCCGCTTTCCTCTTTCGACGATTCAATTCGCTTACGCACTTACCGCGAACTCGTCCGCACTGGCAGTTTGTATCGGTATTTTCAGGGCGCAAACCCATCGATACACATCGTGGTCGATCGAGGTCGCGTAACGCTCGAGGGCGTGGTCGCGAATACCATGGACGCGCAGCTTGCTTACATGGCAGCGCGCAGAGTGCCGGGCTCGTTCGCGGTTGCTAATCACCTGACAGTCGAAGAAAGAGCCCCCCGGCGCATAGCGGTTTGAGACGGATGGCGGTCGGGCCCGGTTTTGGGCCCGGCTTGCTTCCTTCACCGTTTTGACCCACAGTCGGCGTTGCTGCGTCTCAGCAACAAGCCAAATCGCTCCTGATACTCCCGTGAGGTAATGAACGAGCAGACCATGCCACGGTAGTTGTTTGGCTCGCGGTTGTTCAGCACATTCAACCAGAAATCGTATCCGCCCTGATCGGGATCGCGGTGCAGGTAACCGAAGTATTGCATCAACACGAACGATGGGTTGTACTCGCGCGTTTTGAAGTCCGCTATCTCGATCACGTCCCGCAAGACCTGAGCGCGTGACTTGCCGTTCTGCATGTCGCTAATCAATTGTTGCCGCTGTGTTGTATAGGGAATCAGATCCGCTGTGTCGAAAAGTTTGTTGACAAACTGAGCCGGCGTCAACGTGGATGGATAGATTTGCTGAAATGCCGCGCGACTGACCCAATCGCCGGCGAAGGCCTGCTTGCTCGCTTCGAGATTGGCTCCGCCGATGACTTTACTGCGATCGCTGACGAACTCTGCGTACGCTGGCATACGACCGTACGAAGCTTTGTAAAACCGGTAGACGAACGAGCCGGTTTCCTGAAACTCGAGCTCGATAAAGAACGCAGCCGAAACGCTAATACGCTGCCCTTTCAGGCAGAGATCGTCGTTACCGCAGCGCGTGATTTGATCGGTCCAGTAACTCAAACCGCTTGGATCCGGCTCGCGGTTCAGAAAATCCAGATAGTGCTGGCGCACAAAGAACTGCGCATCATTGATCGGGTTCGGCGCCAACGCTCCGAATGCGATTCCTGACAGCGCTTCCGTGTTTTCGTCATCCGCCTCGGCAAAGATCGCGCCGTTTTGTAAGAAACCGCTGAGCCCGGGATCGGGAAACGCGTCGACGCGCGGTATGCCCGCATTTCCTCCAGCGCCATCAGCCAAACCCGTCGCGTCTTCAATGACGTAAACATTTCCCACGCGGTCAACGGTCATTCCGTGGAGGAACAGATTGTTGTCGATTGAAAGGCCGGTGACCACAACTTCATCGCGGTCATAGCGATACGAATAGTACGGCTGCGTCGCGAGCGTGTCTGGGATCCCGTCGTTATCCGTGTCGCGCACGATGCGCAAATCGTCCGAATGAAAGTCGGCAATGAGAAGATCATTGTTTGGCAGCAACGCCAGCGCATTTGCGTTGTAAAGCCGGTTATCGCCGACGGTTACCAGCGAACGCGATCGAGAGTTGTCAAAACCTCCTGTATTCGGATCGCGCACCAGCAGGACGACGCCTGGCGAAGGCTCGTTGTTTGGATCGTTCGGATTCGCGGAGTTGTAATAACCGCTCGAGGAGACGATGACGAATTCGCGACCGGATTTGGAAGTGCCGGTCACCACCGCAACAGCGGAAGGCAGACCAAAGTCGAGCTCCAAATCGTAGGTGCTTGAAGTGTCGCTGATGAAATCACCGTTAGTGTCAAGCGCGACGACAAGCACGCCCACGTTTCTACCTTGAAATGTCGCGGAATAGACTTCGTAGCGAGCGCCCGATTGGCCCACCGCAATGTCAAAAGATCCGCCGGCGTTGTCGAAGGTGGTTCTCTCATCCGCAACAAGATCGCCGGTGCGGTCGACGTATTGCTCGTCGGTGCCGGCGGAAGATACGAGACTGAGTTGCGAAGTGTGCAGAATGCGGCTTAACGACGTGCCGGCAGCGATCGAAGAGGAATTCGCGGTCTCCGGGGTTATCAGTAAGCCTGATGTCGCTTTCGGAGGCGCGACAACCGAGCGCCGCTCACCGTTTCCAAAACGATCTGCCGCAGGCGGTCGCATCCCCAAACTCCGTGAGGCTTCTGCGGAAACGTGACCGCCCTTGCGCCCATTCTTGGAGAATAACTCTTCACGCGCGCTGATCGCTCTGCGCATATCGGGTTTCAGTTCCTGACCGGCACGGGATTGAGCGTTGCTCGCAACCGCAAAGAGGTAAGCGCCGAGCGTTAACGCGGCGATCAGCAAGATCAAATCGAGACACAGTCGGGCGACTTTCATCGTTACACTCCTGACCGGGCTTGTGCTTTACACGGCCCTGAGAAGAGCATTGGGCGTCTTATTCGGCCCGCGGCTTTGAAAGAGCAATTAGGGCTTTCGCACAATTCGCACCACTTGCTGTACTAACCGATCATTAAGCGATCAGGGGGTCGCGGTCGCGCGGGCTCTGGATCGGATCGCGGCGATTCCGAGCGCGGTGGCGGATCGGATCGCGCCGGTGGATCTGACCGGGCCGGTGGATCTGACCGGGCCGGTGGATCGGATCGCGGTGCCGGATCGGATCGTGCCGGCGGATCGGATCGCGCCGGCGGTTCAGAGCGCTGAGGCTCTGAGCGTCGCTCTGGCGGCGATGAACGCTCCGGTGGCCGGTCGTTCCGCGCCGGTGGCTGAGGACGAGGCGTTGGCGTCTCGGTCCTCGGTTGGATAGCGGGCCGCTCGCTCTGATCCGGACGCTGTCTCTTTTCGTCTGTTGCCGGTCGCGCCGGTGACGATCCGGCATCCGGCTGAGAGGGTCGTGTTGACGTCCGCTCGGGCGGCCTGCGCTCTCGGGGTTCTCCTGTGACGGTGGGAGTTTGATCGACCGGGCGATCTTCACGAGGTCGAGTGGGCCGGTCCGACCGGTCAACCGGAGTCGCATTGCCCGCTCCTCGATCGGGATCAGCGCTCCGATTGATTCGCGGATCCGCTGGAAGCGCTGGCCTGACAACGGCGCCGGTCGGTCTTACTTTCGACGCACCGCTATCATTCGGTGCTGTCGTAGCTGAAACCGGATCGCGACCGTTGAAGATGCGCGAGCGACGAAGATCATTATCCAGCGGAACGCCGGGAGCGCGGGTGGCCGCTCCGGTTGGCCTACGGTCGAGCGCTGCGGCAGGATCTGGACGCGATGTTCCCGTAGCCGTCGTATTGTTTCTTGGCATTACCGTTGGCCTGATCGACAAGTCGCGCAGGGACTTCTCGCTAATCACGCGTCGCGCCAGATCACCGTTTGCCGGTTGTGGCCGCGCCGTCCGGTTGCCAAAGTCGCGCGCCGGAACGGCGGTCACGGCTCGCAGGTAAGCGGGATTTGCACGGCGCAGATCCGCCAGCTCGTTTGCACTCACTGGCGTCAAACGCTCGCGCGTGCGGAAATAGTTCGAGCGCGGATCGTGCTGATGATAAGAAAGTGGATACCAGCAATAATTCGATCCGAAATTGAAATCGATTGAGAAGAAGGCCACCAATGCGGGACGCCACCAGCTTCGGCGATGAGGATAATAGCTGTGCGGACACCAGGCCCAGTAGTCGTCGTAATAAACCCAGCGGCCATAGTGATAAGGCGCCCAGCCCCAAGGCTCGTCGCCGACCCAGGTCCAGCCGTACGGATCGCACCAGAACCACGACCCGAAACGATAAGGCGCCCAGTCGTAGTAGTTGTTGATGATGGTAATGTTCGGACGCCAGATCCAGCCGTAGTCGTTGGCATAAGCCCAACTGCCGTAGGCGTCGAGATCCTCCGCGCCCCAGATGTCCGATTCGTAATAACGAGCGTTCTGTTCGTACCTGAAGCGCGCGGCGAGATAACGCTCGCGATCGTTTACCCAATCGTCCCAGCTATCCCTGGCGGATGCGTAATTCATTTGCCAGTCGCCCGCTTCATCGTCACTGTAGTTCAAGATTGCGGTGTGTCCATCTTTCACCGTAAATCCCGCAGTGTCGGAATAGAGACGCGCTCGTCCGCCATCGCGCACCGTGAGGTGGATGTCGCCGTTGCGCGCGACATCAATGCGGTAGACGCCTTGCTTTTCAGCCGCGATGGTTGTTTTGGGCGCGTCGATTTCGAAGTATTCGTGATCTTTGTCGAAGCGCGCCAAACGCAGCGACGCCGTGCCTTGAGCCAGGCTCAGCGCAATGCCGTCGTCGCGCAGCGTGATGATCTTGATCGCCGAATCAGAGGCGAGCCGCACGAAATTGCGCGAATCGATCTGAATCTCCGCGCGGGCGTCGCTTCCCGTCGCCAGCGTGTCGCCTTCGACCAGCGGCATATTCAGTCGCGCGGCTTCCCAATCATTACTATCATGACGTTTCAGGTTGACGTCGCCTTGAATAAGGCTGATGCGCACGACGCGCGCATTAACGTCATATTCATCCCCTTCATTGTCGTCGGCACGCGCGGTAGAGTGAACGCAAAGAACGGTTATTAAGGTAGAAAGAAAGAACAGTAGCGGAAGCTTGGTAGGACGCATCGGGCACGCTCCTTTCGGGAACCGAAACAAACCGAAGTCAAAAGAACCAGGGCGAATTTCCAGTCGCTCCAGGGAAATCCTCTGACGATGCATCTAAGGACGCGCTTCGAGAGAGGTGTGTTAACGCGACCTGGTCATAAAGCTCCGCCTTGCAGATGCCCTAAACTTTCTGGTTTTCAGCGGGGCTTAATCTGACCCGACCTGGAGCAAGGCATATGCCCTCACCGTTCAGTACCCAATTCCACTCGCCGACGATTCAATGGCCCCTGAGATCCCTGCCGTGATTTGAGAATCTTTTGAGAACTCCTGGATGGAGACTCTGTTTAGTTTGAGAACTCTCAATTCGAGATGGTGCGGCATCGGCACTATATGGTATGGAATGTCGATAAATGTCCGAACGATTTAGCTCCGCACTCTCAGAAACGATCTTCGATCTAATAATCATCGGCGCGGGAATCAATGGCGCCGGGATCGCGCGCGACGCGGCGATGCGCGGGTTGAAAGTGCTGCTTCTCGATAAGGGCGACATCGGCGGTGGCACGTCGAGCTGGTCGACAAGGTTGATTCATGGCGGCTTGCGGTATCTCGAGCACGGCGAAATTGGTTTGGTCCGCGAATCATTGCGCGAGCGCGAGACGCTTTTTCGCATCGCGCCACATCTTGTCAGACCGCTCCCCATCCTGATTCCTATCTACAAAACCGCGCGGCGTGGTCCCTGGACCATTCGCGCCGGAATGATTGCTTACGATCTACTTTCTTTCGACAAGTCCCTTTCGCATCACCGGATGCTTTCGGGCGAAGAACTCCTGAGACGCGCGCCGGGACTGAACGTCGAAGGTCTGCGCGGCGCGGCGCTCTATTACGACGCCCAGGTGGAGTTTGCGGAGCGCCTGGTCCTCGAAAACGCGCTGTCGGCAACAGAGCATGGCGCAACGGTGGTGACTTATGGGCGCGTGGACACGCTCCGCATCGAAAATGGAACTGTAAGTGGCGTCGAATTCACAGATCTTTTTTCAGACCAGCGCCATTTCGCGCGCGGGCGGATTGTGGTGAATGCCACGGGCCCGTGGGCGGACCGGGTTCTGGCGGGACTCGGCGCCGAGCGGATGATTGGAGGAACAAAAGGGAGCCATATCATTGTTGCCCCATTCGCCGGTGCGCCCGCGACTGCCCTCTATGTCGAAGCCGAAACCAACCACCGGTCGTTTTTCGTCATTCCCTGGAACAGCAATTATCTGATCGGCACGACTGACCTCCGCTATGAAGGCGACCTCGACGCCGTTGAGATCGAAGACCGCGAGATCGATTATCTGCTAGGCGAAACCAATCGCGTGATTTCTGATGCGAAACTCAATCGCGAATCCATTCTCTACACTTACTCAGGCGTGCGTCCGCTGGCTTTCACGAGTGACAGAGACGAACAGAGCATTACGCGCCGGCACTTCATTCGCGATCATGCGCCGCGATTGAAGAACCTGCTTTCGATTGTCGGCGGCAAGCTGACCACGTATCGTAGCCTCTCAGAGCAAACAGTTGATCTCGTGCTCAAGAAACTCCGCCGGCCCGCGCCGCCGTGCAGCACCGGCGATACGCCCCTGCCCGGCGCTGTCACTGCGAACTTCGGTTCTTTTTGCGAGCAGTTTTGTCAGGAGTGTGGTTTGCCCAAACCAACCAGCGAGCGGTTGCTCCGGATTTACGGCACGCGCGCTCCCGGAGTCCTGAAACTGGCCGCTGAGGACCACACGCTCCTGAAAACGATCGGCAGCGAAACCGGGACCCTGGCTGCGGAAGTCGTCTTCTCTTTTCGGCACGAGCTGGCTGAGACGCTCAGCGATTGTCTGTGGCGCCGCACCATGGCGGGTTTTAGTTCCTCAGTCGGTATCGGCGAAGCTGAAGCCGCGGCACGGATCGCGCAAGAGCATCTTGGCTGGTCAGAGGATCGAGCGCAGCGCGAGGTCGAAAGTTATCGACGGTACATCAGCAGATTTCATCCGCGCGTCCTGGCGTAGCTGAAGATAAACAATTGAGGTCCCGGAGGAAAAAATCATTTCCCGGAGAAATGGAATCGCAAACCCGCGCGCGCGAGTAGCGGCGGGCCAAGCGTGGTCACCGGCGTCTTTCCAATGTCGTAGCGTCGGTTGAACACATTCTCGATGGCGAGAAAAGCGTCGAGATTGGGCGTGACGCGGCGCGAGACAAATGCATCGAGCGTGAAGTACTGGCCCAGACGAAAGAGATTCTGGTCATCGTCAAACTGTGAACTGGAAGCGCGTCCCTGAAGACCAACCGTTACGACCGAAGGATTTGCATAACGCGCCTGAAACGTGAGCTGATGACGTGCTACTTGCGGGATCTCTAGTCCTTCAAGGCCCGTGTTTGCGGAAAAGCGGATGACGGTCGCGTCGGCAAACAAGTACCCGGCTGAAAAACTCCAGAACTGATGCAAGCGAGTCTCGGCTTCGATTTCGACGCCGCGCGAGCGGGTCCGGCCCAGGTTCTGTCGCTGGCGCGTGATCAAAGTTGGCGTCGTTTTCAGGGTGACATTGGCGATGGGACGTGTGATTTCGTCCCAAAAGAAAGTGCCGCGGACGATCGTCCTTCCATCGGCCGCGATGAATCTTGCCCCAGCTTCACCAGCAGTCAATCGCTCTGCTTGCAACTGTTCGTTGGCCAGCGTCATCACGTTTCCCACGCGAAATGATCTGTAGAGTTCGTTTAGCGTCGGCGCGCGAAAGGCTCGCGAAGCCGATCCCGTGAGCGACAGTTTTGACGTCAGTTGGTAGAGCACCGAAAGCTGCGGACTGAACGCCGTTTCGGTGCGATCAGGAAACAGAGTCAACGCAGTCACAGCGCCTGTTGTCAGCGGCCTGGTGGCGGACAGCGCGGCATAATTGCGCCAGTGATCGATGCGCGCGCCGGCGTTGATGAAAAAACGCGAGCCCGTCTTGATCACGTCTTCGAAGTAGCCGGCGCCGGTCGTCTCTTTGCCGCCGGCGCCGAAGAGTGCGCTAGCCCGCCCCGACGTGAAACCGATCTCATCGCTTGCGCCACGTACCTGATTTGCTTCGAATCCAGCAACGAGCGTCTGGGCTGAACCAACCGCGCGGGACCATTGCGCCGATACGCCGAAGACTTGCGCCGGCACTCGCTGTACGCGCGTCAGCGCTTCGCTATTTCTATCCGCACTGACGGCCGAAAAGTTTTGATCGAAGATTTCCGTGCCACCGTAGGCGCGCGCCGAGATCGATCCCGCGCGAGCAAACTGCCAGTCGCCGCCAAAATTGAATTCTCGAATGTGTGTGCGATTGGTTTGCAGCAGCGTGCCGTTCGCGCGCGACTCGCCGAAGAATGATGCGCCGCCAAATATTCGCCGGCGCGCGCCAAAGAGTCTTTCAAGCTTGAGATCGATTACTGCGTGGCGCGAGCTCGCGCGGGTATCAACCGCGCCGCGTTCGTTCGGAGCAACGAGAATGTAACCAT
>WNGG01032715.1_pt1 | contig 13654 bp, 13 predicted proteins | sample 5400661 | NCBI WGS metagenome assembly WNGG01 (sample SAMN13153372, study PRJNA577476) | soil metagenome | isolation source: 100 cm soil or saprolite under Garry oak tree replicate 1 | place: USA:California | collected 2016-06-15
AAGCTCGACGATTTCAAGCGGCTTCTTTGCTTCGAATGCGACAGCGGCACGTGTCTTCATCTGTCCCTCTCCCTCAAGACTTTGGCTTTTGCGATTTCGTTAACCCGGAACGACGCCAAATGCATTTTTTCGAGCGCGTGAAAACGCGACGTGCAAAACCCGGACAAGTATTCCGTCGTTGTCCCCCAGAGCATTGCACGCTGACGCTGGACGTCAAGGCTCGCGATTTCAAACGTCTCGATTTTTGATCGGCGGTGTCGGCGGGTAGCGATTCGGATGTGCCGGGTTGCGACGCAAAACCATTTCTTCGCTGCGACGAACAAAATGTGCTGCATCGCGGCGCGGAAAACCGCTCACTGGTCGTTGTGATTTATCGGAGCGGAAAACGGCAGTCTGATGGCTCAGTTGGGTAGTCGCGCCGGTCGAAATACGGGAGCTGGATTGCACGGATTACCTGCGGGGATCAGGTCAGGCTGCTCTCGATCGCCAGTCGCACCAGTTCGGCCGAGGTACGCACGCCAAGCTTCTGGCGCATAATGGAAGACGTGTTGGCGATCGTTTTGTAGGAGGAATGAACCAGCCACGCGATCTCGGAGAGGCTTTTGCCGGCGCTGAGCAAACGTAATATCTCGATCTCGCGTGACGTCAGTTTCGACAGCGGGTTCTGGGTCAACGAAGGGCCGGCGAACGCGATGCTTCGGGCGATTGCGGGCGGCAGGTATGTTCCGCCTTTGCCCACTTCGCGGATGGCCTCAACGAGGTCGTACGGGTCTCCGGACTTGGAGACATAGCCCTTGGCGCCGATTTCGATCGCGCGGACGGCGAATATCGGATCATCGTTCATGCTGAACATGATGATGCGTGCGGACGCGACATGGGCCAGAATCCGCCGCGCCAATTCAAACCCTGACACGGTCGGCAGGTTGATATCGAGAACGCAGATATCGGGATGTTCGGCGACAAATGCACGCTCGCCGCTCTCGGCGTCGGACGCTTCCAGTATGACGATTTCGGGTTCTCCGGCGAGCAATGCACGGCAACCCGAAGCCACGATGGGGTGGTCATCGACGATCAGAACACGCATCGGCATCGACCCCAAATACCCGCGTCAGGTTGCGTTGCTGCATCGCATCAGAGCGAGCCACAGAAATATCCACCGAGGCGACGCTTGCTATGCGTCCCAAGCGTAATTGCTGTACGGTTCAATTAGATAGCCGCGTTTTTTATCTGTCAACGCTCCTCTTGAGGAGGACCCGACGCGGCGCGGTATTGGACGAAAGCCATGTGGCACAAACTATCCTTGCGCGCCCGCCTCAACATGCTTCTGGCGCTCATACTTGCGCTGGGTTTGGCCATCAACGTCGCACGGCTCGTGCTGGAGGCGGCACCTCGTGTGCAGGCCGAAGATCAAAGCGTCATACGACTGGCGCGCGAATTTCTCGAAACGCTGGTCGCCGGTCTGAATGAAACGCCAGACCCCGACGCGAGGCTTGATCAGATTGTTCAAGACCTCAACCGGCTGCGTCACGTCAGCATTACGCGGCAGGATGATGCGGTCGAGACCAGGCCGTTGACGACCGACCGCTCCGGCGCCGATCGCGAGCCGCGTTCGTTGCCGGCGTGGTTCGTTGCGCTGGTTCATCCGGAAAAGACTGCCGTGAATGTCCCGATCTCCATCCATGGAAAGGCGGGATCGCTGGTGATCACCTCGCATCCGAACGACGAGATGACCGAGATTTGGGACGGAATTGTTACCCAGCTCCAGGTCGGCTCCGCGATCGCCGTGGCTCTTTTTCTGATTACGATGATGGTGGTCAGCCGGGCGCTGGCACCCATTCAGGCGCTGTCGGAAGCGATGACGAAGATCGAATCCGGCGGTTATGACACGCGCGTCAAACCGGATGGTCCGCCCGAACTGGCTGCGATATGTACCAAGCTGAACCATCTCGCGGCCGCATTGGGAGACGCCGTTGACGACAAGAGGCGGCTGGCGGAGCGCGTCGTCTCACTGCAGGACGTCGAGCGCAAGGAGATCGCGCGCGAGCTGCATGACGAGTTCGGACCCTATCTTTTCGCGCTGCGCGCGCACGCGGGCTCCCTGATGCGGATTGCCGACGCCCGCGAACCGAACACCGATGCCTTGCGAAAGCATGGCGGCGCCATACTGGAACAGGTAAATGCCTTGCAGCAATTCAATCGGCGGGTTCTTGAAAAGTTGCGGCCGGTTGGACTGACGGAACTTGGCCTTCGCGAGGCGCTCGATGCTCTGCTGCGCCTGTGGGGCGAGTCGCATCCGGGTGTGGTCATCGAAACCGCGATTGCGCCGTCACTCGGTGAGACCGGCGAGACGGCCGATTTGACGATTTACCGTACCGTTCAGGAAGCTCTGACAAATGTGTTTCGCCACGCCGGCGCGACATCCGTCAGCGTGACCATCGAACCCAGCGGGCAGCTTTCCGGGATAAGGCGCGACGGCCGCGGGGGCGCCCGGGTGCGTGTATGCGACAATGGCCGCGGACTGAGCCCGGACCACAAGCTTGGCCTCGGCCTGATCGGAATGCGGGAGCGGATCCTGGCCTTGGGTGGCACGCTTACCGTCGCCTCCACCGACAGTGGAGTAACCGTGGAGGCTATGGTTCCCACGGGCGCGCGCTCCTAGACTAGTGCCGTTGCCGTGTTGAGGTCTGGAACTGGGTTCACGTCGATATCTCCTCGGGCTCGCGCATGGCAAGCGCGCGCGGCTCGGCAACGCGAGAGGCGACCCTTCGCTGTGGCGAGCCGGTGCAACTTCAATTGTGGGTAAGGATTTTTTGCCTGCAATCGCGCCAAAGAGCCCGTTGTCGGGCAGGGCCATGGGCGTTTTGCAAATTGCGCGATGATGCAATAGTGCCGCTGATTTGCCCGACGTGTCAAAATGTTTTCGCAGGATTCGCTCAAAGCATCCATGCCAGCGACCGTCATGCTACTTTGCATGGGGTTGTTTTCGATATTTTAGTTGGAAGCGAGCGCCGCGTCGGCCCTTGCGGCTGTCTTTCCCGTTGATGATCGCAGCATGGCCTGAACTGAATCCGCGGACAGACCGATTCAATCAAAAACCATCCCGCAGGTTTTTCGGCCCACGCCTCGGCTCGTCATGCTCCGGTCGTCGTTTGGCCGTCCGCAACCTTGTCTTGCGTCCTGGTTTCGAAATCGCTGGCGTCGTGACGTTCGTGCAACTGGCTTGAGGGCTCGCCCCAGGTGCGGTTGACCATTCGCCCCCGCCGCACGGCCGGACGTGCGGCAATGGCATCTGCCCAGCGCTGCACGTTTTTGTACTCCTGCACACCCAGGAATTCGCCCGCGCCATAGAGCACGCCCTTCGCCAAACCGCCGTACCAGGGCCAGATCGCGATGTCTGCGATCGAATAGCCGTCGCCAGCCACATATTCGTTGTCCGCGAGACGCCGGTCGAGCACGTCGAGCTGGCGCTTCACCTCCATCGCGAACCGGTCGATCGCGTATTCGATCTTGGTCGGCGCGTAGGCGTAGAAGTGACCCAACCCACCGCCGAGATAAGGCGCGCTGCCCATCTGCCAGAACAACCACGACAGGCATTCGGCGCGCTTCTCCACGTCGGTTGGCAGGAACGCCCCGAACTTCTCAGCGAGATGCAACAGGATCGAGCCTGATTCGAACACCCGGATCGGCGCCGGCCCGCTGCGATCCATCAGCGCCGGTATCTTGGAGTTCGGGTTGACCGCCACGAAGCCGCTGCCGAACTGATTGCCGTCGATCCGGATCAACCACGCATCGTATTCCGCGCCGCGATGGCCGAGCGCCAGCAGCTCCTCCAGCATCACGGTGACCTTCACACCGTTCGGTGTGGGGGGTGGCGGCCGACCGGCAGCTCCTTGTCGTGCGTCGGCCCGGCGATCGGGCGATTGATGTTCGCGAACCTGCCCCCGTTCTCCTTGCTCCAGCTCCAGACCTTGGGCGGCGTGTATTCGGATGGGTCGGTCATGCCGCGAGCTCCAGGCGTCTGGCGAAGTCGTCAGTGGTGGCACCTCCGGCTATGCTCCGGACGCATCTGGAACCGATATCAACAGTGTTGGGGCGAACATCGCAAGAGCCGGACGAGGCATGCAAGGGCAACGCCGGGATGCAGAATGAGGTTAGCTCAAACCACCGACCGGTGCCGCGCGATGCAGGTCTGCAGGACCTCATCCATCGGCTCCTCCCACCAGTCGTTGGAAAAAATCTCGATCTCGGAATAGCCGGCAAAGCCTTGCGCCTCGACCGCACGGCGGATCGATTTGATATCGATCACGCCGTCGCCCATCATGCCGCGGTCATTGAGAATGTCAGTGGTCGGCACCAGCCAATCGCAGACATGAAATGCCAGCAGGCGATCTTTTCCCGCGCGTTCGATCTGCGGCAGCAATTCCGGGTCCCACCAGATGTGATAGACGTCGAGTGCGACGCCGAGCGCGCCGCTGCGTTGCGGATCGAGGCGATCGCAGATATCGAGCGCCTGCTTTGTCGTATTCACGCAGGCGCGGTCGGCGGCATAGGCCGGATGCAGCGGCTCGATCGCCAGCGGCATGTTGGCGTCGCGCGCATAGACCATCATTTCGGCGATGGCGTCGTCGACCTGCGCCCGCGCTGCCGCGATGTCCTTCGAGGCCACACTGCCCGGCCGCGAATATTGCGGTAAGCCCCCGACCACCAGCACGACGCAGGGCGCGCCCAGCGCCTTGGCCTCATCGACGGTGCGGCGATTGTCGTCGCGCGCTTCGATCCGATGCGCAACGTCCGATGTGAACATCCCGCCGCGGCAGTAGCCGGACAATTCGAGCCCGGCGTCGCGCACCGCCCGCACCGCGCGATCGAGACCGATGGTCGCGACCTGATCGCGCCAGGGATCGATGGCGCGGATTCCGTGCCGCGCGCAGGCGTCGATGATATCGGCCAGATCGCCCTGCCTGCGGACCGTCGCGGTATTCAATGACAGCCAGCGATGATCCCGCGAGAAATCCCGCATCACGCTTCAATACCACGGGTCGCGAGCACGGCTTTCATGCGGCGCGTCGCCAGCTCGGGATTGGCAAGCAACCCTGCTTGATCCGCCAGACGAAACAATTCAGCGAGATGCAGTGTCGACCGCGTGCTTTCCTGCCCGCCGACCATGGTGAAATGATCCTGATGGCCGTTGAGATAGGCCATGAACACGATGCCGGTCTTGTAGAACCGGGTCGGCGCCTTGAAGATATGGCGTGACAGCGGCACCGTCGGCCCCAGCATGTCGTGGAAGCCGGCCTCGTCGCCCGCCGCGAGCCGCGACAATGCGTAGGATGCCGCCGGCGCGATGGCATCGAAGATGCCGAGCAGCGCGTGAGAAAAGCCTTGGTCGTCGCCGGAGATCAGTTCGGCATAATTAAAGTCGTCGCCGGTATACATTTTTACATTCTTATCGAGCCGGCGGCGCATGTCGATCTCGCGCTGCTTGTCGAGCAGCGAGACCTTGACGCCATCGACCTTCGACGCGTTGGCGTTGATGACCCCGACCGCGACCTCCATCGCCTGATCGAGGTTCGAGGTGCCCCAGTAATCCCTGAGCGCCGGATCGAACATGTCGCCGAGCCAGTGAATGATCACCGGCTCCGCTACCTGCGACAGCACGCGGTTGTAGACCTTGGCGTAGTCGTCCGCGTTGCGGCCGATTTTCGCCAGCGCGCGCGACGCCATCAGGATGATGCGCCCGCCCGCTTTTTCGACCGCCGCGATCTGCTCCTCATAGGCACGGATCACGTCGTCGATGGTCTTCGCATCCTGAGACTCCAGATGATCGGTGCCGGCGCCGGAACACACCAGCGCGTTGCCCCTCGCCTTCGCTGCCTTGACGGAGCGCTGGATCAACTCCAGCGAGGTCGGCCAATTCAGTCCCATGCCGCGTTGCGCGGTATCCATCGCCTCGGCGACGCCCAGGCCGAGATCCCAGACGTGCTCGCGAAAGGCAATCGTCCGGTCCCAGTCAACAGCCGAGGTGAGCCACGGATCGACATCGGCAAGCGGATCGGCCACCACATGGGCCGCGGAAAACGCCACGCGGTTCAGCGTGCCCTCGAGCTTCGAAGGAAACGTCCGCGACGCCGCGAGGCGATAGGTCTCGACCGAACGATCGGCGTTCGGCAATTTCAGCGACAGCGACGAGACGGGCAAAACCGGTTTGTTCATGGTCCTGATCCCCTACAGCTTGATCGGAGCGACATCGATCCAGCGCCGCTCGCGCCAGCTCTGCAGCGCGCATTCCGCGAGCTGCACGCCCTTGGCGCCTTCCAGCAGCGTGTATTTGTACGGCGCGTCCTCGCAGACATGGCGAATGAACATTTCCCACTGCTCTTTGAAACCGTTGTCGTAGACGGTGTTCTCCGGCAGCGTCTGCCAGTCGGCATAGAAATCGTGGGTGCGCTTCTCGTCGGGATTCCACACCGGCCGCGGCGTCGCTTGCCGCGCCTGAATGACGCAATCGGAAAGCCCGGCCACTGCCGAGCCGTGGGTGCCATCGACCTGGAAGGTGACGAGATCGTCGCGATGGACCCGCGTCACCCAGGACATGTTGATGTGCGCGATCACGCCACCCTTGAGCCGGAAGGTCGCGTAGGCGGAATCGTCCGCTGTCGCCCTGTACTTCTTGCCCTTCTCGTCCCAGCGCTCCGGGATATCCGTGGTGCCGAGACAGCTGACGCTTTCGACCTCGCCAAAGAGATTATCGAGCACGTAGCGCCAGTGGCAGACCATGTCGAGAATGATGCCGCCGCCGTCTTCGCTGCGGTAATTCCATGACGGCCGCTGCGCCTCCTGCCAGTCGCCTTCGAACACCCAGTAGCCGAACTCGCCGCGCACCGAGAGCATGCGGCCGAAGAAGCCGGAATCGCGCAGGAACGCCAGTTTCTTCAGACCCGGCAGGAACAGCTTGTCCTGCACGGTGCCGTGCTTGACGCCCTTGGCATTGGCGAACCGCAGCACCGTGACCGCCTCCTCGAGATTGGTCGCGATCGGCTTTTCGCAATAGACGTGCTTGCCGGCGTTGATCGCCTTGGTCAGCAGCGATGGACGCGCCTGCGTGGTCGCGGCATCGAAGAAAATGCTGTCGCTCGGCTCGAGCAGCGCCTTGTCGAGGTCGGTGGTCCAGCGTTCGACATTGAACCGCCTGGCGAGACGCTCGACCTTGTCGGAGTCGCGGCCCACCAGGATCGGATCCGGCATCATGCGGTCGCCATTGCCCAGCAGCACGCCGCCGGAATCTCTGATGGCGATGATCGAGCGGATCAGATGCTGGTTCAGCCCCATGCGGCCGGTGACACCGTTCATGATCACGCCGAGGCGTTGCGTCGTCATATTGATTGCTCCTGCAGGCTTCTTGCTTTTGGTTGTTGAAGCGGCGACAACGCCGTCCAGTCGGGATGGACGGATGTGGCAAAACCCGGCGTTGCCAGCGATCCCGTCACGAGGTCGCCGTCGTGAATCGACAGCCGGATATTGTTCCCGTCGCTGACGTAGAGATCGGGATGAGCGGCGAGAAAGGCTTGCGCCTCGGCAGCGGGCGTGTCGCCAAAGCCATCGACATAATGGTGGCCGTTGCGCTCGGCATGGGTGACGCCGATCAATGCGCCAAGCGCGAGGTCCTGCTGCACGGCGAGACCGGCCTGACAGGTCAGGTCCTCGCCGGTGATGAAGAACTTCTCGCCGCCCGCGCTCCACTTGGCCGCGCGCGTCGCGTTGACGACCGACTTGTAGATCCCCTTGCACGATTTGGAGGAAATCCCGCGATAGCCGAGCGCGCGCGCCACCGGGAATGCGTCGTAGCAATCGTCGGCTTCGTCGATGATAAAATCGAGGGCAGCGAGCATGCCGAGCGGCGATTGCCTGAAGATGTCGCGCGGCATCGGCTGCTCGATGTACAGCAGCTTTGCCGCAATCGGCTTGAGTGCGCTATCACCGCCGAGCCTGTCGACCAGCGCGCCCAGCGCGGTGAGATCGGCATATTGCTCGTTGGCGTCCAGCGTGACGCTGTAGTCATATGACAGCGTGGCGAGTTCCTTTCCGATGCGGATCAGGCGTGCGGTATCGGCATCGGGACTGCCGTTAAGCTTGAGCTTGAAATAGCGAGCGCCGCTATTCTCCTTGATATCGGCGACACCGCCTTTGCCGCCTTCGACCTGGTCGTCGAGACCGACGGTATGCCGGATCGCGACACGCGGCAGCCGCCGGCATCGGGCGAGACATTGCGCAAGGTCATCGTCGCTTAAATCGGGCGACAGGCGCGCATCGATCCCGGCGATATTCCCCGCCATGCCCTCGAAAAAATTCACGCCGACGCCACGCAGCAGCGCGTCCAGGATCGCCTTGTCGATTTCCGCCGGCCCGTAAGCGGCAGCGAGCGGCGGGATATCCTCTTTCGCGCAGGCCTCGACCTGCGCCGACATGCGCGAGGCGTGCAGGCCGAACGCGGTGTCGAAGCCCGCTCCGGCCAGATAGAGATCGCGCTCGATTCCGAGCGAGCGGCGCAATTCCTCGATGGTTTGCTCCGGCGTAAGCTGTGAACGCTTGTCTAACCATTTCGGCGCCATCAGCTCGGCGCTGGAACCCACCGACGTGGATTTACCTTCCGCTCGAAAAATGAAATATCACGCACGGCGATACGTGGCGGCATGGCTTGCCTCAATCCAGCGCGCTTTGGGTGAAGAAGTGCTTGCGGATGCGCTGCACCAGTTCGATGAAAACCGGATCCGCCATGGCGTCGAGCGAACGTGGGCGCGGCAGCGGCACGTCGTAGATCGCGGCGATTGAGCCTGGCCGCTCGGTCATGACCAGCACGCGATCGGCGAGGAACACCGCTTCGGGTATCGAGTGGGTAATCAGGAGCACGGTCTTGCCGGTTTCGCGCTGGATCCGCATCAGCTCGACATTCATGCGCTCGCGCGTCATGGCATCGAGCGCGCCGAACGGCTCGTCCATCAGCATGATCTTGGGGTCATGCACCAGCGCCCGGCAGATCGACGCCCGCTGTTGCATGCCGCCCGACAACTGCCAGGGCAGTTTCTTCTCAAAACCCTCGAGCCCGACCAGCTTCAACAGGTCCATCGCGCGCGGCAGATATTCGGAGCGCGGCAACCGCTTCATATCGATCGGCAGCATCACGTTGGCGAGAATGTTGCGCCATGGCAGCAGCAGCGAATTCTGAAACACGATCCCGACATTGCCGTGCGGTTTTGTCACCTGCTGGCCTTCGACAAAAATTTCGCCGGTCGAGGGCGCAAGCAGCCCGGATATCATCTTCAGGAGCGTGGACTTGCCGCAGCCGGACGGCCCGACCACGACAAAGAATTCGCCGGCGTTGATGTGGAAATCCAACGGACGCAACGACGGCACGTCGCCATCACGCGACCGATAGGTTTTCGACACGCCGGAGAGTTGAATTCCCGGCCTGCCGGCGGTGCGATCGGACACGAGGCGCAGATGCGCGCTCGTTTGATCAACGCCTGATGTTTTGGTCGCTGCTTTCATCAAACCAAATCCGTTCGAAGGCGGTGTTGAAGAACCGTCATTGCGAGGAGCAAAGCGACGAAGCAATCCAGACTTTGTTTCTGGCTTTCTGGATTGCTTCGCGGAGCCTGTCATCGGGCGCGCATTCGCGCGACCCGCTGGCTCGCAATGACGGGGGGCCTATTTCGGCAGATAGTCGTTGGTGTAGAACGCCTTCGGATTATCCTTGGCCTTGGCTTCGAGGCCGCCATACTCGACCATCAGATTGACCGTGTCGGTCATGTTCTGGTCGGTCACCTGGAACGGCCGCTTGCCCTTGGTTTCCGGCGTGCGATACAGCGGAACCGTCAGCTCGAACCCTTGCGTGAGCGTGTCGATCTTGCCGCCCTTCGGATTGGCGTCGAGGATCGATTGCGCCGCGGCTTTCGGGTCCTTCTCCGCGGCTTCAACGGCCTTGGTGGTCGCCGACATGAAGCGCTTCACCAGATCGGCGTTCGCCTTGACGTAGTCGGAGTTGGCGACCATGCCGGAAGAGACCATGTTGATGCCGTAGTCGGCGAACTTGATCGGGTAGACGTCCTTGCCGGTGGCGTCCTTGATCTTCATCGACTGGTCCATGACGTAGCCGAGCAGAAGATCCGCCTGCCCGTTGATCACGGCGTTCAACTTGGTCTGGCCATCGCCGGCCACGGTGGTGAAGTCGCCTTCCTTCAGGCCGGTCTTCTTCAGAAACAGCGGCCAGATTTGCGTCATCGAATCCGCCGGCGTGATCGCCACGGTCTTGCCCTTGATGTCCTCGGGCTTCTTGATGTTCTTGTCGACAAAACCCATCGCGGACATCGGGCTGGTCTGCAGCAATACGCCGGTGGCGACCACAGGCGCGCCCTTGACGGCCGCGCGCATCATGGTCGGCACGTCGACGTATCCGAAGTCGGCGGTCTTGGCCGCAACCGCCTGGGTGGTCGCCGCCGAGCCGCGGCCTTCCTGAATTTCCAGATCGATATTTTCGGCGGCATAGATGCCCTTGGCCTTGCCGTAATAGAACGGCGCGTGCTCGCCATAGACGTACCAGTTCAGCATCAGCACCACCTTGTCCGCCGCCGCAGCCGGGGCCACTGCCAGCGCCATCCAGATCATCACGCTCGAAAACGCCGCCAAAAATCGCATCATTTCATCCTCCGGTTTTTCATGTGTTACCGCGGCCCTTTGCTGGCCGCTTGTTCGCTTTCGCGGGCTCACGCCGCGAAAATAAGATCCTCGCGCTGGCTGACATGCCAGGGAATCACAAGACGCTCGATGCGGTCGACGATCCAGAACAGCACGACGCCGAGCAGCGCCAGGATCACCAGTGCCGCGAACATGGTCGGCAGGTCGAAGGTTCCGATCGAGCGCTGCAGCACATAGCCGATGCCGGAATTGGAACCGACGAATTCGCCGACCACCGCGCCGACCACGGCCAGCGTCACCGAGACTTTCAAACCGGAGAAGATCGCCGGCATCGCATGCGGCAGGTTGACGGCGCAGAACACATGGAATCGGCTACCCTGCATCGCGCGCGCCAGGTCGACCATGTCGGGATCGACCGACTTGAACCCCTGCACGGCGGAAACCACCACCGGAAAAAATCCCAGCAGGAAAGCCGAGATCACTTTCGGGATGATGCCAAAGCCGAACCACACCACGAACAGCGGCGCGATCGCGATTTTCGGCACCGACTGCGAGAACACCAGCAGCGGATAGACGTAGCTTTCCACCGTCTTCGAGCCCGCGATCAGCATCGCCACGGGAATCCCGAACATCGCCGACAGCAGGAAGCCGCAGATCGTGGCGTAAGTGGTGGGCCACGCCTGCCGCAGCAGTTCCGGCCAATCATGCCACAGCACCACGACGACATCGCCGGGCGCCGGTATTTGATAGGGCGGAATCCGGAACAAGCGGATGGTCAGATCCCAGGCCACCACGATGAAGATCAGGAACAAAAACGGCCGGATCCACGCCGCGTTCAGCGCCTTCGACACGCCTGTCGGGGCCCTCGGCTCGACCACGCTTCTCTCCCTCATTCACCGGCTTTTCGGGTACAAATTAACCCGTTGGATAAATACTGTCTAGCGTTTTCCGGGCGGCAAAACTTCCTTCCAAAACCAATGTCGTCATTCCGGGGCGCGCGCCAGCGCGAACCTCAGATGTGCGATTGCACATCGGGGAATCTCGAGATTCCGGGTTCGATGCTTCGCATCGCCCCGGAATGACGGCCTAAGGGCCATGTGCCTCTTCGGTCCCGTATCATCCCACGCTGGTATGCGCCGGAGCAGGCAGTTTTGGCGTCTTCTTGCCGAAGGCGGCGGCGGATTTTCCGGTAAGGGCCGCCAATACCAGCGCGACCATATGGTCGAGGCGCTCGTCCTTGGCCTCTTTCTTCAGGAGGTCGCGGCCGAAAATCACGCTCAAGGTGGCGCTGTTCGACAGATAGAAAAAGCATAAGGCTGCGATCGAAATGTAGAGCTGCACCGGATCGACAGCCACCGGGAAGTCGCCTTTTTCGACGCCGCGCCTCACCACCGTGCGGATCATCTCGACGAACGGCGAATGCATCGACTTGACCTTGGTGGAGCGCTTGAGATGGCGCGCCCGCGCCAGATTTTCGGTATTGAGCAGCGCCAGGAATTCCGGATTGCGGATGAAGTAGTTCCAGGTGAAATCGATCAACCGCTCGATCGCCTCAGGCGGATCGAGATGTTCCAGATCGAGCCCGCGTTCCTCGACCCGTATCTTCTCATAGGCGCCTTCGAGCACCGCGAGATAGAGATCGTCCTTCTTGCCGACGTGATAATACAGCATGCGCTTGTTGGCGCCGGCCTTGGCCGCGATCCGGTCGACGCGCGCGCCGGCCAGGCCATGCGCTGCAAATTCCTGCTTCGCGGCCTCAAGGATGCGAAGCCGCATGCCCTCGGGATCGCGCTGCCATTTTAGAGTTCGCTTTGCTTTGGCCAAATTGGTCGCTCGATCAAGAGAGGTGTCGAGTGTAGCACGCATGAGGCGAGTTGAGAATGAAGCACGCGCACTACTTCTACCCTCCCTGGAGGGGGAGGGAAGAAACGCCACTTCTCATGAGGCCCGCGCCGTCCGCTCCAGCAGCAGCGTGTGGATGCCGCAGGTGCCGTTCCGCACGCTCAGCACCCTGGTGCCCGGTTTGCGGCCGATGCGCACCTCCGATACATCGATGCCGGCCGCCACCAGCCGCGCATGCGTCGCGTCGATATCGGCGACGCGCCAGCTCAATCCCCACAATTTATCGTGGGCCTGGTCGGCTCCCGCGACCGGCCTGCGCACCACCTCGACGATGAGGTCGCCGCAACGGAAGAACATCAGCTGTCCCCATTCCTGATGCGAACGGTCGAGCGCCATATCGAGCCCGAGCCGCGCGCCGTAGAGCGCTGCGGCGCGCTCCGGATCCTGGCTCGAAACCACGACGTGATCGAGGGCCAGTATAGGCACCGCCGCGGTCGCGGCCGAATGCGGACGCTCCTGGGCCAACTCAAGGAAAAACATCCGGACGCCCCTCGTCATATCGGTCGCCGCACGGGTGCGTTTCCAGCTCAACGTCCCTGCCGAATCGGAATCGCGGCTCTCGACCTCGGCGATCGGGTCCGGCTTCAGCGCCAGACGATCGAGCCTGCGATGCATTTTCGCGATGTCGCCGACGCGGAAGCAAATGCTGGCGAGCCCCTCGCCCCAGATGTCGATCACGGAGCGGATGCGATCAGCCGTCGGCGAGGCGCCGGCCGGCGCCATCAGCTCGAGCGTCATGTTGTCGAGGGTGAAAAGCACGGTTTCGGCGCCGTCGCTCTGGCTTCGCCACGACGGTGCGCGCCCGAGCAGCAATTCATAGGCGGCCGCGCCGGCCTTGATATCCGCCAGCAACACGACGACGTGGTCCAGGCCGGTGATCGTCATCCGGGTAGTCCCCTGTATCGAGAACGACGCCTCGCTGCCATGCCGCGATTTCTGCGACGGAATTTATGGAAACAATCCCCGCGTGGTCTTCGCCGCACGGACCTTTTCCACACCGATCGCCATCGCCGCGGTGCGGTGCGAAATCTTGTCGGCATTCGAGCGCGCCACCATGTGA
>WNGG01005880.1_pt1 | contig 13642 bp, 8 predicted proteins | sample 5400661 | NCBI WGS metagenome assembly WNGG01 (sample SAMN13153372, study PRJNA577476) | soil metagenome | isolation source: 100 cm soil or saprolite under Garry oak tree replicate 1 | place: USA:California | collected 2016-06-15
AGCGCGTAAGCCGTGCTGACTCCCGGTTCCATCGAGACCATGACACCACGACCGCGTCCTGCGATTTCACCTTTGAACGGCGCGTATTCGCGAAAGAGATGACTCATCAATCCTTCGCCGCGGGTCAGGTTGATAAGATCGGTTTCAAAGCCAATCAGGCCGCGAGTCGGAATAATCGCCTCGATCGACACGCGCGTCGCGTGATGATCCATGCTGACAACCTCGCCTTTGCGATTGGCAACCAATTGCAAAATGTCACCGAGATTTTCGTTCGGTAGATCGACATAAAGATTTTCCAGCGGCTCGAGCAGGGTGCCATCCTCTGCCCGATGAAAAATCACCTCGGGACGCGAGACCATTACTTCGTAGCCTTCGCGTCGCATTTGCTCGACCAGAATTGCAATTTGCATCTCGCCACGCGCATTGATCTCAAATGCGCCAGCTGTTTCCGTATCGTTGACCTGGAGTGAGACGTTGCCGCGCGTTTCGCGAATAAGGCGCTCGCGAATATTCCGTGCCGTCACAAATTTTCCTTCGCGCCCGGCAAACGGCGAATCGTTTACCAGAATTTGCATGCGAATCGTAGGCGGATCGATATCCACAAATTGAAGCGGCGCCCGTTCTTCGCGGTCTGTGAGGGTTTCGCCGATATATACTTCCTCGAAACCGGCCAGTCCAATGATGTCGCCGGCGGTCGCGTGTTTTATTTCCACCTGCTCCAATCCCGCGTAGGTAAAGAGCGCCGTGACTGTAGCCCGCTCATGGCGGCCATCGCGGTGGATGCAGACGATCGAGTCGCCAACTACTACGCGACCACTGACGATGCGCCCGAGCGCAATTCTTCCGAGGTAATCACTGTAATCCAGATTCGAGACGAGCATTTGAAAGAATGGCTCGCCCGAAATTTTTGGCGGGGGCACATGTTGCACGATCGCCTGAAAGAGCGGCGTCATGTCTTCGTTGTTTTCGTGCAGTTCGCGCATGGCAAAACCGTTCTTCGCGCTCGCGTAGACGATTGGAAAATCGAGTTGCTCGTCGGTTGCTTTAAGTTCGACGAAGAGATCGAAAATCTCGTCCAGGACTTTGTGCGGACGCGCGTTTTCTCTGTCGATCTTGTTGATGACAACAACCGGCTTCAGTTTGTTCTCCAGCGCCTTGCGCAAAACAAAACGCGTCTGCGCCTGTGGCCCATCGTCCGCATCGACAACAAGCAGCACGCCATCCACCATTTTCATGATTCGCTCGACTTCGCCCCCAAAATCAGCGTGGCCGGGGGTGTCAACGATGTTGATCCGATAGCCGTTCCACTGAAAAGCTGCGTTTTTCGCGCGAATCGTGATTCCTTTTTCACGCTCGAGATCCATCGAGTCCATCATGCGCTCTTCAATCTTTTGATTGGAGCGAAACGTGCCCGATTGGCGCAACAGTTGATCGACCAGCGTCGTCTTGCCGTGATCGACATGCGCTATGATGGCAATATTACGAATCTTATCCATTGAGGGGACTCTCTGCCGAGCAGGAGGGCGGCGAATGTTACGAAGGAAGCCAGCCGAGTCAACCCGGGGGCGGTAACGCCCCCTTTCCTAGCTCGCGCGCTATTCTACGAAAAGGAGCCACGCTCGACATAAATTGAATCATTGGGAAACCATCGCTGACAATCTCAGTGAAGCTGGTTGGAGTTGGGCCGTGTCTCAGCGATTGATTCTTGCGGGCAAGCGATCTGGATTGCTGACGCACATCGCGGCGACGGAAAGAGATTCATCGTCAGTGCCGACGAAAAGCTCACCACGTTTTTCAACCTCCAACATCAGGTGTCGAGAAGTGTCAAACGGTAGAGGTCCTACACGCTAGATTGGATAACTGATGCGTTTCGAGAACGCTCAAACGAATCGGAAACAGCAACTTTCGTCTTTCCAATACGGTTTACTCGTTTACGCTCCGTTGAGAAATGTTTGGACTGAGGTCCGCCCGCGCGAACCAGCATGAACAGCCAATCTCCCGTCGTTTACAATTTTCATCTGCCGCGTTTCCCCGCGCGATTGGTCGCCGGTGTTGTCATCGTCATTCTTCTGGTGGTTTTGATATGGACAGCGTGCTACACGGTGCAGGCTGAATCCGAAGGGGTCGTTCTTCGGTTTGGCAAGTTTTTGAAAACCGTCGAGCCAGGGCTGCATTTCAAGCTGCCCTTAGGGATCGATGACGTAATTGTCGTGCCTACGCGGCGGCAATTGAAACTTGAGTTCGGCTTCACGACTCCTGGATACACAAATCCCGACCAACCGCCGAAAGAGGCGGAGGAAGAAAGGTCAATGGTCACAGGTGACCTGAACGCCGCACTTGTCGAATGGGTCGTGCAATACCGCATCGACGATCCCAAGCAATATCTGTTCGACGTCCGTAATCCTGCGCAGACGTTGCGCGATTTATCGGAAGCGGCGATGCGCGAAGTGATCGGCGACCGAACGGTGGACGAGGTCATTACGATCGGCCGGCAAGACATCGAGGTTTCGGCGCTGGCACGAATGCAGGAACTGGCGAAACGCTACATGCTGGGCGTCCGCGTCGATCAGGTGCAACTGAAGAACGTCAACCCTCCGGCCGAGGTCCAGGCCTCCTTTAACGAAGTCAACAAAGCGCAACAAGACCGCGAAAACGCCATTAACATCGCGAACGGTGACTACAATGAAGCGGTGCCCAGAGCGAAGGGTCAGGCCGACCAGGCGATTCGCGCGGCCGAGGGCTATCGGTTCAAGCGCGTGAATGAAGCGCAGGGCGACGTCGCGTCGTTCAATGCCATGCTCGAGCAATACATCAAGGCGCCCGAAATCACCCGCACGCGGCTTTATCTCGAAACCATGGGCGACGTGCTCTCTGCGACCGGGGAGAAAATCATTATCGACGATTCGATGCGAAATCTGCTGCCGATCCTGCCGCTCACCGGAAAACCCCTGGAGAAGAAATGAACGCGCGCGGTTGTCTTTGGCTCGTGTCGATCGTCCTCGTGGTCGTCTTTTTGCGCGCGTTGCAAGGATGTTTCTTCGCTGTTCACCAGACGGAACAAGTAATCATTACGCAATTCGGTAAACCAGTTGGAGAACCAATCACGGACCCCGGATTGCACTTTAAGCTTCCCATCATTCAAGAAGTCAACCGGATCGACAAACGATTTCTCGAATGGGACGGCGCGCCCGTTGCCATCCCCACCCGGGACAAAACTTACATTCACGTCGATACTTTTGCCCGCTGGCGAATCAACGACGCCAAGACCTATTTCGTCCGGCTGCGCGACGAGCGAAGCGCGCAATCGCGGTTGGAAGACATTCTTGGAAGCGAGACACGCAACGCTGTCGCCAAACATGACCTGATCGAGATCGTTCGCATCGACAAGAATCGCAAACCGCTCCGCGATGAAAATCTGAAAAATGTGCCAACAGGCCTGGGAACGATTGGTGTGCTCCCGCCGATCGAGTACGGTCGATTGAAAATCGAGGATGAGATTAAGACGAAAGCGGCAGGGAAATTGTCGGAGTTTGGCATCGAGCTACTCGATCTCCGGCTCAAGCGAGTAAATTACAATCCGGATGTGCTCGATCGAATCTACCAGCGAATGATGAGCGAACGCCGGCAGATTGCGCAGCGATTTCGTTCGGAAGGCGAAGGAGAAGCTGCACGCATCGCCGGACAAAAGGAACGCGACCTAAATGAAATTCAATCGACCGCCTACCGGCAGGTGCAACAGATCCGTGGCGAATCCGACGCGAAAGCGACCGAGATTTATGCGCACGCTTACACCCAGAATCCGCAAGCCGCCGAATTCTACAATTTCCTCAAGAGCATGGACACATACCGGAAGGTGCTCACCAAAGATACGACGCTCGTCTTTTCTACCGACAGCGATCTTTTCGGTTTACTGAAACGCGCGAGCGCAAAGCCTCAAACCTTGCCGCCTGCACGCTAACCACGCGGCGGAAATTCGCTGCCAAATGTTCTAAGCCTAGCGTCGAGTCAACTGAACTGTTTAAAGATCCAAAGTTCACTCTCCCAATTAAGCATCCTCGTTTAGTCGCTCCGCGAGGTAGCCTTCGAAGTCGGGCGAGGTCGGGTTGCAAAGAACATGTCTGATCCATGCGTCGCGTTCGAACGATTGGAGGCGCAGATCCCAAACGCAAACGGAAGAGTCGGAATCCTGGGCGGGGGTCAACGCGCGCGGATCGTTCGAACGCGAAAGAAAAACCCGATGAAATAGCTCGTTCTCGTTTCCCCAAAAATCGACAAACACGAGGCAGGCATTTCTGCCATCGTGTGCACCGACGAATCCAACTTTGTAATCGTTCGCCAAGCTGACCGACCATCGTGTTCACGGTTTTAGCCGTGCGCAAAAACGCTCCTTCGAGCGGTCGGCTTTCGATTTCAGTGGCCATCGTTTTGGACAAATCGCCCTTCGCTACAGCGCCGATGACTCGCGCCATTTCACTCGTCGGATGAACCAAATCCCCGATTAGATCATTGACCGACCCGATCGCCTCAGCCCAAGAGTCCGATACGTCACCGAGCGACGCCCTCTGTGTGATCCGGCCTTCTTTTCCGACGACACGCCCGATTCGCTCCAGCTCCCGGGTCATGCGCTGATTGGTTGCGACTACATCGTTGAATGTATCCGCGATCTTCCCGGCCACGCCGGTCCATTCATCTGGCAGCCGCGCCGAGAAATCACCACGTTTGAATGCCGCCAATGCGGCGAGCAGCTATTTGGCATCCAGTTCGGTGCTGCTGAGGCGCGAACCGTCTCCCGGTCGCGCCATGGGGATAGAAGTGCTTTTCTTCATAAAAGATTAGAAAGTTGGTCCATCTCCGCCGTCGCGAATTCGACGCGTGAGATCAGGGTTCCTCATACTCCAACGCCGTAGATTAATCGTGCAATTAATCGCACGAGGTTGTGTCGCGGACAAGGAACCAGCGGATCGTGTTTGAAGTTTAACGTGGCGAGCTGCGACAACTATCAAAATCAGGCTATTGCATGCCCATGAAATCCGGCGGTCGCGAATCTTGGCCGACGGCTCTTTTGACGACTGCAATCCTTCGAGCGGGAAGCGTGGATCAAACATGTTTTGCAGAAAGTGTTGCTAACTAAGAATGCCGCTCATTGAATGGCTGGCACTCAGCCTCGAAGGTCAAAGCGGCGGTAGCACGCGTCCGGCAACTTCGCCAAAGCCAACTCGATAGCCGTCTCCTTCGCACCAACCGGTGATCGTGAGTTCATCGCCATCCTCGAGCCATTTTCGAGTTTCCCCATTCGGCAGTTTCAGCGGATTCGCACCGCGCCACGTTAACTCCAGCATGCAACCGCGCGATTCCTCGGCCGCTCCACTGATTGTTCCACTGGCCAGCAAGTCGCCCGGCTGAAGATTGCATCCGCTCACAGCGTGATGCGCGAGTTGTTGCGAAATGCTCCAGTAAAGACTTTGGAAATTCGTGCGCGTGATGATGTGCGGCACATTCAACTTTGTGGTCTGCAATCTCGCTTCGAGGTGGATGTCGTAGGTGAAATCGTTCGTCAGGTGCAAATACGGCAGCGGCTCGGGATCCTGCGGCAGGAGCGGTTTACGGAACGGCTCAAGCGCCTCCAGCGTCACCACCCACGGCGAAATGCTAGTACAGAAATTTTTGGCGAGAAAGGGACCGAGCGGCTGATATTCCCAAGCCTGGATGTCGCGCGCGCTCCAATCGTTCATTAAAACAAAGCCGAAGATGTGATCGATCGCACGATCGATTGCCACCGGCTCGCCGAGCGAGTTGCCGGGTCCAATAAGGAACGCCATTTCGAGCTCATAATCGAGGCTCTTGGTGGGACCGAAAACTGGTGCAGAAGTATCGGGCGGCTTGATTTCACCGTGTGGTCGCCGCACTTCCGTGCCGCTGACAACGATCGAGCTGGCACGTCCGTGGTACGCGACTGGAAGCCATTTCCAATTTGGCATGAGCGCATTTTCGGGACCGCGCAACATCGTGCCCACATTGTGCGCGTGATGATATGACGAATAGAAGTCGGTATAATCGCCGATCCGCGCCGGCAGTTGCATCGCCACATCTTTTTGCGCATAAAAAACTCGGTCGCGCAACGCGGAGTCATCGCGCAAAGTTGGCGTATCCGCCGCGAGCAAATGTTGCAGGATTGCGCGAGTCTCGCGCCACGCCGGACGTCCCAACGCGAGAAATGCGTTGAGCGAATCAGTCGAGAACAGATGTCGATCTTGCCCAAGAGCGAAATGCTCCTTTTGTTCCAGCGCCGCAAGATCGACAACGTACTCGCCAATGGCGACTCCTACTCGCGCCGCACCTGTGCGCGGTTTAAAAATTCCAAAGGGTAGATTTTGAATCGGAAAATGCGACTCGCGCGGGACATCGATGAAAGATTTGAGCGGCATGTTCACGAATTGTAGGCCGTCTGGGTCAGACGCCAATGGATAACGGCATTTCGCAGAAACGCCCTACAACAAATTTATGGCGTGTAAATCTTCGCGCGGTTCGTCGAAGCTGCAGCTCCCGAACGAAGTAATCAGTTTCCGGCGGGCGTGAATGCGGTCGGTTGCAATCTCCCATTCGCGCCAGGCGAAAATCGTTTCGTCGAAAGAAAACGAATCGGCATTTTCGTCTTCGAGCATCCGCGAGATTTGTCCTTCATCCCAATCGTGCTCGGCTGCGAGCACGCCTGCGCCGAGCACGTTGAGGAATCCGTGCATCTTAGTTTTTACTTCGTCCCGGAATTGCCGAACCGGATGATGCAGGCCGGCGGTGAATTTGATCGGAACACGATTTCTTGCCGCCGCGATGAGAGCGCCGCCAACGTGCGCGGCAGACGGAAAAGCGTCCGCCGTCACGCCGCCGGTGCGTAATTTATATCCCAACACGCGTACATTTTTCTTGGAATTATGCTGCGCGAGGAGCGCAATCGCGCGCTCCGCGGTATCCGCCGGCGTTTCCCAAAACACATGCAACTTCATTTCTCCGAACATCCCGGCGGCCTCGGCCAATGTGGCAAGATCGACATCTCCGGGCAGGAGCATCTCGAATTGATCGATCGAAACAACGCCGGTATGTTCCGTCGAAAATTTGCGGATCGCCTCGAAAGCTTCTTCGAACGCGGGCCGGAACGCAGCGACAGTTTCGGTTTTTGATCCGAGCGCTGAAACACGCAGCGGATGTTTCCGATCGAATTGCGCAAGGGCGCCCGACACGGCCGCAAATTGCTCGGTCCGTAAGATAAAGTTCGAAAGCATCCACGCGTCCGACTCACGAATGTATTTCGCGTGATTTTGCAACGCGGGTTCGAGCGCAAGATCGCAAGGCGGAAACATTCCGGCGTAATCAATCGAGTGCGCGAGGAGCGCGCGAAGCGAAGCGGCAGGCATGAATTAAATTGAACGGCGCGATCTGGCCCTTCGTCAACCACTGTTCTGAAAGGCGTGGAGAGAATGGGAAGGAACTGCTCCATCGGCGCGGCCGGATTCCCGGGAAGCTCTTTCGACCCGAAAAAACTCAGGAATGCATGCAGACCAACAAAGCGATCGACATCGACGGACACTGCGGCGAGTGCTGTTGCTCCGTTTTCCGGAATAATGGTGGCGAGCCGCATACGTCAGGCGAAAAATGAATGCTACGTTCCCAGCGGCGCGAAAGTGCGACGGCCGCAAGGCCAGATCAAACCGCCGGACGCAGGAGCCGGTTCGAGCGCGAGGCTGCAAGGCGGGAACATTCCCGCATAATCAATTGAATGGGCAAGGGGCGCCCAAGCGAGGGAGCAAACGTAATCCAAACTGAACATCGAAAGCTGAAATTTAATCAATTGTTTTGCGTAACTCCAACATAAACAAATAATTACGAAAAATTCCGAGTGGTCTAATATTGAGGCCAAGACTAGCTAGACTTTTTTCGTTAAACGCTATACAAACGCATACTTCAATGCCTGGTACTGAGTCAGTTTCTCACGATGACCTGATCGTATGCACGTGCGGAAGTCAGGAATATACGCCGCGCGACGCAATCGAAGCGGCCCTTTTCAGGGGCGAACTGGACTCAACATGGAAGGAATTCCTCCGCTGCGCGCAGGCCGAAAAACGAGCCGACGAACTGGATATAGATCTAGACGAATCCGCCATTGCGGCCGCGGCAGAAGCTTTTCGCTACGAACATGATCTCATCACCGCAGAGGAAACGGAGGCATGGCTGGCAGCACGAGGGCTCACGCTCGATGATTTCAGTGACTACTTTACGCGTCGATATTGCGCCAGCGCCGTCAATGAAAAGCTTGTTCCCGAGGAAATTGAGTATAGTTCCGCAACGCCCAAGTTACACCAGTTATTCATAGCGGAATTGATTCTATCCGGAGAATTGAACCGGATGACGACTGCCTTGATGTTTCGTCTGGCCGCGCGCTGCGCCGAAAAAGATTTGGATTTGGATGCGATCGCGGCGAAAAAGCAAAAGTTTTTTGATCGGAATGAGATGGAGCCCGCGCAGCTTCCGAATTGGCTGGAGAGACTTGGGCGCGATCCGGAGTGGTTCAATGAAATGCTCACGATGGAGGCAGCGTTTCGCCGACGTTGTGACACTCTGCTTGTCCCCGAGGCGCGCCAACGCGAATTGATGGCGCTGCGATTGCATCTGACGCGATTCGAAACTGAAGTGATCGAGTTGGAATCGCACGATGCTGCCCAGGAAGCACTATTTTGTGTGCGTGAAGACGGTATGTCGATGGAAGAAGTTGCGACCGAAGGGCGGTACCCGTATCGGCGTGCTGATTTTCTTTTGGAAGATATTCCGAATGATCTGCAGCAGAGATTCCTAAGCGTGTCGGCGGGAGATGTGCTGGAGCCAGTTGCGCGCGGCGAAGGTTTCGAATTATGTCGCATCATCAAAAAGATTGAGCCGCACCTGGAGGATCCAACCGTTAAATTGCGGATCGGGCAACGACTCCTTGATCGGCATTTCTCCGAGCTCGCCAGCAAGTACACACAACGACGCCTGGGTGCCTTTACTTCGGCAGAATGAAAACACAAGATAGCGAAATTCTGCGGCGTTCATCGGTGTTCCGCTTCCTTTCCGATGAACATTTCGGCGCGATTGAACCGCTGTTGCAGGAAGAACACTACGATTTTGGCGACGTAATCGTAAAACAGGACGATCAGGCCGATTCGTTTTTCGTTTTAACCAGAGGGCGGGCGCGCGCGCTGAAGATCAAACCAGATGGTGAGGAAATCCCATTGGGGGTGTTGAAACCAGGCGACTCGTTCGGAGAAGCCGCGTTGTCTGAGGGTGGAACACGAAACGCGACCGTGCGCTGCAGCACGGCGGTAGATGTTCTGCGAATCGATCGCACCGATTTTCTGGAGCTCGTCCGCCGAGTGCCTGAGCTAAAGCATTATGTCGAGGCAACCGGACGCAACCGGGCGCTGCAGAGCTTCCTTTACCAGTTCAGCAACTTCGGCCGGCTCCCCGCCCCTGTCTTGCGCAGCATGATCGACAAACTAAAACCCGCCGGATTTTCGAAAGGCAGTCTTATTATTCGCGAAGGTGACGACGCCGGACCGCTCTACGTTATCGAGAAGGGGCGCGCGCGAGCCTTTACTGGAGTCAATGGCCGCGACCGGAATCTCGCGTTTTACCGCGAAGGCGATTTTTTTGGCGAACTATCAATCTTGAACGGCTCGCCGCGCGCGGCGTCGGTAGAAGCATTTACAGATTGCCAGTTGCACGCACTTGACCCGAAATCGGTGCGGGACTTGCGCCGTCGCTTTCCCGAGTTCGACGAGCTTCTCAGCGAGCGGCTCGCATTATATCAGGCAAAAACAGAAGCGCGTATTCCGCTTGATTTCACAACGGAACTGCTTCCTGCGGAGACAAAGGTGCAGGACAAAGTAGAACTGGTCGGTGAACAGCCGGGCGCCGAGGTCGAAGAAAAAGAAGATCCGTTCGCGGACGAGCAGGGTTTGTTCCGCAAACGCGGCAAGCGCATCCGAAAAATCGACCACATCATGCAAATCGATGAAATGGATTGCGGCGCGGCGAGTCTGGGGATGGTGTGCCGGCATTTCGGCCGAAAAGTAAGCTTGGCGCGTATCCGACAGCTCTGTCACACCGCAACTGATGGCACCAGCTTGAAGGCGCTTTCTCGCGCCGCAACCGAACTTGGCCTGGCGGCGCGCGCACTAAAAGTCTCGCTGCGCAACCTCCCAATGATGCCCCTGCCGGCCATAGTGCATTGGGAGGGCAATCATTGGATCGTGCTCTACGATGTGGATGAGCAGTTTATGCGTGTGGCCGATCCCGCGCTCGGACTGCGGAAAATCTCGCGTCGCGAATTTGAGACGAAATGGACGGGTTACGCGGCGCTGTTCGATTACACGACGGCATTCGAGCAAGCTCCGGAGAGCAAGCCAACGTTGGCGTGGGTTCTGCCATTCCTCGCTCGCTTTAAAGTCATCTTGCTGCAAGTCTTGGGACTCGCCGTCGCCGTCGCTTTTCTTCAACTGCTCTTTCCCGTGTTCACGCAAATGGTCGTGGACAAGGTCATTGTCGAAAACGACATCGGTCTGCTGAAAACCATTCTGCTCGGGATATTCGCCGCGCTTGTTTTCGTGCAACTCGCCACCCTCGCGCAGGAATATTTGATCGCCTTTGCGGCGGTGCGTCTCGATACGGCCATTCTCGATTTCCTGAGCCGGAAACTTCTCTCTCTGCCGATGACCTATTTCACGAGTCGTCGGACAGGCGACATTCAGCGTCGGCTCGATGGTGCGAGGCAAGTTCGACAATTCGCCGTACAACAAGGAGTTGGCGCGTTACTGGGGTTAATCTTTCTCGTCGGTGCACTTTTTTTGATGGGGCTTTACAGCCCGCTGCTCATGATCGCTTTTCTCGCGACGACTCCGCTCTACGTCGGGTTAATGATTTTTTCGGTGAAAGTGCTTCGCCCGTTGTTTCAGGGCGTAGAAGAAAGTCAGGGCAAATACAGTTCGCACCAGATCGACGCGATCAAGGGAATCGAGGCAGTGAAGGCCGCCTCCGCAGAAAGCGCGTTTCGTGACGCGATGCTGAACGAGTTTCTCTCCGTCTCGCAAAAACTGTTCAAGTCGAGCTTCATCGTGATGTCGTACGACAGTGTCCTGCAAAGCATAGGTCTCTTGTCCACCGCCATTTTTTTGTGGGTGGGCGCGACGCAGGTCATTCACGGCCACTTGAGCGTCGGTGGGTTTGTCGCATTTAGCTCACTAACCGCAATGGCGTACGCGGGAATTTTGCGCACCTTCGGCGTTTGGGACAACATGCAGTTGGCCTCCGTCCTCCTGAATCGGTTAAACGACATTTTCGAACAGGAGCCGGAGCAAGGCCATGATCGCTCCCGCCTCGTCGCAGTGCACAGCTTGGAAGGGCGCATCGAGCTGCGTGGAGTCAGCTTTAAATACGGTGGACCCGAAGCGCCCGATATTTTGAAAAATATTACGCTGAATCTCGCGCCGGCGCGCATGGTCGCGCTCGTAGGCCGCAGTGGCTGCGGCAAAACCACGCTCATCAAATTGATTGCCGGCCTTCTCGAACCGACGGAGGGGACGATCTTTTTCGACAATGTCGATCTAAAAACACTCAATTATCGCGACGTGCGTCGCCACATTGGAATGGTGCTTCAGGAAAATCACATGTTTAATGAAACGATCGCGCGCAATATTGCCTTCGGCGATCCAGAGCCGGATCTCGACCGGGTGCTTGCCGCCGCCCAAGCCGCTGCCGCGCACGATTTCATCATGCGCCTGCCGCTCGGCTACGAAACAAAGATTGGCGAATCAGGACTGTCCCTTTCTGGTGGGCAAAAGCAGCGCATCGCCATCGCGCGGGCGATCTACAACAATCCTCCGGTCCTTATTTTTGATGAGGCAACGAGCGCGCTCGATACAGAATCCGAGCGCGCGATCCAAGACAATCTCGGCCGATTATTGGCTGGCCGCACGACGATTGTGATCGCGCATCGGCTCAGCACGATTCGCGAAGCGCATGCGATCGTCGTGCTCGAAAAAGGCAGTGTCGCCGAGGTCGGTACGCATGATGAGTTGATGGCGCAACGCGGCCTTTATTATTACCTCGCGAGTCAACAACTAGGGATCTGAATTAATTCTATAATGGGTTCACAATTAACTCAGCGCGGCTCCATCGATGTGGAATCCGAAATGGCGCCGCAAGAACCGCCACCTTGGATCATTCGTTCGACGGCGTGGCTATTGATGGCAGCGTTTCTCTTTGCGCTGCTCATCGCGATTGTTATGCGATTACCGGAGAGCGTACGCTGCCCATTTGTGCTGGTTCCCGCCACCGGCGCCGATCCAATCCAGGCGCCGCACCAGGCTGTAATTAGCCATGTCGCGGTGAGCGAAGGTCAAACTGTGAAAAGCGGCGAGGAGCTATTCGTGTTGCGCTCTGATGAGATTCGCGGTTGGGACACGCAATTTCGAACGCTGACGGAGGACTTACGCACCAAGGAAGAGAGCCTCACCGAAAGTGATACTGCATACGCTGCGCAGGTAAACATAAAAAGAGCTGAAATCGAGCAAGCGAAAAGCGAAGTGAAATTCCGCGAAAATCACGCGAAGACGAGCCGCGAGCTCGTCACACGCATGGAAAAACTGGCCGAAAAAGGCGGCATTTCGGAAGTTGATCTCATCAAGCTTAAGCTCGATCTGGCCGGATCGGAAAAAGATTTCAGCGTGGCCCAGAGAACCGTTCAGCAGGTGAATCTTGATCGTGAGCGAATGGAAACAGAGCGACAGCGACAGCGCGGCGAGCAACTGGCGGACATAGAAAAGTTGAAAATGCGAATCGGAGCCTTGAAGGCAGACCTGGAAAATACGCAGCAAAACTTACTGACGGTGCGCAGCCCCTACGATGGCGTCATCATTTCAATGGATCAACGGACCGTCGGCAGTGTCGTGCAGCAAGGCCAGGTACTTTGTCAGCTCTCTCCCAAGGATGCGAAGCCTCGGGCGCGGATGACGCTTAACGAAACTGGCCTTCCAAAGCTCGCCGTTTCTCAACGAGTGCGATATTTCTTCGAAGCGTTTCCATATCAGCGTTATGGCGCTGTCACCGGAAAACTCGACTGGATCAGCCCATCAGCGGTCACCTCCGCCGATGGTTCGCATTTCATCGCGTCCGCCTCACTCGATCGAACCGCGATCGAACCGCGTCCGGGCCAAGTCTTGCCTTTGCGCGTTGGAATGAAGGGAGAAGCACACATCATTGTCGGAGGACGCACGTTGATCGAATATGCGTTCGAGCCAATTCGGCAGTTGCGTGAGAGCGTAAGCCAATAAATTCGCGAGTCACAATGCAAGAGCCGCTCTCCAGACTGAGGATCGAAGATCTGACGACGAGCAATGACGCGATGGCGCGTTGTTTGCGGTTAGCAGCGCTGGCCGCGAAGTCGGAAGTACCGGTGGTGCTTCTCGGCGAGACCGGCACAGGAAAAACATTGCTCGCACACGCGATCCACAATTCATCAGCGCGCGCAGCTCGACCGTTCATAGCATTTAACGCCTCGGCGATAAGCGACACGTTGCTCGAGAGCCAGTTGTTCGGTCATGAACGCGGGGCTTTT